>Ga0210011_1001571_pt1 | contig 20853 bp, 16 predicted proteins | sample CryGeymeta201502_FD_183972 | JGI IMG/M metagenome (GOLD analysis project Ga0210011, IMG submission 183972) | Groundwater microbial communities from Crystal Geyser aquifers in Utah, USA - Crystal Geyser metaG 2015-02 (SPAdes) (version 2) | ecosystem: Environmental > Aquatic > Deep subsurface >...
AAGGGCTGAAAGGCTAAAGAACTCCGCCGAAAAGCGGCCAATCCCACCCTTCAAGTAGCGTCTCTCGCGGCAATCCCCGCAACCAAGCCAATCACAGCGCAAAAACCACGGTTGTTGCGGGTGTCCAGGTTGGAGAGACGCATCATGCCCCTGCTCGATCACCACCGGCGCTTCATGTCGACGTGCAGCACATGGTTGGTCCTGCGATAAGAATGTGTCCATGGCGTCCCACGCCGGTGCGATCCCCAAGCAGCGATACCAAAGCGTCCCTAGAAGCAATGGGATCACTCTCAGGGCATAGCTGACCACTTGAGCAGCTTCCGTCGAGTTCCAGGGCGGCAATGCCCGAGAGACGAATTCTTGGACCCTCAGAACACCATATGGGTCCATTGCCATCCCACAGGTGCGTAGGGGTGCAATCGAATTGCTGTCCCGCTGGCACCGTGACGACCTGAAGTGCAAAAAGTAGTGAACTGAACATCGTCACAGCATACCATTGATTTGGGTGCCTAAGGCAGATTAAGACGCGGCACAAGGAAGACAAGTCATCAGCAAAGACGCAGCTCCCCGAGCATTCCATCGAGGTGTTTCTGAGACATCTGAGCGGACCGACCATTCATCCATACGGTCTTGTCGTCAACGTCGGTGCGTATTACGCTTTCAGCCGCATAAATGATGACCTGTGGCATAAAATCAGGCGGGCAATCATAGAACACGGCACCATCCCGAATGATTGAAGTGATCTGAATGGCGTAGGGATTCGCACCTAAAATCGGCTAAACTGGGGCGCAGTATTTCTGCGGATCCAGCTGAAGTAAGTGTGGCGAGGTGGTGTAATGAGCACCGCTGCGCGAGCGTGAATGTCTGCTAAAAGGTCGGAACCTGAAGGGCAGGAATTTTTTGCGAACAGGGCATATCCTAGAAGCCACCACTCAGTGTTAGGTGGACTGATTTCGCACAGCTTCGGCAACGGGACCGGTTGCTGGAAGATAGAATTTGTCTGGCAAAAAAAGGCCGAAGGAGACGCCTGTTCGAACTATCTAAGCCGAGCTTTGTGAGGCTGATTTGACACAGATTAGATGCCTTACAGTTTTCTAACTTACGATAATGGTTTCATCATCAGCCATCCATACCAAAATCCTTGATCCCTAGACGGATCAAGGATGTTGGTCGCCAGCCTCAGAACGCGATGCTGAGGCCGGCAAGGGCGGCGTGTTCGGTGGTGTTGGATGAGAACTCGCCGGAGTAATCGAGGCGTATCTCCATCTGCTTGCCGATCGGGAGAACTGCGCCGATCCGTCCTGCGTAAGCCGTGCTGTTGAGCCGCGTCGAGGCGATCCGTGTTGCCTGTTCCGGGGCTGTGGCGAAGGCGGTCAAGGCCTGCGGGGCACGATCGTCCAGCTCAAATCGGGCAGCCAGCTCACTATCGATCCGCAGCTTGCCGAGCGGCAGCCGGGCCGCGGTCCCGGCAGTGGCGCCGGCGACCTTGTATTCCTGCCTTCCGACAGAAAGCGCCGCAGGGCCTCCGCGTTCCACCGCCTGATCGAGTGCGATCCAAGCATGGTCGCCTGCGACAAAGGGCTCGATCGACGCTTTGCCGAGATCAAAGCGATAACCGAGCCGCCCGAATACCTGCGCCATATCACCGGTCGAGCCGCTCGATGTAGCATCGCTCAAGCCTGCGGCGCTGATACTGCGCTGGGTGGTCACGTCGAAGTGCGCAGCACCCCCGCCTGCCATCAGCGACAGACCGCCCATTGACAAGGTGGCATAGACGCCGCCGCCGGTCTGTTCGAGCCGTCCGGATGACCTACGCGCATCAATCCGGATGCGGGTGTCGAGGTAGTTGACATAGAACCCTGCGCGGAAGGTAATCGTCCTGTATCGGTCTTGCCCTTTGCGATGGCCGGCACCGTCGTATCGTCGCCGTGGATGCGTGTTGCGGCCAGAACATGCGCCTCGATCAGCTTGTAGAGTGGCATCAGCGCGTGGGCCGCCGCGCCCACCTGATCGGCAAGGGACTAGACGCTGAGCGGCGCGCCTTCGCGGGCAAAGCGCTCAGCCTAGCGGTTGAGGGGTTGGTGCTGTCCATACTTCTCGAACAATCGCATCGCGAGAAAGCTGGGGCCCACCACCTGCGACCTCAACTGGGCACGCGAACTTTCCCAGAGAACAGTCCTGGGGCGATAGCTTCCTTGAGCGCAGTGGCCGCTGTGAGATTTGCGTATTCCAAGACCAAAAAATCATCAAAATCGCCAAGGGTCGCCGCGATCTGCTTTTGCTCATCAATTGGTGGCACTGTGATTCTGACTTGCTTCAGATCGCGAACATTGATGACTTGTTGGACAGAGCCCTTGGTCTCTTTCTGCAAGCGTGTCTGCCCAATCGGCGACCGTAAGAATTGATAGAGATAGCTGGTGGTGATTTCGGGCGTAGGGCAAACCGCTGCGACTTGTCTCGCAAAGTTTGCGCCTGCAAGTTCCATGGGAACCACTGCGCACGCGCCAGGGTACCCGAGCAGGCTAATGACGATTTCGCTCCCTTTGAGTTGGGTGCGAGGATATTTGCCAGCGGTTTCCTCACTGATTGTTCGCAACGTTTCGATGCTGATCTTCCCGTTTGGAAAGTCGCCACCACGAACCAGAGGCAAACCACCCGGCACGTGGCGCCCAGGCGTTTTGATCCCATATGTGACAGGCTTGGCAGAAAGGTCTTCAAGAGACCTCTCTGCCCACGATGCTGCGATAGCCGTCGAGTGTCCTGCTTTAAAGTGACCATGGCCGATGCCTTCAAGGAGGCAATGTGACAAGCGGGCGTTTGTCGCCTCTGCCTGTGCGATGACCTGTTTCGACAATGCAATTGTCTCATCAATCGAACCCAGGACCTCAGCAATCTTTCGCTGCTCATCAAGTGGCGGAAGAGGAATTTCGATCGCGCCGACAATTTTGGAATTGAGGTTAGGTTGTGTGCCCGCCTGGCTTTGAGCCACCAGATATCGGTTATGAGCCTGTAGAAAAAAATACAGATACTCAGGGTCAAGCTGGTCCGTCTTAATCGCCTTGAACGCCACAAACCCGCTATGAATACACGCGTGGATCCCCGAAAAAAGGATCCGTCCAATTGTCCCTGAAATGCTCATGATAAGATCGCCCGGAACAATCTCGACCGCCGCTGCCTTCCCGGCCTCCGAGAGGTATTGCGTGGTTTGCCGCAAGATCCGGTCAGACGCCGTGACATCAGCAATCCGCACGTAACCGTGGCCTGTGTCAGAAAACCATTTGGGATCGTTGATAGGCGACGGCACTGCTCCGCGCTTTATGTGTGCAAGCTCACCGAGCGCGACGCGCGGCCACGCTGGATCGCCATCAATCGGCATACCCAAGCCTAGCGAGGTGCCCGAACATCACGGCTTCTGCCGTGTCGCGCTTTGCTATCAGGTCTTTCAGCTTGGCCACCTCTGTTCCCAGATCGGCCGCCTCTGTCTCGACACTTGTGTCAACATAGCGGCTGACATTGAGATTGTGGCCATGAGCAGCGATTTCCTCGACGGAGACGACGCAGGCCAGCTTATCGACATCAACAAACGCATGAACCGCATCAGCCAATGTGCGAATATGATTATCAGATAAAACATTCTGCCCTTTGCCCGGCTGAAAAGTGGCATCACCGTTTACAATCAGCACCTTGCCGCGCCGCTCATTTGGCTTATTCTTTCGGCACACCAGCACAGCTGCAGGCATTCCTGCGCCATAAAACAAATGGGGGGCAAGGCCCACCACCGCTTCAATCACATCCGAGGACAGCATCGCTTCCCTGATCCGCCCCTCGGCATCACCACGGAACAACACGCCGCGCGGCACCACGACCGCTAGCCTTCCATCGTCGTTCAGACTGGCCATCATGTGCTGGATAAATGCAAAATCGCCGTATTTTCTGGGCGGGCAGCCATACTCATCGCGTCCAAACGGGTCGCCGGTCTGCCATGTATCATAGCCCCAGACTTTCTCGCTGAAAGGCGGATTGGCAAGGACTCGGTCATAGCGTCCGATGCCATCTACAAATTGTCGCGACTTTGGGTCGTACCGTTTTGGGGACAGGATTGTATCGCCCCTGGCTATGAAGGCTTTTTGGGGATTTTGCAGAAACATATTCATCTTCGCGATCCCCCAGGTCGCAAAGTTTTTCTCCTGCCCAAAAAGCGATAAATCTCCGGGGTCCTTATTGTGATCCTTGAGATACTGCAGGGCTTCGAGCAGCATCCCACCTGAACCGCAGGTAGGATCATAAATTGACATACCCGGTTGCGGATCAACAATTTCAATCATCAGCCGGCTAACACAGCGCGGGGTGTAGAATTCACCGCCGCGCCTACCCGCCCCTTCAACAAACATTTTCATGAGATAAAGGTAGGCATCGCCGAGCATGTCGGCGGGGACATCGGCATTTCGCAAGCGATGCTTTTCGAAATGGTTCAGCAGTCTCTCTAGCAGCGCATCGGAAAATCGTTCCGGATTGGAAAAGTCCACGGCGCCAAAGACACCTGCCAGCTGCGGATTGGCAGCTTCGATGGCGATAAGCGCATTGTTCAAGCGTGCGCCGATTTGTGATGAATGTTTGCGTACGGCATCCCAGCAGTGTTCGGCAGGGAGTTGGAGGCGGCGCTCGTCCAAGTTGGCGGAGGTATTGCGGTCTTCTGTTAAACCCAGCACAACTTCGCATTCTTCCTGCCAAGTGTCACAGAGGCGTTTGTAGAAGAGCAAGCCGAAAATATACGGCTTATAGTCTCCGGCATCGACTGTTCCGCGCAAAATGTCTGCCGCGCCCCAGAGATGCCGTTCAAGTTCTGTTTTAGTGAGAATGACTGGTACTCCATCGAGGGCGCGGCTTTAGAGGTCGAACAAGACTGCCGACTGATGCCGATTTCTTAAACGGCCCGGTGTGTCGGATCAACGCATTCACAACACGATGGCCGTGCTGCTGGGTGCCTGTCTCAGCGAATGCCTACATTCGGGTCGCCCGCTCAAAAATTTCATGAACGGTCAGAAGAACGCGCGCGCGATGGACTTGTAACGGTTTTGCGCCGGTCACCGATCTCACTAGGCCACCTTGGCTTCGAATGCGAGCGGGCTGATGCCGCCCAGATATGAGTGGCGCCTGCGGGTGTTGTAGAACCCGTTGATGTATTGGAAGATGGCAGCTTCAGCCTGACGCCTGGTTGGCCATTTCTGCCGCCAGATCAGTTCTGCCTCCAAGGATTTGAAGAACGTCTCGACGGCTGAGTTGTCATAGCAGTTGCCCTTGCCACTCATCGATGGACGCAGGCCGTAGGCCTGCAGCTTCTTCTGATAATCGTAGGAGCAATACTGGCTGCCGCGGTCGGAATGGAACATGCAACCAGGCGGTGGGTTACGCAGCCGCACCGCCATATCGAGTGCACGGATCGCCAGGTCCCTCTTCATCCTGTCGCTGACGGCCCAGCCCACAACCCGCCGGCTATGCAGATCAAGGATGACAGCCAGGTAGAGCCAGCCTTCCTGTGTCCAGATATAGGTGATGTCGCCAGCCCACTTCTGGTTGGGTGCAGCGGCAACAAAATCTCCATCCAGCCAGTTGGCCGCAACACCCAAGCGGTGGTTGCTGTCGGTCGTAACCTTGTGTCTGCGGGTGCGGACCGGCTTGATCCCATTGATGTTGGCTTCGCCGCCCTTCGGCTCATCAGTCGCCCGGCACGGCGCTCGCCGACAGCGAGGCCCGCCTCCTTGAGCTCCATTGTCATCCTCGGGCGACCATAGCTACCCAGGCTCAGGCTATACTGCTCCCGGATATGGGCCAGCACTGCCATGTCCGTGCGGGAACGCTGGCTGACTGGCCGCGTGCGCCACGAACGATAGCCACGAGGGCTGATCTGCATCACCCGGCAGATCGTCTCAACCGGCCAGATATGACGCCAGCTCTCCACGAAAGCGAACCTCCCGTCACGGGGTTCAGGCGCTGGCGCGCGAAGAACTGTGTGGCCTTTTTTAGGGTGCCCCTCTCCTCCTTGAGCACGCGGTTCTCAAGGCGAAGCCGTTCGTTCTCGCGGGCCAGATCTGCCTGCGGCGCTGACACCGGATCAGCTGGCCGATACTGCGCAAGCCACTTGCCCAGCGTCGATTAACCAATGCCCAAACCCTTGGCCACACGCTCACGCGATAGCCCGCTCGTCAGTGCAATCCGCACCGCCTCCCGCTTGAACTCTTCGGAATGCTTCATCAGCTCGTCGGTCTCCTGCTGCGAGCTCTAAACGCTCAGGCGACCGGCACAAAACCGTTACAAGTCCAGTCTGAGCGCGCCATGACAATCGCCGGCGCAATGGGCGTCGCCGGAGGCGATCAGCACCAGTGGAATCTGGCGTTACGTGTATCCCCCTATCGGCTCGAATATGAACATCTGATCGGGCAGCCCTTTTTCAGGGTGGGCCGCGAGCATGGCGCGCGAACCCTGCACCTCAACACGGCGCATCGATTTTTCGAAGAGATTTACGATAGCCGGATGTCTACGCCGGAACTTCGCTCAGCACTCGAGATTCTGCTCTTCTCACTTGGCGACGTCATGCTCGAGGGTCCGGAAGATGACCGACAACGGGCTTCTGACCAACTGCAGTCCTGGTCAAAACGTTTAGATCTTGCCTTGGGGATGTTGGCAGAACACTTGAGCGTCGGCGACGGCACGGATGTCGGCATGGCGACTTGGTCGGACGAACTTCTCTAGCGATGAAGACCCCTTTGGGCTATCGCCTACCAGGGCCGCTTGCGTGGCCCTTTGTGATTCTGGGGTTTGAGTGTCCACCGACGAGAAACTATTTGGCCCAGGCCGTTCGCGAGCGTTTTCCCCCTACTTGGCACCGGGGGAACGCAAGCAACTCCATGACGTACTAAACCTTGGCATCGCCCTTCCCGCCAGTTTTGTTGACGAATTGCGCACGCTAGCGCGGCGGTACATCGATGATGGCGACAGCATAAAATTGAGGGCGGTTTGCCTGCTCGTCGCCGATCTTTGCGAGCAAGGTTGGCAAGTGGCGGTAGAGTCGGATCGCATCACCTTCCAGCCTCCGGGCATCTCCCGAACGGACGAACAGTCCGTCGATGACATCAAAGTCCGTGTTCGGGCGGCGCTTCAAAGCGCTCGCCGCCGGCAGTTGCAGGAACCGTCGGTTCGCAATTTCCTCATCAGGGTCGAAAGGCGCACGTTCCGATCTGGTCATCGTGCTTCGATAGTCGACCTTATCGACGACGGTGCGTCACTTGCCAAAGCGCTTCGATCGATCGAACATCTGCCTGACGATGAGCGCGAGACCGCCATGCAAGGGATAATTGACCCCATTGTCGAGATAGCCGAGGCTGGTGCTAAGTGCGCCGATACCGGGCTGCCCCTCATCGATATCTGGCGGTATTTCAGACACACTTGGGCACACGAATACCGCTCGATTCCGGGCCGTCAGATGATGGTCCTGATCCGGAACGCAGCTCGACCGATGCGTCCGGTCATGGGTATCGCCATGCTGGCTAGCCCGGTCATGCGGTTGGCTGCTCGAGACAAATGGATCGGCTGGCTTCGCGACGCAACTGAGGAGCGTGTTCGCTCAGAGGTTTGGAATGCGGGCGATTTCAGCGCTTCGCTGATGCATCGGATCGATTCGTCCATAGACTCGGTGCGCTGGGATGACCTCGCGACCAGCGATGAAATCGCTGATCCGGGTGAAACTGTCGCGCTACGGTTAGAACAGAAGGCCGCGGGCGCCGCCTTTGCACGGGACCAGCAGTTACGCGATCACTATGAGACGCATCGCGATGCTGACGGTCAGGTACGGCCACATCGGGGCGTTTTGAAGAGCGCCCAGCCGGACTCCGATTGGCGCGCCGCCTCCGAAGATTTGCTATTCGTTCGCAAACGAGCGGAGAGCCTTGCCCAACTTCTTTTCGCAAAGGGTATGTTGAAGGGCGCGAATTTGGACCAAGACCCGGCGGCTGGGTTGGAGCGTCTTTTTGCAACGCGGAGCGGACAGCGGGCGTTGGACATCGCACTTGCGGAGTTCCGTAAGGCAGGCTTGTCCAGCGAGGTTGCCGACGTCAGCATCTGCGGTGCCGTTCATCCGTATAATGAACTGCTCGGTGGCAAGCTCGTCGCGCTGCTCCTGACGTCTCAGGAAGTAAGGGACGCCTACTCGAGGCGCTATGGCGGTCAGACGAGTGTCATCGCCTCACAGATGGCGGGGCGTGCCATATCGAAGCCCGCTGACCTCAAAATCCTGACAACGACCAGCCTCTATGGGGTGGGATCAAGTCAGTATAACCGTCTCGTTCTTCGTGCCGCTGACCACCCAGGGCTTCCCTACGACATTAAATGGGGCGCGATCGGCAAAAGCCTGACGGGCGGCTTCGGCACCCTGCACCTGGGCGGCGAGACTGCTCAGGCACTGAGAAGCATGGCAATGTCCCGTCATGACTCGCGCCGGGTGAACAACCGGTTTGGGGAAGGGACAAGTCCGAGGCTGCGGCAGATCCGGGAAGGTCTTGATGCGTTGGGGCTGAAGAGCGACGCTATCCTGCACCATGCGACGCCCCGGATATTTTATGGCTGTGAACTGAGCCCTGGATCGAGGTCGGCGCTGCTGAATCTGACGCCGGCGACCGACACATATCCGACCTGTCCTCACATAGGCGCCGCTTGGCGACGGCGGTGGGTCCTGAACCGCGCCCGCCGAGAGGAGACCCTGCAGGCGCTTGAAAGGCTGGGGCCAACCAGTGTGCGAGCGAGTCTGCATGCCGACGCCGATGGTCAGTTTCTGCTGCCTATAGACGGCGGATAGGCAGAAGCTCGATCGCTCATCGCCCCGATGACTTGTGATAAAACCTCTGATAAACGTGCAATCTATCAGAGGATTTGTCACATGCCGCCCACTCCAGATTCGCAACGGATCCAACTCAGAAATCTGCTCGACAGCCGGAGCATGATGCGCGCGCAAGAACTGCGTGAAGCTGGGATCAGCGCGCAGACGATCGCGCGCGCCGTCGAGGCCGGGGAAATCGAACGTATCTCGCGCGGGATTTACCAGAAGCGTGGATCCGAGATCGAGGAGAACCAGATCCTCGCCGAGGCGGCGATACGCGTCCCCAAGGGCGTGATCGCTCTGGTGTCCGCACTCGCCTTTCATGGCCTAACCGATCAGATGCCGCGCCGCATCTGGATGGCCATCGGCGCTAGCGACTGGGCGCCGGTGCAGTCCTATCCCCCAATGCGCATGGTGCGGTTCAACGAGCGCTATCTGCGTCAGGGCGTCGAAAACCATATAATCGCTGGCCTTGAAGTCCCGATCTACTCCGTCCCGAAGACCCTCGCCGACCTCTTCCGCAACTCGAAACTGGTTGATCGGTCGGTGGCAGTAGAAGGCTTGCGGGCTGCCATCGAACAACGCAAGGCGACCCCGAGCGCGATCGCTCAGGGCGCGAAAGCCGGTGGCGCGTGGAAGATCATGCAACCCTATCTCGAGGCCCTGACGTTCAATGGCTAAAACACCGACCAACATGGCCAAGTCCGTCAAGGACCGGCTCCTCAACATCGCCCGCCAGGAGGGCCGGGTGTTCGACGTTCTATTGGTGCGGTTCGCCTTGGAACGTCTGCTGTACCGGCTGTCGGTCTCGCAGCATCGCGACCGTTTTGTCCTGAAGGGCGGGATGCTGGTCACGGTCTGGGTCGAGGACGACAACCGGGTAACCCGGGACGCGGACTTCCTAGGCCATGGCGACCGCAACCCGGAACGCCTGGCCTCGGACTTCCGCGACATCATGGCCATCGAGAGTGATGATGGCCTTGTCTTCGATCTCGACGCCCTGACTGCGACAGCCATCCGCGAGGAGATGGAATATGGGGGCACCCGACTCAAGACTTCAGCCTATCTCGAGAAGACGCGAATCCCTGTGACAATCGATATCGGCTTTGGCGATGCCATGGCCGATGCGACGCAGCAACTCGACTATCCGACTTTGCTGGATTTGCCAGTGCCCAACGTGCGTGCCTATCCGCCCGCTACGGTGATAGCCGAGAAATTCCAGGCGATGGTCGCGTTGGGTGTCCTGAACGGACGGATGAAGGACTATTACGATCTGTGGGCAATTCCGCGGGCGCTAGACATTGCAGCTGACGATTTGGACGCGGCCATCAGCGTGACGTTCGAGCGTCGCCAGACGGCGATTCCAACGGAAAGGCCGCCAGGTCTTTCGGCCGAAATGGTCGAGGATGAGTTGAAGCAGCGCCAATGGCGCGCCTACGCGGCATCCGTCGAGCTTGAGAATGTTTCTCTTGTGTCGATCGTCGATAAGGTTTGGGAACTGGTCGGTCCGTCGTGTGAGAGAATCTTGGCGACAGAAGCGGCGGGATGATCCCGCTAAAGATGCGGACAGCCCGCAGAGCCCTGCGGCTAGAAAGGTGGGCCAAAAACAGTATATCGTGATCGAACAACGCAAATTGCCGCCAACCCTCGCCGTAAACTCGATTTGCCGTGGATACGAATTGGATACGACTGAAGCGCGCAGCACGCTCGTATCCAAGTCTCAACACTGAAACAGCGCTCTATAGCGCTGATTTCGTGGAGAAAACTGGAGCGGGCGAAGGGATTCGAACCCTCGACCCCAACCTTGGCAAAATGTCTGAGCAGCTTAGCCGTTGCTACGCCAGACAACGCTAAAGTCCTATATCATACTGTAATATAACTATCTTTCTGGGCACACTCTGCGCCAGACCTATCCGTCTCTACGCCAGATTTTCTCTTCGCTCGCTTACAATGTGCTTACATTGCCAACCGGAACTGCTTGTGTAAGCAAATTGTCCGAAAGGACGAACGGTATGGGCAAGCTCACAAAGCGAAGCGTCGACAGCATGGCAATCCCCGCCAAGGGACAGGCATTTCTCTGGGATGACGAACTTCGCGGCTTCGGTGTTCGGGCAATGCCGTCCGGCCTTAAGGTCTTCGTTCTCCAGTATCGCAATGACGAAGGGCGCAGCAGGCGCATCGTCCTCGGGCGCTATGGCGTCCTGACCGTCGAACAGGCGCGCAAGCAGGCGATCATGAAACTTGGCGCGGTGGCCGGGGGCAACGATCCCGCGGAAGAACGCGCCCAGTCGCGCGCCGCGATCACCATCCGCGAGGTGTGTGACTGGTATCTGGAAAATGCCGAGTCCGGCAAGCTGCTCGGCCGCAAGCATCGGCCAATCAAGGCTTCAACACTCTCCATGGATCGCAGCCGCATTGAAACCCACATCAAGCCGCTCATCGGCAATCGGCAGGTCCGCTCGCTCCGGATGTCGGACATCGAAAAGATGCAGATGGATATCGTTGCCGGACGAACCGCCAAGCCGAAGGAAAACGGAGGACGCGGTGGGCGGACAACCGGTGGCCCAGGCGTCGCAGGTCGAGCTGTCTCCACCCTGCACGCGCTTCTGGCCCATGCAATGCGGTACGACATCGTCGAAAACAATCCCGCTGCCGGAGTCCGCAAGATCGCTGGCAAGCCGCGCACCCGGCGATTGAGCGCCGCAGAAATCCGTGCGCTGGGCAAGGCTTTCACGATTGCCGAACGCAATGGCGAAAACCCGACCGGTCTGGCCGCCATTCAGGTCCTTTTGCTCACGGGCTACAGAATCTCCGAAGTAATTGGCATGCAGCGCAATTGGCTCAACACCGACAAGGGCATCGTGCATTTCCCCGACACGAAGACAGACGGCCAGATCCGACCGATTGGCAAAGCCGCAATCGCTGTTCTCGAATCCGTTCCAAAAAAGCGCACGCTGCCGCTCTTCTTTGCCTCTGACTTTGTTGATCGGCCGTTCTCCGGCGTTCCCGAAGTGCTCCGCGCACTCTGCACGATTGCTGGAATCGAAGGTGTGACCCCGCATGTGCTGCGCCATACGTTTGGCAGCGTTGCAGGTGACATGGGTTTCTCGGAGCTGACCATCAAAGCACTGCTAGGGCACGGTGCGCGCGGATCGACCCAGAACTACGTTCACCTGGACGAAGCGCTGCGCCTCGCAGTCGACAGGGTGTCGGGCAAGATCGCGAACCTACTCAATGGGACCGATATCACGATCCTTGATGTTGCAGCCTGACCGACGGCTCTCCATCCCGACTTCAGCCAGCATGGTGTCGGCTATCTGCCATCTCGCGCCGGAAGCGGGAATTCAGCAAGCGACCCAGAGGCGGACACTGAGTGCTACGACTGCAATGCGCCCCAGTTTCGGCCATTGCAGCCATATCCGTTCCTTCCCCAAAGCGGCCATTCGCACGAGAGTGACTGGTGTCACCCTTCACACGCGTGGGGTCGCAAGTTCAATCCTTGCCGCGCCCACCATGATTTCAAACACTTAGATGAGATCATGATGCCTCGTATGAAACGAGTATGAAAAAGCTAGTGGCAAGTTTTCCGCAGAATCTCTGAGAGCGGCAGGCATGCGGTTCCTGACGCGGTTGTCGTGCAGGTCCACCAGCCGCCGCTCACAGGCGCAAATGATGATCCGCTTATGCAAGCTCGTAGTAGCAAAATTCTTGGCTGAGTTTGGCCAGGAGATTGAGAGCGGCGCAGTTGGCAGGCCGATCAAATAAAGGCTCCCGGAAGCCATCGCCCGATCAACGGTCAACCAAGATGCTACATTCTCAGGATGGATCGTGTGAGCCTTCAGCACCCAATCGCTGTAAAGCTGAACAAGCTAACCTCCACACTTCTAAGAAGCGCCTGTCGTTACCTCTTGGCATTAATAGCAAGGGTCGGCGAATTGCGCGCAGATCCTTAGAGCCACCAATCATTGGGCTGGTGCTATAACTTTTGCGCAATCCTTACGAACCGGGTTCTGTGAGCGCCTGAGCACTCGCCCGAAATTGAATGGATATTCTCATGAAGACTACGATCAATATCGCTGCCGCCACCTCGGCTTTGGCCGCCGCCGCCCTGCTCGCCGCAGCGCCTTCATCCGCCCAAGATCGCGAGCCCGCCAAGGAAAAGTGCTACGGCATCGCTCTGGCCGGTCAGAACGATTGCGCCGCTGGTCCGGGCACTACTTGCGCGGGAAGCCTACAAGACCTCCCGCTCAGCCGCACTGGCTGAGTGGCGAAACCTAATGGCCTGAACCATCGCTGGGTGAGGGAGAACTGCGCCGGTCAGAGACAAGTTGCGATTAGACTGACAGCACCCGCACTTGCCATTCCGACGACGAGAGCGAGCAATGCTGCGATTTCGACAAATGAAGTCGCTCCAGAAGTTCGCTTCAGTCCACGCCAACGTCCATAACCACTTCAACCTGCAGCGCCATTTAGTCGATAGACAAACCTACAAGACCTGCCGCTCGGCCGCCCTGGCCGAGTGGCAGAACCTCATGGCCTGATCCCGGCGCAATCAAGACACGGCATCGCCAATCGGAGAGAAGTTGCCGTTAGACTTACAGCACCCTTACCTGACAGCATGTCTAAAACTCCGCCGAAAGCGTGAGATCGACTACGCTTTGCGAATAATCGACCGTAGGAAGGTTCGAGGAATAGTCGGAAAAAGTATAGCGGCTTGAGAGGCTGAGACGCCGCGCTATCGGTATTTCCACTTCGGCACGAAGTCGATGGCGATCATCCTGCCGCTCTTGCCCAATGGATGGCGTCACGCCTGCATAATCTCTGGACTGGTATCTCCAGCCGAGCTTTAGCTGACCTCGATCTGAGCCAAACGGAAATTTCTGGGCGAAGCCAAGTCTTGCCGTATGCCCCGCATAGTCGAATTGGGAATCGGTCGCGTCGACATCGGCATAGTCGTATCCGGCAGAGAAATACTGATTGGTTCCATCAAGGAACAGATAGACATCCAATCCGCCGCCGTATGTACTGCTATCCCTGTCAACACGCCCAAGGAAATCGGTTTCGCGATACAACAATTCGGCGCGCGCATAGAGGCCCGGCGCAACGAAACCGCTGATTGAGGGCGTCACGCGATGAATATCCAGAAAGCCATCGCGATCGAGACGGGCGTGTACGTAGCGATACGCCAAACCAGCGCGCGCAGGGCCAAGATCGTGCGATACCGCTGCCGATAGCGTGTGCGTTTGCAGGTCGAAACTGCTGAAATCCTCGTACCAAATCTGTGACACGCCGTAAGCCAGTTTCAGTTCTGTTTCGCTTCCGATCTCGGTCTCGTATCCAAGACGCGCGCGCAGGCGCAAAGCCTCATCGGCGCTTCGGCTTGTTAAGTCGAGTTCGTCCACCGCAACATCGGAATCATAGCGCAAGCCAATTTCGGCCTCTCCAAAGAAGCCAGAATCGGGATCGTTTTGCTCATCCGGGGAATTATCTTCGGTCCCTGACGCCTGAACCACCTGCGCGAAGACCGGCTGACTTGCTCCCGCAGCAGCAAGTGTTGCCAACATCACGAGACTGCCAAAAATTCTCTTGGGATACATGCCCATCTTTTCTCACCCTTTGCCGAGGGCTGCGAACCGAAGTGTCGCAGCCCATCCGACGGTGCGCGACCTAAAAAGCAATCTGGAACCGCGTCATCACGGCATCAACCGACTCGCGCAATCCATTTCTGCCTGGCGTGGTTTTGGCGTGCACGTAATTGCCCATAACACGCACATTTCGCGTGATATACCAGTTGACCCCGACCGACCAGTTTTGCTCTTCGCCGCCGGTGACGAGCGCATCATTGAGATCGAGGAAGCTATAGCGGGCGGCCACTTCCACGGCGCCGAGATCACCCCGCGGCCGGATCGCGCCAAATGTGCCATTGGTCATGCCATAGCGTTGACGTTCTCCGGTGATAACCCACGCTGCTTCGACACTTCCCCCATTGAAATTCGGGTCGCCGAGTGTCGGCGCACTGTTGTCACGCACGATGTAATTCCCCTTCACCAGGAATGGACCATTCATATAGGCTGCTTCGACATTGTAATTGGTGTAGGAATCAACGCCTGTAAGTGACCCGGTTCTTGTCAGTGTCGTCCCATCGAGACCGAATTCAGGACGAGCAGACACCCGGGACACAGAGCCTGGATCGAGATCGCGGTTCTCCAACCCGACTGCAAAATGGAGGACTTCCTTTCGCTCCCTGATAGGCGCGACAACAAATCTGGCCGCGATGCTCTCACCGACATCAGCGGGGCGCAAAGGGTTTTGCTCGATCGGATCGAAAAAGTACCCGCCGGTTGCCGACCAGTTTGACCCTCTGTAAGTGACCGCCCCACCAAGCAGGAAGCTCGGGGCCAAGGTCGATGCGAGCGAACGCTCCATCAATTTGATATTGTTTGAGCTCATCATGTTTTCGCCCGCTACGGGAGCGATGAAATTGCCCGCCTTGATGATGACGTTATCGATCCCGGAATAAGAAGCCCAGACATTGCGAAAGCCGGTGCTGGTCCCTGCGATATCGGCATCGACTTTGAAGCGAAAATCCTCCGCAACGGTTACGGTCGCGTCGACGCGAAACCGGCGCAAGTCGACCCTATCGCGAAATGGCGTAACATCATCGCTGACCGACACACCGTCGAGATGAATCCGACCGCCAATATTGACGTTGGTATCATCGTCGCCAATCGTGATCCCGTCTTCGTCAAATGTAGCTTGCGCCATGGCCGGGGTGGCTGTGAGCATCAGTGCAGCGCCCGATGCAAAAGTGAACTTGATCAACATCAATTACCTCATTTCCTGGTTATCAGGCTCTTTCGCGAGCCATTCAAAAAGAACATCGGCCAATCCATATTGGTCGATCATGCGTGAAAAACTGTGTTTGGCGCCCTCGATTGTGACAAAGTCCCACGTGCAAGGCTTGTCTTGCCTATGGGCGAGCAATTGCATGTGTTCGATCCAACTGCGCGCGCGCGCCAGCCGCGTGCGTCCTTGAAAATTGTCGATCCGAGGGTCTTGGTTTAGCGACACACCCCGCGCAGTATCACGGCTGCCCACCACCAACAGCGAGGGCGTCTCCAATAGCAAACCCGAGTCCAAAATCCGACCGTTGAGTTTTCCACTCGGGCCGGTTCCGAAAGGGTAGGGCAGGTCCGGCTCGGGGATTGTAAACCAGCCCGGAGCAACGATCGCGAGGCGATCGAGCCGGTGCCTTCCCAGCATGGCATAGCGATGGGCAAATTGCCCACCACCTGAGAATCCGAAGAGCCAAAGGCGAGAATTCGCAAGATTATACCGGTCCATGATATCGGCAATGGTTGCATCGAACAGATCCTCGGCCAACTCGCCGGATTCATTGGGGTCAAGCGTTTGGAAACGTTTGAACCTGCCGCGCGAAAAGAGCGGGGCCAACAGAACAACATTGTTGCGATCCGCGTAGGGTGCAAAACGGAAAATCTGTTCAGCAGGATTGCGTTTGAGGCCATGTAAGCAAACAAGCAACGGTGAATCGGGACCGGCATTTTCGGGGACATAGGCGACATAGTCGAGACACGCTCCGTCCGATGACATAATTGAAACAGGGCGCCCGCGCGCGCTTGGAGTAGCTGCTTTTGTCGTTTGAGATCTGCCCTGACGGCCCTCACTGTTGATTGCTTCGATCATGCCGCGAGAACCTCTTTCCCGATGTCGAGCCGACCGTTGGTCATGCTCCAGTGGTGCGTCGCAAGGTGATCGAGGACTTCGCCATGACTGGTTGCCAGCCAGGCACCTTCGAATTCGCCAAGCAGTGTGAGAAGGACTTGAAGCGAGGCGGGATCGAGATGGGTTTCCGGCTCGTCAAGTAGCAACAGATTGGGGCGGGAAACGATAGCGCGGGCGATAATGATCCGCATCCGCTCCCCGGCACTGAGGTTGCGACCGCCTTCGTGAACTTTCCGTTCGAGTTGAAAGGGAGACTTGGGGTTGCCGGCATCCATTGCGCAGCGCTCCGCAGCCCATGCAACATCGCTTTCATCAGCTTTCTTGCTGCCGTATGCGATGTTGGAAGCAATGGTTCCCTTCATGACACCCAAGCTGGGTGAAATGATCGAAATCTGACGCCGCAAACTGCCAGTGCTGATCGTGCGGATGTCCGTGCCACTCAGACGGACGCGGCCTTTTTCCGGCTCGACAAGACGCAGCATCGTGTTGAGCAAAGTGGTCTTTCCAGCCCCGTTTTCGCCCTTTAATACAATCCGGTCGGTCGCTTCGATCGAACAGTTGATTGAACACAGCACCGAGCCCAGCGATACGTTCTCAACCTTCAATCCGGAAAAGCGTTTGCGCGGCTTGCGGGGCTCAGCGGCGGGAATGATGGTCGGCCCGAATTCGAATAGGCGTGCCAGTTTTTCTCGCGCAATACGTGCGGTCTTCCAGAATTCGTAAACCCTTCCAAGCCTGAAGAGGTTGGGAGAGAGCAGCGAAAATAATCCGATCGCCGACACGAGCGCCGCGGTGTCTGGGCCGGCCGGGCCAGCCGACCAATTCGCCGCGGCGACCAGCCCCGCGATACCCGACCCGACAACAAAGATCATGTAGCCGCGAAAGATGCCGGTCACGGCTGCTTTTTCGACCTGTGCATCGGCGAGCCTGCGCGACTGTTTCTTGAGCTTCTGACGCTCAATATCGACATGCGCAAACGCCTGGATCACAGGCGTATTGGCAATTTTTTCCGAGATATTGGCCGCAATCTGCCCGCGTCGTTTGCGCGCCTTGCGGATGGAATGATCGAACATCCCCCCAATCGCCAGCGCACCCAGCATTGCAAGGACCACAATCCCGGAAAGTACGAGCCCCATGGCCGGCTCGATTACCCACAATGCCGCAACCGCGCCAAGGGCGATGATTGTCGATAGAATGAGCCGGGCCAGCCCCTGGCTGATCCAGTTCCTGATTGCGGTAAGATCATTGACGAAGCGCAACTGCAGACTTCCCCCGCGCAATTTGGTTTGCGCATGCAGCGAAAGTCGTCCGAGATGGTGAAATGCCGCACGGCGCATGTCCATCGAGTAATCTTCACCCAATCGCTGGGAGGCGACCAGCTCGTGCCATTTAAGGAAACCCAGCGCCAGATTTGCCGCGATCAACCCGCCGCTTGCCCATGGAACGGAAAGTGCAGCGGTATCATTGGAAGCATTCATGATCTCACGGATCAGGAACGCAACTGCCGCCAGTGCTCCGACCTGGAAAAATCCATTGGTGATCAGCGCGGCCAGCAGCCATAGCCGCCTCGGGTTGAAAAGCTCAGGCAACGACCGCCTCAAGAACAGGGGCAACAGGCGCCGATTGCTGAAGCAGGACCAGCGGACTGATGTCGCGAGTTGCAAGATCGTGGCTGGTCAGGACCGGAATGGTCGTCTCGTCGCGCAACTCTTTCACGAACAGCGGTGAGGCGCTGATGCGGCCGGTAAAGGCGGCGACCTGATAGCCAAGTTTGTCGAGGAAATCCTTACCGCCGAGTGCCGACAACGGATCAGGCGTTGCCAAGACAATGCTCCCAATGCGGTTGCGGAACATGGGTGAATTTAGCAATTGCCGGGTTTCGCGCTGGAGCAATCCATCGGCAACTTCAGCAACGATGCAATCCACCTTGCCATCGACGGCACCAATCAACGAGTCGGCTATTCTCTCCAGCTCGGGCAATTCAAGCCCCATGGTCGAGGCATGGCCTGCATCCGTAAAGTCGAGAACATGGCGCGCACCACAATCCTGATACTGCCACATATCCCCGCCCGCGCCGGTACCGGTCAATTTGACAGCGGCCGTGCTGAGGTTGGCGCGATTGAGTGCGCGGGTAATTTCGCAAACACTTGTCGTCTTGCCGGCGTTCATTCCCGATCCGAAAACCGCGATGACGAAGCTGGCTCTCGCACCCGCATCCGACGCCGCAGTCTTTATCCGGTAATCTGAAAGATTGATGCGAGAGCCATCTGCACGGCACAAGGTGCCAAGTGTTTCGATATCGGTTGGTTTGCGGGTGGAGGCATGGCGATCGAATGCCTCTGCCGCAATTCCGCCCGCCGCCACAAGTTGACATGGCCCGATGGCATTGGGAACCTCACCGTGGAACTGGTCGGTTGCATAACGATTTCCGAATGCCACGATGATCTCGTCGCCCACTTCCATCCTGGCGCGCCGCCCGGTCGTCAATTCTAGCCGTTGATGATGACCCTTGCGTGTAAGCCGCGCGAGACAGACGTCACCCGCACGCGGAGTCGCACTGGAATCGATGTGAGTGGCGTCGGACAGTTCGACTCGGCGCGTCACATAACTGCGCTTAGCCGCCGCAATTCGCCCAGTTGGGACATGCTTGAGTGTCAGGCTATCGCCAATGGCCTTGATTGATGCGTCCATATACATACGCTGCTTTCATTCTTCCTAAAGTGACGCTGTCTGGTTGGCCAAACCGAAGCTGCGCAATCAGCGTCTTCAATCTGGCCGGTAACCGACAACTCACTGTGAAGACGTATGGGTGCGCGATGTATTCCCTAATGAATTAAAAAAACGCAAATTTCGATCCTGATGGGGCAAGCAACAGATTACGGGCGGATGAGGCCGTATCCGTAAACAGGGTCGCGGCCGGGCTCGCCCAGGTCCAATGCCCGGCGGCGCAGCCGGGCGAGGGCCCGCTGGCTCAATCTGCCATCTTGATCAATTGCCAACAGCAAACCTGCCGAAACGAATGGCGCAGCGATAGATGTGCCGCTTGATGTGCCAATTGCACGGTTTCCGCGGGCATGGCTTATATTCACTCCGGGAGCAGAAAAATCGAGATAGTCTCCGCGATTTGCTCGGCGGAAAACACGATTGCGTTCGTCAACCGCGGTCACCGAAATTACGCCATCATATGCGGCAGGATACAGCGGAGCGGCGGTTGGCCCAGCATTCCCGGCGGCGGCGATCACAATTGTTCCGTTTTGCCGCGCCCGATTGACTGCACGCTGCAAAATGCGATTTTCAGGGCCGGACAGGCTCATATTGACGACCGTGACGCCGTTGCGGACCATCCAGTCCAGCGCCCGCACAAGGCTCGCTGTAGTGGCGGTGTTGCCGCGACTGGGCAGGCGTTCGAACACAGAGGCCGCATAGAGCCGCGCTTGCGGCAGCAATCCCTGATAGCTGCCCGATTGTCCGACTAGGATGGACGCCACTGCCGTTCCGTGACCATAAGGACGCGGATTGCGCGAATTGACGAAATCCTCCGTGACCATCCGAGACAGAGAGAAGACCGGGTTTGCCGAGCTGACTGCGGTGTCGATCAGGCCAATTTTCTTGCTAACGGTGCGACGAGCCTCGGGCAAAGCCAGTGCACCTGCGGGTTGGCGACCGGTTTCTGACCGCTGGGTTCTCGCCTGTGGGGAATAGAGGTGATTGAATTCAATTTCCGCTCCCGGTGCAATTTGCAGCAAAGCTAGCCTAGCCGCTTCCCTGCCGATTCCATCAGGAGGTGCGAGGCGCGAAAGAGTTTGATCGAGCAATTCAACTTGCTCGCTTGACCGGATCGTAAATCCGCGACCTGCAAAGCGTTCTAGCTCTTCTGCACTCGACAAGACGAGCCATTCTCCGCTCGCGACCTCGAACTCGTCCTGGTCCCTTTCGATACCTGAGAGCTCCAGAGTCTGCTCAAGACCTGCTTCAGCTTCATCGAAGTTTTCGCCAAACTGTTGGCCTTCGCTGGCTTCGGTCGCCTCTTCGGTGTCTTCAGCTTCGTCTTCGGCTTCGTCCTCGGCTTCGTCTTCGGCTTCGTCCTCGGCTTCGTCTTCAGCTTCGTCCTCGGCTTCGTCCTCGGCTTCGTCCTCGGCTTCGTCTTCAGCTTCGTCCTCGGCTTCGTCTTCAGCTTCGTCCTCGGCTTCGTCCTCGGCTTCGTCCTCGGCTTCGTCCTCGGCTTCGTCCTCGGCTTCGTC
>Ga0210011_1001595_pt1 | contig 20586 bp, 18 predicted proteins | sample CryGeymeta201502_FD_183972 | JGI IMG/M metagenome (GOLD analysis project Ga0210011, IMG submission 183972) | Groundwater microbial communities from Crystal Geyser aquifers in Utah, USA - Crystal Geyser metaG 2015-02 (SPAdes) (version 2) | ecosystem: Environmental > Aquatic > Deep subsurface >...
TAATAATGTTAGAATCAAGACGAAACTTAAAATGGCTCCAACTAAGTTTTACGAACTAATCGCAAAAGGTTGATTTATATGGACATGCGTGTCCGAAGAAATGGGGTCATGCCATTAATTATACGCCCAGTTTATAATTATCGTTCTTGTGTACGAGCAGGAGGTATAAGAGGGTATATCTATGAAATAGGTTTTTGTAGAATTAATGGCTCTACATATTATCCAAAATTAGCACCAGGAGAAATTAATTAATGATATAGCAAAAAAAGTTCCAACTACGTTCCACCCTCCCCGCCAAGACAATTTAGTATCGGATAGACCCATAAGCCCCGTAAATAATGGGCTTTTTGGTAAGCTTTAAAAACCAATTTACCTGGAGTAAATGGAATGGTGAACTAGTAAATTAGAAATTTACATATTTTTAGATTTTTTGATTTTTTAGCGCTTTTAATAGGGCTGAGGGCAATTAGGCTAATTTTGTTGATTTTTGAGCTATTTTGTGGTAATTTAAGAGTAGGTTAATAAATTATCAAAAATATGAAAAAATATTTATTAAGCTGCGGAAAGCGCCTATTTCTTTTGTTTTTTTGTCGTTTGCTTCGCCATAATACTAAAGTAATATTTTATTAAAAATTATTTTTAAAGTTAATATATGAACATCTCAGTTATTTTATTTTTTCTTTTTAATGTGCTAGCTACTGCAGTTTTAGGTATTAAGTTTGCCGTTAAACGTGATGATAAAATTTTTAAAATATTTGGTATAGCCTTAATACTTAATGCCATTGCTTTTATGGTCTGGTCTTTTGGCTTAATTAGACCTGAAAACTTATTAGCTTGTGTTACGTTGGGCACTGTCGCCTTTCTTATTTCCTTAGTTTTTTTATTTTATATATCTATTCAAAAGATAGAATCTGTTAATATTCGTCGAGGTTTAATGACGCTAGGCGTAATTGCTGTACTTGGGATATTTTATATTGGTCACATAGACCCAGTATATGCATATATCTCCCCAGAAGGTTATTTATTTTTCAATCTAGGGCCATTAATGCAAATGTTATATGTATTTATATTAGCACTTGTTGCTTTGCCGGCCGTTGATCTCATAGCATCTAAATTCAAATTATCATATTCCTTAATTTTCCGTTATAGCCTCATTGCTCAAGTATGTGGCGGAATTATGCTTATTATAAGCAAAGATTCCCAAGTACTTTACGTAACTGGTTTAATTATAGGGCTTGTTTACCTTTTACTTTTAATAACATTCATATTCAACTCTAAAGCTTGGGCTAAAGTAAATTAAATAGATTGGGATAAAATTACCAGCAAAATGATAAATAATGAAATAATGACAAATTGGAAAAATAAAATTTACTACAGCCAGTGTTGGGAGGACCCATATGTCTTGCTTGAAGGACTGGATATACAAAAAGAAGACAAAATTATTTCAATTACTTCTGGTGGGTGCAATACTTTATCGCTTCTATTGAAGGACCCCAAGGAGGTTATTGCCGTTGATATAAATCCAGCGCAAAATCATCTTTTTGAATTAAAGATTTTGGCTATAAAATATTTGTCTTATGAAGATCTTTTGGCTTTTTTAGGTGTTAATCCATGTAGTAATAGATCTCAATGGTTTCATTTATTAGAACCACGCTTAAGTAAGGATGCTTATTTTTGGTGGAAAAAAAATAAGCATCTTATAAATTATGGAATCATTCATATAGGAAAGCTTGAAAGATATTTTAGATTATTTAGTAGATATATTTTGCCACTAGCACACTCAAGGAAGATAACGCAGTCCATGTTTGTAGAAAAAATAGAAAAGGAACAACATAATTTTTACAATAATATTTGGAATACATGGCGATGGAGATTTTTATTCCATATTTATTTTAGCAAAAGAGTGACTTCAACTAGCGCCAGAAATAAAAAATTATTTAAATACGTAAATACAGAAAATATTTCCAATCATTATCTAAATAATGTAAAAAATTCTATTTGCAATAATCCGTCAAAAAATTCTATTTTACATTATGTATTTACTGGAAAATACGACAAAAAAAACCTGCCTTTATATCTTAGAAAAGAAAATATCCCAGTTATACGAGAACGTATAGATAGAATTAAAATTATTTCAGATGATCTCGCAACTTTTATTAAAGGGAATCATGGCATATATAATAAATACAATCTTTCAAATATATTTGAAACCCTTTCAAAAGAAAAAACTTCTAGTATATTTACTGACATAGTTAATTATAGTGGAAGCAACACAAGGCTTGTGTACATAAATCACTTAGTTGATAGGACATTTCCTAATGAACTTTCAAATAAAATTAGCCACAATCTTGAAAGTGAAGATGCTCTAAATAAGAAAAATACAGCCTTCTTTTATAAAAAAATTCATATCGACTATATAAAATGAAATTAATTAAATCCTTTTTTAAATATCAGCAAGAGCGTTTCCCTTTGTTGTTTCTTGGCCTGGTTTCACTCAGTGGAGTTGTTGGGACATCGGCCATTTTGGATACGCATAACTGGATTACTATTATATCTGGAACATGCATTACTTTAACTTTTTTATTTCACGTAAGAGTTATCGATGAAATACGAGATTTTTCACACGATACAGAATTTCATCCCAACAGACCTGTCCAAAAAAAACTAATTTCAATTAAGGAGCTAAAAATTCTAAGAATAATAAGTCTTATTATTTTTTTTAGTATAAGTATTATTTTTTCCTTTGAAACATTTATTTTTGCGGTATTTCTTTTTTTGTATAGTTCTTTAGCGGGTCGTGATTTTTTCTGTTCTAAAAAGATTAAGAAGCATTTCTTTTTGTATAATCTCTTAAACATGGTTCAGCTTATAGGCTTGCAACTTGTTGTATACACTATGTTTAAATGGAATTATTATTTTAGTCCGATAATAATAGCCCACATAACGATTATTTTTCTTTTATCTGCCTTATTAGAGATTGTTAGAAAAATCAAATTAGAGAAGAGCGAAACGCTTGGAAAAGATACGTATTCATCGCATCTTGGATATAGAGGTTCAATAATTCTTTTAGCGACAAATTTTATTTTAATTCTTTTGCCTCTCGGATACATTTTTTCGCTGATAGGAAAAACGCAAGGTATTAATATCCCTTCACTCATTTGCTTTTTAGGGTTATATAGCTCATTAATGCATTTTATTAAAAAAACAAAATTAACCGAGAATCTTATTCTTTTATCATCCTTTATTTATTATTTGACCATTAATGTGGTTTTGTATGTCCTTATAAAATAAGATTATTATGGAATTAGGAGGAAAAGCAAAATCATTAATACAACTCAGCGAAGCTGGATTTGAAATTCCTCGCTTTGTTATACTCAAGCAAGATGAATGCACTGTTAAAAATATTCAAAAAATAATTGATAAAAGATTTTCTAATGTCAGCTTGTTTGCCGTAAGATCTTCTTTTGTTGGAGAAGATGAGAAAGAAAAATCATTTGCTGGTTATTTTTATACTGGACTCGGTGTTTCTAGAGAAAATATAAAGAAAGAATGTGAAAAAGTTATCGCTTCGTATAATGGAGGAAGAGGCAGTGTTCTCTTACAAGAGTTCATCTGCTCTACTGCTGCGGGTGTTGTTTTTTCGAACGCAGGTGATAATAAAATGATAATTAATGCCACGCTTGGGTTATGTGAATCAGTAGTCAAGGGCAAGCCTTGCGATGAATATATTATTAATAGAATAGATAATAGTGTTATATCGGAAAATATTGAACAGCAAAAAGAGGTAATCTATTATAAAAATAACAAATTTGAGAATGATAAAAAAAGTGAAAAATCACTCAATGATTATCAAATAAAGGAAATTATAGGCAAATCTATATTAATTGAAAAATTATTTAAACTGCCACAAGATATTGAGTTTTGTTTTTATAATGAAAAATTATATATTTTGCAAAGTCGACCAATTACTAAATCTATTTTTGCTGAGACTGAAATAAATTTTTATGATAGCGCAAATATTGCCGAAAGTTATTCCGGGACAGTACTACCATTAACATTATCTTTTGTAAAACTAATATATTCAGAAGTTTATAAAGATTTACTTTGTGCTTCCGGGATATCCAGAAAAAAAGTTGAAAAACATAAAGATATTTTTGACTCACTTACTACAAGTTTTTACGGAAAACTATACTATAACATGAATAGTTGGTATAAAATGATGTCTTTTTTCCCTGGGTATAAAAGAAATAAGAACAACTTAGAATTAATGATTTCTAGTAATATAAACAACGAAATCAAGAGAGAAGTTAAACCTGGGAGAATCTTTTCAATTTACTATTATTTGATTGTTATATTAAAATTAGCAATTTTCCCAATTACAGCTTTTTCTTTTAAAACAAAAATAAAAAAAATATTAAGTGAGTACTCCAAACTTCCAATTGAAAAAATTTCATTTAATAAATGTAACGACTTATTTAAAGATTTTTTGTCTGCTCCGCTTAAAAAGTGGTATGTCACAGTAGAAAATGATACAGCGCTCATGACTCTTCTCGGAAAAATATATTCAAAAGATAAAAACGCTTTTAATTCAATCAATATTACTTCCCATACTGTAAGCGCAAATCAAGTAAGAGAATTAAAAAAATTATCAGATTTATTAATGAGCGATGGAAATATTGCGAAGACACTAAATGGTAAAAATAAAAATGAATTCACTAAGTGCCTTTTAAATAATAAGAAAGCAAATGATTTATATGAAAAATATTTTATTACATACGGAGGACGTTTTGCTAATGAGTTAAAGCTGGAATCAGATGATCTGAAGGAGGATTTCAAAAAGTTTTCTTCTCTTGTTGAAATATATAGTAAAACAAAACTCTCAAAACCGATAATCAATAATGAATTTACCAAGGGTGGCTTAATTGTTTGTTTAATAAGTTTTTTTGCAACCAACCGGGAAGAGATGAGGCTATTACGTTCAAATTTCTTTTCGTTGGTTCGCAAAGTTTTTGTAAGAGTTGGAGTTATTTTTCACAAAAATGGTTATATCTCAGATGTAAAAGATATATTTTATCTTTCTGTTGATGAAATTTTTAATAGTAAGATTGTAAATAGCACTAACTTTATAGAGCTTATAATTAAACGAAAAAAGAAATACTCTAAATATAATTCATTGGTTTTACCATCTCATTTTTCATTACACGAAGGAAAATTCCCTGAGATAGAAACAGAAATATATGAGAACAAGAATAAAAGAACTCTGCACGGTTCATCTGGTTCTCCTGGCTCTGCATCTGGTCGTGTAAGAGTGTTTGATGAATTTTATATACCTGATACGATTGATTTTGATATACTAGTAACCAGCCACACTGACCCGGGCTGGGTCCCGCTAATCGGCTTGTCTAAAGGCTTAATAATTGAGTATGGTGGCGTTCTTTCTCATGCTTCAATTGTTTCGCGCGAGCTCGGAATTCCCGCTGTTATAGGAGTTAAAGATGCAACTAAAATATTAAAAACCGGTGACATCATTGATCTCAACGGAAATCTAGGCAATATAACAATTAAAGATAAATAAGGCCATGAAAAATATACATACTATAAATCAAAATATTGATAATCGTTATCTTGATCTTTTTTATTCTTTGTATAAAAAAGAAAAAAACATAAATTATTTTATGTCTGACATAAAATTAAGTATTGCTTATTGTCTTTCGATAAAAGATACAATTACTATTACTTTGTCTGATAATGAAATATTGTTAGGCCACTGCTCAATCATTAAATCTAAAGAAGTCAGCAATGAAGGTACTGCATATTTTGGATTTTTTGAATCGCCGGAAAATGAAGTAGATTTTAAATTATTTTGGGAAAATATAGTTATTGAGGCTAAAAAACAAAATATAAAAAAATTGATAGGCCCTATTAATGGTTCAATTTGGTTTCCATACCGTTTTATCAATAGTTCAGATAAATCAGATCTCTTTAAAGGGGAGCTTCCTACTAGTCCTTTTTATAATAATTACTTTTTCAAATTAGAAAATAAAAAAATCATTACTTATTCTTCGGGAATTAGGAAAAACTTCGATTTGATAATAGAAGCTACAAAAAAATCATATGAACTATTAAAAGATACAGGTTTAAAGATTGAAGCACTATCTGAGGTTTCGGAAAAAACACTTATAGAGATACATCAACTCGCTGGAAAAGTATTTTTTAATAAAAGTGTAGCTTATGAGGATTTTCCAGTCAGTAATTTTTTGCAACTTTATAGTAAAGATAAAATGAAAGATCTTTTTCGGACATATATAGTAAAGAAGGGCACGGATCTTATTGGTTTCTGTAATGTTTTTTATGAAGAAGAAAAAGTTATTATTTTAAAAACTCTTGCAATTCATCCCTTATTTCAAAAGCAGGGTATTGGAAGCGCTATTGCTTATTTGATTCATTCTGATGCAAAGAAAAATAAAGTTGAAAAAATAATATATGCTCTTGTGCGGGATGACAATAATATTAAATTTTTTCCGAAAGACGATGTTATTAATATAAGAAAGTATTCACTTTTTGAAATTAATATATGAAAATTTACAGATTTATTGCATATATATTTCAAACTATTCTCTATTTTATTTTTTACCCTCTATTAGCTTTTTTCTTGAATCTTAAAATTAATGGGCTGGAAAAACTTAAAGAATATAAGGAACCTTATATAATTGCCCCGAATCACTCATCCAGCTTAGATTCTTTTATTGTTTTGGTTATTTTTTATAAAAAATTAAAGTATTTACCAATATATAGTGTTACAAAAGATGATAAATTATGCAAAAAAGATTTTGGTTGGTTAAGTATTATTTATAATAAATATATTTTTAGATTTTTTGCTGGATATCCGGTATACTATGGTCAGCGTGACTACAAAAAATCATTGATAAATCATATTGGTTTTATCAAAGACGGATATAGCGTCTGTATCTTTCCTGAAGGAAAAATTTCTGAGGATGGCAAACTTAATGAAGCAAGGGGCGGGGCATGTTTTCTTTCGCAAGAAACTAATACGCCAATAATACCAGTTGCCATTAAGGGTCTTTATAAAATGAATTTTTGGGATTTTATAAAACGTAAAAGAAAAGTAACGGTTACAATTTGCAGTCCAATTAAAGATGAAAATAATGAAAAAATAAGTAGTCCTGATGATACATTTTATTTTAAAAAACAGTCACAATTTATATTAGAAATAATTAAAAAATTTTTATGATTCCGATTTTAATCTATACATTTTTATATTGTTTTTGTTTTTTCGCTCTAGAAATTCTTAAAAGAAAAAAAATTCTTTCTACTAATTCAACCCGCCGCATGATACACTTGGGGGCTGCGATTATTACCTTTTCTTTTCCGACATATTTGTCTTTCTCTCAAGCATTAATTATGTGTTTTATTATTTTGATGATAATGTCTTTTTCAAGGAGAATATCATTATTTAGTCATATACATGGAGTCGAACGTAAGACTTGGGGAGAAATTTTTTATCCAATAGGAATAATGGTAGCCGTGTTTTTCTTTTTACCAAACAATCCTGAAAGTTTTAGAATTGTACTTTTAATTCTTGGTATTTCTGATCTTTTGGCAAATATTGTCGGAACACACTGGGGTACAAAATATTTTACTATATTTGGTGGTAAAAAAACAATTGAGGGAACAATTGCTTTTTTTGTTTCAACCTTTATTATCTTGTTTATTTTTCAACTTAGTCTGCCTATAGCCATTTTTATCTCTTTGATTGCGAGCGCGGTTGAGTTTTTTTCTCCTTATGGAAGCGATAATTTAACTATACCAATAGCTGTTTCGGCACTTCTAATATTCTTTGGTTAATTCTAAAATATGAACTATATTCGTGTCATGGATAAAGTCTTTAGTAAATTTGATGGCAAAAAATTTGCAGTTAGATTTTGGAATGGAGATGAGCATTATTATGGATTAGGCGGATCAGTCCAGTTTACCCTTATTATTAGTGATACAATGACGGTCAAACGATTATTAGCCCAAGGGTCAATAGGTTTTGGAGAAGCATATATGGACGGGCGTATTAAAATTGAAGGAAATATTGAAGATTATCTCAGACTTCGCCACAAATTTAAAACAAAAAAATATTCATTGTATCTTGCTATAGCCACTTTTTTAGCTAGTAGAACTATTCCGAAAGATCGAAAAAATCAAATTGCCCAGCACTATGATATTGGCAATTCTTTTTTTAAAATGATTCTAGATAATAAGACGATGTCATATTCGTGTGGAAGATATAATAACAAGTCAGAGTCTCTAGAAGTTTCTCAAGAAAATAAATTAAAACTTGTTTGTGAATGGTTAAAATTACCTCAAGGTGCGAGTATTATTGACCTCGGTTCTGGCTGGGGTGGTTTAGCTGTATATGCTGCAAGTAATTTTAAATGGCACGTTAAGGGATATACATTAAGCAAGGCACAACTTGAATATTGTTTGCAACTTGCAAAAGAAAAAAATCTTGATAATTTATTATCCTTTGGATATTTTAATATATTAAATATTTTTCCAAAATTTAAATTTGATGGGATTGTTATGATTGAATCAATCGAACATCTCGGACAAAAAAATATTTTACCTTTTTTTAAAAACGTAAAAGAATTACTTAAACCCGGTTCTTCATTCGTCATACAATCAACAGTTAGGCAAAAAATTCATTCGGTTGATAGATGGACTTTAAAATATGTATTTCCAGGAGGATATTTACCCTCAAAAGAAGAGCTTATAGATTTCGCAAATGCAGCAGGCTTTATCGTAGAAGGATCTATAAATGATAATCAAGATTATGTTTATACTGTGACAGAATGGATTAAAAATTTGGAATCAAATAGAGAAAAAATTGAAGGCATCTATGGCGAGAAGTTTTATCGTCTTTGGGAATTATGGATGTATGGGACAAAAGTATCTTTTGAAACCGGAGCTATCGGATTGACTCGTTTACATTTTAAATTACCCCAAAATTGAACTAATAAAAGAGGGCAAATTAGAAAGTACCATTCCCAGTGCGTCCCCGCCTCTCCGCATTAGATATAAAATGAGCCATGATTGTCTCTTTTTGTATTTTTTATGAATTAGTGAGATAATTATAATAAGAAAAATTTCAATATTAAAATTTTATATACAAAAAAATTTGAAGATTATAATTTTGTTGACATTAGTATTAACATTTTTTATTTATGAAAATAATAACGAGAATGACTTACCAATAGATGTTAATGTGGATCAGAGTGATGAAGAGAAATCTTTAACAAAGAATAATTTAATTACTTTCGATTGCTCACAAGAATCTTGGAATATTGAAGAGGATCATGATAAGGATTTTGGACATGGTTATTTTGCAAAAAATGGTAAAGTGTATTTCTATAATTATAATATAGAGCAACCAGTCTACGTTTGTGAGCTTTTATCAGCTGATCATAAAACATTTGAAGTGCTAGACTTTATATATGCAAGAGATAGGAATCATGTATATTATCGCTATTCGGAAATGAAAGAAGCAGATCCTGCTACTTTTGAGATAGTTTTAGAGGGTGGGCTAGCAAAAGATAAAGACAAAGTTTATTTATTTGGTCAAATATTACTTGAAATAGATAGTGATAGTTTAAAGGATTTGGGGTGGCGATATATGAGAACTAAAGATGGGATTTTTATTAGAAATTGGGATTTTAAAGCTGAAAAAATTGAAGAAGCTGACTTAAACACTTTTGAAGTTGTTAATTTTTCTGATTCTCCTGATTATGTGAGAAGCGCTTACAACGCAAAAGATAAAAATTATTACTATAAAGCAGGAGTCATAGTTGATATAAAAGATTAAAATTTATTATAAATAAGATTTACTGAATCTTATAATACGTTCATAACCCTTCCAACTACGTCCCACCCTCTCCGCCAGGAGATAAATAAAATAGCACTGACGCAAGTCGGTGCTATTTTATTTTCTTTTTAAAATAATTTTATAGAAATTTCATAGTAAATTTGCTATACTCATAAAACAACCATCGTTATTATGAAGAATAAAATCAAATTATTTCAAAAACAAGAAATTCGCTCTCTTTGAGATGAAAATTTAGAAGAGTGGTTTTTTTCTGTTATTGATGTTGTTAAAATTTTAACTGATCAGCCCGATTACCAAATAGCTAGAAAGTATTGGAATAAGCTAGCAGAGAGGCTTAAAAACGAAGGTTCTCAAGCGGTGACAAAATGTCTCCGGTTGAAATAAAAGCCTATGATGGAAAAATGCGAGAAACGGATGTTGCTGATGTAAAAACTATTCTTCGATTAATCCAATCCATACCTTCTCCGAAGGCAGAACCTTTTAAACTTTGGTTAGTCGAGGTTGGCAATGATAGAATTAATGAATCTCAGGATCCTAAATTAGCGATAGATAGAGCTATGATTTCTTATAGAAAACTTGGCTATAGCGAGGAATGGATTAATGCTCGTTTACAATCTATTCAATTTCGCAAAGAGCTAACTGACGAACGGAAACGTAGCGGAATTGAGGCTGGTTTAGGAGTTGCTATTCTAACAAATACTATGAACAAAGAGTGGGCTGGAAAAACAATTAAAGATTATAAAAATCTTAAAGGCTTAAAAAAAGAAAACTTACGAAATAATATGACTAGTTTAGAGCTAGCTCTTAATATTCTAGCAGAAACATCAACAACCGAGTTAAGTAAATTTATTAATCTGAAGAATTTAAAAGAAAATAAGGACGTTGCGCGGCGTGGTGGCAAAATTTCTGGTGATGCTCGTAAAAATATTGAAGCGCAGATTGGGCACTCGGTTATAAGCTCAAAAAACGCTAAGAACCTGAGATTAAATAAATAATTATCTCCCCCATTTAACTCTGGCTATTGCGTTTTAATAAAAGGTCTAAGGCCTCATCCTTGGAGCCTGCCAGCAGAACCTCGCCGGCGTTAATGAAATAAATTTCATCAGCATTGTCAATTGTATTTAAGCGGTGAGCGATTATTACTTTTGTCGTTGAAACGGGTAATTTTTTTATAATATCATCAAGAAATTTTTCGGTAACAGTATCAATATTAGCGGTTGTTTCATCAAGAATGAGCAATTCTGGCTCACGTAAAACTGCGCGGATAAAAGCGATAAGCTGCTTTTGACCGAGGCTGACAGCGTCACCGTTTGCAAGTAGAGTAGTATCAAGTCCTTTTTCAAAGCGATTAATAATCTTATCAATACCGGTACGCGCAACGATTTCTTCTAATTTAGTTTTATCTGCCTTAATCAATTCGCTATTACCATATAATATATTATCCCTTAGAGTGCCAGAGAAAAGAATTGGTTCTTGCAAAATAAACCCAATTTTATTCGTTCTCTCTTCGTGGCTTAAACTGCGGATGTCTTGGCCGTTAAAAAATATTTGTCCGGCGCTCGGATCATACAAGCGGGCCATTAACGAAGCTGTGGTGGTTTTGCCACCGCCCGTTGGCCCGACTAGAGCATAGGTTTTACCGCGCTCAAAATTTAGATTAATTTTATGTAAAATTTTTTCGCTATCATTATACTGAAAATCCACATCTTTAAAAACGAGCAAACCGCCAGTCTCATTCTTATTAACTGCGGGGAGGATTTGTAAATCATTTTCAAGTGTCATTATTTCATAAACACGCTCCCAGCTCGCTAAGGCTGCTTGAAGACTAGCCCAGAGAGACGCGAGTTGACGGAGCGGATTATAGAAGTTGTTAGCATACATTAGAAAGCCGATTAACAATCCAATTGTGAATAAGTTATTGCTAATTAAGTAAATGCCGTAAATAAGGATGATTAATTGTCCGGCGTTAGCTGCTAAGCCATAAATTGGAGCAAAAGTATTATTAGCCACGCCTGCAATAATGGAGGCGACGTAATTTTTGCGGTTAACATCTTGAAAACGTTTATTAAAGAAATCGCGACGGTTAAAGGCGATAATAACTTTGAAGTTGTTTAGACTTTCCTGAATTTCCGAGCTTAGATTACCGAGAGTACGCGCGCTATGTAAATTTGTTTTCTTTAACCAGGGCGACAGGAGCAAAGTAATTATAACAAGAACAAATGCTGGGGCTAAAGTGGCGCCACCGAGACGAGCGTTAAGGAAAATTAAAAATATCGCCGATCCGGTCATTAGAAATAAGCTTCCGACAAACTGTACTAAGGCTTGAGAGAAAAAAATGTTAATTTTTTCAGTATCGTTGTTAATTCTGGATATTAAATCGCCAGCCTTATTTTGATTAAAGAAAGCGACTGGGAGTTCTTGTAACTTATTAAATATTTTATTGCGCAAACGAAACAGTACCCTTTGACCTACTTCACCCATAATTCTAATTTGAGCATACTGAGCCACTAAACCGAGTAGGAAGAGAACAAGAATGATAGGGGCAAAAAATATTACACCGCCAAAATCACCGAGTGCGATGTAATTATCAATAGTGTGCGCCATTAGTCTCGGTGACGCTAGACTTAAGAGTGAGTGTATTATGGTAGCAAACAAGGCAATGATGATTACTTTTTTTTCAGCCGCAATGAGTGGCCACATTTTTTTGGCTGAAGAAAATAAATTACTTTGCCTATGCTCCTCTTCTGATAAATTTAAATCATATTTCATAAAGTTTCAGTACTTTGCTGTGAATTAAAAATCTGGATATATTCAGGAGAAGAGGCGATGAGTTCTTTGTGTTTCCCAGAAGCGATAACCTCTCCTTCCATTAAGACAATAATTTGATCATAACTTTCAACGGCGGCAATTTTTTGGGTAACTGAGACGAGCGTTAACTCTGGATAGTTAGTGACAATATTATCTAATATCTTCTTTTCCGTATTATTATCAACGCGAGCTGTGAAGTCATCAAGTAATAGTATCTTTGGATTAATTGCGAGGGCGCGGGCAAGCATGACTCGCTGTTTTTGACCGCCTGACAAACTCTGTCCGCGTTCAGAAATTATTGTATTGATGCCCTGTGGTAGTCTGGCGATGTAACTGGATAATTCGGAAGTTCTAATTGCTTTCTGTAAATCGTCTTCGGTGACCTCAGTATTGAAAGCGATGTTTTCTCGAAGGCTGACATTAAATATAATGCTGTCTTGAAAAACAAGTCCAACTTGTTTATATAATTCTTCTTTTCTATACTTGCTCAAATCATGATTATCATAACGGATGCGGCCGACCGAGGGCGGGAGCAAGCCGACGAGTAAATTTAGTAGTTGTGATTTACCAGCAGCGGTAGGACCAATGATTGCGACCCTTGTTCTTGGTTCAATTTTTAAATTGATATTTTTTAAGGCCGTCTTTTCGCCGAATAATAAATCAACGCCTTCAATCTGAATACTACCAGTCAAAGGGGTAGTAATAGTACCCTCATCAATCGGGTTAATAGCGGTAAGAACCCCAGCAATACGTTCATATGATGCTTGTGCTTGAGCGATGATATTACTAACGAAACCGAGGATGAGAACTGGGAAGATGAGGATAGCAACGTAACTATTAAATGAGGCGAATTCTCCTAAAGTAAAAGATCCTTGGATGATAAAATGCCCGCCGAGCACGAGAATAATAAGAGTTGCGAAATGTGCTAAGAAGGTAATAATAGGGATAAGGGCGGCGAACAATTTTAAAATACTTATACCAACATCTTTAGCCTCAGTGTTGGCACCCGTGAATTTTGTATGTTCTGAGTCGCGTGAATTAACAACCCGAATTAAGGCAGCGCCTAGAATACTCTCGTTAATCACCTTGTTTAGCCAATCAATTGCTTCGCGGGACTTCGTAAATAAAGTCTTTGCTTTGCCGAAGATAATAGCAAAAGAGAAACCGATGAGCGGCAGGATTGAGAGCACGGTTAAGCCGAGTCGCCAGTCAATATTAAGGAGTAGATAACTACCACCGATAATTAGAAATATGGAGATAATAATTTGTGCGACGGCAAAAGCCAAGAAGTTTTTGATTGCGTCGATATCAGCAGTGAGGTTGGTTAGAAGTTTTGCTGGCGTGATATTTTGTATTGAGGCAAAACTTTGATTAGAAATTTTTTCCGATAAGCGGTTACGTAAATCGCGGGCAACGATTTCAGAGGTGTAAGTCTGAGTAATATTTTGTAAAAAAGTTAACAGAAAAATACCGGCTGAGGCCCAGATGAATTGGATATAGATTGATCGAAGATTTATGCCACTAAAAAAACCATCAATGCCTCTGGCGAGTAATAAAGGTAACCATAGGGTTAGGCCGTTCGCGGCGATGGCCAAAATAATAAGCAGTAAAATTAAGGGTCGGTAAGGCTTTAATAATGATAGAAGATTAGGCTTGGCTGATTTCTTTTTTTCTTTTTTATTCATATGCATTACTAGTAGCCAAGATCTTCTTTAACTAAAATCATGACTATTTTTCTAGTCGAGCTTGAATTTTCACCATTCATAACCAAGATTTTATTAAGTTGAGTGCCAAAGCCATAAACATCTTGCATCCGTGCTTCTTCAAGTGGAATGACGTGCTCGGTTAAGCGACGGTAAGCGTCAGCTAACGAAGGCATAATTTTTTTGGTGCTGACGACCAAAATAACATTATTAGAGGTGTAAGCGATGTGAGGGAGCTGGCTGCCGGTGTTTGAAGCAATAAGGTATTCGCCGGTTTCAGCTAGAGCGTGCACACTACCCAAATAATAATTAGAGAGTACTGATTGTTGCCTGAGACTAGCTTGTTCCTTTTCATTTTTTTCAGAAAGAATTTTTTCGTGCAGATTTTCCCAGTCATGTTTGCTTGATTTAAGATAATCGATAAAACCAATTTGTTGCAGAGTAACAGAGGATCCGTTCATAATGGAGGCGCCTTTGGGGACTAACTTTTTTATTTCATTTAGGGTCTCTACAGCGTTTTTGGTGACGATAACACTCACCCCCCTATCTTTGAGCGCGACGGTAGTCTTAGCGATAACTTCTTTGCTTGCTAATTTATTATAGCTCATATATTTATAAATTAAATTTTAAAAGATGCAAATAATATTAGCATATTTTAGAGCAAAGGTCAATTAATCTGTTCACTTTTTAAAGTTTAGTAAATTTAGCAAGATTATTGGAATTTTTAAGTATTTCAGTTTTAATAACAAATCACCCTCTCCGCCAGATTAGTAACTTTAACAACAGTCTTTTCTCATACAAGAATGAGCCTGAAAGATGGGTTTTGATAATTATTTGTTAATTAAACATCGGAAACAATTTTTAACATTTTAAACTTCTCTTTTTGCATATATTTAGCATAGTCAATATCACTGTGAGCATAAGCTATTTTATCCAAATCCATAAAAGTTAGTCCTGGTTTTAAATATTGTTTAGCATCTTTTAATGACTTAAACTTCTCATAAGGGGTCATATAGTTTTCTTTCGGATAGGTTTTAATTTCTTTGCCCTTAGCATTAATTTTAGTTTCTGGAAAACCACAGGGGCGATGATAATTTAGATATTCATTAAAAACATTTTGATAAAATTCATTAACTGACTCAGCATATTTTTTAGAAATATAAATGTAGCCAATATATTTAAGAATAACTGATTCATTTTTCGTTTCCGCTAGCCTACTATCATTAGAATGTCTTGGCCTCGTTTTAGTTTGTTTAATTAATAATTTGTTGAGAAGCTCGGCTATTATTCTATTGATATATTTCGACCCATTGTCAGAATGAATTTCAATCACCGTGAAGGGAGATCGGCGATTAACTCTGCCAATACTTTCTTCATGAATTTCTCTGAGATTGCTTCTACTGCACCAACAAATTCAAACTAAGTGACGCTATCTGTTATATTAATGTGATATATACCTTTTCCGCCATTTCTATCACCTTGATGTACTGAATCAACGCATAAATAAACTGGTTTTCCATTAGGCTCCGATTTTCGTCTCTCGCCAATAGGGACTCTAGTGGGATTAGTTTTGGTAAATGTTAGAGCTTCTCTTTTGTAGCTATCCTTAGCCCTTAATCTATAGAGTTGAGATACTGAGATATTCCGCAAATTAACATATTCATTTTATTAAATATTAAGAACTCTCTGTTTAAGGATTTAATCGTGGCTGGTCCAGATAATCGACCATGAGCATTATCTGCTTGAACTAATAATTTAACATCCGTTTCGTTATACACACGAGCAAAACAATTGCACTTAACCTCACTTAGTTTGTTAATTTTTTTAATCTCCCCGCAACGCAAAAATTCACCAATTAGACGACCGATATGGGCTCTAGAAACTCTAGTAATTTTCAAAATATATTGCCTAATTATTGCCCTATCTTGCCGCTTACATTTTCTGTAGCGATAATATATTATTGAAGTCTTTTTTTATAGACACCTTTTTTAGTTAGGAATGTTTTTTAAATTTTTCTATCATTTCAAGCCTATTTCTGCTATAATTTAAGTATGAAAAAATTTTTAAATCTTAAGAAAAATATTTTTATCTTTAGTAGCTTATTGGTGCTTTTATTTTTTTTGAGCATCTGGCTATGGCATCAATTTCAAAAAGAAGAAAGGTTATATTTTTGTGATGATAAAACGATAATTTGTGATTTAAGCGAAGCTCCTTATCACGATCCGTCACTTCCGGTAGAAGAAAGAGTAGAGGATCTTCTAAGTCACATGACTTTAGATGAAAAAATTGGCCAACTCGCTTTAGTAGAAAGAAGTGAAATAAAAGATAAAAATGATATTGCTACTTACGGTTTAGGAGGGCTATTAAGCGGAGCTGGTTCTCACCCCGAAAATAATACGGCGCTTGGTTGGCAAGAAATGACAGCTGATTATCAAACTTATACTAAAAAAACGCGTCTACAAATTCCTCTGCTTTACGGAGCTGACGCTATACATGGTAATTCCAATGTTCCGGGCGCTACTGTTTTTCCGCACCAAATTGGACTAGGGGCAGCTAATGACCCAGATTTAGTTAGACGAATTAATGAAGCTACGGCTAAAGAGCTAGCAGCGACTGGGATTTATTGGAATTACGCCCCGTCTTTGGACGTCGCTAAAGATCTGCGCTGGGGTAGAACTTATGAAACATTTAGCTCGGAAAGTGACCGAGTAGAAAATTTAGCGGCCGCCGCCATTATTGGTTTACAAGGAGAAAACTCAGCGACGCCTTTTGTTATTGCTACCGCTAAGCATTATATCGGCTCCGGAGCAATGATTTGGGGAACTGCAGTTAATGAAGATTATAAAATTGATCAAGGTGAAGTAAGATTAACCGAAGAGGAATTAAGAGCCGAACATTTACCACCCTTTAAAAAAGCAGTAGAGGCTGGAGTTTGGAGTGTAATGGCCGGTCTTAATAATTGGCAGGGGCTAAAATTATCAGCTAACAAATATTTACTTACTGATGTTTTAAAGGAGGAGCTTGGTTTTCAAGGTTTTGTAGTTAGTGATTGGTATGGAGTATATGAAATTCCAGGAAATAATTATCAAAATACTATTACAGCAATTAATGCCGGAGTAGATATGGTGATGTTACCCTTTGATTACAAAAAATTTATCGCCGACTTACAACAATCGACTAGTAATGGTCGTGTACCCGCTAGTCGTTTGGATGATGCTGTGCGCCGGATTTTAAGGGCAAAATTTTCTCTTGGTTTATTTGATCGTCCCGCTCCGACTGCAAATGATTTAGCTATAATTGGTTCAGAAGAACACCGCGCTTTAGCTCGAGAAGCGGTTAGGAAATCTTTAGTATTACTTAAAGATCGAAGACAAACACTACCGCTAGACAAAAATCTAGACACAATTATTGTTGCTGGATCGGCGGCTGATAATAGTGGCCGTCAGTGTGGTGGCTGGACAGTCGAATGGCAAGGGATTGATGGTAATTGGTTACCGGGAGCAAGCTCTATTTTAAAAGGGATAAAAGAAGCTGTCTCTTCAGAGACGAAAGTTATCTTTGAAGAAACAGGTAACTTTGATCTTGATGTCAAAGCTGATGTTGGTATTGTTATTGTTGGTGAAAAATCATATGCCGAAGGAGTAGGCGATGAGGCGGAACCACAATTATCGCCAGAAGATTTAGCTACAATTGAAAAAGTGAGAAAAGCAAGTAATAAGTTAATAGTAATTATAGTTTCCGGCAGACCTTTAAATATTAAATTACCCGCACGTAATTGGGATACTATTATCGCCGCTTGGCTTCCAGGTTCCGAGGGGCAGGGAGTTGCGGATGTTTTATTTGGTGGCTATCCCTTTGTTGGAACTTTGCCGATAGAATGGGAATTATAAATAAAAAAATAAACCAAAATAAATCAATTTTTGTTGACTCATTTTGCTATTATGTTGTATACTTGAATAGTAATAGTTAATATTAAAATAAAAAATATGGAAAATAAAAACAAGATTATTGTGATGACTGCCGCTGTAGCATTAATAGTTATTGTTATTGCTGTTTTACTAGCTGTTATTAATAAAAATAATAGTGAAAAAGTTAGCGGTTTAAATGCCGAACAAGAAAACTTGGTCAGTGAAGAAGTTATAGTAGAGGATTCAACTGTGCCGGAATATTTTGATATTGAAAAAATTAATGAAGCTCAAATTATTAAGAGTGAAGACACGAATGTGTTTCAGGCTTCAATTTTAGAGAGTCCTGATTTTTCTATCCCTAAAGATGTTACTGGAGTAGAAATGATGACAAAGTCTGAAAAATTATCCATGGGATTAGATGAGAATTTAGATATTCAAATTTTAGGACGAAACGAAGCTGGACAAATAACAGGTTATCAATTTATTTCTAGTGAGGAAGATTTCGTTCTTGATTTAAGATAATAAAAATTTAGAATAATAAAATGTATATGATTAAATACAAATACGTTGTTGGGGTTACTTTTTTAACCCTATTCTCAGTTTTATTATTCTTTATTAATTCATCAAAAGCTGCTTTTTTATCAGGAAGTGGAGACAACCTAGGAGACCATAGCGCTACTTCAAATATTAAATTAAATACTTTTTGGTTATCGGGCGATGGCGGTGATGAAGGGATATATATTAATTCAGTTGGAAATGTTGGTATTGGCACACTTGCGCCATTTCAGAAATTACACTCAACCTTTTTTATTAGAGCGGACAGCGGTTTCTGTATCGGCACTGAATGTATTACTTCTTGGCCCAGCGGAGGCTTAGGCGACAATTTAGGTAATCATATTGCCACTCAGAATCTTAAAATGAGTGGTTTTTGGCTTTCAAATGATGGTGGTGATGAAGGCTTATATATTAATTCAGTTGGTAATGTTGGAGTGGGAATTATTAATCCTGGAGTTAAGCTAGAAGTTGCTAAGAGCGCTAGAGAGGGAACCCTTAATTCAAATTCGGCCCTTGATGTTGTTGGGAATGCTATAACTAGTAGAGTTAATAATACAGTTCAAGATATTTTTAGATTACATCAACCAAATACTGTTGTTGATTCAAAGGGCTCTACTTTTGCAATTGGTCTATCTTTCCCTGATGACCCAGGCAATAATTATCCAAGAACTAGAGTTGATTTTAAAACAACAGATAGAACAACTGACAATGCTAATGCTGCTAAAATAGTCATGTCTTTAATGGATAGTGGTAACGTCGGTATTGGCACCACCGCTCCATCTCAAGCTCTTCAGGTTGTTGGTTCAGTTCAAGCCACTTCGTTTATAGGTAGTTTGTCTGGTAACGCTATAACCGCTACTTCTCTTGCTGCTAATGGTGCTAATTGTTCTGCTGGTTATTATCCTCTTGGAGTTAATGCTTCTGGCGTAGTTGAAACTTGTACTTTAGCTGGGGCTGGCTCTAACTGGACTCTTAATGGAACTCATATTTATAATAGCAATTCAGGTAACGTCGGTATCGGCACAACTACCCCTGTTTCTATATTACATATTAAAAAAGATCAAAGCGCTACTACTGAATTAATTGTAGAAAATGTAAATACAGGAACAGCGGCGATCGCAAGACTTTCTTTTAAAAATGCTACAAGTGGAAATGATGCGTTGTCATTAGGTATTTTTGGAACTGGATTTACTACAATCGGCGGCTATTTACAAGATGGGGCTTATCTTTTTTCAGAAAACTTGTTAACTGGAGGCTTATCAATCGGAACAAGAGAAGCGTCTGCAAATTTAAGATTCTACACAGCGGGGCAAGCAGATGTTAATGAAAGAATGAGAATTACTTCAACAGGTAACGTCGGTATCGGCACAACTATTCCAACTCAAAAATTTCACGTTGCGGGTGCTTCATATTTAAATGGTCAAATAACAACTGCTTTATCAGGTGCGGGTAATCGTTGTGCTTATGTTGATTCTGTTGGTAATTTATTAGCTAAAACAACTGATTGCGGCACGGCGACTGGTGGAGATAATTTAGGAGATCATATTGCCACTCAAAATATTAGATTAGGAAGTTATTGGTTGTCAGGTGACGGAGGGTCTGAGGGCATATTTGTCACTGCTAATGGTAACGTCGGTATTGGCACCACCGCTCCATCTCAAGCTCTTCAGGTTGTTGGTTCAGTTCAAGCCACTTCGTTTATAGGTAGTTTGTCTGGTAACGC
>Ga0210011_1001599_pt1 | contig 20551 bp, 20 predicted proteins | sample CryGeymeta201502_FD_183972 | JGI IMG/M metagenome (GOLD analysis project Ga0210011, IMG submission 183972) | Groundwater microbial communities from Crystal Geyser aquifers in Utah, USA - Crystal Geyser metaG 2015-02 (SPAdes) (version 2) | ecosystem: Environmental > Aquatic > Deep subsurface >...
CTAAAAAACCCGAGAAGAAATAATTTACTGAGCTGGTCGGCATCAAGACAGTCAAGGTAGAGGAGTATCCAACAGATAGCACAATTTTTGTCAAGAACAAAAAAGCAGAATAATATGCTGAAGAAATAATATCAAGAGTAAGGGACCAACAGGTGACAATTGTAGGAGTTGACAAAACCATTGCGAAAACAATATCAGCTGTTGAAATATTCAAGAGAAAAATGGGAGTTTATGATGAAAGAGGCACCAAAATCGACCAAAGAACTTAAATCAAACAAAATAGAGAGGGTAAGGGGGTTTTAGAGATCCTGATAAATCGGTAGACATGCTGATGATGGTATATTTTGAGTATGATTGCAAGTAGCTTTGTAGTGATCGCTGATGTTATTTGTTCGCTTTTTTGTGTTTATAAATGTTAACTTCAGGGGTTCCCTCCATGAATTGCGAACAGACATACAGTCAACAGCCCAGCTATCTCAAATCTCCAGCTTACACCACCACCTCCGACCAATAGTCTACCTCTTCCTAACTCGAATTCAGCCTCCTCTCTACACGTCAACAAAACCATCTCTAGTTCTAAACTTTCTCTCAAAATAGCAGTACCGAGACAGAAGGACAATTAGTTGAGGAGGAGGAAGGCATGTGGGTGTTGGATTTAACCATAAACAATCGAAATTTGGAGATCAGGATAGAAAGTTAGCAATTTTGGAAGGTCTAGAAAGAGCTCGAGGAAGGATTCAAGCAAGTAGGCATCAAGGAAAAAATGTTTCGACCTCTAAAAATGGTAGTATATGAGCAGCTAGCCAGTAAGTATAATAGTTTTCGAGCCCTGCTCAACAGATAAGCATAAAAATATGGCTAGGCTCTTCTGGAAAATATCAGTTAGCTACTGGCCTTGGATTCCTTCCAATAACTTTGATTATCAATCATTTAACCTCATCAGTTTGTTCTTAGGAGTTAGAGCCATTATCAAGAAGATACCAGGTACGGGAATGTTTGTAAGCTCTTCCTTTTGCTGGATTCTTTCTGGTATTTTGATATAATAGCATAATAAGAGTGATGGAAATAGCATCTCCTCGCAAAGGTTTCAAGAAGAAAGATTACGATTATCTGGCAAAAATTGTCATCATCGGAAACTCATCAGTCGGCAAGACTAATCTGCTTTTGAGATTTGTTTAAGAAAAGTTCTCCCTTGTACATACGCCCACCATTGGCTTGGATTTTCGTTCCAAAATAATCACCGTACCTCTCAAACAAAAAAATGCTAAGAAAAAGCTCAAATTACAACTGTGGGATACTGCCGGCCAGTAACGTTTCAGGACACTTACTGACACATATTTCAAAGGGGCATCTGGAATCATCATAACATACGCAATCAATGATCGTCGCTCATACTAGGATATCATGAGCTGGATAATGCAATTAGAGTCCAACGGGGTGGACAAAACACCCAAAATAATTGTGGGGAACAAGTGCGACCTCCGCGAAGATAGGAAGGTGAGTTGTGAGGAGGGAAAAATGGTGGCATCATAGTACGGTTGCACTTTTATGGAGGTGAGTGCAAAGGAAGACATAAACATAACCTAAATGTTCAACCAGCTCTCTATGTCGATAATTAACAACTTTGAAAATGAGCTAGCAGCAGATGGGTAAACTCCCAACAAAATGAAATTTCCACGACGGGTTTCAAACATTCTAATCAATGAGCAAGTCGAGAACAAAGACAAGAAGCGGTAGTGCTGTTGATATTTTAAATCATCATCAAGTGTAGTTGTTCATTACTCAATCACTTTAATCATCTTCGATGCAACCTGCAAAAGCATAGAGAGTATTTCTGGATACGGTTATCTGATATAGTCCTTTGGGGATTTATCTTTTGTTGGCTATTTACTGGGCTTTTTTGGAGTTTCCGCAGAATATCAAGGTTTCAGCTGTATAGCCTTTGAGCTTGTACAGAAGCTAGATCAAGTCGATTCCTGCTTCATAGTTTTGTTATTGTTTGTCACCTTTCCATTATATTCGAGTCATATCAGAAATGAGCTTAAACTATAGACCTTTCTATCCCAAAATCCATCCAAATTATTCAATCCAGTGTTCAGCAGCAGCCGTGCTTGTCACTTGCAATATCTACAAATCTGGCCTATTATTCAGGATAGTAGCATAGCATGTTTGATTATCAAATGAATATGGCTCGTCATCAACCCAAAGGATGATATCTTTCTTGAATGTCACAGGAGAAGCTATCTAAGTCAGCCATATTTCATCGTACTTGTCACCCTGAACAACTCTTTATACCAAAAAGTATGTGTATGGGTTCAGCAATATTTTTTTAGCTCCTGTCAATTCGCTTTGGAATGAAAATTACTATATGAGCTTTGAGCAGGTTGATTGTATGTGAAATAGTGTGCCCGAATGTATTGATAGCTCTTATTATAGTTTACTCTTTTAGTGGAATGTCAATGTGAAGCTGTGAAAATAGAAGGTATTACCAGGAGAGAAGAACATGCTTCCTCTGAAATTTCTGACTCCATAGAAGCAAAATTTGGTGTGATTGGGAAGGTACTGCATGTTGTAGTAGAGAGCTTTGATAATGGCAAACATAGAATCGAATTTATCAACTTATGCTCTTTTTTCATCAAAATTTTTGATATAGTTTTCAATTTGTTTGTTGTATTCACGGCTGCTGAAATACACAAAAGGTTCATAAAAATATTATTTTTTCAGGTCGGCTTGAAGATTCTTATTATTCTAGATTGAACTTTTTGTTTTATTGAACTGGTGAGTAAATTATTATGTCTTTGGGACACAAATTTGAGATTTAGCTGGGATTTAACTCAAATCCTCTTTCTGGAAAATAAAAGATGATGAATTCTTGACCTTCTGAACGTCGATTTCGATGGCTGCCAAGAAGGCTAATTTTTAATTTTTAAGCACAAAAACTGTAAGTTCAGGGTCATAGAAAGATTAAGATTACTCCAGTTGACTCAAAGGTTGATAAGAGAACACAAAAAGATCGGCGAAGATAATAAAGTAAGCAGGATCTGTGATTCCCATGTATTATTTGAAAATTTACTTCAACTTCCAATCCTTGAAAGGTTCATACTCCAAAACATACTTTTATCCAATACTGTTACCTACTGTGTCTCTTTGGAAGGTTATTTTCTTTGTCTTATTCTCAGCTTACTCCTGCACATCATTATTAAGCAAAAAAATAGAGCTCCTGTAGACTGTTTCACTTTATTTTACAACGATCACATGCTCATTTGTAATTTTAAGTTTTTCAAAGGTGTTAGTGTTCAGGAGAATTTACCCCTGGAAGGAAAAATGTTGCTTTTCTTTTGGAATTTTGATCTATTATTCTAATCTTTCTTTCGCCTATAGAACCTCAATGTTTTTAGGAAGATTGAGACTTATTCTCTGCCTTTGTGCTCCTTTGGATAAAATCACAAAATTTATACATTCTTCTTATTTTGCAATTTCCTAAACCTCAGGAGCTTTGCAAAGAAAGATTGTAGATTAATTTTTGATCTTTTTGTCAGCCAAAGTTTGTTCCTCATTTATTTTTTGACTCAAAAAAGTTATATTTCGATTGCTCAGGTTTAAATACGTCAGGATTTACAGTTTCTCTTTGATGGTCTTTATTTTGTCTGAAGAAGCAATATCAACAGGATAGATGAAGTTACTTTGAATATTTTTGACTTTGATATATTGTTCATGAGATACCACTCCTCCATCAATAATTATGTTGCCATTTTTATTAGTCACTACACTGTAAAAAGGCTCAGGAGGGATCAATATTTATTATATTGATACAACTTATTTGGTCTCACCACTGAATAGTCTAAGCTTTTATTATTTCTACAAACATAGTTCTTTCGGATCTTTAGATTTTATCAATCTAAAGGCCCCATCTTGACATAAAAACATGTGATTCGAGGTCAACTTTATCTAATGACCGTTTTTTAATTTGACTACAGTCATTTCAGTCACCATACTTTCATGAAGTTATGTAATTTGAGCCTCCTCAATGCTAAAATTTTACCTATTAAATGTCATGATGGTTGAGCCCACTTTTAGTTCATTAATCGGAGCATATACTTTTTCAGGAAGCAGAACTTTTGTCGTGCTTTTATAGCTCCTACTTTTTGACACAATAACTATTCTTATTTATTTTTTTGTATCAAAATTTTCAACCCTTTTGTGGCTATCCATCCTTGTGCCTTCTATAATGAGAGTAATTGATTATTGAGATTATTTTTGAAGACCAGGGATAGTCATGATGAGCTATTTTTTCAATAGAGCTATGGTCAAAGTTTTAAGTACTTTCTTTTGTATTTTTTTGCCATTGTAGACCAATAAAATTTCAGTCATGTCTTATTCCTTCTCAATTGAGCTTTATTCCTTGATCATTTCTTCAATATCAGTGAACAGCTCATTTGGTGCCTCTGAATCCTCTACTCTAAAGCATGCTCTACTTAAATCAAACTCCTTGAGTTTCCTCGTTTAATCTGCAATATTTTTACTATCTTTCCCAGCAATAATCCTAAAGCAGGCTTTCCCTTTGAACTTTCCTTTATGACTCGTGATACTCCAGTAGGCTTACAGCAATTGAGATATTGTCTGAACTTTCTACATCAGATAGGGAATCTTTAGCGGCTGTCCATCGATATCTATGACCTTGGCATAGTGTATATTGGGGGTGTGCCTGGTCCTTCCGAAATCTATGTCCTTCTAAGTGAAGGTAAATTCTGGTTCTTTTTGCATTGAAAATAAGTAATATGCATATTATCTTGTAAGAATAAGCAATAGAGAGTCATAATATAGTGTTTAATTATCACTACCGTCTTTTTAGCATTATTTTGACTGAAACTACAACAGTTGTAAATTTGGCGAAGAATATTATTTATTGGAAATGGAAGAAAACGATAATCATCTATCATCTACCTAACTTTAGTAAAACAATAACACAAATGCTCCTACTTAAACTCCTCCTGAAGTAGAAGTGATCAATCACACTCCGATAGAATAAAATATTGTAATTGGCAAAATGCCAGAAGATTAATAGGTTTCTGAACATATTCGTGAGTCTGTTGCGAACAATTCTAATCCAAAGAAGGAAGCAGTAAGGAGAAGTTCAGGCTTGTCTGCTAAAAGCGATAACAGTGAGTTTTTGGACTGGAAGATTTCGAACATAAAGGAAGGTCAGTTTGAGTTTACGAAAGCTGATAAATAAAGCAATAAAGATATTGTTAAGGACAAGCTCGAAGTGCCAACAGATAAAAGAAACTCTAACTAGTGGGGATAAATCAAAGCATTGACATACAATAAACCTGAACTAGTTTCGAAAAAGGTATAATCAGAAGGACTCAATGAAAACAACGAAGAATCAAAGAAAAATGTAAAACTAGCAGCTTCAACAGAGAGAAATGTCAAAAGCAAAGGAAAGACAGCAAACAGTACATTTAAGATGATTCGAACTGAAGGATCCCACAAGAAAGCCATCAAAAACGATCAAAAATAACTCAGCTAACAATTTGAGTAAATCCTATCCAAGATGAAATCAGTCAACCTTGTATTTTCTCATTTTTGCAAAGATAATAATCTTTCTTCAATAAAAAGTACTCTATTCGAAGATAAGCCAAAGGTCATGTCAGAAATGAGCTTGAACAAGTGGATGGTATTCTGCAAATAATTCGAGATAGTCTAAAAATTATACCACATCAAGAGTGACAATAAGACTAAAACAGTATCTGAAAGCAGAGCGAGAGAGATAGTGAGGATGCGATAATTCAAGTAAGTTGAGACTACCTTGGTAAACATTTTCAAAAGTGTGAGTAATAACAAAACTAAGATTGCTTATCAAGATTTTGTTGCAGGAATTGTTAAGATTTTTGGAGAGTTCAAGCATACATACTCATAGGGAGCAGAAAGTCATTTTTTAGAAGAAGTTCTTCACTGCCAGTCATAAAAATAAAGTCTCAATAAATTGTCTAGTCTCAAGTTTACTCATGGAACCCCTCAGATATCGTACGAGAAGAGATTTCCTGAACTTAACAGAAACACAATCTTCAAGAGTAGGACAAAACCTGAAAACCATACATAAAACATTATGGGCACCAGAAAATCCAACCACAATAAAAGCATGCCAGGAAATATAGATAAATTCAAGTTAAACCCTGTTCTGCGATAAGCCAAGAATACACTTCACTCTAGGAAAACAGAATCAAAATATTCTAATCAGAAATAACTCAAGAAACAACAGCTATACAAAAGAGGATAGAGGAGCTAGAGTGGGATTCAGAAGAAGTTAGTTGAGTACTTCTAGTCGAATGAGGATGAGATTCTTGATAATTACTTCAAGTTGGAGGCGAAAGGTAACAAACAGAGGGAGGGAGATTTGTAAATATGAAGTGATGCTTTTACTATTTGATATGATATAACTCTATCCCGCTAGTTTGATTGAGAATAATATATTAACCATGTTTGGAGGAGGAGGCAGCATCTTCGGTAAACCTCAACAACCGACCAACAATCTATTCGGCCAAGGCCAAGGACAATCTCAGCAAGGCGGCAACATGTTCGGGCAGGGTCAAAATCAACAGCAAGGACAAAACAATCTATTTGGCAACAAAAGTATTTTATTTTTTAGTTTAGCTGGTGGAGGTAGCTTATTCGGAGGAGGGACTCAAAATACTACAGGAGGAGGTAATCTCTTCGGTGGTAATACTCAGCAACAAGGAACTGGTAATCTTTTTGGAGGGAACCAAAACACAGGAGGTAACAATCTATTCGGAGGTAATCAAACGACTGGTAACCAAACAACAGGAGGAAATCTTTTTGGAGGGAATCAAAATACTGGAGGGAATTTGTTCGGAGGGCAGACTAGCACAGGTCAATACGGCTCCTACAATCAAGCAGCTAACAATCCTTCTCAGTTTAGTCAAGTCAACTAGGCACAACTACAACATCTACTAAGTTCTCCTCCTGATCAGCAGAAAAAATTGTTCGAGGCATTTGCTTCTGACTACATCAGGCAGTTGGTCAATCTCTACCGTAAGACTCTTGAACCAACTAAAATCGAAAAGCTTAATCTTTCCAATGAGAATCCTCTAAAGAATGAGAAGCTGAGCAAGGTAGCAGCAAGTCTCAACATCAAGGCTCAGATGATTCAGCTAAAAAAATTGTACCATTTTAATTACAAAGGATCCGCGATAATGTGAAAGTCAAGGTTGAAAACCTGAAGAAACAGAATGAAAAGATTGAAGAGTCTTCTTTGAATTTTTCCACCAAGGTCTTTGAAAAATTACAAAAATACAAGCAAAAACTAGTCCTTGCAACTGCTCAGAAGAAAATGATTGATGAGGTCAAAAATGAAGTCGATGAGATTGACCAACAGATCAAATAATTCTTCAAGCCTTTGGTCAACTCATATCAGAATAAAAATAATTATTCCTTTGTAGATCCTGATGCATTCTGCCTGAAGATTGCATAAATGACTCTCAGAAATATGAACTACCTCAACAACAGGATGGACGAACTTGTGGCTTGCTAGGCTCAAACTAGTCAAAATTTGGACACCGCAGAGGTCATTCAGGAGCTGGTTGAGTACTTTGAAAATGTAGCCATCGCTGTCAAGGAATTTTCAGAAAAGTTCAACAAATATAAAAGAAAAATCGTTTACAAATCAAATCAAATCAACCCTGACGACACATTGAAGAAAATTGCATAAAAAGCAAACGCGGCTGTCAATAAAGACATGGAGAGCTACGACACAATCAAGGAAATCGAATCCATTCTGATGAGAAGAGAAAATCGGCAGACCTATCATAAGTGATAGTGATAGCTATTAGAAGCAAAAAATGTTCATAATCTTAATTTTAGTTGTTGTCTTGATTGGCCTATCTTGGCATTTCTTGCTAGTAGAGGCTGAAGGGTGACAGCTCCTCTTGGAAGTTTTTACCTACTTTTCAATCGATTTATAGACTTTGAACCCATATTTTTATCTTTAAGCTTGGACACACTTTTCTTACTGGAATTCTATTATGATCTCAGCCTTCTAACAGCAAAGCCTGAATGTTATGATGTATCTTTTCTAGGATTGAAAGTAGACCTATGCTCAACATGATGATCTGCAATTTTCACTTTATTGGCTTGAGGGCTGGGATTGCTCTTGAGCATATGTAGACGGGTGGATCTTCTGATATTTTTGTCTAAATGATTGTTATAATTAATTTTGAAAGTAGCGATATCCTTTCGATTTCCTTTGTTCCTTTTGAATTGTTCCTTATAGCTCATTTGGATATTGTCCTATGGGCTGATATCACAGTAGTATTCTTTGATAGGCTCGAGGGACTAAACTTGGAGGCCTCGATAGAGTGAAAATATTTTTTGGTTCATGTTGTTGATCAGTTTGATTTTATCTCTCTACAGCCTCTATTTCTATGCTTCTAACATTTTCATTCTTTCCATATTAGACATATTTTGATTACAGTCAACCTTATTCTGAAGATCCTCCTTGATCATTTTTTGTTTCCGACTCACCAAAGAGCTAGCTTCCGCATTTATTTTCTTAACTGCTATAAAGTATAACAATTCAATGTTAAATTTTTGAGAGGTCTTCTGATTCTGAAATGTAGTTTAGACTTAATTTATGATGCCTAAAACAAACGGGAAAAAGAATTTCCAATAGTTGAGGTCTTTAATCAGCCGAAAAACAAAAACTCCGGCCAGCCTACATCATGACAGTTTTACTATTGGTTCAGAGGTCGATCTGACAGGACTGTCATTTTCATCATTTCTTTTAGGTATTCATTGAACTCATATAATTCGAATTCCATCTTGGAATCATTCTATCCTGAGTCGGTGCTATCGAGGAAATCATTAATATTTTTTGTCTTTAGAAGAACTTGTTTAATATTTCCAAGCATTAGAGTCACCACCCTTTCGCTTTGTTCTTAGTTTTATATGCAAGAAGACCTTCGCTTGGTGATGTTCGTTTAGTTTTTGTTCATACTGAAAGGAAGTGAATTTCTATAATTGAGGAAGCTCATAGAAAATATTTTGAGAAACAAACAATATTAACAAAAGATCAATCTTATTTTAGTCTTAGGTATTAAAATGTCTGTCATCTGATACCTCCATTGTCCTTTGATCAAAAAGAATAATAAAATATGCCAAAAATAATTTTATGGTTTTTGTCAATACTATTTGTCCTAAAAATCATTCAGCCGTAGTATGGTCGAGGTGGAGGTCCTTGAGGGTAATAGTGTTGATTGTTTCCAGGAGTGCCATATGGAGGGGGAGCTCCATGTCCTCCAACATATGGGTCACTGGCTGCTCCAGGCGGAGGGTAATGAGTCATTCTTCTTTCTCTCATTCTTCTGCAGCATACAATAGCAAGGATAATGAACAGACAGAAGAAGAAAATTCCGATGACAAGTCCGACGATGGCGGCGACTGTCATTCCAGTGTGATAGTAGTAATAGCAATCTCGTTCAAAGGTTGGACAGTCTCCCCAGTAATCGCAACAATCGTAGAAGCAATTGTAGTTATGACAAGACATTGATATATATTTTTATTAGGCTGATCGTCAAAGTAGGATAAAAATTAGAATACTTGGCATTAATTATCCTATTCTATTATCAGTTAAGTTCGTAAATTATTAAGAACAATCAAAATTCACGTCAAAGTACCTTAAAATATCAGTGTGTACATTTTTTGACCCCGGATTCTAGAGTTTTGAACAGATAGTTTATCATTTTCTCCCGTTTTTAGCTAAAAATTCCTCTTCTGATTTACTTGAGATAATCTTTGTCGGAATAGAATGTATCGATCTCTATGGTTTCAAAACTGATCATAAACTCGAACAAATAAAGAAGAGTTAACTCCTTCATATCTAGTTCGTCAATAAAAGGAAATATTTTTTTCTTGATCTCTCCAAAAAATACCATAAAGACATTTTTTACATTTTCAATCTTGAAAGAATCCCTGTCTCTGCTTTACATCAGCTGGTCTCCTTCCAGTTTGATCTACATCAAGAGATAGTCCAAAATTTAGTAATTTTTATTTTCATTCTGAAATAGATAGGCTAACTCTTCGGTCCAAACAGGCATCGATTAGAAGTAGTTTTGGTTGGTCTTCGTCAACTTAGCCTTGAATTGTTATCTGAGTTCAAGATAGCGATTGCGATGAGTAGGTATTAGAGTACTGAGGTGGATGGTATCTTTTGGCAGTTTGATATCTGACTCAAAGCAAGGATTTGATTCATTTAGTCTTAGCTCATGGACAAGTGTATGATTGTTGAGATAGTCGATGGTGTTGAGCAAAAATACAAGCAACTTGACATCTCTCTATTTGAGGAATCTCTTTTCTTCTATTTTTTGAAAATCTGTTATGATTTAGACCAAAACTCTCTTGACTAGCACTCCTCTCTTCAATTTATGGTTTAGGTATTGCTCATATATAACCAGCTCCTCATAACTTTTCTTACGCTTGAGATATTGCTCGAAAATATCAGGTTCTTCCTTCTTTGGAGATTCCTAGTTTGATTGCTGGCTAAATAGGTGTCGATTGTCCTTTGGGGGGATTGAAGATATGTTGGCAGCATGATCTTTTTTCATCATGAGAGGTGTTATAAGTACTTATTATTTGTCAACTTAAAGCTCATGGGATTTAATGCTCTGCTAACAATAATAAATAACAACTCTATGAAAAAACAACTCCTCTTTCTGCTCCTTCTGGCTTCAGTATGGACAGCTACATAAATTGCTAACTATCCGCTTATAACCACCATGAAGAGTGGTGACCATAAATTGCTGACGGCTTCACAGCAAGGAGTCTTTAGCCATGTCTATGAGCAGCCACTTTTCCAGACTTTTAGCAATTTGCCAAAAGTAGCCATTGGCATCAGGGATTTCCAGACATTAAATGCTCAGACTAACTCAAGTAACACTTCTAACGAAATCAACTACAAGTGTGAGATCATTTCTTCTGACATAACAACCACCTACTTCAGGACTACTCTGACCCTGACCTCCACCAACACATTCAGTCTCCTTTACTACATGTACATAGCAATCGATGTCATTCAATTTGCAAATACCTACCTCTACGCCTACTCAATCGACACTTCATCAATGTTCAACGATACTTCAGGAGTGATGGACATATCCTCCTATAATATCAGTGAAACTATCAGTGATTTCAGTAACGCAGTTGTGGTGCCTATTGTCATGTCTTTCTACATCAGCACTAGTCATGAGTATTCTTTCTACACACAAGCTTCGATGAGTAGCTCGAGCATTTTCGATCTCAACATAACGAGCAATTCGAATCTTCAAAGAATTGAAATGACAGTTTTCATTATAGACAAGACAAAAATGGAGGAAAATTATATATTTTACATCGATACAGGTCGATACATAGTTCAGAACAACAACGGAACACCAACCAGCACTTTTACCCCACCTGCATTCAACTACTTCAATTACATACTAGGAATGACAGCTTTCAGGGTGAACAGTTCTTTCAGTCCCAACTTTTACTTCACACCTTCCAATACTATCGGCACCGTCACATAATACATCCTTGTCAGATATTCTGCTTTGCATTGGCGTAAAAGAAAATGTATCAGTCCATCGACTATTGGAAAATTTGTCGTAGAGGAACAACTATGCTATGATTCCTGTCCGAACGGATATGCCACCAACAGCTCAATCAATTATTGTGTAATTTGCAGCTATACCTGTGGCACTTGCTAAGTTGATGGGACCTCTTGCAGCAGTTGTCCGATCAATTCAAACAGAACACTCTACAACGCGACATTTTAGTGCGCTTGCGATACTGGCTACTTCGACAATGGAACAGTAATATGTGCTAGCTGTGATTATACTTGTTTTACTTGTGCCAGTATAGAGTCAAATTGCACAAGTTGCGATGCCACTCGAAATTTGACAGGAAACTCTTGTCCCTGTTCGACTGGTTTCTATGATACCAACACAAGCAATCAGACTTGTGCTATTTGCGATGTCACATGTTTAACATGTTCGGGATCTGCGACTACATGTACAAGTTGTGATGAGACCAACAATCACAGAATACTGATAGCATCGACCTCGAAATGTTTGTGTAAAAGTGGCTTCCAAGATACAGGAGCGGCTATATGTTCAGTGTCATCGATAACATGTACATCGCCTTGCTTGACTTGTGAGAACAGCTCAACCACCTGCACTTCATGTTCAAGCACCAACAATCCAAGTGATCGCATTCTCTCTGGTAATAGCTGTGACTGTCCAACTTTTTTTACAGCAATCAGCAGCACAGCTCCTTGCACATAAATATGTGGAAATAGCAACATGCCCTCAAGCACTTCCAAGCAATGTGATGACGGAAATACACTAGATGGCGACGGATGCTCGAGCACTTGTACCAAATAAAGTGGTTTCACATGCGACAACATTCAGAGTCCTAGCGTATGCACTTCGGATAATGGGTATGTTGTCAGTTTGCAGACAGTAACAAAGGATTAAAAATCTAATACTGTCACTGTGGCACTCAATTTGGATCCTGTTCCTCCTTCTTCCAGCGTTCCTTCTTTGAGTAATCTGATTGATTCTCTTTTTTTACAATCCTACTATTGGAACAGAGGAACTTTAACCATGCAGCTTAATTTGCTCAAAGCAGTCAGTAGTTCAGATCTTCTTAATATCCGTCTCTCCGTCATCAACGCTAGCACAGCCTTTCCACTCGTGGATTCAAACAATGCCCAACTGATCCCTTATTCATAGACTCACTACAGCATATAAGATGTACTGGCTGCTCTGGTTTGGTTCTACATTGCTGCCTTGTGGATTGTAGCACTCTATTGTCTGATCACTGAACCGAAGTTGATCAGTCAAGTCACTGAAATGTTCGTGTTTAGCAGCTTGACCTGGATAGGTGTCTAAGGTCAGCAATATGAATCTGGACCTTTGATACCTATTCAGAATTTAAGGTACATGTATGGGTATAATATAACCCTCTCAGACAACAGTCTTTTTTCAGTGTTCAATATCAGCTTCGTCTATCTCTTTTTGCCAATTATTTTATTTTCCCTTTTTCTATGTATTTCCAAAACAAAGCCAGGCCTGATCGCCAGTCGAACAAAAAATTTTATCCTTTATGATATTTCCTATGCTTGGCTGATGGTCAATGGATTTTTGATAACCTTTGGAATATCAAAATCTATATCAGAACAAACTGGTTTCACTGGTGTGACTGCTGCTGGCATTGTGGTGGAAGTGATATATCTAGTGGTCATGAGTATTATTAGTTATCGATCATTTTTCAGAGAGGAAGATCCGGAAGAAGTGGGAGGAACTTTAGAATACACCAAGAAAAATCTATTCAAGCATAAACCTTATCCTGTTCTATGGTTGTGCACATTAGTGATATGCTTCATTTATCTGTCCATCAAAAACACAACAAAGATCAACCCTATGTTGATGCAGGGTTGGCTTTTAGTTATGTTTCTGGTGCTGGGAGTTGGAGGGATATACATCAACAAAATGCGTTATCTACTCAATTTGATAACCTTGACTGTCATCTACGGGCTCATCTTGTTGATCAATAACGTTGAAGAGTCAACTTGGATTGGTATGGTCGTTGTCGGTCTGCTTTTTACCGGTCTTGTGATTAACTTTGTTTTCATTCATTTCTAAAAAAACAATTTAAGAGTTGATGATTTAATTGAAGATAGGGCCAAAAAAGATGACAAACAATTAGATATTAAAATATTTGAAAATACTAAGAGAAATGTAAACAATGAGAGCAAAGCGCCAGATATTGAGGAAGTTATAAATAAACGTGATGAGACTTTGATTGATTTAGGGAATCATACAGGTTTGTTTACCATCTACTAAACAAAAAATGATCTAGACATGGTGGTTCCTAGACCTCTCAGAATCAGGACAAACTTTGGCAATCAGTCATGAAAAATCAGGAAGAAGAACAGATCATCGATGATAGTCATATTAAAGTTCATCTTAATTAATTTTTGTTGACCTCTCCGCAACATAGGAAGAGCTAGGCTGAAGCCAAAAATGACATCGAAAATGTTAATATTGACTAACTATGATTTAATCAACTGTTTATTTTCCTGATTTAGACTGAGAAGGGCAATTTGATATTATAGTTAAATTAGCTAGCAAATTGATGCCTGCCTCAACATCTGCTTCGATCCTCACTGCCTAAACCCAAACAATTAGAGAGTCTTCTCTTCAGAAGACAGCCGAGAACACCAGCAGAAGTTTCATCATTGGCTTGCTACCCCGAAGCATCATAGAGGATCATGAATCAGGGTCTGTCTTTCATTAAAGCAAGCAACAGGAGTAGTAAAGCTTGACACTTCACCTATTGAGAGTTCCATTGACTTTTCAGGAAGAAAAGCGGTGATTAGAGACGCATTACTGGCAATATTCGAATCAGCGAAACGATAGATGTCTCTTTATCGACAACTATAAAATGATGAAACTGAAGGAGCTGAGAGGGTCAATAAAGATGTCGAGACTCTAAAAAAATTGATATCTACAGTTTGTAGCGTTTAAAAGGAAAAAATTATCAATGGAAGTTATAATCACTCTTAAGATTTGACCTTTTTTATAAAAGATTAATCAAAATATACTGGAACAATCAAGAAAGGTTTTCTTGATAATCACATTTTACTATTGTCTTTCAGAGTTAGTCTTTTGAGGTGAGCTCGTTCTGAATGTGGTTGTTGATGAATATGTCCTCCTCCATTTTATTTCTCACCAAATACTTCTTTTCTTATATTTCACCTGGATAAGAACAATTAAACATATTATTGAAGTTTTTGCTCCAGCTGAAGAGGTTAGATGTTATTCGTAGGTTTGCTTATCTTGTGGATTGATAAAAATGATGCAGAAATTTGTCATATCTCTTGTGGTCCAGAAAAAATTAACAGGGCCGAAATGTGAACTGAAATATTGTTAGACCTTTTCCTGATCAACTGACTGGTGTAAAACGGACTGGAAATAAATAGGCTCATTACCATCTTCAACATATATATCTCTGTCTTAGGTTTAAAGGTTGAATGGAACCTTGATACTTCCCTGAGGAATCTAAGAATACATCAAAAATTACTCTGTTACGGTAGAGATCGAGATGTGAGAGAAGTTAGAAAGGATCCTTGAGCGAGTTGAGGTCTTTTGCTATGTGAGAGGAAAAATACTAAGGATGTTGGCTCCTCTGAGAAAACTATAGCCTGTCATCAGAGCATCGAAACCAGCCTCGTGGCATTCTAACTTATCAAGCGAATATTCCCCAAAATCACCATCCAACTAAATTCCAGCCAACTCCTTCTTTTTATCTTCCTCATCAAAAACTCTCATCGCTGTAAAGCAACTCTCCAAACCAGTATTTCTTTGCCTGGTCATTTTATTTAACGTTGGTGAGTTGGCAAAAAGATACTTATTGTCATATATGTTTGGAAACAATGCTTTTAGTTTGTGTTTGTAAGTTGTCCAATCAGGTGGTAATTATGCGACAAAACGATGGTAGATGTGCATGAGATCCAGAAAACCATTGTGAGTTATCAGAGGTTTTTTGGATTGGATTAGTGAATTCATCACTTCGTTGAAAAGAGGGACTTATTCAGCTAGTTCCTATTGTGTTGTTTATTGTAGTTGTCCTGGAGCTATCTTGCTGATCGTCATGACCTTCCTGCGATGAATTACCTCATCATCAAAACTAAAAGTTAGGGAGCAGTCAGGATATTTCTCCTGTATCATTTATTGAATTGTCATGTAGCTCTGGTACTTCACCATAAATATATCGATTTCTATCTTTTCCTAAGATGAGCTCAGCCACTCCTCTACTTTCGACCAATGTAATTCAACAAACGCCTTAACTTCAGGTGAATTCACAATCGCACTTCTTCTTTTTTACTTCTTAAACACCCCAGCGTTTTAATCTTTTTTGTAGACATCCAACTTATCTTTTCTGGAGAAATAGATCGATTCATAGAAGAGCCGATTAAAATCGAAGTTGTTTTTGGTAAGGAAGGTCATCGTACCAGCGTGGAAGCTAAATTTGAAAGGATCAGAGGGTAGTGCAAGCGGAAAGATATGAAAGTTGAATGGGTAGGCGACTATTCTCAGTAACGATGAGAGTACTTGTTTAATTCGGGATGAATTGTGAAGGCTGAGAGTCCGAATTGAAGCGGGATAAATTTATGAATAGATTGTCGTTGTTTCTGATACCTGAGTTCCAACTACATCGATGAGAAAATTACTGAATCTAAGATAGAAGGTGTGGTTTATTACTCAGTCTGGATCCCACTCATTTAAAGATCAACCGCTATAAACTATGCTTTTTTGATGGTGCTATGAATGAAGGGCAAAGTTTGCCTATAATTTAGTCTGCTGATGTTCATTATTAACCCAATTATAATTAACTCAATCATAAAAATACCCCAACAAAAAAAGAAACAACACCAGATAGTTATAAAACCTCATGCAATATTTTCATGTTCATGATGGTGGGTTTGTTATGCTAGTGATTTTATTTATAGGGTTTATTAAAATTATTACCAGCTTAGAGATGTACAGTCCATAGATAAGTGATCGGGATATGGTGCGATTGCCTAAAATAGCTAACAAAAGCAAATCGATGCCAGGAAACATCCGCAGCAATTCAAGATAGCCACTCTCAGCTAAAGCTTGGTTCTACTACTCTCCTAATGCTCAATTCGGTAGCTCTTTCTCTCATTTCAGGTTTCAAGTCGAGTGCCAAGCGATAAATTGCCTCAATAACAAAAGTTATGACAGCTATTTGTACTTTGGAGATTTGCTAGAAGTACAATATGAGTCTGAAGTCGACCTACTTCAAAGTAACAAGGTGGGCTTCGGTGATGAACGGAACGACTGCCGACCTTCAATAAAACGCATGGATGACCATTGAAGATTTGCTCTACGGTTTGATGCTTCCTTCTGGCAATGATGCAGCCACAGTGCTCTGCTAGAACCTCGGGGCAGTTCTTTACTTCGACAAGATGGGCAACAAGTCGATGATCGAAGGTACCTCTCTGTGAATCTAGTTTAGAAATAAGAAGTATCGACCTGACCGAAGATCACTAAAGCATCCGTTTCTATAACCTCTAATTCATCGCCTATATGAACAACAAAGCTAAAATGCTCAGAATGTACAAAACCAGATTTGCCAATCCTCATGGCCTCGACCACATCAATAATTATAGCTGTTGTGAAGATGTCTACCTGATGTGTCGGGAAGCTATGGCAAATGGAGTCTTTAGAAAGATTGTCAAGGCGCAGACTCATAAAGGAATTTTCAAGTTTTTTAAAGATGGGAAAGTTGTATGTCGGCCTATGTTTTGGAGCAATACAAATAAGTTACTGGAAAGGAGTGAAGTTGTTGGAATAAAAACGGGAATCACCAGCAAAGCCGGAGGATGCCTTGCTACGACTTGGACTCTAGACAATAAAGAATAAGCGTACATCATAGTGCTGGGCTGCAACTCTGCTGAGTCGAGGTTCAGAGATACAGCGAAGGTTATGAATTGGGGCAGAGAAGAGGAGGACCTCTCCAACACATCCTGATATTATTGCCATCAATCTCAAACAAACATTAGAAGTTATAATATCATTTTGAGCCGAAATGGCTAGTCGCGGTGCCAAAACGACCGTATTCCGAATACAAGTGCACCTTTTTGGGCGAATTTCCTGACCTCATCCTACTCTCACCAAAAGTATGCTATTTTATATTGTCAACTCCTTGTTTTGTTCTGGCACTGGGACTGCCAAAGAATTACGATTGACTGCTGTATTTGCTGACTTTGTATTTTCCACTAGCAAACTGCTCCTGAATTTATTTCTATTTCTCACGCTATCTTTGTATTATAGCCTTGAGGTTATTGGCTTCACTCAGATAAACAGAGGAGTCCTGGTATCGAACTGGACTGCGTTCAGTTGCCTTCCTGTGGCTTTCGACTTGCGTCAACCTGCTGAGATTGGTAAGATTGGCATAATCTCGTTTCAGAGGTGATCTTCTTTATGGACTTATTTATGTTTTAGGGAAGTGTGGAGATGTGTAGATTGCTGAAGTTGCCGCCTTGGAGAATTTTTATTTGAGGCGAAGTTCGTGTGATCGTCTGATAGCTTAGACTACTCGATCTTAGCGCTATTTCGTAGAGAGCGTTATATCTCTTCTTTGTGACTCCAGTATTATGGACCTTCTATAGTCTTCTTCCAATTATTTGACTCTCCTTCCTCCCTCGATTATTCGCGATTTGACCTCTTCTTCGATCATTTTCGACCTCCTTTCCTCCTCTATCAATCTCATTTCCCTTTCCTTTTCGGCCAACATATTTTATCTCTCCTCCTCCCTCCGTATCAGTTCCTTCTTCAGTCTGAAATCAGTCATGAACTTATCACACTACCTGTCGATTTTTTCAATAATTTATTGATTTTCCTGAACCAAAAGGGCATCTATTTTTTGCTCTTACTCCTCGGATGCTTTGAAAGAAGATAAAAGTGTTTGGTAATATGTGTTCAGATCAGAGTTGATTGGTTCATTGAGAGTAAATTATTTTATTTAAGGATCTTGCTGTTAAGTTTGCGATGGAGCTTTGTTCGACCTATTTTTGGATACTTCCTGCCTGTTGGATTTTTTTATTTTGCTTAAATAGGTTTTATTTTTGTTCTACAATCCCTCGACTGTCCACTTGAGCTGCTCTAAGGTTATCTTTCCATTTCCGTTGTCGTTTATAATCTCAGCTAACTTCTATATTTGTCTGATCGTCACATCAATTCCATAATTTTTCAAGAATAGCAACAAATCTTCAGCACAAACCCAACCATGTCCATGCAAATCCAAAGCTCCAATTACTCCTTCAAGCGAATAATCCTCGCTTTTTAGCAGCTATCGACGCCACTAGATGATCTTCATTTCGGTGTTCATGATTTCCATCAGCATTTTGGAAAATACCTCGACTTGTAAGGAGAGAGTCCCTTACTGCATCTCTTATTTCTGAGTAGTTTCCACCCGCCTGGCTACCAACTATCTCAATTCGAGGTTATCCTTGGGCAGCAGAAAATTAGCGAACTCCAATCTGCTGATCTCTCCTATCTTCATAGCGTCTACCCAGCTAAAAGCATAAGTCAACAATTTTTTATGCTTGGTTCCCATGAGTCTCTGGAAATCGCTTTCCCTCAAATACCCCTTTTCTTCATCATCTAGATATCTGAACAGAGCGACACTGTCGAAATTTTCAATTTTGGCAAGAGCTTCTCTAAATATCTCGAGAGAATCCGAAAGGAGGACAACTTCAGCGAGAAGAGTAGATAGAATTGTACGGGATTTAATGGAAAGTGTGTTTTGGTGGAGGTATGCCATGATTTGAAATAAAATTTATAAGCCTTCTGAGTATAAATTATTATTGCAAAGGACAAACATAGTGATAAGAACAATAAAAAATGGGGAGGCTCATGATTATAGGTCTTATATTCTGATGGAAGATCGCACATATTTGTGCCTTCGAAAGGGCTGACCGTTGGGACTGTGACTCGGTTTGAAAAGATTACTCTTGCTTATGTTTTTTGGACTATGCTGATGTGGCGTGAAAGGAATTATTTCTTATCTTTTTGGAGCAAAATCCTCTAACTTTGGCATATGTGATGTCCCCCTCAATTATTTCCAATCGACCATTGCTCCCATTCTCTTTTTTCTCTGAGCTCTGACATCCCCTGTGTTGAACATCGATTCAGCCATAGGTTTCGACCTCCTTACTTCAAGCTACTCCTGATTGAGGATGGATATTTTAGAGATTTTGCTGTTTCTGGGAACCGACAAAGCAGTCAGGCTTCTTTTGTCGTTCTACCGCTATTTGTGCTCAAATTACTGCATTTTGTTATGTAGAACCTGATGACTGCTAAATTCCTCTTCATCGAGTTGTCCTAACTTCCTCAAGGTCAAATTCGAAGAGATACTCGAGCACTCCGATATGTTATCATAATTGATCTGGATGCTGAGTTCCTCCAGCAAATCCGTAAAGCATGAGCTATACTTTGGAGGCATGTATTTCCCCCTTTCAAGCAAATACATCTTTTTGTAGATTTTCTTCACTAATAACTTAAACTTATCCTCGTCGCATTCCTCGCCATGGTAAAACTTGATGATTCGCTTTTTGAGGGCTATAATAATGGTTTAGAGGAGTGAATTGTACTTGTGCTCCTGTTGTCTGGTCGCAAAGCCACTGTAGATGCTCATTGAGAAGAGGGCAAATACAATAAAGTTAAGATAAAATAACGAGGGAATAAAAGCAATGTTTCATGACTGGAAAGCCAATAATCTTGAATTTGCTGGTTAAATAATCTGAAAGGAGGGCAGAAAGGAAGATTGGATATTCAATGAAAGGTTGATGAGAGACCGAGTTTAGCCAAATTTATAGGCTGGGATTTAAAATTGTTCACAGACATGTGCCAAACTTTAGCCCATTTTTGGAGGTTAGTTCCCGACCTTCTCAGGGCCTCTTTCCCTC
>Ga0210011_1001605_pt1 | contig 20511 bp, 16 predicted proteins | sample CryGeymeta201502_FD_183972 | JGI IMG/M metagenome (GOLD analysis project Ga0210011, IMG submission 183972) | Groundwater microbial communities from Crystal Geyser aquifers in Utah, USA - Crystal Geyser metaG 2015-02 (SPAdes) (version 2) | ecosystem: Environmental > Aquatic > Deep subsurface >...
TACTAAAAACGGACAACCCAACACCGAACATTACCCAATTATGCCAAAAATATGCCCAACTCGATCCAACTCAGTTTAATCTATCTCATGAATCCGTTAATTTGTTCTTCAAGTCCGAAAGTTGAGTAATATAATTAAAAAGAAAGTCTTATTATCATTGAAACAACGAATGTGGTAGTTGGCTTAACGAAACCCTATTATGAGCATACGAATGACCTTTTTTAAACAAATATTGTTGCTAGTTTTAGTATTGAACGTTTTTGAGCTGCAACAAATTACGGCTCAAGAATTAATTGAATTACAACCCTCAGAAGTTCAATCACTAATTCAATCAAAAACAAAACAAAAAGCCGTTTTAGTTAACCTCTGGGCGACTTGGTGCGGGCCTTGTATTGAAGAATTTCCTGATATTGTGTACTTGGCGGAGAAGTACAAAGACCAATTAGATGTGATTTTTATTTCGGGTGATTTCCCTGATGATACCCTTCGAGTGAAAGAATATTTACTGAATCAAAAAGTGAATTGGTCAACTTGGCTTAAATCGGGCTCAGAAAGTGAATTTATTGATGCGGTTCACTCAGAATGGTCTGGTGCTTTGCCTTTTACCATCATCTATAAAAAGGGTGGAGATGAGGTGGTTTATTGGGAAAACAAAGCTGAATTGAGTAAATTTGAGGAGTTTATTTTAAAAGCCGTCAATAATTAATTGGAGAAGCCGAATGAAAGTATATCGTACTGTTTTTAGTTTTCTAGTTCTTATCCTATTTACCTATCAATCTGGTTTAGCTCAACAAAAAGAGGAGCTTTCTCTTGGAAGTGAAATTCCATTTGCTGATTTGAAAATGACAGACGTTTCTGGTAAAGAACTTAGTTTGAACGATGTAAAACTAGAAAATGGTTTATTGGTCATTTTTTCTTGTAATACTTGTCCTTACGTAAAAGCTTGGGAATCACGTTATTTAAAAGTTGCTGATTTAGCTAGTAGTCAAAAAATCGGTTTAATTGCTTTAAATCCAAACGAAGCAATGCGTTCTGATAAAGAATCTTTAGAAGAAATGATTAAAATCAGCACTAGTATGAAATACACTTTTCCTTATGCAGTTGATAAAAATCATGTACTTGCTGATGCTTTTGGCGCCACAAAAACTCCTAACGTTTATCTATTCGACAAAACAAATAAACTCGTTTTTGTTGGTTCGATTGATGATAATAGCGCAAAAGAAGCAGAGGTTAAACACACTTTTTTGATGGATGCACTTAAAGAAGTCGGTTCAGGAAAAGCAGTTAGTGTTAAGCATAGCAAGGCTTTAGGCTGTTCCATTAAACGAGTTAAATAAAATTTTTATAACAATAGTAATCAAGCAATTTTAGAATATTCAGAATGCCAACTTGGAAACTGAACACAGAATTTACATTTGATGCAGCTCATTATATTGATGGGTATGATGGAAAATGTAGCCAATTACATGGTCATACCTATAAAGTTCGTATTTGTGCAGAATCACATGAACTTCATCCATCAAAGTATTTGAAAACGCCAGATATGGTATGTGATTTTAACGAATTGAAATGGGTCGCTAAAGGAAAAGATAAGGGTGGATTTGATCACGCCTTACTTAATGAGTTAATTCCCGTTTCTACAACCGCAGAGAGAATTGCTGAATATATTCATCAAGAAACGAAAAAACGAATTCCTGAATCGATAAAGCTAACGGTAATGATTTGGGAAACCCCGACTTCTTGGGTGGAGTACACCGATTAAGATGCCAATTCAATCAGATAGTTTTGCCAATTCATCCGAATTAGATGCGTTTCGTTTAGTTACTTATCCTGTAATGGAGCATTTTTACACCATTCAAGGAGAAGGTGCATTTACTGGTTATCCAGCTTATTTCATTCGTTTGGGCGGTTGTGATGTGCAATGTTTTTGGTGTGATGTGAAAGACAGTTGGGATGAATCAAAACATCCAAGAATTACTGTGGATGAATTGGTGAACGAAGTACTTGCTTCTGAGGCTAAAATTGTTGTGATTACTGGAGGCGAACCAACGATTCATAATTTGGATGCCTTAACTAAAGTCTTACATTCGATTTATGTAAGAACCCATATTGAAACGAGTGGATCATCCCCTTTAACCGGTGAGTTTGATTGGGTAACTTTATCACCCAAAAAGTTTAAAGCACCCTTAGAAACAATTTATCCTTTTGTTGATGAATTAAAAGTTGTGGTATTACGCAAAAACGATTTAGAATATGGTGAATCTCATGCCGTAAAATGTGTGGATGGAGCTCGGCTTTTACTTCAACCGGAATGGGATAATCAGGAAGATTCGTTACCAATGATAATTGATTACGTTAAAAGATACCCAAGATGGAGTATCTCTTTACAAACACATAAGTTTATGGGAGTCAGATAGATAAATGAGTACAGGTGATTTTTCTTTAATCTCAGGCGCTAGCAAAGGAATAGGTTCCGTTATAGCAGAATATTTACATAATCAGACTGAAGATGAATTGGTTTTATTGGCTAGAAACTTTTCAGATTCGAAGAAGAAATCTAAAAAAGAAGTTCATGAAATCTGTGTTGATTTAACGAATGAATCTGAAATTTTTGATATGAAGATTCCTGAATCATGCAAAGATTTAAAAGCTTTAGTTCTGAATGCAGGAACGTTTTACACGAATGGAATTTTAGATTCTGGTGAAAAAGAGATTCAAAAACAGTTTGAATTGAACGTGTTTTCTTACGTGAATATCATTCAAAAAATGCTTCCTTATTTTGTTGATGGTAAGACGCATATTTTTATAATGGCTTCTTCTGCTTCGTATTCTGGAATCGCAAATGCAGGGATGTATGCTGCTAGTAAACATGCTGTTTTGGGTTTAGCTCGATCTTTGAGAGCGGAGCTGTCAGCTCGAAAAATTAAGGTTACTGCTTTGGCTCCGGGTTCTACTTGGTCTTCAAGTTGGGAGGGAAGTGGTGTTGATCCTAATACCTTGATTGATCCTAAAGATATTGCTCATATTGTTTATTCTTTGATGAATACTTCGTTTAGGACTAATGTGGATGAGGTTATTTTAAATCCACTGTAAAAAATATAAGGACTCTAATTGTATTCAAAACAATGGTTTATCTTTTATAGTAGATAAGTTCTATAAAAAAAGTAGAAATTATTTTTCTCTCCCTATTGCATCGAAGTATATTTTTCATGTATTCTTAAGCCATGGAACAAAATAAATCAAATAATTTTTATTCAATGTGTTGTATGTGTAATAGACATACAGCATAGGGATTGTTTTAAAAATAATTTTATAAAGCCCTGTGTTGTTTTCAACCAGGGCTTTTTTTTGTTCATTCTCTTGGTTTCTCATCAAGAAAGGTGGAGGGACAGGCCCTGTGATACCTTAGCAACCGATTCAGCTAACAACTGAAGGTTAGGTGCTAAATCCTGCTGATACCGAGTCAAATCGGATCGGAAAGATGAGTCAGAAATTGGTGTTCATATCCTGTTAAAACAGTTTGTTGATAAGCCTCTTTTCGGACTCTGAATCCGGAAGAGACTCTTTTTTTAACCTAAATAAAATCAACAAATCAATTATAAATAGTATGAGTACTTCAAAAATTACACAACCAAGTTCTGCACAAATCAAAGAAGCAGTTTTTTCAGTAATAAATACAATCAATCAGGATTCAGATAAAGCTTTTGCTACATTTTCTGCCAGATCTGAATTAAGTGAAGGTTTGCTGGCTTCAATAAATATCAGAGAGTTTTCGCAATTATCTGATGAGCCTCAATCACTTGGAGGTACAAATCTCGGACCTAATCCAGTTGAAATCGTATTAGGAGCCTTAGGGGCTTGCCAGGAAATTGTGGTGAAAGCGTATGCATCTGTATTAGGAATCGAAATTCAGAAAGTGAGTGTAGAAGCTCACGGGAATTTAGATTTAAGAGGATTTTTTAATCAATCTGATGAGCGTCCTGGTTTCACTTCAGTTGAGTTTAAAACTACTATTGTAACTCTGGAAACTGATCAAGAAAAACTTGCTCAGCTTCATTATTTCACTGAAAATCGTTGCCCTGTGTTGGATATTATCCAAAATGCGGTTCCATCAAAAGGTGTAATTGAGTTTGTAACGCCAAAAGAGCAGCTTGTTTTAAATTAATTTAACTCATAAAAACTGCGCTATCGGTTATTTTTCTGATGGCGCAGTTTTTTAAAGACTTAAGTCTTTTTTTTTCCTTTTGGTACGAGACTGAAGTCTCGCACCAGGGTTGAGAGAATGTGGTTACTGAAGTCTCGCACCAAGGTACACATTTATTTTTTTTAGCTTATTATTGTTAGTTTGGCGAATTTTAGTAGTAATTTTTTTTGGCCTACTGCTGAGAACATTACTGTGATTTTTGCGGTTTCTCCTGAGCCTTCTTTTTGGATGATTTTTCCTGGGCCGAATTTGTCGTGTTTTACTTTTACTCCGACTCTGAAAGATGACTCTGAAACATCGTCATATTCAATTGTGGTTGATCTTGTTGGGCCTGTATAAATTTTACCGCTAGAACCACTTGGTTTATCATATTCTACTGAATATCCTTTTGAATCGGCGTAGGCTTCTGAATTTGGGCGTAATTGTGGTTTACCTGATTGTTTAATTGTTGCTCCATTTTCAGTAACTACAAAGGCTGCATCAATTTCATTTAAGAAACGTGAGCGCGTCATTAATTTTTCTTCTCCAAATTTGAAACGACTTCTTGCAAAGGAGAAATACAATTCTTTTTGTGCTCTAGTTATGGCTACATAAAACAATCTTCTTTCTTCTTCTATATCTACTGAATCGTTAGCATTTCTGGCTTTCATTGGGAATAAATCTTCTTCAAGTCCAACTATAAACACTACGGGAAATTCTAAGCCTTTTGAAGCATGAATCGTCATCATCGTTATGGCAGGTTTATCATCATCAAAATTATCTGAATCTGAAAAAAGGCTTATTTCTTGTAAAAATTGCGCTAATGATCCACCTGGATTTCTTTTTTCAAAATAACCGATGGTATTTAATAACTCATGCACGTTATCACGTCTAGTTAAGGATTCATCCGTATTTTCATTTATATACTGCTGAATATAACCCGATTTAACTAAGAGTTGTTCGGCATGCTTATATAAGGTGTCTTGACCAAGCGTATTTCGGAAAAAGTTCATCATTTCAACAAAGGTCAAAATTTTGTTTTTTGCCGAATTTGTGATTTTATATGAATCGATATGAGTCATTATATGCCACATCGTAACATCGTGTCTTCGGGCTTCTTCCATAACGTTCTGCATGGTTTTGGCTCCAATTCCGCGGGCAGGTTCGTTAATTATGCGCATCAAACTTTCCTCATCAGAAGGATTTGCTAATAGTTTTAAATACGCCATAACGTCTTTCACTTCTTTGCGTTGATAGAAGGAGAGTCCACCGACCAATTGATATGCCATGTTTTTTGATCGCAAAGCGTCCTCAAAAACACGTGACTGAAAGTTAGTTCGGTACAAAATCGCAAAGTCATTGAGCTTATAACCGCGTCTCATTCGCAAGTTATTAATATGATAACCTACTCTAGTGGCTTCATCACGCTCATTGTAAGACTCCAATAAAATGATGGATTCTCCGCGTTCATTTTCAGTCCAAAGCGTTTTATCAAGCTGTTTTGAATTGATTTTAATGACAGAGTCTGCAGCTTTTAGAATCGCTTGAGTTGAACGGTAATTTTGTTCCAAAGGAACTTTTTTAGCATTCGGATAATCATTCTGAAAATCTAAGATATTTCCAATATCTGCACCACGGAAGGCATAAATACTTTGAGCATCATCGCCAACCACACAAATATTATTATTCTTTTTTGCGAGCATTTTCGTGACTTCATATTGCGCTTTGTTCGTATCCTGATACTCATCAATCAAAATAAACTTAAATCTATCTTGATATTTTTCAAGTATTTCGGGATGCTCTTCAAACAACTGAATCGGTTTTACCAATAGATCATCAAAGTCCATGGCATTACTCTTTTTCAAACGAGCTTCATAAATTGGATAAACTTGTGCGGCAATATCATCAATAGTGGAAGTGATGAATTTTTGCTTAAAAAGTTCGGGTGAAATTAATTCGTTTTTGTTGGAACTGATAATGGAGCGAATTACTCTTGGTTTGATCTCTTTGGCATCAATGCGTAATTCTTGGAGAATGGTTTTTACCACTCGTTCTGAATCATCTGAATCATAAATCGAGAAATTCGAATTGTAGCCAATTTTATCACATTCAAATCGAAGAATCTTAGAGAAAACGGAGTGGAAGGTTCCCATCCAAAGCTTTTTTGCTACTTCTTCACCAACCAACTTACCAATACGTTCTTGCATTTCTTTCGCCGCTTTATTGGTAAACGTTAGCGAAAGTATTTCATAAGGTTGAACTACTTTTTGATCTAATAAATAGGCGATTCTATAGGTCAATACTCTTGTTTTTCCAGAACCTGCGCCTGCAATAATTAAAAGTGGCCCAAAAGTATGTGCCACGGCTTCCCTTTGTCGTGGATTTAAAACACTTAAAATAGGGTGGTTTTCTGGGTTTACGTTTGCAGGTGTCGAAGATTGAAGAGTAAAGTTTTTCATTCCTATTGGTTTTATTAGGCGAGTAAGAGTGGATTGAATTCCCCAAAAGAAGAATTTATATGTAATCCCTAAAAGGGCGGAGATCCCTGGTCAAGCCAGGGATGACAAAATCTTTATTCTAAATCTGCTAAAATAAAGTTTAATTTTTCAATGGTTCCGCTTGCATCAGCATATTTTTTTTGTTCATTAGCTAAGACATCAGCAGGAGCGTTTGCTACAAATTTTTCATTTGCTAATTTTGAAGAAATTCCTTTTAAGAATCCTTGTAAGCGACTGATTTCTTTATTAATTCTAGCACGTTCAACATCTAAATCAATTAATCCTTTTAGAGGAATAAAGATTTCGTTTCCTTCAATTACATTAGAATTTGATGCTTTAGGACGCTCTAAATCAGCAGAAACTTCAAACGTTTCCGATTTGTCTAACTTTTTGAAAACCCATAAACAAGCTTTTATCATTTCTTCAGAAGCTTTGTCTTTTGCTTTCACAAAAACATTCATCGGAATTTTTGGAGCCAAATTCATTTCAGCGCGCGTGTTTCTTAAAGAAGAGATCATTTTTTGAATCAATACAAAATTGCTTACATCAGAGGGACTTAGCGAAGCATGCTCAATTATTTTTGGCCACTCTGCAACGATAATTGCATCATTTTTATCCCGTTCTTTCATGGAGTGCCATAATTCTTCGGCAATAAATGGCATAAACGGATGCAATAATTTGAGTAGATTTTCAAATATTCCAAAAGCTGTTGCTAAACGTGCTTCAGGAATTGGTTCGCCATACGTTTCAGATTTTATGATTTCGATATACCAATCGCAGAAATCATCCCAAATCAAAGAATAGATTCTTTTAAGTGCATCGTTAATTCTGAATTTGTCAAAGTCCTCATTCATGCCTTCGATAGTATCATTTAAGCGACCAATCATCCATCGATCTGCAAGGTTCGATTCATCAAAGATAAAATCTAAACTATAAGTAAAGTTCTCGCTTCTATTCATGCTTAAGAAGCGGAATGCGTTCCAGATTTTATTAGCGAAGTTTCTTCCTTGTTCAATTTGAGATTCATCATACAATAAATCATTTCCAGCAGGAGAGGCGAACAACATTCCCATACGAACGGCATCTGCGCCGTGTTTGGCAATCAAATCTAAAGGATCAGGTGAATTTCCTAAGGATTTAGACATTTTACGTCGTTTTTTATCACGTACAATTCCTGTGAAATACACATTAGAAAATGGTTTTTCACCACGGAAATGATAACCTGCGATAATCATTCGAGCAACCCAGAAAAACATAATTTCTGGAGCGGTTACTAAATCTTTAGTTGGGTAATAGTAATTTAAGTCTTTGTTTTCTTTGTCATTAACATCGCCAAAAACAGAAATTGGCCATAACCAAGAAGAGAACCAAGTGTCTAAAACGTCTTCATCTTGATGTAAGTTTTCTGCAGAAATCGAAGCATCATTAAAAATAATTCTTGCTTTTTCAATCGCTTCAGCTTCAGTTTTTGCAATTACAAAATCGGTTTCGCTTCCGTTTACATACCAAGCAGGAATGCGTTGTCCCCACCATAATTGACGAGAAATACACCAATCACGAATGTTTTCCATCCAGTGTTTGTAGGTGTTCACGAATTTATTTGGGTGAAATTGAACATCACCATTTAAAACTGCATCTAAAGCAGGTTTGGAGATTTCGTCCATTTTCATAAACCATTGAAGCGATAAACGTGGTTCAACAACAGAATCTGTACGTTCTGAAAAGCCAATATTTGTGGTGTATTCTTCTTCACCTGCTAATGCATCTGCCTCACGAAGTAATTCAATAATTTCTTCTCTTGCTTTAAAACGATCTAAGCCTACTAGAATTTGTGCATTTTCATTTAGAGTTCCATCAGCATTTAAAATGTCGATGACTTCTAAATTGTGACGAATTCCGATTTCGTTATCATTTTTATCGTGAGCAGGAGTTACTTTTAAACAGCCAGTTCCAAATTCAAGCTCAACATATTCGTCAAGAATAATTGGAATAGATTTATTGATTAATGGAATGATTACTTTTTTACCAACAAGATGTTTGAAACGTTCATCATTTGGATTCACAGCAACGGCTGCATCGGCCATAATGGTCTCAGGTCTTTGTGTAGCAATAACCACAAAACCGTCTTCATCTTCAATTTTATATCGAATATGAGTAAGTTTTGAACGAACTTCTTTGAAGATTACTTCTTCATCAGATAACGCAGTTTTGGCTTCTGTATCCCAATTTATCATTCGTTTTCCACGATAGATAAAACCTTTTTCGTAGAGATCGATAAAGCTATTAATTACCACATCGTACAAATCTGGTTCTAACGTGAAACGAGTACGTTCCCAATCACAAGATGCTCCAAGTGTTTTTAATTGTTGAAGAATGATACCGCCGTGTTTATGTGTCCATTCCCAAGCGTGAGTCATAAATTCGTCACGACTTAAATCTGATTTTTTGATTCCTTCTTTACGAATTTTTTGAACAACTTTAGCTTCGGTTGCAATTGAAGCGTGATCTGTACCTGGAACCCAACATGCATTTTTACCCAACATTCTAGCTCTACGAGTAAGAATATCTTGAATGGTATTGTTCAAAATGTGACCCATGTGTAAAACTCCTGTAACATTTGGAGGAGGAATTACAATTGTAAAAGGTTCACGTTCATCAGGTTCTGAATGAAAATATCCTTTTGATTCCCAAAACGAAAACCATTTCTTTTCGAGAGATGAAGGGTCGTATTGTTTTGATAATTCTTGCATGGTGAATGAAAATAAAATTAAAAAATAGTAGGACTTATAGTGCTTAATGGCCTGCAAATCCTACTAATTAAATTTAAAAAAAAGGCACTCCCCAATATGAAGAGCGCCATTTAAAAAATGAGGAAAGTGGCTTAGTGAACACGTCTCAGAAGCACACCAAAATGGCCATCACAATGATGAACATGAGGAAGTGTTTGGTACGCTTTGCCACCTTCAATTAGAACTTCTTCTGGTAAATAACCACTTAAGTCTTCTAGAACAAAGTTGTCATATTCTTGTAAGAAGCGATTAATTTGATCCATGTTTTCTTCAGGCTCAATGGAACAAGTTGAATATACTAATCTACCATTTTTTGAAACCATGTTCGCTGCAGCATCTAAAAGATCCCATTGCGTTTTGGTAATTTCTTCTAATTCTTCTGGAGTGCGTTTCCAACGTAAATCAGCACGTTTAGCTAAAACACCTGTTCCTGTACAAGGGGCATCAAGTAAAACGGCATCTGCTAATTTGAATGATTCTTCAATGGCATCTGCACGTTTGATTTTAACGATATCTGCGCCACAAGCTTCTGCATTTTCTGCAATGCGTTCGATTCGTTTTGCATTGATATCAACAGATAAAATGGTTCCTTTATTGGTCATCATATCAGCTAAAAAGATTGTTTTTGTTCCTGGAGCTGCACATAAATCAATAATGCTTTCACCTGGTTGGGGATCAATAATCCAAGGTGCAAAACCAGCACCAATATCTTGTACTTGACATAAACCTTTTTCAAACCAACCTTTTTTGATTACATCAGAAAGTGTTTGAACTTGGAAGAATCCTGGAAGCCATTCGCTTTCAACAAATTCAACTCCAGCTTTGCTCATTCTGAGTTTAAAGTTTTCGGTTTGAGTTTTTAGATTGTTAACTCGTAAAAAATAATTAGGACGTTTGTTGTTCGCTTGCATTAACAGGAATGCTTCACGCTCACCATATCTTTCAACCCAACGTTTTACAAGCCACTCAGGGTGTGAGAAGGTAACAGCAACTAATTGCGTTCTATCTTCAAAAGCTGGTTTTGGTAAATTAGCAACTTCACGCTGAACTTTACGAAGTATGGCATTGGCTAAATCACCAGATTTATTACTGATTGATGTTTTAGCTAATTCTACGGCTTCATTTATTGCTGCGTAATCAGGAGTTCCATCCATAAACAATAATTCATAAATACCTAAGCGTAGAATATTTTTGAATTTCGCTTCCATATCAGAGACCGCAACATGACTATATTCACCAATAATAAAGTCCAAGTACATTTTACGGCGTAAAATTCCTTGAATAATTTCATTGGCCTGTTGACGTTCTTGTCCAGTTAATGAATTCAGAGTTGAATCATCTATGCGATGTGTTTTGTCGAAATGGGTTAGAATGCCAACGGCAACTTCCCGAGCTGTTAATTCTTGTTCCAAAGCAGTTGAGTTTTGGATGTCCATGTTTCTTATTTAGCCGTGAAATATACCATATTTACAGACAGATTTCATTAGCTAATTTCATTTAGAGCCAATAGTTAACCTTGTTAGTTTAAAAAGAGCAGTAAAAAGGTGAAAAAATGAATTAATTGGAAGATGTAGATTAGAATGAGAAAATAGATTCTGTGCTTTGAAGTTTTTCTTGGCACGGACCAAAACTCATTCTCCGAAATGTGTTCATTGATGCTTCTTGTACAAAATCGTGAGCCAAAATTCTCTCTTCGAAATCCATTACCCAATGAATAATAGGTAAAATCGGAGAGAGCGGGAGGGTGGTAAGATGCTGATAATATTAGATAATTTAGAGAAAAAATTGTAATTGACCACCCAATTAATCTCCCTCCAAATAAAAATCACATTTTTTGAATAATATGATGTGGAGGCAGAGACTTGCTAAGTACTTAACGACTATTGATTAATTTATTTCTTTGGAGTTTTTAACTTATCAAAACGTTCATAATTTGTGGAAAACTTTCTTTGCATTGCATCACCAAATCTTTGTATTCTTGAATAACAACAAACCATAGTTGGTTTCAGTTCATAAGACTGAAATAAAAGGGAATTTCGTTCAAAACGGAAGCTGTACCCGCAACTGTAAACTCCATTTAACTTTTGATCTCATCTTATACCACTGCTTACACGGCGGGAAGGTTAATCAAAAGGGAGTGAGCCAGGAGACCTGCCTTCTATGATCATTCAGAACTTTCGGGAAAAAAAGTTCTCTGGATTTAAAATCATGTTTATTCTTCGATTATCAGGTCTATTCTGTCTGATTTCATTCTTTTTTATTGGAAACATATCTGCTCAAGTCACTGATTCTGTTGAACTTCCAGAAATAGTGATTACAGAAGATCCGTTTTTATCTATTTCGTCAAACTCGACTACGAAAATAACGCGAATCCGAGTTAAGGAAAATGAATCATTTGTCAATCTTTCTGAAATTCTTCAGCAAGAATCTTCGTTTTTTCTTCGGAATCAAGGCTTGGGTTTATTATCTACCATTAGTTTTAATGGGTTTTCACCCTCTCAAATTCGTGTTGAATGGAATGGTATGGAACTGACACATCCTATGGTTGGTTTAATCGATGCCTCATTAATGCCCTCATCATTTATTTCCACAGTTGATTATTCGTCTTCGTATGTGACAACAAGTTCGGGTACGATGGCAATGGGAGGTGTAATTGCGGTAAATTCTGAATCAAAGGTTGCTAAACCTCTAGTTAATTATTCGTTTTCAACACTTAATAATCATGAATTTTCAGCCCACATCCCGATAGGAAAAAAACTTTCTCTAAAGTTGATTACCAACCAAAGTTCGAATGATTTTGAGTATTTCGATCCTGTTTTTTTGGAAGACAAAACACGAAAAAATAATTCTGTTTCAACGAGTGGACTTTTATTGAACTATAATGCGTTGATTTTTGGAAAAAGTCTTTCAAGTTCCGTTTGGGTTCAACATGCTGAAAGAGGAATTCCCGGTCCTATTGGAATAGCGGCTTCAAAAGCAACTCAAACCGATGAGTGGGTACGTTGGAGTAATTCTCTTCTGCTGAATTCGGGAAAATACCCTTGGAAATTACAAGTGAATGGAGCTATTGAGAAACTCGATTATTTGGATTCCACTTTAGTTCGTTTTGGGGATGACCCTTTAAGCTATAGTACTATTACGAGAACGCAGGTGAGAACCACGAAACGCTTATTATTTTTAAAAAAAATTTGGTCTGACTTCACTTTTGAACGATCCGATTTATACGTAAAAACAAATAACTATGAGAATTCAAAAAAAAGAGGGATTAGTAAATTTTTATTGAGTTCTACGTTCCTATTGAATCATAAACTAAGTTTTACTCAAATTAATCAATTAGAGCATTTTTCTGATTTTGGTTTTGCTTTTAGTCCATCTGTAGGAGTTAATTATCAACTAGTTAAAGATAAATTTTGGATTTATTCGACGCTTAGTAATGCGTTTTCACCGCCTTCGTTTAACGATTTATATTGGCCAAGACTTGGCAAACCTGATTTAAAAGCGCAATCTGCTACGAAATGGGAGAGTGGTTATTTTTGGAGTAAAGCGTTTGGAAATAATACGTTTATTCAAGAGTCTTCCTTGCTAATAGCTTTTATCAAAAATGGGATTCAGTGGGTTCCAGTTGGAAATGATTGGTATCCTGCTAACGTATTAGCGGCTGAACATACCGTTATCAATACATCATTAAATTGGAATTTTTCAAAAACGAATTGGAATATTTCTTCTGGAATAAACGCTTCAATAACCAAAGCTGTAATTGGTGAGGCGACTGAAGTAAATAAATCAGAAATAGGAAAACAACTCATATATGTACCTGATGCCATGCTTGGAGTTCATCTTGAAGCTAAAAGAAACTTTACAATGCTACGCATTGATTATCAACGTGTTGGGAATCGTTATCTAAATTATTCTAACTCAGATTGGTTAGATCCCTATCAATTTATAAATCTTCAACTTAATCATAAGATAGTCTCTAGAATGTATGATTTGACAATCGGACTTTTCATTGAAAATATGCTAAATGAACAGTATGAAATTATCAGTTTATATCCTAACCCTGGAAAAGTTTACCGCATATCCTTAAAAATAAAACTTAAATAAATATCATGAAAACTAAATTAATTATTTTACTCAGTCTCATCATTATAACAGTATCTTGTTCAAAAGACAGAGACGAGTCCACAGCTTCATCAATATTAATTTTAAATGAGGGTTTATTCAACTCAGGCACCTCGAGTATCTCTAGTTATAATCCCGAAACCAAAGAAATTGTTCAAAATGTGTTCAAGAATGCAAATAATACTGCCGTAATTGGAGACATCTTACAAAGCGCTAAAGAAATTGATGGGGAATTGTATCTCGTAGTTAACAATTCGCATAAAATTATGGTCGTTGATCCTACAACGTTAGTTTTAAAACGTTCTCTAATTATGCCTGAATCTGCAAGTCCTCGATATGTGGAAAAAGGGAATGATAATGAGATTTTAGTCACAGATATTTTTGGAAATTCCGTTAATAGACTAAATAAAACAAGTGGAGAAGTTGTTGGTCAGATTGCATTAGGAACCACATCTGAAGAACTTATTCGTGTTGGAACTAAAGTCTTTGTTGCTAATCCTGGACCCTATTTGAATTCGGCAAATACGATTTCAGTTATTGAAATCTCCAATAATTCAGTTTCTAAAATAGAAACAGAAGGAGTAAATATTGTTTCTATTAAAGTGGATAATTCTGGTATGGTTTGGGCGGTTGCGACTGGAAATTATGTTGACAAAACTGGAAAGATAATTATAATTGATAGTGAAAATTTATCCATTGTTAAAACTATTGATGTAGGTGGAAGTCCAAGTGAGTTGGATATTAATAATTCGACAAACGAGGTTTTTGTTTTAAACTCTCCAACTATTCAAGTTATTGATTTAAAAACCTATATTATTAAACAGACAAGTTTAGTAATAGGGAGTTTTTATACATTGAGTGTGGACGAAAATGACAAAAAGTTGTATTTAACTGATCCTAAAGATTACACATCAAACGGAATATTAAAGGTTTATTCGCTAAGTGGAGATTCATTGGACCAAGTAACAGTTGGTGTAAATCCTGGATTTATTCATATTGCAAATTAAAGGTCAGTGAACATTTTATGAGTAATTCTAGGCTTGACCCAGAATCTCGATCTAGAGCAGTAAAGACTAAAAAAATAAAATAGTTGTGAAGACTTGAATAAACGAGTCATAATGAAAAAAAAACTGATTTTCAACCACATTCATTTATTGTTAATGATGTTATCTCATGCTAAAACATGGAACTCTAATAAGTAAACAAAAATAAATGCAGCACCCAACTTCAAGTAAATGTCCACGTTGCAAAACGGATATTATGTGTAAAGTCGGTAATGTATCAGCATGTCAATGTTTTGAAGTTGAACTAAGCGCTAATACAAAAGAATACCTTAGTAAAATTCCCAACTATTCTTGTTTTTGTGTAAACTGTCTGAAAGAAATTGAAGAAATGGTTCAATTAGCTGAAAAGCTTCCTTTTCCTCAAAAAAAAGGAGAGTTCATTGAAGGTTTGCACTATTATAGGGATGGGATTTTCTGGGTGTTTAAGGAATTCTATCATATTCAAAGGGGTTATTGTTGTGAAAATAACTGTAAACACTGTGCTTATGGGAAGAATTATTAGTGATTGAGTCATCCCGTGATCTGACACGGAATCTTAGCCGAAAGATGAACGTTGCGAAACAGAATTCCAAATAAGGCAGAATTCGATTTTTTTTGTTGTCAGCGTGGTCGCTGCCTTTTATTTTTAATCACCAGCGAGGACGCTGGCGCTATAACTGTGAAAACAATAGTAAGCAAAAAGAACTTCAAAACGTTCTCCCTCCAGAATGATTTAATTTTGCAGTACACTAGTGATTTGGAGGGAGATCAAGAGGGTGGTCCAAAAAGACGTACTTATAAACTTAATTGATTTCAGCAAGATCGCTAATGCCTTGTTTATTGAATAATTAAGTATTAATAAGATTACTTAGACCAGCGCTATCATTTGATGTCAGCGTGGTCGCTGCCTTTTATTTTTAATCACCAGCGAAGACGCTGGCGCTATAACTTTGCAAAAATCCGTCAATATTTACCATTACTTACAATTTTCAAATTAGAATTGAGATAAAATAGTCTTAAATTAAGGAGCGAAAATAAAATTACTCATTTATCTAAAAGATTATGAAAAATCATCTGTTCAAATGGAGCATTTTAGCCTTACTTTTGGGCTTTGCTTGTACTAACAACTCAAAAAAAGACATGAACCCATTATTAATTGACTATTCGACTCCTTTTCAAGTTCCTCCATTTAATGACATCAAATTAGAGCATTATAAACCGGCATTTGATGAAGGAATAAAACTTCAAAAAGCTGAAGTAGCCGCGATTGCAGATTCAAAAGAAGCTCCAACATTTGAAAATACCATTCTTGCACTTGAAGAATCAGGAAAAGTGCTTGATAAGGTTGCGACTGTATTTTTTAATCTGAATTCTGCAAATACTTCTCAAGATATGCAAGAAATTGCTCAAGAAGTAGCTCCTCAATTATCTGGACATGGTGATGATATCAGCCTAAATCCTTTACTTTTTGCTCGTGTTAAATCCGTTTGGGAGAATAAAGACGAATTGAATTTACGTGGTGATCAACTTAAATTACTCGATGATTCTTATAAATCATTTGTAAGAGGCGGTGCTAATCTTAGTGATGCAGACAAAGAAACTTTCCGTGGAATTAACGAGAAACTTTCGTTCTTAACCTTAAAATTCGGACAGAACGTTTTATCCGAAACCAATGCTTTTCAATTAGTTATTGATAATCAAAAAGATTTAACCGGTTTACCTGAAAATTTAGTTATTGCTGCAGCGGAAACTGCAAAGAAAAAAGGTCTTAAAGGAAAATGGGTTTTCACTTTATCCAATCCTTCAGTAATGCCATTTTTGAAATATGCTGAAAACCGCGAATTACGTGAAAAAATTTGGGATGCTTACAGAAAACGTGGCGATAACGGCAACGAATTCGATAACAACGGTATTCTTACTGATATCACCAATCTACGCATCAAACGTGCGCAATTATTAGGATACAGAACTCACGCTGATTACGTTTTAGAGCCATCAATGGCTAAAAATCCTGGTAATGTATATGCCTTATTAAATGATCTTTGGAAACCAGCCGTTAAAAAAGCAGTTGCTGAAGCCAAAGATTTACAGCAAGTCAATGATAAATCAAAAGGAAAATTTAAAGTTCAGCCTTGGGACTGGCGTTTTTATTCAGAGCAAATTCGTAAAGATCGTTATGCTTTAGATGAATCCGAATTAAGCGAATATTTCAGTTTAAATGCCGTTCGTGATGGAATTTTCTATGTAGTGGAAAATCTATATGGACTAACTTTCAAAGAAAGAAAAGACATTCCAGTTTATCACGAAGAAGTTACAGCTTATGAAGTTAGCAATAGCGATGGCTCACATTTAGGTGTTTTATTGATGGATTTCCATCCAAGAGACAGCAAAAGAGGCGGAGCATGGATGACAAGTTACCGCTCACAATCCATGAAAGATGGAAAACGTGTTGCTCCTGTAATTTCAATCGTGTGTAATTTCTCTAGACCAGCCAGTGATAAACCTGCCTTACTAACTTTTGATGAAGTAACAACCTATTTCCATGAGTTCGGTCACGCTTTACACGGATTGTTATCAAACGTAGAGTACGAAAGTCAATCTGGAACATCCGTACCAAGAGACTTTGTAGAATTGCCATCACAAATTATGGAAAATTGGGCAACTGACCCTGAAGTAATGAAAGTCTATGCAAAACATTACAAAACGGGTAAAATAATTCCACAAGAATTATTAGACAAAATCGAAAAAGCAGGCACATTTGATCAAGGTTTTGCAACTGTTGAGTATTTAGCTGCCTCGTATTTGGATATGGATTACCATACTCAAACCAATCCGATTGAAGGCAATATTTCAAAACGTGAAACAGACGCCATGAAAAAAATAGGCTTACCTGATGAAATCATTTCTAGGTACCGCTCAACCTATTTCCAACACATCTTTGCCGGTGGTTATTCCTCTGGCTACTACAGCTATATATGGTCAGGCGTTCTAGATACTGACGCATTCGCTGCATTCAAACAAAAAGGTCTATTTGATAAAGGATTAGCAGATGGATTCAGAAAAAACGTACTTGAAAAAGGCGGAACAGAAGACCCAATGAAATTGTACGTACAATTCAGAGGAAGAGAACCAAAAGTAGACGCACTATTAAAAAAACGCGGCTTGAATTAAGCGTATTATTTAATTCAGCTTAAAAGAATTAAATCCCCATTTAAACAATTCATTAACAAAATGGAAGAGTTTGGATGGGGATTTTTTTAATCACAGCACGAAACTGAAACTCCCCCTTAAGAGACAAACTGAAGCAAAAAAATAAGAAAAGAACATCCAAGGGGGCTGGGGGGATGTCAAAAATAAAGAAAATTTAAGAGCTTCAAATGAAGCAAAATTAGATACTTGATCTATGGTTAAAGCTCATAATCAAAACGAATCTCTAAAATCAATTACAAATCCTCAATTTCAAGAATACCCCGAATTTCTTCCTCAGATAAACTAGTAAAGTCAGCAATCTCAGAAATAGAATATCCTTTTTTATAAGCAGATTGAACTAATTCATTGTTCCTTTGATCAATACCTTCTGAAATCCCTTTATTTACAGCAGTCTCAAGAACACTATAAGAATCACGATAACGCTTTATACTCGCTTGATAATTCTTGCGATCAATTTTGGGTAATTGTTCAATTAGTGCTTTATCCATCAGTTTCATAAAAATAATCTCCTTAAGATTCTCCGGAATTTCTTTTAGCGTTTCTAAATTCTTAAAAAGATACATCCATTTATCTATTGGTGTGTGGAGATCAATTGCTCTCTTCGTGAATTTAGGTATTTCCAAGTAGATAAACGTGAGTTTAGGATAAAAAATTTCATGTGTTTCAATATTGGTTAGTTTAACCCTATATAAATATTTGTCTTTTTTAAACAAAGATTTATCCATTGCAAAATTCATAATAGCAATCGAATAAACCGCTTTAAGTTCATAATTCCAATTTTGTCTTCGTTTACCTTGTTTTTGAATCAGAAACGAGGAATAGAAAACAGTTCGATCAATGAAATACTTCTGATTTGCTCGCTGTAATTCAACGATAAAATGATCACCAAGCTCATTTGTACAATAAAGGTCGAATACTGCACCTCTGTCATCAGCGCTTATTCCTAACTGCACTGTATTCTGATAATGAATATCAACAATTCGACCTTGTTCTGATTCAAGTAATGAATTCAGGAAATTGATTAAAATTTTTTTATTGACTTCTTCACCAAATAGCTTTTTGAACCCAAAGTCAGTTAGGGGATTAATGTATGTGTAAGATGTGTTCATCATAGTTTTCGACGTTCATTTCTATTGTTTTTTTAAAGAGACGCTTGAAAACCGAAAATCTTACAAGAATTTTAAAAAAACTTAAGCACACACTGACGTATTCTGTCACTTTAGGAGTTTATATTAAATCATGAGTTTACTAATACTAGATCTTGACGAAACACTTTGGCATGCAACTTATGAAAATCTTCCTCAAGCAGCAGATTGTGTCTACAAAGGTAGAAACGTGTACTTTCGTCCCAATGCAAAGCAATTCATTAAGGAAATTGCTCAAATTTCAAAACTAGCAATTTGGACATCAGCTAAAGCGCATTACGCTAAATATTGTTTAAAAAAACTTACTGGTGATTTAAGACAGTTTGCGTTCATTCGAACAAGAAAGGACTGTAAGAAAGAAGTTCAATGGAATCAATTCAGTAACGAAACAATTTATATAAAAAATATAGCGGATTTAGATGACGCTTATATTATTGATGACCGTTTTGATTGTGTGATACCCAATGAAAGATGTATTCGGATTCAACCTTTTTACGGAGATAGGGAGGATTCTGCTTTGACTGAAATACTCATTTCCGTGCAACAAATAGTTAATAAATAGAACATGATTAACGAAGCCATAAAATTAGCAGTACAAGCCCACAAAGGGCAATTAAGAAAAGGAACTAACATTCCCTACATCGTTCATCCAATGAGAGTTATGGAACGTTTGTTACATGCAGGGTATTCCGAGGAAGTAGCGTGTGCCGGAGTGTTACATGATGTTATTGAAGATGGAGATGTAAGCTTGTCACAACTAGAAAACCAGTTTGGTAAACGAATCGCAGAACTCGTTGATGCTGCCACAGAAGTTGAGACTGAAGGTCCAAGAGATTCAACTACTTGGAAGCAACGAAAGGAGCACAAAATTGAATCTTTTGAGGCCTTGGAGGATGCTGAAGCAATTGCCATAATTGTTGCTGACAAATTGGACAACCTATCAGATATAGTAAAAGACCATAAGAAATACGATTATAAGTTATGGGATCGTTTTAATGCATCATTCGAAGATATTTCTTGGTTTTACACGACACTTCGTAACCAATATGTTCACAAGAAAAGACAAGGTAAACCATGCTCAGATTTGTTTTTAAATGAATTTAGTGAAAAAACATATCTGTTTGCTTCTGATGTACCTATAAAAATTTTCTACATTCATGGTTTTGCAAGTCAATTTGATTTGAACTCAGAGAAAGTAAAAAAACTCGCTCATTTGGGAGTTATAGAAGGAAAAACCTGGGATTACACTAAACCACATATTGTAATTAAAGACAAAATGGTCAAAGAAGTCTTAAAAGGAGAATACGGTTTGATTATTGGAAGTAGTTTAGGAGGATATTGGGCCTCGCAGATGGGAAGTACCTACGGAATCCCGTTTATTGCTATAAATCCGGCTATTATATAAAGTCTAATATATAATTACAAATAAAACACGTATTTTAGCTTATCGTTTAACTAGCAAAATGAACATGAGCAAAGTCAGATTAAAAGTAGAAAATTACACATCATCAGAACTTAAAGAGT
>Ga0210011_1001630_pt1 | contig 20332 bp, 17 predicted proteins | sample CryGeymeta201502_FD_183972 | JGI IMG/M metagenome (GOLD analysis project Ga0210011, IMG submission 183972) | Groundwater microbial communities from Crystal Geyser aquifers in Utah, USA - Crystal Geyser metaG 2015-02 (SPAdes) (version 2) | ecosystem: Environmental > Aquatic > Deep subsurface >...
GGTACAATTCCCTACTCGTTGTTGAACTAGCCAAAAGCAGTTTCCTAAGGCACGGAGGACTGGCTCACCTTCGTTTCGAAGAAGGAAGGTGGAATCTCATCCACTTTGATCGTTCATAAACGCCCCCGATAAATCGGGGGCGTTTTTCATACCGCCCGGTACTTTCCCCCAGCCTCAGTCACCATGCCACAAAGTGTTAGTTCAGTCAGCCTACCCAGCACTTGTGCCACGTTCATTTTAAGCAGACGCGACAATTCATCCACCGATCTTTCTCCATCCGCCAGAAGAGACAACATAGGGTCGTTAGCATATTCAATTTCTAGCCTCATTTGACCAGGAAGTAGTCCCATCTCTTTCAGAACTTCTTCTGCAGTCGTGACCGCTTTAGCCTTTCCGTCCCTGATTAAACCATTTGTCCCCTCCGCCACTCGGCTGGTCACTTGCCCCGGTAAAGCCAGGAGCTTCTTACCAAATCTATTAGCCAGACGCGCCGTAATCATGCTTCCGGATTTCGTCGACCCCTCCACTACCAGTACAGCGTCCGAAATCCCGGCCACAATCCTGTTTCTCTGAGGGAAAAACCATAGCAATGGAGCCGTCTCCCCCTCATACTCAGACACCATCAAACCGTTGTTTTCTAATATCTTCTGGTACAAATCCTCGTCCTCCCTAGATACCGGCCAGTCAATACCCCACCCCAAAACGGCAATCGTCTTCCCTCCATTCTCAATACAGGTCTGGTGCGCCGTCTGATCTACCCCGTACATAAAGCCGGACACGATCGTCACACCTCGCTCGACCAGCATAGGCATCCATTTCTCAATTACCCTTTGGCCATACTCCGTCATCCGTCTGGACCCCACAATTGCGAGCTTCGGACTCTCATCCAACAGCAAGTCGATCTTGCCCTTGTAATACAAGCTTTTTATCTCCGGCTTAATCTTCCTTAAGTTCTCACTCCAGCGTTCCCTTGCTAATTCCATACCGCTAATAGACTTCATTAAAGAGGACTACCCTCATTTTGAAAACTGTTTCATAAACTCATCAATATCTTCTTTTGAGCTCAACGCTTTTGTCTTTCCAGCTTTATACTCTGCCCTAGCCTCGTCAGCCCACAAATTGTGCTTCTTCTCCAGCTCCTCGATATCTTTGGCTATCAAATGTTTGATATACGCAGCCATCGTCATTCCAAAGGCGCTGGCTCTATCCTCCGCATGTATCTTCATCGGCATAGGTAAATTCAACTTTAGTTGAGACTGTATAGTATTCATATGCCCATTATACACCAAAACAGGGACTTTTTGCCCTTACCGGTCTCCAACAGGCTCTCTTCCACCTCTTTTGGACTATTTTCCAGATCAAATTTCTGATCTTCTTTCTCCTTGGCTCGATCGCCAGATACGTCGCCCGGTATACACAAAACAAACTATACCTCCGCGAATAGGCAAATTTTCTCCCCAAACCACCCTCGGTTCTAAAACGAAATGCACCACCTTCGGTAAAATAGCCCATTAACAAATTGAGCTTAAATACACAGAAAGGAGGTGGAGATATCATGGCTACACATTGCCACATCTCGCTCCTCGAGCGAGAGAAAATGAGTCTTCTTCTGGCCCAGGGTGTTTCCTACCGAGGGATCGCTAAGATCCTCGGTAAAACACACACCACCTGGTCTAGAGAGCACAGGAGAAACACTCTTAAACAAGGAAAGAACAAGGGAGAGTATCTCCCTTGTAAGGCACAAGCCAAAGCAGACAAGAGAAGTGCAGACCAACACTACCAAGCACCATTAAAAAAACCTCTCATCTTTCTCTACGTCAGAGAACATTTGAGAGACTTTGGTTGGAGTCCTGAAACCATCCATGGACGGCTACCAGAAGACCATCCAGGAGAAAGTATTTGTATTGAAACAATTTACCAATATATTTTCAAACCATCAGTCAAGCGGATGTATCATCTGGAAAGATTTCTAACTCTTAAACGTAAGAAGCGTCGTAAGAAAACCGGACGGAGTGTCCAAAGATATGCCAACGCGGGTATTCCCGCGTTACATATCGACAAGAGACCAGCAAGTGTCCAAAACAGGCACGAAACTGGTCATTGGGAAACAGACAATATGGAAGGGAGGAGATCAGACAGACTTTGTGTTTCAGCTACTGTCGAAAGAAAAACTAGATACACCTTACTAGGGATACTAGACAACAAGACTGCGGTAGAAAAAACCAACTCTGTCATCAGTGGTTTGAGTGGTTTTCCCAAACCATTACTCAAAACACTTACTTCTGACAATGGTAAGGAGAACGGTTACTGTCAACTTACCAAATCAGTTTTAGATATTGAAGTTTACAAAACCACACCCTACCACTCATGGGAGAAGGGAACTGTAGAAAATACCATTGGAAGATTACGCCGTTTTCTTCCTAAGGGACAAACACTGATGGGATTAACCTCGGAATATTTACAACAAATCCAAGACAGGATGAACAACACACCCAGAAAGTGTTTGAAGTTTAGAACACCACAAGAGGTAATGAACAGAGAATTGAGAAAAATAGCTCATTTACAAGTAAAACAGACAGACACAAACCAAACAGTAAAGGGTGGCTTCGCCACCCTAAACAGACAGTAGACAAAACCCTTTTTTAAAGGCGCTGTATACTAACCGTTATCTTACTGAGTGGTGCATTTCCAAATAGAATGTGGGGTGCAAGAATTTCTTGCCCATTATATCATCGGAAATACAACTATGAGGTTATAAAACATAGAAAGAGTTGATATGTCAATCTATATCAGGTTATTGGGTTCTTGATGATGAGATCTTAGAACCGTTCAGTGCCCTGATATACTTTAGGCAGGATGAAACCAACCATTGATATTGTCATTCCTTCTTACAACGCTGAGTGGCTTTTGGAAAAAAATCTTCCGGTAGTTCTCAAGACTTCTCCAGAGGTTGACAGAATTATCGTGGTCGACGATGGCGGTACCGACAATGCCCTTGAGTATTTGAAGAAGTGGGCATCCAAAGTTATTTGTGTCCGCCATGAACGAAATATTGGCTTTTCCAAATCAGTTAACGAAGGGGTCTCTCATTCCAAAGCCGACTTTCTTGTCTTTATAAATAATGATGTTTACCCTAAGCCTGGTTATATTCGGTCGGCTCTTAAGTATTTTCAAGATCCAAAAGTTTTCGCGGTCAACTTCAATGAAGAGAACTCTTCTTGGCCCCAAGTATCTTGGCACTCAGGCAAGTTCCAGTTTGTCAGGGGTGAGGACAAAAAACATCCTCATTTTTCGGCTTGGCCTTCCGGTGGAAGCTGTATACTCCGTCGTTCTATCTGGGATAAGCTAGGCGGTTTCAACGAAATCTACAGTCCAGCCTATTGGGAGGATATCGACATCGGTTGGCGCGCTTGGCGGTCCGGCTACAAAATTGTCTGGGCACCGGAACCCAAAGTAGTCCACCATCACGAATCAACTTTTGGTTTGAAAAATAAGCAATATATGGACCTGGTTAAGCAAAAAAACGAGCTACTTTTTACTTGGCAAAACATTTCCGATTCAAAAATGCTAATTTCCCATTTTGGTTTTCTTGTTATTAATTCACTGAGACACCTAGGGTATCTAAAAGTGATTTTTACTGCTCTCAAGGATTATTTGTCCCAAGGAGAAAAATATAACCTTTCCATATCTGATACAGAAGTTTTTCATTTAGTTAATACTCCTTATGAAGATTGAACTGTCTATCATCACCGTCGGTTACAAATCCGAGGACACTATCGTTCCATTTTTGGACTCCATCCAAAAAGACCGCGACAATATCACCAAAGAAATTATTGTGGTTGATAACTATCCCGGAGACAAGGGAGCCGACCGGGCTCAAGAGCATCCCCTAAAACCTACCGTTATTAGAAATACCGAAAACATCGGTTTTTCCAAAGCCATCAATCAGGGAATCAAGATTTGTCACGGTGAGTATATTCTCATTATCAATCCGGATACCCGTCTTGTCGGTTCGGCTCTAAAATACCTCTTGGATTTTGCTGAGGAAACTCCCAATTTGGGTGCAGTTGCCCCTAGGCTTTTAAACAACGATGGTAGCATTCAGCCTTCGTGCTCGAAATTTCCCACGATTTGGAATGCGGTTAGGTATAATTTTTTCGGGTGTAAAAATTGTTTCAAGAAATATGTTCCGGGTGATTCGGTTACCAAAGTAGAAGTTGCCGTTATGGCCGCCTTTTTAATTCCAAAATCCGTGGTTGATCATGTCGGTGGTCTGGACGAAAGATTTTTCCTCTATTATGAAGATGTAGAATTCTGCCACCGACTATATATTCACGGTCTGCCTGTCTATTATCTCCCTAAAGCCAAAGTTCAACATGTCCATGGTGCCAGTGGGAATTTCGTTTCACATCTAAAAAGTCCGTTACTCAAGTCCGCAAAAATCTATTATGGTCCAAGATATTCCTCCGTGTTAAACATTGTTCTTTGGATCGGACACAAATGGCAGGTCATTTTGAGGCGTAAGCGTTTTCACGACTAAGGCCTGCGGCTGTTCCCAAACCGGCGTTAGTCCAACCAAACAACCACACTGCTAGAATCTGAAAGTTCTTGTTTTTAATTGCCTGAGACAAGACCCAAACCGAGACAAACAGGGCCAAAGTCCTCAGCGCTGTTTGATCATTTGTCGCCAAGACATTATCACGATACATGGCGATCTCTTTATTTAAGAAAAGTGATCAAGAAAGCCTCGACCAGACTACAAAAAAGCTAATTAGAGACTATGAAAAAAATGGGTTCCACCAAGTAGCAAAATATCTTCTTCATTCCTCGGGACTTGGTATACTAAATCAACAAAATGAAACTCACCAAGTCCCTTTGGGTTGCTCTAATTGTCGCCGTTATTCTACGGCTCGTTATCATGGGCCTCACTTTTCACCCCGATCTCTCCGGCCAGGTTCTGTCCAGCTATTTTTTGGGATACAAGAACGTCTTCAACATTTACGACTATCTTGTAAATCTTCCCCAGACCCATCCGTTGGTTCAAAATTTCGGAGTGGGAGACATCTTTATTTATCCGCCTCTGACCTACTTCACACTAGGTAGTTTCTTCAAATTATTCTCGTGGATTATTCCCGAAAAGTTCTTTTTGGATTTGATGAGCGGAGTGTCGGTATATGCACTTCCCAATTTATCTTTTAATCTAATTCTCTTAAAACTCCCTTATCTTCTGATCGATATCGGCATGGCTTTTGCTTTGGCTTCCCTCTTTGACGAGGAGAGGCAAAAGAAGTGGGCCTTTTTGCTTTGGTTATTTAATCCGGTCACTTATTATGCCACTTTTTCCATGGGTGTGTTTGACATTATCCCGGCTCTCTTTACAGTTCTTTCTCTCTATTTCGCCAAGAAGAAAAATCTTTATTTGGCGGCTGTCATGATTTCTTTGGGCGCCGCCTACAAACAATATCCCATTTTTCTTCTTCCTTTTATTATCTTTGCCGGTAAAGATTTCTGGGACCGTCTGAAGATTACCTTTTGCGGCTTAGCTCCTTATCTCCTCACCATCGCTCCCTTTCTGTCTTCTTCAGCTTTCAAGTACATGGTTTTTGGGGCCAAATCACAAAAGATGTTCTATATGGAATGGATGTTGACTGCCGCCGAAGGCGTCTATCCTTATCTTCTCGGAGTGGTCCTCATCTATTTACACGCTTTCAGAGCTTCCCACCCGATTCAGAAATTATGGAAATATTATCTGGGTTATTTTCTACTTCTCTTTGCGGTTACTCACTATCACCCTCAGTGGTTTCTTTGGGTTTCTCCTTTTATCATTATTGAGTTGGTCGCCAATCGGTGGCGAAATCTTTGGCTCGATTTGACACTACTTGCCTGTTATGTCTTTATCGTCCTTACCTTCGACAACTCTCTTTCGGTAGGTCTCTTCGCCGTGGCCAATCAAAGTTTAAATAATTTCCCCGGTATCGATAAGCTTTTAATGGCCAAAACAGACCTAGTTTTCTTGAAAAGCTCAGTGAGAAGCCTTTTTGCGGGCGTCAGTCTTTTTCTTATATTTGACCTTCTTCAGACAAGGAGGAGGGGACACCTTAAATAGGTATGCCCAAAATCGGTTTCTTCGGCCTTCTCTATCTTTTCTTAATACCATTTATTGTCTTCTCCGGGCAATCGCCTTTTCTTTTGTTTCTCTCCTTATCACTCGGTTATCTGCTTTTTAGTCTTTTCCAAAAACCGTCCTACGGTTTATTTGTTACCTTCTTGGCGCTCATCACCCTTGCTCTCATCATCCTCAGGCCACGTTTTGGTCTTGATATGGGTTTACTTAATGCTATCAACTCCCAAAGAGGGGAGCACCCAGATTTTCAAAATAGTATTATCTCTCGTCTCGTTCACAACAAGTCGGAACTGGCTCATTCCTTTCTTTCCAACTTTAATGAACTTTTATCACCGGTAGCCATTTTTGCCTCTGGCTTCTGGCACTGGCTCGATCCATATTATCCACTGGGCTATCTTTTTCCGTGGGATATCTATTTTATTTATCGCTATTTTCGATCCGCTTATCAGGGTATGTCTGGCCGTAATTTAGCCTTTTTTCTTTCGGCACTTAGTCTTCTCCTTTTACTAACCGGTCTTATCTATGTGGACCAGGCGCTCGTCTTCAGTTTTGCTGTTCTCTTTTTTCTCACCCTACTTTCTGTCCTCGGCTACTCCACCACTTCGAAAAAAACCCAACTTGGTTTCCTAGTCGCCAACATCGTCTATCTTCTCTACCATCTAAACGTCACGGCCTACTTTAAGATATGACCAAACAGAAAATCTTATTTTGGGTTATCATCCTAGTAATTACTTTTTTTCCCGTTTTTACTGGTTAACCAAATTTCCACCTCATCTAACCATCGACGAAGTTGCCATTGGTTACAATGCGTTTTCTATCTTAAAAACCGGTAAAGACGAATGGGGAGTCCCCTTCCCAGTTTCTTTCCGATCGATCGGGGACTATAAGGCGCCGGTGCTTGTTTATCTGACAGTTCCCTTTGTTTGGCTGCTAGGTCTGAATGACCTAAGCGTCCGTCTTCCGGTGGCTATTTTCTCTGTTGTAAACATTTTTTTTGTTTGGTACCTCACCCGACGCCACATCTTTGATCAAAAATATTCACACTTGTCTTATCTAGCCACTTTTATCTTTTCCATATCACCCTGGCTGGTTCCTTTTTCCCGATCAGGCTTTGAAGCCATCATCGCTCTTACTTTTTTGCTGGCCAATATCATCTTTGTTTTTGAGTTTAGAAAGTCCGGCCGCCTGAGTCATTTCTTTTTTATGTTCGTCTTTGCCTATCTTTCCGCCGTCTCTTATCACTCCGCCAAGGTGGTGGTTCCTCTTCTTAACATTTACTTTATTCTGACCGATTACCGGTTTTTCCTTCATAGTCTTACCGGGTGGTACCACCAGAATAAGGTCTCTCTCTTGATCGCCGGAGTTGTTTTTGTTGGCATCACCGCCTTCTTTGTCCAAAATTTCATCGTCGGACCAGGTGCCTCTAGAGCCGGCATGACTTTTCTGATAAAAGATTACGACTTTACGAATGGTCTTCTGCCGAAGTTCTCTGCCCACTCTCTGTCTTCACTTACCTCCACTATGGGTCTAGGCGGTTTATGGTTCAAAAGATACCTGGAATATTTCTCCACCAATTTTTATCTTTCAAACGGCCTAGGCCTAGCGACACCCGGACATCCCGGGCAAGGGGTTGTTTACGCTATTGAGTACCCTTTTCTAATCATCGGCTTTTTTGTCTTACTTTTTGGTCGCCGTTTCTTTGCTTCTTTCCATCCCCGTCATTTGGTCGCTACCATTCTCACCGGCTGGTTTTTCTTCTCTTTATTACCGGCCTCAATTACCAACAATAGCCAGCACGCTCTACGGACTCTAAATATCGTCCCAGTAATCTCTATCCTTATTACCATAGGAATTGATAGTTGTTTCGAATATTTCCGGTCGAAACTAGCCAAGTCCCTCTTGGTTATTTTCGTTATTTTGGGTTATCTGTTGGGTCTCGTCAGATTTACCGATTACTACACACTTCATTACCCGGTGGAGCTTTCGGAAACCCGTTCCTATGGTTGGAAGCAAATGGCCATTTTTGCTCATGGTCATCATGAAGAGTACGACCTGGTCTACGTCGACCCTCAATTCGGCACGCAGGGGCCCTATACCTACGGTGTTCCGTACCTCTACTTCCTCTTTTATTCGCAGTACGACCCAAATATTTACAATTCCGATCCTCGGAGAAAACTCGGTGGTAGCGATTTTGATAATTATCTTTTTACCCCTATAAATTGGCCGGACCTTGATCACCGTCAGAACAATCTGTACATCACCAGTCCGTGGAGCCTGCCCAAAGAAATTCTTGGCTCCTCCAAACAGCGATACTTCGTACCCTTTCTCAATCTGTCCTCGGGCTTATATGCCGTTTCCGATCGATAACGCATATAATTCAATTAGATCTGCCTGCCGGCAGGCAAGCCATATGAAGAATCTATTATTTTGGACTTCCACCATCCTCATCTTCATCTTCTGGCCGTTTTTGTATGTGCTATCGAATCGATCGGACTCGATCATTTTTATCCTAGCTGCCTTAGTTTTGTTGGTGGACCGGTTTCTTTATCTTCGGAAGTACCAATATCACTATTTTACTTACCTGGTTTTGCCCTTACTCCATCCGGCCTATTTGTTCTTTCCGATAGTCGCTATTCTTTTTTACTGGTCTGATATCAAAAAAATGTCTCTGGTTATTTACGCCGTATTCTTGATATTTATCTCTTTTTTTTCCTGGCAGTCATTTTACGCCTACTCCATCTTTACTCCTGACCCTCTAGCCTTTGATACTTTAAACAAAAAGATTTCTCTTGTCCCCAATAGGAATCTCGCCCGCCTTTATCACAACAAAACCGACATTTTTCAGGATAAGTTTAAGGCCAATATTTTTACTTCCTTGGATCCAAACAATTATTTTTTTGCTCTTCACCCTCGGGAAATTTTCGAAAACCAAAATCTCCACAAGTTCCCTTTCCTGGCCATAATTCTCTTCTTGATTGGACTCTATCTCTTGATCAAGAGTACGGATAGACGGTGGATAGTGTCTACACTCTTAGCCGGAATATTTTCCATTGCTATGATCAACAATCAAGACAAGTTCGATCTGATTTTATATCTGCCCATCTCCCTCATTTGCTTGGTCGGCTTGAAAAAAATCTTTACGCTTCCTCCAGTGTATTATCTCTTTTTCTCCTTTTTATTTCTGCCGCTATCTGTTATGGAATTGGCGCGAATTATTCTTAAATAAATGAAACTAGCGAATAAATACCTACCGGCCATTCTTTTATTCTTGGCTTTTTTGGTTGGAGCTTTCTTCCGTTTTTACAAACTTGGAGAAACCCCCACAGGCCTCTATGTGGATGAAGCCTCACTTGGTTACAACGCCTATTCTATCTACAAAACCGGCCTGGACGAATACGGTAAAAGTTTTCCCGTTATGTTCCGCTCCTTTTCTACTTTTCAGAGTCCGGTTTATTCCTATCTTCTCGTTCCCCTTATTCATTTTTTGGATCTATCCATTTTCTCGGTTCGGTTACTCTCAGCTTTGTTTGGGGTATTGTCTATTCCACTCTTATATCTTCTTGCCCAAAAACTCTACCCGGCACCACGCACTAATAACCATGAACCAATAACCAATAACTTCGCTCTCATAAGCTCCCTCCTCCTGGCTCTTTCTCCGTGGCATATTAACTACAGTCGTACTGCCTACGAAAGCAACGCGGCCTTGTTTTTCTTGTTGCTGGGTTCCTTCTTTCTTCTGAATGCTCTCAAGAAACCCTGGCTATTTCTCCTTTCTGCCCTTTCTTTTGTAATCTCCATGATGGCTTACCGGGCAGAAATAATAATTGTTCCCATATTGGTCTTGGTATTCGCCATTCGTTATTCCGGAACATTACTTACCAATTCAAAGCGCTACCTTTTACCTATATTCGCAAGTCTTGCTTTGGCTATGGTTCTCTTTCTTCCGACTATTCAAATTATGGGGACATCGGGTTTCCAGGCCAGATCCTCAGCCCTAAATATTTTTGCTTCTTCAGGGCCACATCCTTGGGGTTATCAGGAAGGGACTGGTCTACTCCACGACCTAATAAATAATCCTCAGATTTTAGCCGCTCGGGAGTTCATCTCTCTTTACAGTTCATATCTGTCACCTCGGTATCTGTTTTCCTTGGGGGACTCAGGCCCACGTCTACCCTATCCAGGTATGGGCACTTTTTTTGTTTGGCAGTTCCCCCTCTATTTAATAGGTTTATATTTTTTGATCAAAGACAAGTATCTAAAAGATTTTAAGTACTTCGTCTTCACCTTGTTATTGATTTCACCGGTTCCGGCCGCTCTTACGAGAGATCCTTACTCAACTCTTAGGTCCCTTCCATTAGTAATTCCCCAAATACTTATTATTTCTTTTGGTCTTGTCAAACTCCGGGAGATTCTACCCCCCCTATCTTCAAAACTGAAATTATCACTGGTTGCCCTTCTCCTCATTTATTCCTCGGTCAGGATGTTCATCTCTATTTTCTACCTTAATGATTATTTCAACTCCAAATTTTGGAATTATGGCTGGGAAATGGTAGTCGAAGATATCAAGAAACTTGATCCAAAATTGCCTATCATGGTTGACAGTTCGCGAGGTGATAGCTACATCCTGATGATGTTTTTCCTCAAATACGACCCCGTTCTCTATCAACAAGAAAACTTTGAAGTCCCTGTGGCAGATTACTACACCAGCCTCACCAGAAGCGACACCAAAAAACTGGGGAATATTACCGTTAAAAGTATTGTCTGGGGACCGGATACCGACGAAGTAGAGCAGTACTTGGTAGCAGACTATTTGGCCATGTCGGAAGTCCAAATAAGAGATCACAGTTTGACTATAATCAAAGAAATACCCTTTCCCGATGGGAAGGTGGCCTTGAGAATATTAAAAACGAATCCGAAGACAAGATGAAAATAAAAAACATTCTTAGCCGGTACTGGCCTCTACTTTTAGTTCTTCTCCTGGGCGCCAGTCTCAGGCTCTACGGCTTACTTCAAAATCCGATTAGTCTTTTTTCAGACGAAGTTGACATGGGGTATCAGGTTCGTTCTTTCTTATCGACTGGCCGAGACTATCAAGGGAACTGGCTCCCCTTACAGTTTCACTCTTTTTCCGACGTTCGCACAGCTTTACCTATTTACGCAACAGCCCTCGTCTCTCTTATCCCCAATCTTAGTTTGGATTTAGCCGTCCGTCTTACGCCTGCCATCTTCGCCATTCTTGGCTTACTGGCAATCTTTTTATTGACTAATAACTTGTCCGAGTTGTTCGGACTTGGTCCAAAGGCAGCTTCATCTTCTCTCGGCTTTTGGTCTGCTTTAGTTTTGTCAATTATTCCATGGCACTTTACTTATTCGCGAATTGGTTTCGAGCTTTCGATGTTATTTACAGTTTATTTGTTAGGTTTGTTTTTCTTTACCAAATTCTTAATTCACAAAAAAGTCGGATTTTTCATCGTCTCTATGGTATTGTTTTCGTTCACTCCCATGATCTACAGCACAGCCAAACTGGCACTGATATTTATTCCCTTAATTTTGTTTATCATTCCGAGCTCCAAAGAACTTTTGTGGCCGAAAAAGATTTCTTTCTGGTTCTTACTTCTCTTTATTCCACTCGGTCTTATATTTATAAATGGTGGTGCGGCCCAGCGTTTCAGCGAGATTTCCATCTTCACCGACCCCACGACTCCCACCGAAATTAATTTTTTGAGAAAAGAAGATCTTGGTCCATCAGCACCGGTTGGCTCAACTACCGGCTTCCTTAGTATAGCCATTCACAACAAAGTCATTTATCCTCTGGATGTTTTTCTAAAGAACATGGTAAGACCTCTTTCTTTTGACTATCTTTTTCTTCAGGGCGACACCAACACCAGACATGCGGTTCAAGGTTGGGGCATGCTGGAGAAAGTGATCCTGATTCCGTTGCTTTATGGTCTCTACAAATTAGCCGAAGGGAAATACAGCAAATTCCTCCTTTTTATTATTGCCCTTTCCATTGCCGCCATCCTTCCTTCAGCTCTGACGAGAGATGGAGCCACTCATTCTTCTCGGACTTTTATGCTCGTTCTGCCTTTGGTTTTGGTTATCTCCTTTGGCTTTGATCAGTTATTCTCTTACTCAAAGTGGCTCTCAGTTTTAGTTCTCTGCTTATTATTGGTTGATACTTCCCTTTATCTGCATGATTATTGGTTTCATTATCGTTATTCTTCCGAAAGATCCTGGAGCGCCGGAATGCAAGAACTTATGCAATCTGTAAATAAATATCCAGGTCAACCAGTGATCATTTCTCCCAAGTATGAATACCCTTTGATTTTTTATCTCTACTACACCGGTTTCAATCCAAGCAAATTTCAGGAATTTGAACGGCAACACAAAGTCTACAACTCTACCTCAGGTAATTTCAATTTGGACGGTAATAGAATCGGGGACTCCGATCTCTACATCGCCACCATGGTTGATTACAAAAACAAGCCGGTAAACTTTCTCCCCAATGCTCACTACTATCTGACCAGACCAGAGGTGGATAACAGTGGTATCCGTTCTGTGGCTACGATTGGTGACATTATTAGCTTACCTTCCGGCGAACCTCTTTATTATGAAGTCCATTATTAAAAATCGGCCGCTAGTATTTCTGATTTTGTTCACCCTATTGGGTGGTCTACTACGTTTTTGGAAATTAGACTCTTTCCCTGTCTCTCTGAATTGGGATGAGGCGAGTCATGGTTACAACGCCTACTCGATTTTATTGACTGGAAAAGATGAGTGGGGGGTCAGATTCCCTCAGATTTTTCGAGCTTTTGGTGATTACAAACTTCCCCTCTATATCTATCTCACCACCCTTCCCGTCTGGTTTTTTGGGCTTACTACTTTTTCCGTCAGATTTATATCGGCCCTCGCTGGCACTCTTGCCATCCCTGGCATTTACTTATTAACCCGCGAACTATTTTCCACCACCTCAGCCACCCAGCACGAAATAACAACCAACAACCATGGACCAATAACCAATAACCTCGCCCTGGTAACTGCTCTCCTCCTCGCCGTTTCCCCCTGGCATTTCTTTATTTCTCGCCCCGCTCTCGAAGCTAATCTTTCTCTCACTCTGATCATTTTCGGTTTCTATTTCTTACTTAAATTCTTCCACTCAAATCCTCGCACCAATACCCATGAACCCATAACTAATAACTTCGCACTAACAACTTCCGTTCTCCTTCTCGGCCTCTCCCTTCATACGTATAACACCGCCCGCATCTTTGTCCCTTTACTCGTCGTTGTGTCGTTTATAATTTTTCGCCCCACGTTCCGTTCGCTTCGTCCTAGATTCCATGGACCAATAACCAATAACCTCGCCCTGGTAACTGCTCTCCTCCTCGCCCTCCTTTTCTCCGGTTTGGTCATCTTTCAAGTCTTTCTCGGCGAAGGCACCGCCCGCTACGAAAAGCTCAAGATTCTTTCTCCAGCGACCATTTTTCAAATAGGGGAGCAAAGAGCTCACAGTTCTCTTGGTCCGCTCGTCTCCAGATTAGTCCACAACCGACCGGTTTATTTCTTAACTGCCTTCTCAAAAAATTACCTCGGGTATTTCTCTCCGCCATTTTTTTCTCAACAATGGGGGGCCCAGTTCCAATTCGCCATTCCCGGTCAAAATCTCTTGACGTTGCCGGTATTTTTATTAGCCTTAATAGGTATCCTCTCTCATCTTTCCGTTCTCCGCCCTCAGCTTTCCAAGAATTCTGAACTAATAACCAACAACTTTACACTAATCACTTCCCAAAGCCTTCGTTTTCTCTACGCCTGGCTCCTCCTTTCTCCGGTCGCGGCCAGTCTCACTATTGACCCTCCCCAAGCGCTTCGTCCGAACCCTATGATCCCAGCCATCATTCCTTTTGCCTGTCTTGGTTTGTCCAGACTGTTAAATATTATTCCTCAAAAATTTATCAAATCTTTCTCAATTCTACTGGCTCTGTGGATTGGTGTCTCTTTCGGCTTTTATCTCAGACAATATTTTGGTTATTACCCCCTCACTTATTCTTCGTCCTGGCAATTTGGCTATGCGGAAGTGATGACCTATGTCCAAGATCATCGAAATGAATACGATCGCGTTTTTATTACCAAACGTTTCGGTGAGCCACATATTTTTTACGCTTTTTTCAATCAGGAAGAGCCGGAAATCGTCCAACCCAACCAAAACAATATTCGCTTCAAAAAGTCCGATTGGTTCTGGACGGATAAGATAGATAATGTTTATTTCATTAACGATTGGCAGATTCCGATCACTTCTATCAAGATTCTTCCTCTGGAGAGCGGAGAAGAAGTCTCTACCCAGAGGAGTCTATTAATTACCTCTGCCGGTCATATCCCGGTCAACGCCCATGTCATTAGGACAGTCAATTTCCTAGATGGGTCACCCGCGTTTATAATTACCTCAGTACCTTAGGTGCTACTCATGAAGAAATATATTCTCTTGATCATTGCGCTACTAATCGGAACGTTTCTTCGAATGTGGCAATTATCTTCTGTCCCCAATGGTCTGACCTGGGACGAGGCGGCCATCGGTTACAACGCCTACTCTCTTTTGAAGACCGGGCGTGATGAACACGGCACCTTCATGCCACTAGTCTTCAAGAGTTTTGGAGATTACAAACCGGGAGCTTACATTTACCTTACCGTTCCGTCGGTGGCCATCTTTGGTCTCAATGAATTTGCGGTTCGTTTCCCCAGCGCCCTTGCCGGAATTCTCGCCATTTTCGGCATCTATCTCCTCACCAACGAACTCTTCTCGATCATACAAACAAAGAAAACTAATAACTCTGAACCAATCACCAATAACTTTTCCACCGGCTCCTTCACGGCCCTCGCCCTGGCCATTTCCCCGTGGATGGTCCATTTTAGTCACGGTGCTTGGGAAGTAAATGTCTTTACCACGCTCACGATTTTTGCTCTTTACTATTTTCTCCGGTTTCTAAAGGGAAAATCAGCTCTCTACCCCTCTTTGCTTTTGGCCTGTCTCTCACTGGCCACGTATCAAGCCGCCAAACTTTTAACTCCATTGGTTTTCCTTCTTTTTATTACTCTCTATTGGAAAGAATTTTGGTACTGGTTTACTCCATATCTAAAGCCCAAAAGGTTATGGTCACTCTTTCCATTTATTCTGTTTGGTCTCTGGATTTTCTTCGGTTCTGTATTTGGCAGTGCCGGTAATCGGCTGACCACTCTGAGCATCTTCAACTACAAGCCGGGAATATCCGCCGAAGCGAAGGCCACAGACAACCAAAATCCGGTTATTTTAGATCTGTTTCATAATCAAAAGGAGCTTTCTTCCAGACTTGTTCTTTCCCGCTATTTGTATCACTTTTCACCGGAGGTTCTTTTCTATGAAGGCCCGATTGTCTCCGAGAGAGGCCATCTCCCTGGTCTCGGGGTCCTTAATCCCTTAGAGTTCATCTGGTTAGTACTGGGCTTTATTTGGCTGGTCAAAAGACTCTCCCCTGGAAGTCACGACACGCCGGACAGATCCACCGCCTTGATTTTGGGATTACTTCTCATCGCCCCCATTCCCGCTTCTTTAACGCTGGCCGAATTTTCTACCGTACGAGCATTATTTATGGCCGTTCCGCTGGCTATTATTTCAGGCATCGGCATGTATTACTATCTAGAAAAAATGAAATCGTTGATATCCGTCATTCCTGGCCTGACCCGGAATCTATACAAATTTTCAATTTTTCTTATTTTCATTTTTTACTTCTTCATATCGTTTTATGTTTTTGACGTCTATTTTAATCACAGCCAGACTGTCTTCGCCACCGAATTTAATTATGGCTACAAACAAGTCGTTCAAATTATCAAAGACCATCCAGCCAAGAAAGTCGTCTTCACCGACGTCTACGGCCAGCCATACATCTATTACGTTTTTTATACCGCTTACGACCCAGCTATATACCAGAAGACTAACGATTTTATTAGTGGCGGGCTAGATGTCGGCCGAGTGGATCGCGTCGGAAATGTTGAGTTCCATCAGTTCGGCTCATCGGACATGATGACCCAACCGGATACCCTCTTTATCGGCTCTGAGGGTAATATCAACAATCAGTTCGACATTGCTGGACCCAATATTGATCTATTTCGACAAATCGAAACTCCGGATCATCACATTCTTTTCCGCGTCATTAAAACCAAACCTTAATGAAAAAACATCTTCCCATTGTTCTGATATTGATATTAGCCGCCGCACTCCGCTTATTCGCTCTCGATAAATTCCCGGCCGGTCTCAATGCCGATGAAGCCTCCATTGGTTACAATGCCTGGTCTCTGATCCAGACAGGCAAAGATGAACATTCCGTGTCTTGGCCCTTGGTGTTTCGGTCTTTTGATGACTACAAACCTCCGGTTTATTTCTATCTGGTTCTTCCCTTTGTCAAAATGCTTGGACTAAATATTTGGTCTGTCCGTCTGCCATCCGCGCTACTCGGTATAGCCTCAGTATATCTATTGTATTTAGTGTCATTTTTGTTATTCAAGAAAAAGACTACTGATGAGTCTTGTCATGTCAAAACAAATAACTTCGCACTCATCACCGCCTTTCTCATTGCAATCTCCCCATGGCACCTACAGTTTTCTCGCGGAGGATGGGAAGTCAACGCTGCTTTGTTTTTTATCCTCTTGGGTATTTGGGGGTTTTTAAAAGGCTCGGAGAAGCCAAAATATTTCTTCTTATTTGTCACCTCAATGGCCATCAGCCTCTACACCTACCACTCCGCCCGTGTAATTTCACCACTTATCTCTCTTGCTCTGATTATTCTTTATTGGAAATCTCTTTTCCCAATTTCGTCATTGCGAGGAGCGGAGCGACGTGGCAATCTCACTCCATCCACCAAAACCTTTCTCCTTTCCTGTCTTGTTGGAGTTTTATTAGCTCTTCCACTTGCCTCTCAATTATTATCCAAAGAAGGACAATCACGCTTTACTGGAGTTTCTGTTTTTTCCGACAGTGGACCGTTATGGCAGGCACTGGAAATGCGCCGAGCTCATCAGGGAGATACGGTCTATGTCAAAGCTCTTCACAATCAATACCTTTCTTATGGTCTGAGATTCGTCAAGAATTACTTGTCTCATTTTTCACCCAGATTCCTATTTGTTACAGGGGATGAAATTGCCAGAAGCAAAGTCCCGGAAATGGGACAAACCTACTTATTTCTGACCCCATTTTATTTTCTTGGTCTCTTTTCTCTTTTAAAGTTAGACTCTAAGGGCAAGGTATTCACTCTGATTTGGTTTTTGATCGCCCCACTCGCGGCCGCACTCACTTTCCAGTCCCCCCACGCGCTCAGGTCGCAGAACATGGTGATTCCCCTAAGTATTATTACCGGTTTGGGTTTTTCGGTGGTTCTCAATCTCTTGTTCAGGTCCGGTAAAAAGTGGCTTGTAGGATCCATCTCCGCCCTCTTGCTCCTTCTTGGTGGGTATTCGGTTGCTAGATATCTACATCTCTATTATGTTCACTACCCCAAAACACTACCTTACGCTTGGCAATACGGTTTTGACCAAATTGCTGATTATGTGGGTCAGCAGTATTACAACTACGACCGCATCCTCATCTCCGATCGCTATGATCAGCCCTATATTCTCATGGCCTTCTTCTTGAAGTACCCTCCGCAAACTCTTCAAAAAGAACTGATAATGACACCTAGAGACAAGTTTGGTTTTTCGACTGTCAGGAGCTTAGGCAAGCTCGAATTCCGGCAAATTAATTATGGCGAAGACAAAAAACTGCCCAATACCCTTATAATCTCAGCTGATGAGCCGGTGGACGATAAGGCCGTTATCTACACGATAAGTGACCCAGCCGGCCACCCTATGTACAAATTCTTCTCTACTAAATGAAACCTAAACATCAAACTCTCTCCGTCACCATGGCTTCGTATAATAACGAAGATTGTATTGCCGATTGCCTGAATTCCGTCAAAAATTGGGTCGATGAAATCATTGTGGTGGACGGCACTTCTACAGATAAGACAGCCGGGATCGCCAAAAAGATGGGTGCCAAGGTTCTAATTAGAGAAAATAATCCTGTCTTTCATATTCAAAAGAATATTGCTAACCAAGAAGCCAAATCGGATTGGATTCTTCAGTTGGACACAGACGAACGAGTCACCTCGCAGATGAAAAAGGAAATTCTCGATCTTCTTGAAGGAAAATACTTTGGCTACGATAGTTGGCTTTCGCCACTCAAATCATCACTCAACAAAATTATCAAGATATTTCCCGAACCAAATAAATTAACCCAACCGGCCGCCGCCTATTGGCTACCTCGAAAGAACTTCTTTTTGACCCGTTACCAAAAACACGCCGGCCAGTACCCCGACCCCGTAATTCGGCTTTTCCAAAGAGGCAAAGCAGAACTACCGGCCAAAGATGTTCATGAGCAAATGATCGTTCATGGTGTTACCGGTTGGCTGGTCTCCGATCTGGATCATTACGCCACGCCCAATTTTTCTCGCTATCTTCTCCGAGAGGACCGCTATTCCGGTCTCAAAGCCACTCAAATGAAAGCTGCAGGAATCAAAATAAACTTCTTTAATACTCTAAATTATTTATTCTTTAAACCCCTCGGTACTTTTTTTAGTCTCTACATCCGTTATCGAGGGTTTCTCGATGGTTTCCCCGGTTTTGTTTTTTCACTTTACTCCGGTCTGCACCATGCCTTTTCTTATATGAAGCTTTGGGAATTATATAAAGATGAAGAATATGGCACCCATTAGAATCTACATCGCCGGTAGTGATCATTCTTCCGGTAGGGGGGTGGGCGTCTATGCCGACCATTTAATTCAGTCTTTGGGCAAACTCTCTGGCATCATGTTGACAGACAAAGACCCCGACATTATCCATTATCCCTTTTTTGATCTTTTCTACCCAACTCTTCCACTAAAGAAAGAAAAACCAACCATTGTCACCATCCACGATCTGACCCCCCTAGTCATGGCAGATAGGTACCCTAAAGGTATTCGAGGCACTATCAAACTTCTACTGCAGTGGTACTCTCTTCGGTCTGTCTCGGCCATTATTACCGACTCCGAGAACTCTAAAAAGGATATTGAAAAATATTTCAGAATATCGCCGCACAAAATATTCGTTACCCCTCTTGCTGTAGACGACGATTATAGGCAAGGTCCATCGGCTGCCAAACTCAAGGTGGTGAAATCAAAATACCACTTACCCGATAAATTTATTTTGACGCTGGCCGCTGGGCCTAATCCAAACAAAAACTTACCTTCACTGGCGGAAGTGACCGACCGTTTGGGAATTCCGTTGGTGATCGTTGGCAAAGGAATGCTCAAAGAAGTAGTCAAGCCAGTGCACCCGGAGCTCATCGATCTAGTGCGTCTGCAGGTCTACAACCACGTGCTCTATCCTGGGTTTGTCAGTAACGAAGATTTCAATGCCATGTTTCACCTGACCTCTCTCTATGTCCAGCCCTCGTATTACGAAGGCTTTGGACTGCCTCTTCTCGAAGCCATGACTTCCGGTTGTCTCATTGCCAGCTCAAACACTTCTAGTCTCCCCGAGGTTTATCACGATGAGGCTATCACTTTTAATCCCCGAAAATTAAAATCCATGGAGAAAGCCATTGGTAAAGCTTTGAAACTATCTCCGTCAGCCAAAGCCAAACAAATTTCTCTGGCCAAGGAAAAAGCCAAAACATTTTCCTGGTCCAAAACCGCCAAACTCACGGAGCAAGTTTACCGAACAGTACTTGCTTCCGTTCGTCCTTAAAGATCAGCCAATAAAAGTAAATTGCCGGCAGTCCAAGAGCGGTAAAAATTAATATCGACTTGGCAGGGCCCATCGCGTCAGCCATCCCACCCAACAGCAGACTCATGATGGCGTAGCCCAAGCTGCCTCCGAGTGAATTCAATGATGACATGGTTGCCCGTTGGTGATTGGTAAACTCCTGTTGCATCAGGTTTCTTTCGGCTACCGAACTAACTCCAAAGAGAACAGAGGGGGTAGACATCAGGATTGGTGAAAAAACCGACGGGAATCCCAGCGAAACCATACTAATGGCTTTCCCAAAAATATTGTCAAACAACAATATATTGATTTCTTTGAACTTTTTAATCAGTTTACCGCTGAAATAAAAACTAATTGAAGCCCCAAAACTCGATAATGCTTGTGGAATACCTACAGCCCACATTAGCA
>Ga0210011_1001634_pt1 | contig 20310 bp, 19 predicted proteins | sample CryGeymeta201502_FD_183972 | JGI IMG/M metagenome (GOLD analysis project Ga0210011, IMG submission 183972) | Groundwater microbial communities from Crystal Geyser aquifers in Utah, USA - Crystal Geyser metaG 2015-02 (SPAdes) (version 2) | ecosystem: Environmental > Aquatic > Deep subsurface >...
AGAAAAATTAAGTATATATGAATTAGCTAAAATAACCACACCCGATATTCAACCAATGACGCTGTCTGAATATTCTGGTCCACCACTGACTCAGGATATGAGTTTAATTAGTAAAAGAATACCTCCTTTTAAATTAAGGCGGAAAATTTAAGTAACATAAACAAAAAATAGATGGTCAAAGTTTCAATTGTCATTCCAACTCTTAATCGAGCCAATCTTTTAAAATTTGCCTTAAAGAGCGCCGTAGAACAAGATTATAGGAATTTAGAGATAGTGGTCTGTGATGATTGTTCAACTGATAATACTAAAGAAATAGTAGAATCTTTTGATAACAAAAATATTGTTTATGTGCGACCTGATAAACGCTTGAATATGTCAGATACCCTTGAATTCGGCCTCAGCAAAGCCAAAGGCGACTATATAACCTTTCTTACTGACGCCTGTTATCTTTTATCAGACTGTATAAGCACAGCAATGAAAGAATTAGAGAGATTTAATTCAAAGTTGGCAATGTGGAAGAACTGCGGATATTTTAGTTCGGATTGGTTTGAAGTTCAGAGGAAAAATACATTATATATCCCAAAAGTCACCTTTAAAAATTATTTATTGAATAGCAAAGAGTATTTGGAAAAATTCTATAATAATATTCGAGAGCCAATAATCCCAAAATCTATCAATTCTTTGTGTCACAGGTCAATTATTGATAAAGCTATTAAGAGACAAGGTCGTTTTTTCCTATATCCGATTCCAGACCACACTTCAGCAGCAAGTATGTTGTTCAATACCCCGAATTTCGTATTTATAGATAAGCCGTTATTTATCGGCAGTGTTAGTTCGGCAAATATCGGAGCCAGTCAGAGTTTTAATTTGGGAAAGGGTGCTCAAGATTTTTTGAAAGGATTTGACCAAAAGTTAGAAGATATTACATTTTTAGGGATATACACCACTTCTTCTCTAATTATCAAAGGGTTGGAAAACGTCAGAAAATTTTATTTAGATATCTGTCCGGAAATAAATGTAAGAAATGCAATAGGGGAAATAGTAGACAGCCTTTCTAAATTAGAAATATACGGAACAAACGTAAATGATTTTTGGCGCATACTTAACGATTATATAACCCTCCAGCACCAAGAACTAAAACCTTTTATTTTAAAAAAGAAAATAAAATCAAAAATAAAATGGAGGATGGTGAAAATTGTTCGCTCCCTCCCTTATTTATATAATTTTGAGTCGTTAATAAGAAATGCAAAAATTCTTAAAGGGGACAAGTTCAAATTTAATAACATTGGAGAAGCAGCAAAAATATTAATAAATAAAAACCGTGGAAAATGAATTAAATTTCAAAATTTCTTCAGAACTCTATCCACTAGAGAAAGAGAAAGCAAACCGAGAGACAATTTGGGAACACTATTTTGCCAGAAAAATTGCCTTTTTTATTGCACCAATTTTTCTGAAGACAAAAATCTCAGCTAGTCAGATTTCTATTTTAGCCATTATCACTGGAATTATCGCCGCCATTTTAATAATGGTAGGGAATTTTTGGCAAGTTTTTTTAGGGGCGATTTTAATGCAAGTTTGGTTAATTTTTGATAAAACCGATGGAATTATTGCTCGTTATAGAAAAACGACTTCTAAATTCGGAGAATTTTTAGAAGAATTTAGTGGGTCCTTAATTGCTGCTTTATTTTTTTCAAGCACTGGGGTGGCTGCTTCGAAATTTCCTGGCTTTTTGCCTTTTTCTTCTCAATTACCGCCTCAACTCTTTATAATTCTTGGAATACTAACCTCTTTTTTTGTTATTTTTAGACATTTGATATTCAGACATTTTGAGGCAGTTTTTTTAAAAGAAAAAGAAGTTAAAAATGAATCCTTATTTAAATCGGGATCGTTGGCTACTTTCTATAAAATGGCTATTAAATTTTTGGGAATTTACAGCTTAGCCCAACCCCTTTTGATTTTAGCTATAATATTTAATTTTTTGGGTTTATATACTTTAGTTTATTTTGTAATCCAAGGATTGGCAATGTTGGCCAATGTAAGTTTTTTGGTTTATAGAGCAAGTAAAATATGATTGAAAATAAAAAAAATAAAGGAGTCATTTCTTTATTGTTTGAAAATCTTTGTCAAAAAAAAATTCCCTATACTATTTTAAGAAATTATGAAACTCTTCCTGAAAAACCTTTGGAAGGGAGCGATGTCGATCTCCTTATAGCCAAAGATAGCGAAGAGAAATATTCCTCTGCCTTAAAAGAAGCCATTTTTAAATCTGGTGGTTTTATTCTTTTAAAAATACGGCAGTCAAACTGCCTTTCTTGTTTTGTTTATCAAAAAACACCTTTTCCTTTTGGGACCTGGATTGATGCTTTTTGGGAGTTATCAACTAAAAGTTTTATTTGGGCCGACAGCAATTTTTTATTACAAAATCGCTGCCAGCATCAAAAAGGTTTTTTTATTCTTCCTCCTGGAGGAGAAGCAGCCACTCTCTTTGTTAAAGAAGTTTTAAGCGGACCTTTTATCAAAGAAAGATATCGCTTAAAAATTCCTGGTTTTGTTAATGCAGATAAAGAAAATTTTATCAAAACTTTAGAATCTTCTTTTGATAAAAAAATTATTCAGAAGATGGTTCAAATTTGTCTTGAAGGTAAATGGGATGAAGCTTCTAAAAAAAGAAAGAGTTGGTGGAATCATTTAGTAGTAAATCGCTTTTTACGAAGACCGTTTAGTCAAAGCTTCCGATTTTTTGATTTTGTTTTCAGCCAATTTAAAAAAATGATTTTTCAAAAAGAAGGAGGATTGATGGTTGCTGTTTTGGGACCCGACGGTGTTGGTAAAACGACAATTTGTGAAGGGCTTAAAAAGAGAATTAATGACTTTCCATTTAAAAGAGAGAAGCAGTATCACGGACACTTTGGTTTTTTCCCGGAACTTGGGGAAATGTATTCCTTAATCCGAGGCAAAAAAATTTTAGAACAAGATAAGGCTGCCATTCAAGAAAAACCAATAGGATTTTTAAGAGCCATATTGCATCTTTTTTATTACGGCTTGGAATTTTTTTTGTCTTGGCCATTGGTTTTTTGGCTGAAAATCAGGGGGAACTTGATTATTTTCGATCGTTATTTCTATGATTTTATCGCCACAAAGACTCATCGCGAAATTCCATTTTGGATGTTTTCTGTTATTGCAAGAATTATTCCCCGTCCCGACATTATTTTTACAATTGAGGCAAAACCCGAAACAATCTGCGGAAGAAAAAAAGACCTGAGCTTAAAAGAGATAGAAAGACAGCTTGAGGCGTTTCGCGATCCGCGAATCGCGAAAATTTCCCCTGTCATATTGATAAACGGAGAAAAAACGCCTGACTTGATATTAAACGATATAGAAGAAGAAATTATGAAAAATTTAGCAAAAAAATATGGAGGAAAATAATTATTCTTCTTTTGTTTCAATAATCGTTCCCTGCCGCAATGAGGAGAGATTTGTGGCCAAATGCTTGGATTCAATAATTGTTAATGATTACCCGCGGGAAAGATTAGAGGTTTTGGTAGTGGATGGCATGTCGGAGGATAAAACCAGAGAGGTTATTAGAAGATACAGTGAAAAATATTCTTTTTTGAAACTAATTGAAAACCCAAAGAAAATTACACCGGCGGCGATGAATATCGGAATCCAAAACTCAAAAGGAGAGATTATTATTAAAATGGATGCTCATACTTGTTATGAAAAAGATTATATTTCAAAATGCGTTAAACATTTGAAAGAATCGGGCGCAGATAACGTCGGAGGAATTTTAATAACTCTCCCCGCTAAAGATACCCTCATTGCTAACGCTATTGCTATTTCTTTATCTCATCCTTTCGGAGCGGGTAGTTCTTATTTTAGGATAGGTTCTAAAAACTCAAGAGAAGTAGATACCGTGGCTTTCGGTTGTTATAAAAAAGAAGTTTTTAAAAAAATAGGACTTTTTGACGAAAAAATGGCTCAAATTGAAGATTTTGAGTTAAACTCAAGATTAAGGAAAGCTGGTGGAAAAATTATGTTATTTCCCGATATTAAAGCTTTTTATTACCCTTCATCTGATAATTTGAAAGATTTTTTTAAACATAATTTTACCGATGGAATTTGGGCAACCTACCCTTTAAAGTATGGGTTTAAGGTTTCTCTTAGACATTTAATTCCCTTAATTTTTGTTTTAACTTTACCAATTACTGCTTGGCCTTACCTGCTGCTTTCTTTGCTTTTTTCATTGAGAATTGCAATGAGAGAGAAAGATGTTAGATTATTTTTTGCAATGCCTTTGGTTTTTGGAATTCGGCATATTGGGTATGGAATTGGTTCTTTTATTGGAGTGATAAAATTATTAATTAATAAATAGTTTATCGATGGGGGATAGGAAAAAAATAGAAATTGAATATTATGACAAAAAAGCCGAAGAATGGCTTGATAAAGAAAAAATTAAGAAAAAAGAAACAGCTGATTTTGAAGGGTTTAACCCTCTTCTTTTGGATAGTTTCCGTTTTTGCTATCAATGGTTAAAAGAAAATTGCAAAAATAAAGTGGTTTTGGATTACGGCTGCGGAAATGGAATTCATTCTGTTCCTTTAGCTAAAATGGGAGCAAAAAAGGTTTTTGGAATCGACCTATCAGAGAAATCTTTAGAGATAGCCAGAGAAAAAATAAAGAAAGAAGGGCTGGAGGGAAAAGTTGAGTTTCAAAAAATGGATTGTGAAAAAATGGAATTTCCGGCAAACTTCTTCGATATTATTTTTGACGGCGGCACTTTTTCTTCTTTGGACCTTGAGAGTGCTATCCCTGAGTTGGTTAGAGTTTTAAAGCCGAATGGGTCTCTAATTGGTATTGAAACTTTTGGCCACAATCCCTTTACTAATTTAAAAAGAAAAATTAATAAAATGATTGGCAAAAGGACGGGCTGGGCAGCAGGGCATATTTTTAAGATGCGGGATTTGGACAAGGCCAGACAATATTTTAATAAAATTGAAATTTATTTTTTTCATTTAATTTCCTGGATAGCTTTTCCGTTTTTAAATTTGCCTGGTGGAAAACTTTTATTAAAATTCTTTGAATTTATTGATAAGATTTTATTAAAGATTCCCCTTTCAAGAAAATATGCTTTTAAGATTGTATTTATCTTCTCAAATCCTAAAGGTCGAAGAGACGATCTCTTCTTAACCTCATCTGAGGATTCGGTAAATGATTAAAAGATTATTTGATATATTTTTTTCTTTTTTTGGACTGATAATAATTTCGCCGATTTTGCTTTTGATATCCATTTTAATAAAGAAAGAATCTCCAGGGCCGGCTTTTTATCGCGGAAAAAGAGTAGGCAAAAATGGAAAAGAATTTAGAATTTTTAAGTTCAGGAGTATGGTAGTAGATGCGGAAAGGTTAGGCGGTCCTTCCACTTCAGCTGACGATCCGCGGCTTTTAAAAATCGGAAAAATTTTGAGAAGGCATCAATTAGATGAACTACCTCAATTAATTAATATTTTAAAAGGAGAAATGAGCTTTGTTGGACCGCGACCGGAAGTGCCCTTCGAAGTGGAGACCTACGACGAAGAGACAAAAAAGATAATTTTGAGCATAAAACCTGGATTAACAGATTTAGCCACACTGGAAAATATCCATGAAGAAGAAATTTTAAAAGGGAGCAAAGACCCTCATCAAGCCTACCGAGAATTAATTAAACCCCAAAAACTAAAATTAGCCAAAGAATACGTCAAAAATCAATCTTTTTGGTTAGACCTTAAAATTATTTTCAAAACTCTTAAATCAGCCATCTTCTAAGACTTAACTCGGTTAAATTAGATAGTTAAGCTAAAAGTTGATTTTGGAGAGATTTTGGATTAAAATAAAATCACTTGTTTGATATGGATTACTCTCAAATTGCCAGAGAAATACGGAAAAAGGTTTTGAAAATGTTTTTTGATTCCCAAACAGCTCACCTTGGTTCTTCGCTTTCTGAGATTGATATTTTAACTGTTCTTTATTTCAAAATTCTCTCAATAGACCCCAAAAACCCTATGGCTGAAGATAGAGACAGATTTTTGTTAAGCAAGGGCCATGGAGCAGCCGGTCTTTATGCTACTCTGGCCCAAAGAGGATTTTTCCCAGAAGCGGTCCTGGATACCTATTGTCAGAATGGAGGAAAGCTTCCTGGACACTCAACAAAAGGATGTGCTCCCGGAGTAGAAGTGTCTACCGGTTCTTTGGGTCATGGCTTACCCATGGGTGCAGGCATGGCTTTAGCTGGTAAGCGAGACGGGAAAGATTATCGTGTTTTTGTTTTAATGTCAGATGGCGAATGCGAAGAAGGTTCCGTTTGGGAAGCAGCCATGTTTTCCAGCCATCACAAATTAGATAATTTAATTGGTATTATCGATTATAACCAACTTCAAGCCTTTGGCAGAACAAATGAAATTTTGAATCTAGAACCCTTAAGGAAAAAATGGGAAGATTTTGGTTGGAAAGTCAAAGAGGTAGATGGTCATAATTTTTTTCAAATCGAAGAAAATCTTTCTCAAATTCCTTTTGAAAAAGGGAAGCCCAGTTTATTAATTTGTCATACCATCAAAGGCAAGGGAGTTTCTTTTATTGAAAATAAATTAGAGTGGCATTATAAAAATCTGACTGAAGCAGAATACCAAAAAGCTTTAAAAGAACTTGAATAAAGATGAGGAAGGCATTTATTAATACTCTCATTGAGTTAGCCGAAAAAGATAAAAATATTTATCTTTTAACCGGAGATTTGGGTTTTTCAGTTCTGGAAAAATTTATTGAGAAATTTCCTAAACGATTTTTTAATTGTGGAGTGGCTGAGCAAAATATGATGGGGGTAGCGGCGGGTTTAGCCTTGAGTGGTAAAAAACCCTATGTTTACTCAATCATTCCGTTTGTTACGATGCGTTGTTTTGAACAGATCAGAAATGATATTTGTTATCAAAATCTTGATGTGAAAATAATTGGGGTAGGAAGTGGTCTTGCTTACGGTCCTTTGGGAGCTTCCCATCATGCTATTGAAGATGTCGCCATTTTAAGAGCCTTACCAAATATGACAATTTTATCTCCGGCTGATCCAGTTGAAACGAAAGAATTAGTTTTAAAATCTTATCAAACAAAAACTCCAACTTATCTGAGATTGAATAAAAGTGGCGAGAAAATTTTATATAACTTTAATCACGATATTGAAATTAGTAAACCTTCGATTTTAAGAAAGGGCAAGAATGGGCTAATAATTGCCACTGGCATTTTAGTTAGTTTAGGCCTCGAGACAGTTGAGAAATTAAAAGAAAAAGGTTATAATTTTAAATTGATTAGCCTCCATACATTAAAGCCGATTGAAAGAGAAATTTTATTAAGAGAATTAGCTGAGATTAAATTAATCTATACCTTGGAAGAACACAATATTATTGGTGGTTTAGGTTCAGCAGTAGCTGAGATTTTAATGGAATCTGGCTGGCAGGGTTCTTTTAAAAGGATAGGTATACCAGATCAATATTCTCCAGAAGTGGGAAAGACAGAATATCTCCGAAAATTTTTTGGTTTGGTTTCAGAGAAAATAACTGAGCAAATTCTGACTGAAATGGAAAAATTAAGTAAATGATATGGATTACAAGGTCCCCTTTGTGGGCTACAAATTACAATATCGGAATTTAAAGAGCGAGATAGATAAGGCGATTCAAAATGCCCTCCAACGGGGTGATTTAATTTTAAGAAGGGATGTTCAGGAATTTGAAAAGAAATTAGCCAATTTTTTGGGAGTAAAATATGCCGTCGGAGTGAATTCGGGCACTGATGCTTTAATTTTTGCTTTAAAAGCAGCGGGAATTGGACCCGGAGATGAGATCATCACTGTCTCCCATACTTTTATTGCTTCAATTGCTGCTATTATTCATTGCGGAGCGAAACCAATTTTGGTAGATGTCAAGGAAGATTTTTTGATAGATGTTGATAAAATAGAGGAGGCAATTAATCCTCAGACGAAAGCCATCCTTCCGGTGCACTTGAATGGCAGAGTTTGTGAAATGGATAAGATAATGAAGGTTGCCAAAAAACATCATTTAATAGTAATTGAAGACGCTGCTCAGGCTTTGGGAGCAAAATTTAATGGGAAAATGGCAGGTAGTTTTGGAATTTCGGGTTGCTTCAGCTTTTATCCAGCAAAATTATTAGGCTCTTTTGGAGATGCTGGGGCGGTGGTGACAGATGATGAAAAGATTGCTGAAAAAATTCGTCTTTTTAGAAACCATGGCCAGAAACCTCCGGCAATTCTCTGTTATGGCTGGACCTCGAGATTGGATAACCTCCAGGCCGCTGTTTTAAATGTCAAATTTAAATATTTAAAAAAATGGATAAAAAAGAGAAGAGAAATTGCTGCCTTATATAATAATGGTTTATCTGACATTCCGGAAGTAAAACTTCCACCGGCTCCCTCCTTCGCCAAGGCTTCGGCGGGCAAGCCTAATTCAGATGAAAGATATTTTGATATTTATCAAAACTATGTTTTAAAAGCCCAAAAAAGAGATGAGTTATTTGAATTTTTAAAAGAAAAAGGAGTGGAAACTTTGATTAAAGACCCAGTTCCTGTTCATCATCATCCTAATTTAGGGCTTTTTCATTTTAAACTACCCTATACAGAAAAACTGGCCAAAGAAGTGATATCGCTTCCTATCTATCCCGAATTAACCCAGGAGCAAATAGATTATGTGATAGGTTGCATTAAAGATTTTTATCGAAAATGAAAAAATTTTTCAAAAAATTTTTCATTGAAAAAAGATCCCTTTTAAGATTAATATTTTTTCTTATTGCTGATGTAATTTTAATCTCTCTTTCAGTCTATTCAGCTTTTTTAGTTAGATTTGAAGGGCAGATTCCCGGCCAATATTTTTTAAATATCGGTGGAGTTATCCTTCTGGCTTCATTAATTACTATCCCTCTTTTTTATTTTTTAAAACTTTATTCTTTCTCCTGGACCTATGTTAGTACCGAAGAATTAATCTCCCTGATCAAAGCTACTAGTTTAAGTTTTCTACTTTTGACTGCCTCCTTTTTTGTTTTAAGAGACCACCCAATTTTCAGTGGTTTTCCTCGTTCCACTCTTTTTATAAGTTATTTTTTTATTTTTATTTTTTGTGGTGGACTTCGTTTTGCTAAGAGAATTTATCTGCAGATATTTCCAGGAGGAAAGAAAGAAGAAAAAGAAAGAACTCTCATTATTGGAGCCGGAGATGCCGGAGAGCAAATTTTAAGAAGCATTTTAGGGTCTCCGCTCAGTCCTTATTTACTTATAGGATTTGTCGATGATGATCTGGCAAAACAAGGAATATTAATTCACGGATTAGAAGTTCTGGGCGAAATCAGCGATATTCCTAAAATAGTAAAAGAAAAAAGGATAGAAGGTTTAATTGTCGCTTTGCCCTCAGCTGGTTCTCGGATTATTAGAGAAGCTGTTGAAGCGGGAAGAAAAGCCGGTCTTAAAAAAATTAAAATTATTCCTTCGATTTCTGAAATTATTAATGGGGAGGTAGGGGTGGGAGTTCTTAGGGAAGTTCAGATAGAAGATTTATTGGGGCGAGAACCGGTGAGATTAGACCAAAAGTCAATTGAAAATTTTATTCAGGAAAAGATAGTTTTGATTACCGGAGCGGCTGGTTCAATTGGTTCTGAACTTTCTCGGCAAATAGCTAAATTTAAACCATCTACTTTAATAGTGCTGGACCAAGATGAAACAGGTATCTTTAATATTTCAGAAGAATTGAAAGATAAATTTCCCAGACAGAAATTAATTTCTTTGATAGCGGACATTCGAGATAAAATAAAAATCGATAGGATTTTTAATAAATTTTCTCCTCAGATAATTTTTCATGCCGCGGCTTACAAACACGTTCCCTTGATGGAATTACATCCCGATGAAGCAGTGAAAAATAATATTTTTGGAACAAAGATAGTTGCCGAGGTAACTATTAAATACGGAGTAGAAAAATTTATTTGTATTTCTACGGACAAAGCAGTTAATCCGACTTCAATTATGGGAGCAACGAAAAGAGTAGGGGAGATGATTTGCCAGGCCTTAAATAATGGTACTAAATTTATTTCCGTTCGATTCGGTAATGTTTTAGATAGCCGGGGAAGCGTAATTCCTATTTTCCGAGAAAAAATTAAAAGAAGGGAACCCTTAGAAATTACTCATCGAGAAATGAAAAGATATTTTATGACTACACCCGAAGCCTGCCTTTTGGTAATGGAGGCGGGGGCAATGGGTCAAGGGGGTGAGGTTTTTGTTTTAGATATGGGAAATCCAATTAAGATATTAGATTTAGCCAAAGAACTGATTCGGCTTTCGGGTTTAGAACCAGATAAAGATGTTCCGATTGTTTTTACTGAGCCCAGACCGGGAGAAAAATTTTTTGAAGAAATTTTAACTACCGAAGAGGGAACCATTGCCACCCAAAATCAAAAGATTTTTATGGCCAAACTTTCTCTGGTTGATAAGGAGAAATTAAATTTAGGATTAGAAAAATTAGAAAAGGCGGCTGAGATTGATGATAAAGAAACTATAATAAAAATCCTTAAAGAATTAATTCCTTCTTATCAGCCCTCAACTAATAAAATTAACTTCAATGGGTAAAAGATCTCGAGAAAAAAAGGAAAGAGGGTTGATGGGTGAAATAGAGCCAAAAAAGGAGAGAATGGAGATTGGAATAGAAGTAATTCTCAAAAAAATTATTTTAGTGGGAACTTCTTTGATTCTTTTTACTCCTCTCATTCTTAGTAGCCGATTCTTCTTTCCCTTTGTTGGACCAAAAAGTCTCTATTTTATGGGGCTAGTAGAGATTATCTTTTTCGCCTGGCTCTTTTTAGTTATTATCGAACCTAAATTTAGACCTCGTTTTAATAAAATTTTAGGAAGTCTGATTTTATTTTTGATAATTTTGATAATTTCATCCGCCTTTGGAGTAGATCCTTCCTATAGTTTTTGGTCAAAATTCGAAAGAGTAACAGGCATTTTGATGATGCTCCATTTGTTCGCTTTCTTTTTAGTAATTTCTTCAACTTTTAGAGAAAAAGATTGGAGAATAATTTTCGCTATTTCAATCTTGACTGGAGTAATTATTGGAATTATTGCCACAACTTCAGAAAATCCGGCAATGCGCCAGGGCGGCACACTCGGCAACGATTCTTTTTTAGGAACTTATCTATTATTTAATTTATTTTTTGCATTATATTTGATTTTTAAAAATGAATTTAGAATTTACTCTTCCATTGGCTTTTTGATAATTTTAACATCTCTGTTTTTAAGTGGCGCTCGGGCGGCAAAACTATCTTTTTTAGGAGGGCTGGTTTTACTTTTCTTTTTATGGCTGATTTTTTGTCAAAAAGGAAAATTGAAATGGGTTGGCGTTTCCCTCCTTTCGCTCTCAATTGTTTTAGCCCTTTCTTTTATCTTTTTTGCTTTTCAACCAGAAAGTTTTGTCCGAAAAGGAATAATTGAAAAGGAAGTTGGCGAGACATTTGGCGGCAGATTCGTGGTTTGGCAAAAGGCTTGGGAAAGTTTTTTGGAAAAGCCAATTTTGGGCTGGGGACCAGAAAATTTTGAGTTTGCTTTTACCAAAAATTATCATCCCTGTATGGGTACGAGTAAATGCGGTGCAGACATTTGGTATGATAGAGCTCATAATATAATTTTTGATACTTTAGTTACTTCGGGCATTTTAGGAATGCTTGCTTACCTGGGAATTTTTATATCCGCTTTTTATATTTTGTGGAAAAATTACTTCCAAAAGAAATTTAATTTTTGGTTATCAGGGACATTTACGGCTTTATTGATTTCTTATTCTATTCAAAATTTAACCGTTTTTGACATGGTTTCTTCCTATATGACCTTCTTTTTAGTTTTAGGATTTATAGGGAGCATTAATCAGGAAACCATCCCCAGCCAAAATTACGCGACCCGGCCGCGTAGTAAGATTGGGTCCTTGGTTAAGAAATTAATTTCAGTAATTATTTTAATTTTTTTCTGTTTTTCTTTTTCTAAATTTGTAATCAAACCCCTCCAGACTGATTCATACGTCATCGAAACTCTTCAAACTCAAGATTTTCAAAAGCGTCTTTCTTTGTCCAAAAAAACTTTAGAAACTTCGCCAGTCGGAAGATATCAAATCAGAGATTTCTTTTCTGAACAATTAATTAATCTCTATGAAAGTGAAACTGGAAAAACAATTCCGTCAGAGCTTCTCCGAGCCGAATTTGATTTTACCAGCCAGGAATTGGAAAAAAGCATCAAGGAATCTCCTTTAAATTTTAGAGCCTACCTCCAATTAGGGAAGACCTACATTGTTTTTGCCAGATTTGATGCCACAAAACTTTCCCGGGCCGAAGAAGTTTTAAAAAGAGCGATTGAACTTAGTCCAACTAATCAACAAGCCTATTGGGCTTTGGCTCAAATTCGAGTTTATCAAGGAGATTTTAATGAGGCTTTATCTTTAGCTGAAAAAACGGTGGAGTTAGAACCAAAACTTATCCAACCTCATTTGATAGTGATTCAGATAGCTAAATTTATGGGCAACGAAGCTCTAGCCAAAGAAAAAGCTGAGAGAGCTATTAAAATCGATCCTTCCTGGGAATCAAGAATTAAAGAAATTTTGGGAGGATAAGATTTTCTCTTGACAATATCTTTTTAATTTGCTAATATTTAATTGTGAGTACGCCGAAAGGCAACTCCGCTAAGTCGACAGCAGGTCCCACTCGAGCGGGACTTGTTGTTTTTTTAATAGTAAAAGTACCTGAATATCTTTAAAAACTACCCATTCCCTATTTATTGCATTAATATTGGCCATGGCTTTATTAACGTAAAACGTAATAAATCGGCAAGTGAATTTTTTAAAATATCTTGGTTGCTTAATCTTTAGAAATTGGCTAAAATATAATTGGGCCGGGAGGAGAGTACTCACTAAAGACTTAGAATAGGAGTTAACTCTCCCGGCCCATTTAGTTTGTGGTAAAATGAAATAATGAAAATCGAAAAAAAATTGCCAGGAGTTAAAAAAAATATCCTTTTAAAAAACTATACTACTTTTCTAATTGGGGGGCCAGCGAAATATTTTTTTCAAGCTAAAACAAAAAGGGATTTAATTTTAGCGGTAAAGATAGCAAAAAAATTTCGGTTGCCATTTTTTGTTTTGGGTGGAGGAAGTAATTTGTTGGTTTCGGACAAAGGATTTAAAGGATTAGTAATTAAAATTCGAAATTCAAAATTCGAAATTCTAAATGGGGCCCGCCGAAGGCGGGAGGGTGGAGGGAGGGTGTCGTCGAAGATTTTTACTGAAGCAGGAACATTACTTGGGCACTTAGTAAACGCCACAACAAGAGTTGGACTAACGGGATTGGAGTGGGCGGTGGGGATTCCGGGAACAGTTGGCGGTGCAGTTAGAGGAAATGCTGGTGCTTTCAGAAAATCGATGAAAGACATTATCAAAACAGTCGAAGCTTTTGATACGAAGACTGGGAAAATTAAAATTTTGAAAAACAAAGATTGTAAATTCGGTTACAGAGATAGCATTTTTAAAAAAAATAAAAATTTAATAATTCTCTCAGCAGTGCTTCAACTAAAAAAAGGACGCCACCCACCCGCCACCCGTAAAAAAAAGATAAAAAACAAAATTAAAAAGAATTTGAAGCAAAGAAAAGAAACCCAACCCCTAAATTTTCCTTCGGCAGGGTCAATTTTCCAGAACCCGCCGGGATTCTCTGCCGGAGAACTGATCGAAAAGTGCGGATTAAAAGGAAAAAGGATTGGCAATGTTAAAATTTTTGAAAAACATGCCAATTTCATTGTCAATTTAGGAGGAGGAAAGGGAAAAGACGTGATGGGATTGATAAAAATAATAAAAAATAAGGTAAAAAATAAATTTGGAATAGTTTTGGAGGAAGAAGTCCAGTTTTTAGGATTTTAAAAATTGAAAATTTTTAAAAATGACTTATCCACACTTGACAAACTTTCTTGAAATGAAAAAATGAAATAAGAAATACAAATAGCGGTCGACTATTTGCTTAAAATCTTTTAAAATATTTAAAAAAATCTCATGGCAAAGAAGAAAAAGAAGAGATAAATTCTCTACCCCCACCTCCTTTTAATATTTAAAAAGATCTGCTAAAATGTTGGTTGAAAGTGTGGGGGTTTTCTTTTCAAATGAATTCCATTAGAAATCTGAAATAATGTGTCTTCAAAAAATAAAAATTTCTAACGGAACAAGACATCTAAATTTCTAACGGGATGAAAATTAATATTTTAACAAAAAATATAAAATTAACTCCAGCACTTAAAGATTTTATTGAAGAAAAAATAAATCCTCTTGAAAAATTTGCCAAAGTCCCGCCCCTTTTCCCCGCACAAAAAATTAACTCATCTACTGGATCGCAAATTAAAAAGTATACTGATGCTAATTCTAAAATTTTTAACAAAAAAGGGGCGGGACCAAGAGTCGAGGCCTGGATAGAAATTAGAAAGGAAACCTTGCACCACAAAAAAGGACCATTTTTTTGGGCAGAGTGTCAGTTAAATTTTCCCAAGAAAAGTATAAGGTCAACAGCCCAAAGAGAAAATTTGAAATTAGCAATAAATGAGGTAAAAGATGAATTGCAAAGAGAATTAAAAGAATATAAAGAAAAGTTGACTGCAAAAACTAAAAGAGGAACCAGAGTTTTAAAAAAAGAATCAAAATTATTTCCCTTGGCCCCTTTTTACCGGAAAGGGAGGATAAGAGAAGAAGGAATATGAACCCCGTTAGAAATTCTAAAACTAATGGGGTTAATAAAATAAATTATTGTGATACATGAAACAAACCAAATTTCTAACGGGGTGAAAAAAATTTATGGAAAAGAATTAATTTTGGATCTCTTTGAATGTGACCCGAAAATTATTCGGTCAAAGAAAAAAATTTTGGAATATTCAAACAAAATTTGTAATTTGATAAAAATGAAAAAATATGGTAAACCAATTTGTGAAAGATTTGGTTTTGGAAAAGATTTTACTGCTGGTTTCTCTTTAGTCCAGTTGATAGAATCGAGTTTAGTTTCTGGTCATTTTTCTGAACTCTGGAACAAAGTTTATATTAATATTTTTTCTTGCAAAAACTTTGACGATAAAAAAGCTGCAGCCTTTACCGAAAAATTTTTCAAAGCAAAAAAAATTAAAAATAGAGTGTTAATTCGTTAATCGCTTTTTGTTTCACTCTTTGTTTTTTGGTAAGAGTTTTCTTACCAGCTTCAAGGTAAGCGGTTAATTAAATTTATGGCAAAGAAAACAAAGAGATCCATTCAATGGGTCAGAGAAAAAAAATTAAAATATGCTGGGATTCACCTCATTGCCGAGTTTTGGGGAGGAAAAATTATTGAAGACCCAAAAAAGATTGAGAAGATTTTGATTTTGGCAGCAAAAAAAGCCAACAGCACTCCTTTAGAAGTTACTATTCACAAATTTTCACCCCGGGGAATAACCGGGGTTGTTTTGTTGGCTGAAAGCCACATTGCTTTGCATTTATGGAGTGAGTTTAGTTATTTGGCAGTTGATATTTTTACCTGTGGCAAAAAAGCTATGCCCTACAAAGCTCTTGAATATCTAAAAAAAGTGTTTAAACCAAAAAAAGTTGAAATCAAAGAAATAAAACGAGGAATAATTTGATGAAAAAGAAATTCCTTTTTGGGAAAACTTGGTTCATAGAAGGTTTTAAACCAGGAGGACCCAAGAACTCTACTTGGGGAGTTATTATTGAGAAAGAAATTTATTCTGGAAAAAGTAAATATCAAAAGATTGAAATTTTTAAGACAAAAGAATTTGGACGGATTCTGGTTTTAGACGGATTAATTCAGTTATCTACAAAACAGGAATTTGTTTATCACGAAATGCTGGTCCACCCAGCTTTTCTCTATCACCAAAAACCCGAAAAAGTTTTAATAATTGGCGGAGGAGATGGAGGAGCGCTACGTGAAGTAGTAAAATATCCAGTAAAAGAAATTTTTTTCGCAGATATTGATGAAAAAGTTATTGATATTTCAAAAAAATATTTACCTTCTGTTTCCCGAGGCGCTTTTGGAGATAAAAGATTAAAAATATTTAATAAGGATGGAGCAAAATTTATTAAGAAATACAAAAATTATTTCGATGCGATAGTTGTTGACTCGACAGATTATTTTGGTCCAGCAAAAAAACTTTCTGAAATAAGATTTTTAAAAGATGCTTTAAGAGCTTTAAAAACAGATGGAATTTTTGCTGTTCAGACTGCCTATTTTCGGGAAAAATACGCAAAAAAAATAAGAAAAAATATTAAAAAACTTTTTCCTTTTTTTAAAATTCATAAAGCCCACGTTGACTGTTTTCCCTTCGATGAGCACACTTTTTCTTTTGGTTCCAAAAAGATTGATTTTGATAAAGTCAGTTTTAAGAAAATAAAAGAAAAATTCAGAAAACTAAATCTTAAAACAAGATATTATTCTCCGGAAATTCATTTTGCCTCAGCAATTTTACCGAAATATGCCAGGTAGTGAAAATTCGACTGCGATTATGTTCTATTACGTATATGTCTTACAAAGCCGGGTAGTGAAACAAAGTTCTACTACCCGGCAAAGTAGAAAGAATAATGGGTTATACATAGGATATACTACTGATTTAAGAAAGAGATTAGGAGAACATAATCGCGGCTTAGTTTTCTCCACCAAACCTTACAGGCCCTGGCAATTAATACATTATGAAGCCTATCTTAATGAAAAAGATGCAAAAAGAAGAGAAGAATATCTTAAAACAAATCAAGGAAGTCGCTTATTAAAGCGTATGCTTAAAGAATATTTCTATCAAAATAAAAATAAATAATTGAATAAATGTCGAATTTCTACTACCTGGTATGTCAATCTTAACTAAAATTTTTGGCGATGCCAATGAGAAGTATCTAAAAAAGATTCAGCCTTTGGTTGATAAAATAAATTCACTCGAAAAAGAATTTGAGAGCCCCGCTCTTTCTGAAAAAGGAGAAAGGGCGGGGTTAAGAGAAAAAACTAAGGAATTTAAAGAAAGGTTAAGTAAGGGTGAAACTCTCGACGACATTTTGCCGGAGGCTTTTGCTTTAGTTAGAGAGGCGGCAAAGAGAACTCTGGGTCAGCGGCATTTTGACGTTCAACTAATTGGCGGAATTGTTTTGCATCAGGGAAAAATTGCCGAAATGAAAACTGGTGAGGGAAAAACTTTATCTGCTACGTTACCTCTCGCTTTGAATGCCCTGGAAGGGAAAGGATGTCATTTAGTAACGGTTAATGATTACTTAGCTAGACGTGATACCGTTTGGATGGGTCAAATCTATCATCTATTGGGATTAAGTGTTGGTTGCCTCAATCACGAACAATCTTTTTTATATGACCCGGATTATAAAAAGCCCCCCGAGGGAAAAGAAAAAATGAGAGATGAGCTGGGAGGTTTTTATGTTGTTGAAGACTTTTTGAGGTCCTGCTCAAGAAAAGAAGCCTATTTGGCTGACATTACTTACGGAACCAATAATGAATTCGGCTTTGATTATTTAAGGGATAACATGGTTTATGAAATATCCGAGCAGGCTCAACGGGGTTTTCATTATGCTATCGTTGATGAGGTGGACTCAATTTTGATTGATGAAGCCAGAACTCCTTTAATTATTTCTGCCCCGGACATTGAAAGTTCCAAATGGTATTCTGAGTTTGCCAGAATTATCCCGAGATTAGACCCAAAAACAGATTATGAAATTGATGAAAAAATGCGAGCAGTCACTTTGACTGAAGAAGGAATAAATAAAATCGAAAAGATTTTGGGATATAAAAATATTTATGAGGAGAAAGGGATTAAATATTTGCATTACTTAGAGCAATCCTTAAAAGCCGAAGCTCTTTTTAAAAGAGACCGAGATTATGTGGTTAAAGACGGCCAGGTTATTATCGTTGATGAATTTACCGGAAGATTAATGCCGGGAAGAAGGTGGTCAGGAGGTCTCCATCAGGCAATTGAGGCAAAAGAAGGGGCAAGGATTCAGCCCGAATCTTTAACCTTAGCTTCTATTACTTTTCAAAATTATTTTCGCCTCTATAAAAAACTGGCCGGGATGACGGGAACCGCAGTCACTTCAGCCGAGGAATTTGATAAGGTTTATGGATTAGATGTTGTAATTGTGCCGACTAATAAACCAATGATAAGAATTTATTTACCTGACCGAATTTATAAAACAGAAAAAGGAAAATTTGAAGCAGTGGTAAAAGAAATAAAAGAAAAACATAAAACCAGCCAGCCAATTTTAGTTGGAACTACCTCGATTGAAAAAAATGAGTTTTTAGGAAAATTGTTAGACCGGGAAGGAATCTCCCACCAAATTTTAAATGCCAAACAGCATCAAAGAGAAGGAGAAATTATTGCCCAGGCCGGTAAACTTGGTCAAGTCACCATCGCTACCAATATGGCGGGCAGGGGAGTGGATATAATTTTGGGAGGAAATCCACCCGAAAAAGAAGAGGCAGAAAAGATTAAGGAACTGGGTGGTTTACATATAATTGGCTGCCAACGGCACGAAGCGAGGAGAATCGACAATCAATTAAGGGGAAGAGCCGGCCGGCAAGGCGACCCCGGTTCTAGCCAATTTTTTGTTTCTTTGGAGGATGATTTAATGCGGATTTTTGGCGGAGAAAGAATAAAATCTTTAATGGATGTCTTAAAAATTCCCGAAGACCAGCCAATTGAAGCCAAACTGGTTTCCAAAGCCATCGAAGACGCCCAATCAAAAATTGAAGGATTAAATTTTGATTTAAGGAATCACGTTTTGGAATATGACGATGTCTTAAGCAAACATCGAGAGACAATTTACAGAAAAAGAAGAGAGATGTTGGAAACTGAAAATGGATCCGCCAGCTGGCAGATGAAAATTGAAAATTTGTTAAAAACCCCGGATGAAAAAAAAGCTCTCGAAGGAAAAATAAAAGAGTTAGGAGAAAATTTTAATCAAGTTTCTAAATTTATTAGTTTAAGAACCTTAGATATGCTTTGGATAGAGCACTTGGAAAATATGGAATACCTAAGGGATTCGGTTAGATTGCGGGCTTATGGCCAGCAAGACCCTTTGGTCGAATATAAAAATGAAGGCCATAAAATGTTCAAAAAACTGTTGTCTACCCTTGAGTCAACCATTGCTAACACAATTTTAAGAGTCAGTCTTGCCCCGGTCCCACCAAAACCTTCAATGGTCAGTTCACCAGTTCGCTACGCGACCGGGTCGCGTAGTAAAGTCGGGAGAAATGACCCCTGTCCTTGCGGCAAAATTAATCCCCAAACCGGGAAACCAATGAAATATAAGAGATGTTGTTACCCTAAATATGGGTAAAAGCAAAAAATGTCTAAAATTATGATAGTAGTGAATGATGCAATTTACGGAAAATATAAAATAAACGAGCCGGTTTTGGTTGAATTAATTAAATCAAAGCCAATCCAAAGATTGAAAAAAATTGCTCAACTGGGAATACCTAATCGGTTTTACCATATTAGAGGTTTCAGTAGATTCGAGCATAGTTTAGGAGTAATGTTATTGCTTAAAAAATTGAATGCTTCAACAGAAGAACAGGCCGCCGGACTTTTGCACGACGTTTCCCACACAGCTTTCTCCCATGTCTTTGACTGGCTGGTTGGTAATCAGGAGGCCGAAGACTATCAAGATAAAAGCTACAAGAAATTTTTCTTCAATAGCGAAATCCCCGGCATTTTAAGAGAGCACGGTTTCAATGCAAACAGAATGTCTGACCCAAAACAATTTAGCCTATTAGAAAAAGAGATTCCTAATCTCTGTGCCGACAGAATAGATTATGCCTTGAGAGAACCTCACTTCCGAGTTAATCGGAAAGGGGTTGATTATTTGGTAGAACATCTATCTAACATTAATGGTAAAATCGTATTTACTAATCAAAAGTCAGCTGAGCTATTTGCCACAACTTTTTTAAAATGCCAGAGAAAACATTGGGGCGGCGCAGAAGCGGTGGTTCGTTATTACTTATTTTCTCTAATACTTAAAGATGCTTTGAATAAAAAAATTTTAAATATAGGAGATTTTTATCAAAATGACAATTTCGTGGTTAGTAAATTAATTAAAAGTAGAGATAGAAAAATTTTAAAGCAATTAAATTTATTAAAAAATAAGACATTATCTAGAGAGACGGGTAGGGTTAGAAAGGTTGTCAGAAAAAAATTCAGGTACGTTGACCCCGAATTCCTGATTGACGGCAAAATAAAAAAATTAAGTCAAG
>Ga0210011_1001645_pt1:0-2500 | contig 20144 bp, 14 predicted proteins | sample CryGeymeta201502_FD_183972 | JGI IMG/M metagenome (GOLD analysis project Ga0210011, IMG submission 183972) | Groundwater microbial communities from Crystal Geyser aquifers in Utah, USA - Crystal Geyser metaG 2015-02 (SPAdes) (version 2) | ecosystem: Environmental > Aquatic > Deep...
GAGAAAGGATCAAAAAACAAACAATCGAACATCGGCGCTTGCAACACCGCAAGCTTGCCGCTTAATATCAACCAACCAGATGGAACCAATGCTCCGTTAATTTACGCAGCCTTCAGTGCCAAATGTTTTGACGACGGACACGGTCCATTTTTCGCTGCGCTCGCCTTCCGTGATGACCGCATATTCCGAAAGGAATTGCTGAGCGGCCTGGGCGAAGCTTTTTTCCGAAAGGAGAATACCGGCATGATCTTTACCCCGCAGAGCGAGATACCAGTCTTCAGCAAATTCAGAAGCGAGCGCGAGACTTTCACGCTTGGTTGTTGCCCTGCGCTGTTTGCCGCCAACCGAGGCCGAACACTGCCAGATACGGCTTTCGCCGCGCCGGTAGAGCTGAACCTTGCCGTTCAATATTGGATGGCTTTTCACGAAACCGCTCCATCATTTTGAAGATCAGAACCTATAGATCAGGTTTTAACCAATTCGTCAAAATGTGTTAGCAATGTGCTAGGGCCTAAACGAACAAAAGCCCTGATCTTTCGACCGAGGCGTTTCGTTAAGTCACTGATATAATTACATTAAGTTGGTTGCGGGAGTAGGATTTGAACCTACGACCTTCAGGTTATGAGCCTGACGAGCTACCGGACTGCTCCATCCCGCGCCAACATATCGGATCGCCTTGACGGCAGATCCAAAAATAAAAAAGCAGCCGGCCCTTTGAGGGACAGGCCGCTTTTGAAAAGGTGAATGGGTTATTTCCTCGTAACTACATCTCGATGCGCCTGCTGCAATGCCTGGCGACGTCCTACTCTTCCATGCCTTGAGACAAAGTACCATCGGCGCAACCTGGTTTCACGGCCGAGTTCGAGATGGGATCGGGTGGGGCACAGGCGCTATGGCCACCAAGCAATGAAGCAGGCGCATAAGCTGTAATCACGGGTCTTTTAATCGATGTTGGTAAGATCATGCTCGGAATAACGCCCAAGCGGGTGAAATCCGTGCATGTTGACCATGGGCCGAGCTTAATTGTCCGTTCATCAGACAACATGCTTTCCAACATTGTTGTTGATGGCGGGATTCTACAAGCGCGAATTGAGTAATTAGGACTGGTTAGCTTCACAGGTTACCCTGCTTCCACACCCAGCCTATCAACGTGGTGGTCTTCCACGACTCTATGATAACTTATCTCGAGGGAGGCTTCCCGCTTAGATGCTTTCAGCGGTTATCCCGTCCATACATAGCTACCCAGCTGCACGCCTGGCGGCATGACTGGTACACCAGAGGTATGTTCAACCCGGTCCTCTCGTACTAGGGTCAACTCCTCTCAATTATCGACGCCCACGGCAGATAGGGACCAAACTGTCTCGCGACGTTCTGAACCCAGCTCACGTACCACTTTAATTGGCGAACAGCCAAACCCTTGGGACCTGCTCCAGCCCCAGGATGTGATGAGCCGACATCGAGGTGCCAAACGATTCCGTCGATATGAGCTCTTGGGAATCATCAGCCTGTTATCCCCGGCGTACCTTTTATCCGTTGAGCGATGGCCCTTCCACGAGGGACCACCGGATCACTATGACCGACTTTCGTCTCTGCTCGACTTGTCAGTCTCGCAGTCAGGCTGGCTTATGCCATTGCACTCTAACAGACGGTTTCCAACCGTCCTGAGCCAACCATCGCGCGCCTCCGTTACTCTTTAGGAGGCGACCGCCCCAGTCAAACTACCCGCCACAGAGGGTCCCTGATCCGGATAACGGATCTAAGTTAGACACCAGAAAACAATAGGGTGGTATTTCACATTATGGCTCCACTCGGACTGGCGCCCAAGTTTCAAAGCCTCCCACCTATTCTACACAATTCTTTCCTAATGCCACTCTGAAGCTGCAGTAAAGGTGCACGGGGTCTTTCCGTCTAACCGCGGGTACTCCGCATCTTCACGGAGAATTCAATTTCGCTGAGCATATCCTGGAGACAGTGGGGAAGTCGTTACGCCATTCGTGCAGGTCGGAACTTACCCGACAAGGAATTTCGCTACCTTAGGACCGTTATAGTTACGGCCGCCGTTTACTCGGGCTTCAATTCAGAGCTTGCACTCCTCCTCTTAACCTTCGAGCACCGGGCAGGCGTCAGACCCTATACGTCGTCTTGAAGCCGACTTAGCAGAGTCCTGTGTTTTTGCTAAACAGTCGCTACCCCCCAGCTTGTGCCCCCTACCAAAAGTTGCCTTCTGATAGGGCCTCCTTCTCCCGAAGTTACGGAGGTAATTTGCCGAGTTCCTTCAGGATACTTCTCTCAAGCGCCTTGGTATACTCTACCTGCCCACCTGTGTCGGTTTAGGGTACGGTCTATATGGTGGAGCTATTTCCTGGAACCTCTTCGAAGCCTGATCAATCCAATAAGATCAGACAACACACGAGATCCGTCACATTCCACCAGGTCACGGAATATTAACCGTGTTCCCATCGACTACCCCCTTCGGGCTCGTCTTAGGGGCCGACTCACC
>Ga0210011_1001645_pt1:7500-20144 | contig 20144 bp, 14 predicted proteins | sample CryGeymeta201502_FD_183972 | JGI IMG/M metagenome (GOLD analysis project Ga0210011, IMG submission 183972) | Groundwater microbial communities from Crystal Geyser aquifers in Utah, USA - Crystal Geyser metaG 2015-02 (SPAdes) (version 2) | ecosystem: Environmental > Aquatic > Deep...
CTGGTCTTTTCTGAAAGCGATTCGGCTGGTGATGCTGATCTCCTGCCCTCTCTATCTGGGCATGGTGGTGACCGCCTATCCATTGGTAGAAACCGTATTCGGTCCCAAGTGGGTCGCAATGTCTCCTTTTGTTGCCATACTGGCGCTGGCGATGCCGGTGATGACATTGCAGATCATGTTCACTCCGGCCAATAACGCGCTGGGTCGGCCGCAAGTGACTGCCCGCACCAATATGTTTGGTGCCGTGCTGATGCCCGTTACCTTTCTTGTTGCGATCCAATATGGCGTTTACGGTCTGGCCTGGGGTTGGGTCATCGCCTTCCCGCTGCTGACGATTTTCACCTATTCGCAATCGCATCGCCATATCGGCATCAGCGCCCGGGAAATTGGCGCAGCCGTCTGGCCTGGCCTGTCCGCTTCGATCGCGATGTCTGCTATTGTATATTGCATCGATCAATTGTTGCCGGAGATGATTGTCTATGCGCGCTTGGCTATACTGGTCGCGACCGGAGGCCTCGCCTATGTCGGCTTGCTCTATATACTGGCCAAGCCGACGCTGATCGAAGCGATCAGACTGATTGTCCGGCGCAAGCCGCCGGAACCAGTCCCGGCCGACCTTATATCGGAGAATATATAAGCCGGACATCGGCTCCAAAACCGCGGCGTCACGAAAAGAGCGCTTCGTCTTCCCGGCTCCCCTGATTAAAATGCCCATTGTCGAACAACGGTGATGCGCGCAGCATCTGCGTCATGAACCATATACTATCTCTCGCAGCAGGCACATTGCCCGAATTCCAGCCGGAGCAAGTGGCGCGCGCCGCCGGGCAGGCCGGATTTACCCACTGCGGGTTCACCATTGAACCGGACAAATGGAACGCCGAAGCCCTAGCGGCAACCAAGGCAGCGATAGCGGACCACGCGCTGTCGGTACTGGATGTCGAAGTCGTCTGGATCCCGGAGGGTGGCAAGCTGACCGATGATCACAGGCGGATCATCGACGCCGGCCTGGAGCTGGGCGCAGTCAATGTGCTGGTGGTCAGTTCCGAGCCGGACCACGGCAGGACGGCCGAGGCGCTGCATCAATTATGCACATGGGGAGCCCCCGGCAATATGCGGGTGGCGCTGGAATTTCTGATGATCACTGCGGTGCAGTCGATGGATAGCGCCCTCGATATCATCCGGAAGGCCGACCATCCGGCCGCGGCGTTGCTGATAGACACGATTCATTTCCAGCGGGCCGGACATCGCCCCGCGCAATTGGAAGAACTGGAAGCATCTTTATTGCCTTACACCCAGATCTGCGATGGCAATGTCGCGTGCGAGAGCAATTTCGAGGCCTATCTGGAGGATGCGATCGATTTGCGCAGCTGTCCAGGTGAAGGCGCCCTGCCCGTGGCCGACATTATAAAGGCGCTACCGAAAGCCATTCCGCTCAGTCTCGAAATCCGTTCGAAAATCTATCGGAAACAATTCCCCGATGCGACAGAGCGCGCCGCCGCGGTGCACAAAGCCAGCCTTGCCTATCTGCAGCAGAACGGCGTACAGGTCCGCTAGGTCGACTGGATATAGTCGCGCATCGCCGCCGCTTCGCTTTCGATTTTGTCGATCCGATATTTGACCAGATCGCCAATCGAGACAAAACCGACCAGCTTGCCGCCCTCGACAACCGGCAGGTGGCGAATCCGTCTTTTCGTCATCAGCGATAGCGCGCCCATAACGCTCTTGGTCCGCTCCACCACGATCACATCCGACGTCATCACATCGCGCACCACATGATCCATCGCCGCGTGGCCATATTTTCGCAGACAATGGAGCACATCGCGTTCGGAGAATATGCCCACGACCTCTTCCCTATCGAGCACCGGGAGCGCACCAATGCGTTTCTCCGCCAGGATCTCGATCGCCTGCGAAACCGACATATCTGCGGTACAACTGTAGATATCGTCTCTGCGGCCCTGCAAAATCGAATGTATGGTCATCGTCCCTCTCCTCGGTTCCGAGTCTGTTTATTGCATGTCTATAACATGTTTTTGAAAGTCATTGGACTTGATGGTAACAGGATTCCCGTCCAATGCACCGAAAACCAACGGAGTCCGTTTTGCCCCAGCCATCCCGCCTTGATGATCCGCTTTATGCCAGCATCGCCTGGGCCCGATATTGGCGCCTGATGCGCGGGATGGGGAAGTTTACCATACTCTGTATCGTTGTGGCCTTCGCCATCCTTTTCTACATGCACGGCTTCGCGTCGATTCATATGTATATCGCAACGGCAGCAGGCGTTGCGCTGAGTCTGATGCTGATGGCCGCGCTGATGGGTCTGGTATTCCTGTCGAGCGAGTCCGGCCACGATGAATCGATCGATGATCCGGTTTCAAAGAGTATATATCCCGATGAGTAATGACGACCTGAAAGCGCTGGCAAAGTTGCAACCGGTATTGCGAGTGGCGCCGCAGCCGCGTGACCTGAACAACAATGGCCATATATTCGGCGGCTGGGTGCTGTCGCAGATGGACATTGCTGGTGGCATCATGGCGGCAAGGGTGGCGCGTGGGTCAACGGCAACAGTGGCGATCGAAGCGATGGAGTTTATTGCACCGATCCTGACCCGCGACCTGATATCGGTTTATGCCCGCGTGGAACGTATTGGCCGGACATCTGTTGCCATCCGGCTCGATGTCATCGCATCGCGCAATCTCGATGAAGAGCGCGTGCCGGTGACCAGCGGACTGTTCACATTTGTGGCGCTGGATGAAAATCACAATCCCAGAGTGATTCCGGAGGAGTCGAAGGCGCATTATCTCGCATGAGCTGAGGGCTGCTGTCAGCGCATTTTAACGGTATAATCGAGGATCGCTTCATCATTCCCGGGAACCGTCACCCGCCAGGTGGAGACGCCGTCGATCTTGCTGATCCCCTTGATCCGCCCCGATATTTCATCGAGTATTTCCATTTCAACCGTAACCGGATGATCGCGGGCATTGGAAATTTTCGCTCGCCAATATTGGCGGCTTTTTGTCCGGCGGACTTCTGTCACCGACAACCGGACGTCCGATGACTGTCCAACGACCACTTCGACTTCATTGTCAATCGCGCGGTCCGGCAGATCACCCTCGCCTGCCAGCAACGGTCCGAACGCACTATTTTCAAATACCGCAACCTTGCCAGCCGGTAATGGAACACCGAGACCGCTTTGCCGATCGTTTTTGCTGCGCAGAATGTAGGAGATCGGCGCGCTATCCTCGGAATAGTCACGAGCGTTCGCAACATAGATACGATCGTAGCTGACGTCCGGTTGAACGATCATCGCGACCTGCTTCTGTCCCTTGGCATTTACTGTAACCCGCTCCGGCACGCGGTAGAGTTTCAGGTCGCCCAAATCTTCCTGTTCCGCAACCACGGCGGCCACCGGCGAGGCCATATCCATCATCGCGCCGTTTCGCCTTTGCGCGGTCACCATGATCTCTTCGGCGGCATCGCTGCTCATCGCCATTGGTGCCGGGGGCGGCGGGGGCGGAATGGCGGACAGATAGCCCGGATTGTAAGGCACCTGATCGGTCCGCTGCATGGGCCAGCAGCGGATTTGCAGCGCGCCTCCGGTCGGACGCAGCTGATCACCCCGCCGTTCCCGATTGGGCTCTCCGGCAATCGCCATCATATTGGCATTTTCAAAACTCTGATTGCCGCCATTGGCCACGGTCAGCCAGGCGAACAGGTCCAGTTTGGTTTGCTCACCGGCTTCGCTCTCCTTGATCGTGGCAACATAATTGGCCTGCCAGTCAAAGCCCGAAGCCAGATATGTCAGGGTCAATGTTGCGGTAACGGCCGTTCGAGAGGTAGTGAGAATAGATAGCGTCGGTTTGGCTGACAGATCCGCGGGCAGTTTCGCAAAGGTCATCCGCTCCGGCAGGCCAGTACAACGCAGCGCCTCAAAACCTTCATCGCTCTCAAAAATTACGCCGCCGTCGGGACCAGCGGTAATGAAAACATTCTGCGTGCGGGACACCCCGGTTGCCTTGTTTGTGCGGGTGATGGAAACTTCGCGCTTCAAATAAGCATCGATCAATCCTCGCGGCGATAACAGCCGGGCGTCGCGGTTCTTTTCCCGCACGCCGTTGGGCAGGCCGGTGACGATCGCGCTTTCCGGAAACATTCCCTCTGACACGCCTTCAAAGCGGACCATCGCATCGCCCGCTGGCAATGATATGGTGCGGGTTTCCGTGATCAGCGCATAGCCTTGCGGCCAGTTGGCATCAATCGGCCGATCGCCGCGACCCGGCGCGCGGTAGATCGTGATCGAGATATTTTCCGGTTGGCCCGAAACGACCAATTGCTGGGCCGCAAGCGGACCAGCTTGCAGGGCCAGCAAAAGCGCCAGCAAGGCAAAGAAGCGCGAGACATTCATAGCGCCCGCGCGATCAGTAGCGGCTATCGAACGTTGCCGTCACCGTCACGCTGCTGTTGGCCGGCACGTTTACGCGCCATTCGACCTTGTCGGCGGATACCCGCTCGCTGGTCTGACTTTCCTGTTCGATGCGGACATCACCCCACAATCCCGTTTGCGCGAGATCTACGGTGGCGGCTTCGGGTCGGGCATTGGTCACCTCATAGCGCATCTTGGTGCGCCAGCGGCTGGATGAGCGGCGGATACGTTCCTCGACCACCGTCTTGACCTTCACATCAAAGGCTTCGCCGGTCCGGATCGACATCGACGATCCCATGGGTGTCGCCTCAATCTGGCTTTCGCCGATAAATTGCGGATCGCCGCGTTTGTCACGCATATAGACGCGCATGACCCCGGACGGCAGTTGGTCGCCCAGGCCGCCCGATCGCGAGGTCGAGAATTTGAGTACGGAACTGGCGCTGGTCGCTTCGCTTGAACCGAGCCAGCCATTGGTGAATTCGTAGACCTTCTGCGCAGGAGCCGCCGTCACATCGAGAAAACTGACCTGTTTCTGCTGGGCGTTCGCGACATTGGTCCGTTCTGCCAGCGGGTAGAGATAATAGTCGCCGAGCCGCTCGCGATCATTGGATTCGGTGCCGGCGCTGTCAATTGTTCCGGTAGGCCATTGCGCATAGCTGTTCCGTCCGCGCCCACTGTTCGGACTGCCCGCAACCAGCAGAATATTGGCGTTGCGATAGTCGGTGCCGCTGTTGTTGGTCAGCGTAACCCATCCCTGCACGTCAATCGTCTGCTTCGCTTCGTCGAAAAGCGTTACATAGTCCGCCTTCCAGCCGAGCCCCGGCGTGAGATAGCTCAATGTCGTTGGCACCCGCCCGCCAGCAGATTCCAGAGTGATCGAAAGCGTCGGACGCGCCCGCAGATTGGGCGGCACGCGATCAAAAATCACCCGCACCGGCAGCCCGTCATCGCGCAGCACTTCAATGGTGTCGCCGATTTTCATAACCACACCACCATTGGCGGCGAGTATCTCGGCGCGGACGCGGGTTTCGGCACCGGTCGCCGGATTGGTCCGGATCAGGGTTACGGTCTGACCTACCGCCTTTTCCATCAGCTTGGCCGGGGTGAGCAGGTCAAAATCGAAATTCTGTTCGACAATGCCGATATCGGGTCCGGCCAGTGTGACGGTTTCGGCCCGAATTTGCGCCGATACATCCGGGAATTGCTGCTTGCTCCGGCCCTTGGGCAAGTTCAGACTGCGCACATCCTGCACCAGCGCCTGATTGTTGTTGTAAATGGTGACCGAGACATCGCCCTGCGCCGATTCATCCGTTACGGACTGACTGATTGCCGGTGTTGCTACACTGGCCAATAAAAGCCCGACAAAACCAAAAAGCCGCATATTCTCTCTCCCCTATCGAAGCCCGATGCTAACGCATTGCAAATGAACCTGAGCTAAATATCTATTGCGCCATGCTAACGCTTTCGAGCGGAGCCAACCAGCGCAATTTTACCCCGGCACCCGGAACGACCATATCGGATTCCTGAGAGACCTTGATATTTTTGGCTTTCAAAGCATCCCTTGCCACGGCCCTGTCCGGGGTGGCCCGGTCATGCCCAATGGCAAGCCTATCCGGTCGGAGGCCCAGACTATCAAATCCAGATTGCGGCTCGACGCTGGCGCCACCGCACCATCTGCGATCATCAGATCCGGCAAGGCGATGGCCGGTGGCTGCAATTTTATCGTCCAGTTTGTCGCTCTGGCAGCAACCCGCTGTTCGAGCGCATAATAGAATGCCAGCGACGCACCGGGGAGCGGTTTTGCATTGACCATGGCGCGCCGCCTGCTCGTATCCAGCGTCACGTCATCCACCGAAACCCCGGCGATCAAGGCGAGATTTTCTCGCAGCCGGGTAACCTGAATTTCAGCTTGCTGGACCTGCTCCTGCATTTTAGCGGCCGCCAGTTCCGCTGAATTTGCATCTTCTCCCGTTTCCACCTTCAACTGTTCGACGTTCACAGTGATCGGTTGTCCCAATGTTCTGCTCAAGACTCTTGAGCTTTGCTCAGCCGCCCCGGCGAGTATCCTGGGCGTGAGTACGGTAGCATTGACGGCGATTGGGTCTGCGACGAAACAGGCGAATGCTGCCGGCAACTGACGCGAGTGGGCCGGATGGCCCGTTTTGACTGTTCCGGATTCACCCCTCTGGCCTGATCATCTGTCATAACAGTGCCTTAGCGTCTCGGAACAATTGCGAATAGCTAACATTACGTGCCGCGTAATTGAATGTTGAAGGATTTTGCCTTTTATCAAGAAACCGTATCACCTATATAGATCACAGTGGCTATTGCGCCGCGCCAAGGAGCCTTTGCAGGAGCCAGTCTATGCCCCGTCCCGAAACCGATATCGCGGCCACACGATCAAAAATCATCGCTGCGGCCGACCAAATGATTCAGGAAAAAGGCGCGATCAGTTTCACGATGAGCGATCTCGCGATAGCCGTCGGCATGTCGCCGTCAAACCTCTATCGCTTTTTCGAGAATAAGGACGCGCTTGCCGAAGCCATGGCTGGCGAATGGTTCGCGGAATTGCTGGTCATCATGGAGGACCTAGTTTCCGCCGAGATGCCGGTTGAAGAGAAGCTCTATCAGTTTTTCGCCAAACGTGTGGTTATCAAACGGGCGCGTTATGAAGATGATCCAGAACTTTTTGAATCCTATATGGAATTGGGTGACGAGCATTTTGAGGTGATCAAGGGCTATGTCGATCTGGCCGATCATTATATGGCAACGATCCTCGCCGAAGCGATGGAAAAAGGCTATTTCAAAGGGCTGGAACTGGATGCGGTCGTATCTCTGGTCAACACCATGATGCAGCCGTTCTGCAACCCTACGCTGATGATGCAGATGATGCACCTGGCGACCGAAGAGCGGCTCCGGATCGTGATCAACACCATCCTGAGCGGGCTAAAGGCCGATGAAGAGCAGGCCGTCATCAAGCCAGAACTGCATATCGCCGGCTAGGCCTGTTTCGCCGGCCACTGTTTCATCATGGCGGGAGGCGGCGACGGATTCATTGTTGTTTCGTCCAGTGCAGCCAACGCGCGGCGGCGATCTTCGTCGTTGAAGCTGCCGGTCGTCAGGCAAAATTCAACCGCGTTGCCATTCGGGTCGCGCGTATAGATGGAATGACACCAATTGTGGTCGATCTCGAGCACGTCGAGTCCCGCCGTGTTCCATTTTTCTCGCCAGGCAATCAGTTGCTCGGGCGTATCGACGGTAAAGCTGTAGTGGTTGGTGCCCTGCGGGGTTCCGGCCGCTTCGTTCAGGTCGAAAGCATATCCGTCTTCTCCGGGCGTATCCATCAACTCCCAAAAAGCGATGAACCGGCTGTCGTCGCCGTCCATCCGGTAGAAGAAATGCTTGCCCCAGCCGCCACCCATCACCGGAGCGATCTCGACCTTGACCAGTTCGAAACCCATCACGCCTTCGTAAAATGCGTGGATCGCCTTCATGTCCTTCGCCGCAAGGGCGAGATGGTGGTAGCTCATTGGTTTCTGTCCTTCCGTTTGTCGACCATGCCCATGACATCGGCGGTGGCGCCATCGGGAGCGGGGACTTCGACGACGCGTTCCGGCACATCATCAAATTCCAGTTTCAGCGCCCGGCTCATCACCGCGTGCATCATATAGGTGCAGGTAATGTAGGTCAGTTCGAGGATTTCGACTTCGCTCAGATGCTTTTTCAGCGCAGCGAATACCCCGTCGGGCACCCTGCCCCGCTCGAGCACCAGACAATCGGCATAAGCCAGAACGGCCCGTTCGACTTCGCTGAAGCAATCGGCGGTGGACCAGTTGGGGATCGCCGCGACCTGCTCGTCCGAATAGCCTTCGAAGCGCATCGCCTTGCTGTGCTGGGAATAGACAAATTGCGATCCTACCGCATAGCCGGCGCGGATCTGGCCCAGTTCGCGCAGTTTCGGATCGAGCTTGCGATTGGGAGAGCGGTAGAAACCGAAGCCCTCGGTGGTATGTTTGAAAGCATCGGGAACCTGGGCAAAGACGGTCCACCAATTGCCCGGCGTGCCGGTCGCCGTGCCGGGTTCCGCAACCGGATCGCGGTCGCCGAAGAGCATGTCATAAAGACCGAGGACATAGTCATCGGTCACCTCTGACCGGGGTATTTCGCGCAGTCGGGGCATGGGTCTCTCCTATGCCCCGACTATGCACAATTTGCTGCGGCTTGCTAGCCCTGGGCGAGGTTCCGCAACACATATTGCAGGATGCTGCCGCGTCTCTGATCAACTTGATGCATCTGACAACCTAAAGGCGGCTCAGGCTGCGGCTTTGTCTCCCGCCTTTGCATCGGTCAGATCGTAACAGAGCGCTGGCAGTTCTTCGAAACCTGGACGTGCCAGCAGATAGCCCTGGATCAACTGAACGCCCATGTCGCGGATCGCCGTCAATTCAGCGGGCGTCTCGACACCTTCCGCAATGACCGTGATATCCATGCGCCGACAGAGTTTCACGATCGATTCCACGATCATCCGGCGCGGCATGTCGGTATCGATATTGCGGATAAGTGCCATGTCGAGCTTGATGAAATCGGTCTGGAAATCCGCCAGCAGCTGAAGCCCGGCATAGCCCGCCCCAAAATCGTCCAGCGCCGTTGCGAAACCCATTTTTTTATAGGATTTGAGAATATTCTTGATGTGGCTGGTGTCCGCCATTTTCTCGTTTTCGGTAAATTCGAACATCAGCCGGGATGACGCAAGACCTTGCTCGTCAGCGGTTTGCAGCGTCAGGCGGATGCAGGCCTCCGGCGAATAGATCGCGTTGGGCAGGAAGTTGATCGACAGCTTGGCGTCGGTTTCCAAAATGCCCGCTGCAACCGATTTTTCAATCGCCGCTACCCGGCAGGCCTGATCGAAAGCGTAGCGGTTTTCCGCCGTGATGGCGGACAGGATTTCCTCTGCCGGCTGGTTTTCGGTGCCGCGGACCAGCGCCTCATAGGCCCATGGCTGTCCGGTGCGCAGATCAAATATCGGTTGAAAGGCCATCGACACGTCAAAGTCGACACCAATCCCGTTACGGCAATTTTTGCATCCGGCAGCTTTTTGCATGACCTGAATTTAGGGCCATATGGTTAAAAGAGCCTTACAAAATCATAGACTTATCGACGGCTGCCCTCTCCGCCGAGCGATATCGCCCTGCCCCGCAGATTGGGGCAATCGGGGCGATATCGAGGGACCAGGCGGATGTCTGCGCTCGGCGGACCTAACCCTTCGCCAGATTCCGCAGCACATATTGCAGGATGCCGCCGTTGAGGAAATATTCCATTTCGTTGGCGGTATCGATCCGGCAGATCGTCTGGAAGGTCGATTGCGTGCCGTCGGCGCGGGTCATTTCGACTTCGACTTCCTGCAGTGGTTTCAGCGTCGCAACGCCCTTGATGGTGAAGCTTTCCGAACCGTCGAGGCTCAGAATTTCGCGATCGGTGCCTTCGCCGAACTGCAGCGGCAGGACGCCCATGCCGACGAGGTTCGAACGGTGGATCCGCTCGTAGCTTTCGACGATGACGGCGCGGACGCCGAGCAGGTTGGTGCCCTTCGCCGCCCAGTCGCGCGACGAGCCGGTGCCATATTGCTCGCCGGCGATGACGACCAGCGGGGTGCCGTCGGCCTTGTGGCGCATCGCGGCGTCGTAGATCGGCATGATCTGGCCGTTATATTTGGTGTAGCCGCCCTCTTTTCCGTCGGCCATTTCGTTCTTGATTCTGATGTTGGCAAAGGTGCCGCGCATCATGACTTCGTGGTTGCCGCGGCGGGAGCCGTATGAATTGAAGTCGGCCTTGCTAACCTGATGATTTTTAAGATATTCTCCGGCAGGGCTGTCCTCCTTGATGGCGCCGGCGGGGGAGATGTGGTCGGTGGTTATGCTGTCACCCAGCAGCGCCAGCGTTTTCGCCTCGATGATGTCGCTGATCGGCTCCGGCGTCATCGTCATGCCGTCGAAATAAGGCGGGTTGGCAACATAGGTCGAACCGGCGCGCCATTGATAGGTCGCCCCGCCGGTGACATCGATCGCCCGCCACTGCGCGTCGCCGTCATAGACATTGGCATAGCGGCTCATGAACATTTCGCGGTTGACGAAGCTGTTGACCATGTCGGTGACTTCGGCGTTGGTTGGCCAGATGTCCTTGAGGAACACGTCCTCGCCATCCTTGCCCTGCCCGATCGGCGTTTCATACATATCCTCGCGGACCGTGCCCTTGAGCGCATAAGCGACAACCAGCGGCGGCGAGGCGAGATAATTGGCGCGGACGTCCTGCGACACCCGGCCCTCGAAATTGCGGTTGCCCGACAGCACCGAGGCGGCGACGATGTCATGATCGTTGATCGCCTTGGAGATCGGCGCCGGCAGCGGCCCACTATTGCCGATGCAGGTGGTGCAGCCGTAGCCGACCAGGTTGAAGCCGAGATAGTTGAGATCCTCGCTGAGCCCCGCCTTGTCGAGATAGTCGGTGACCACCTGCGATCCCGGCGCCAGCGAGCTCTTGACCCACGGCTTGCGCTGCAACCCGCGTTCGCGGGCCTTGCGCGCGACCAGACCGGCGGCGATCAGCACCGTCGGGTTGGAGGTGTTGGTGCAGCTGGTGATCGCGGCAATCGCGACATCGCCATGGGCAAAGCCCTGGTCGCTGCCGTCGACATCGACCCGCTTGCCGTCATCATCGACGCCAAACACTTCTTTCAGGTCGCGGTTGAAGCCCTCGTCGAGCTCGGCCATCGACACGCGCTGCTGCGGCAATTTCGGTCCGGAGAGCGACGGCACCACGGTGCTGATGTCAAGCTCCAGCGTCTTGGTGTAGATCGCGTCCTTGGTGGTCTCGTCATAGCGCCAGAAGCCCTGTTCTCTCGCGTAGGCTTCGGTCAGCGCGATATCCTGGGCGCTGCGGCCGGTCAGCTCGAGATATTCCAGCGTCTTTTCGTCGATCGGGAAATAGCCGCAGGTCGCGCCATATTCCGGCGCCATATTGGCAATCGTCGCGCGATCGGCGAGCGACAGTTCCTTGAGGCCGGGGCCGTAAAATTCGACAAAGCTGCCGACCACGCCGACATGACGCAGCATCTGCACGCAGGTCAGCACCAGATCGGTCGCGGTAATGCCCTCGGCCAGCTTGCCGGACAGTTTGAAACCGACCACTTCGGGGATCAGCATCGATACCGGCTGGCCGAGCATCGCGGCTTCCGCCTCGATCCCGCCGACGCCCCAGCCGAGCACGCCGAGACCGTTGATCATCGTCGTGTGGCTGTCGGTGCCGACGCAGGTGTCGGGATAGGCGACCAGCTGGCCGTCGGCATCCTTGGACGACCACACGGCTTTCGCGATATTTTCCAGATTGACCTGGTGGCAGATGCCGGTGCCGGGAGGAACGACCTGGAAATTGTCAAACGCCTTCGATCCCCATTTGAGAAATTCGTAGCGCTCCATATTGCGCTGATATTCCAGCTCGACATTATGCTCGAACGCCTGCGGCGTGCCGAATTCGTCGACCATCACGCTGTGGTCGATGACCAGATGCACCGGCACCTGCGGGTTGATCTGCTCGGCATTGCCGCCCAGCGCCTTGATCCCGTCGCGCATCGCCGCGAGATCGACCACCGCGGGCACGCCGGTGAAATCCTGCATCAGCACGCGGGCCGGGCGGTACTGAATCTCCGCCGGGCTCTTCGCTTCCTTCTGCCAGTCGACCACCGCCTGCGCATCCTTGGCATCGACGGTAAAGCCGCCATCCTCGAAGCGCAGCATGTTCTCCAGCAGCACCTTCAGCGTGTACGGCAGCTTGTCGATATTGCCGAGCTTCTCCGCCGCCTTGGCGAGGGAATAATAAGCATAATCGGTGCCGTTGACGGTGAGCGTCGAGCGGGTGCCGAGGGTGTCTTTGCCGGTGGTGGTCATGGTGGTGGTTGCTCCGTGTTACATCGTTGGTTCAACCGAGTGGGGAGAGCGCCTGCGGGCAGGGCTAAACGGTTGATGAGTCGTGGTTTGGGAGGGCTTTAGCTGATGAGGGGGGATTGGGGAAGGGGTGTAAAAATTGGAATGATCCAATTCTCTAAGAGTCTGACTCGAAACTATCGCGAGTAAATTCATAGCCTTGCGATGCGTCTGACGAGAAGTTGGACAGAGGCTGCGAAGAGCCATGCGGTTGCTGAAGTAATGGTTGTCTCGAAGTCCTTTGCGAG
>Ga0210011_1001651_pt1 | contig 20080 bp, 13 predicted proteins | sample CryGeymeta201502_FD_183972 | JGI IMG/M metagenome (GOLD analysis project Ga0210011, IMG submission 183972) | Groundwater microbial communities from Crystal Geyser aquifers in Utah, USA - Crystal Geyser metaG 2015-02 (SPAdes) (version 2) | ecosystem: Environmental > Aquatic > Deep subsurface >...
TATCGCTGTAGCTGATACTACTGTTCCTTGGTTGTATGTGTTAGCTCCAGTAACAATGCCTTCCCCGGTACCTGATTTGTTGATAGTTAGGGTATAGGTGTTAATGATGTCTTGGGCAAAGGTTACTGAAATAGTGTTATTAGTATTAATATTGTTAAAGGTATAAAAAGAAACCGTGCCTTGAGAAATAGAGTTTACCAAAACATTAGCAACGTGATAGCCAATATTTGGAGTGATGTTATAGGCCTGACTACTATTATAGTTTTTAGTTGTTTCTCCACTTGGAGAGATAGTTCCGTTTGGACCAGAGGAAGAGGTAATGCTATAGGTGTTAATAGCGAATGAAGCCGAGACTGATTTATTGGAAGTCACATTAGTGTCTATTCTGGGATTAGTAGTTGAGCCGTCACTCCAAGAAGTAAAGTGATAACCTAGTGATGGCGTGGCGGTAACAGTCGAGCCTGAGTTTCCGTAGTTAACAGTTTGTGAAGCAATGCCAGCAATTGTTCCGTTGGTATTAGCACTATAGTTAAGGGTGTAGGTATTTTTAGTAAATGTTGCCGTACAAGTTTTATTGCTATTCATTGTTACCTGACCATTAGTATTGCAATCTCCTGACCAACCAGAGAAAGTTGAGCCGGTTCCTGCTATCGCTGTAGCTGATACTACTGTTCCTTGGTTGTATGTGTTAGCTCCAGTAACAATGCCTTCCCCGGTACCTGATTTGTTGATAGTTAGGGTATAGGTAATAACAGGTAAAGAAATAGTGACTTGTCTATTTATACTACTTGAAACGTTGCCAGCAGCATCTTTTGCCCAAGCATAAAGAGTCTTTGTTCCTTCTGAAATGAATGTATATGATATTGGTTTATCATTTGTCCATGAACCACTGGCTGGACTTGGTGAGGCAGATGTTTCTGTTATCATGTAACTAGTAACTGAATTATTATCATTGGCGATAAATGATGAGATGGGGATTGTTAATGAATTTGCGGTGCTAGGAATAGTGAAGGCCGTGACTGTTGGTTTTGTGGTGTCGGGGACAATTGGATTATTGTCTAAAATATAATTTAAGTATGATGAATATTTAGTATTAGCTATTGATGAAGACCCAAAGTAACTTGGCATTCCACCTGACCAACTTTCTTCAGATATTGCTCTACCTGGCGTTCCTGTCTCATATCTTGTGCCTATAGCATTCTGAAATACCCATGCTAGCCAAACTGTCTGACCTGAAATTACTTTTACTGGATTGATTAAATTTACTGTTTGCCATCCAGCAGTTGAATTAACAGCCGTAGAAGGTGTTACTCCAAGTTGAGAGGAGGGTAGTCCTGATTGATTAGCATATACTCCCATTAAAACATTACCAGTTCCTCCGTTTTGGTAAACAGAAATACTGGTTATGATACCGTCTTCATTAAAGGTTACAGGCATTGCTTTTCGCGATAAGCCTGTTGAGATTGAGCTGTATAATTCAGTGTTACCTATTTTAAAATCATTATCTTCATACGCATTATCTATGATTATTTTTGAAGTAAATGGTTGTAGGGTGATTGGATTTGTAACAATATTACCATCGACATCTTTATATATAGAGTTTCCTAAATTGTATGATTTGGCTTGTTTTGTATTATTATATACAAGTTGTAATCCATCTTCTGAGGTTAAAGATGTAGGTAAGTTGCTAGAATTAACATCTTGACCGTAATTTAATTGCCATTCTGAAAGAGAGTATTTTGGATTACTCCAACTAGGTGTTCTAATAAAAAGGTTAACAATGCCGTTAGAACTACTTATTCGATCTAATATATTATAGTCAGATGTTATTTTTGAGACAATGCTTTCAGTAGGGTCTAACCAAAGAGGATATTGCTTTGAATTTTTTGAAATAATAATATTATGTGTAAATGAAACATTACTGATCTTGTCACTACGAAATGACATACCATAAACACCGTCATAAACAGTATTATTATGAATATCCATATTGTAAAATGCAGTTGTATATATTCCATAACCTAAAGGAAGCGATATGGTGTTGTTATAACACTCTACTCCATTTGTAGCATAATCAAAATATATACCCATTTCACCTGTAAGATGGTGCCCTGGCTCTCTTACTACCGCATCGTTAATAATTATATTGTTATATATTTTATTTCCACTCCAATCTTGACGAGTTAACCAATTAGCTGTATTAAAAGTATAAATACCACCTCCATCACTATTTATTCGGTTAAAATTTTCAACATAATTATACCTAATATTTACATTAGAACCGAACCATACAATACCACTATACCCAAGATTTTTAAGTGTATTATATTCAATGGTTGTTCCAGAACCTTCTGCTTTTATGCCATATAAACCACTTTCACCAGATGTATTAGCTCCATAAATAGATCCAATATTAGTAATTGTATTATTACTAACGGTTGTATTAGTAAATAATCTATGGATACTAATTGCTCCATTATTTAACTGTTCAAAAGTAGAATTTGATATAGTCAAATTGTCACTACCCACCCAGTTACCAGGACTACCATAAACACCAACGGCTCCACCATAATTAATATCACAGTTATCTATCGTGATATTATTAGACATTGAAACTGATATAGCTCTATCATTTGATCCCGTGAATTCAATATCTTTAATAGTTATATTATCTTTAGATTTAATATTTACCAAATATGCTACTGTCGAAACCTTAATATTGATTGGTTGTGTTGCACTATAAATACTTATCTTTTTAGTGTTTTGGTTATAATACCATTCGTTTTGTTGGTCTAAGGTTCTAATATCATTTTGGATGATAAATTTTATATCATCAGAAAGAATAGTTGTGTTTTTTGTATTTGTAAATGTTAACGTATCGCCTGATTGGTTTATAATAGGTAATCTTCTTGTCATCCATTGCTCAAGATTTACTGCTAACTCTGCGTCCTTCCAATTATCATTAATATTTAAATAAGAACTTTTAATATTATTTGAACTGTTTTTTGCGGTTCCAGTAGCAGTAACAGTAAAAACTTTTGCAATATAAAACTGTTTATCATTAACCCTTGTAATTGCGTGATACCCATCATAATAATCACCGGATAAGTTTAAATAAACCTTCTCGCCCGTCTTTATACTATAATTTTCTGAAGTAGTTATTAAACTTTTATCACTTAAATAATCACTAACCGAAATTACATTATATGTCTCTCTGTTAAAATAATAATATCCCCCTAGATTTGGTGTTCTTCCCATTGGAGTGTTGGCATCATTGATAACAACTATATTCATGGTGTCTATGGTTGAGACAGCTTCAGTTGATTCCCAGATATTGTTACCTTTATTTGTCCAGTCTGTGACATCTGTGAATCCTGTAATCATTGGTTTGTTTCCTGATCCATATGATCCATAAGTAATAGGATTACCTTCTACTCCTGACGATTTAATGGTTAGAGATCCATAGAAGATATCTCCTTTTTTAAATTGAATTTCATCTCCAGGAAGAAGATCAGTATTGCTCACTTTAGTTAGAGTTTGCCAAGGCGTATTAATAGAGGTTCCGTTGTTAGAGTCGTTACCAGATGATGAGACGTAATAAGTAGTCGCATTAGCTAGTCCAGGCGCAACGAAGAAAAAAGCTATTAACAAGCTAACAAAAAATAAGAATGTTTTTTTGTTGTTAGTTAACATTAATTAAATAGTTAATTATAAATTTTATATATTTATTTTAACATCTTTATTAAAAAAATTAAAATAATATCAAAAATCCACCTCAGAATTTTTTGTTCATGTCTTGGTGATAAAAATATTAATTTATATAAATCAAATTACTGTTATATCCGAACCTCTATCAAAAGCCTCTTGTCATTTGTCCGAAATGTGCGTGGACTTACCAACTAGTTTATATTCCCACTAGGGGTCTTGGTTCTTAAAAATAAAAATAACCCTAATATTAGAGTCATTTTTATGCATTCCTTTATGGGGTCGCTAATCGCAAAGGTTGGAAAACTTTTTTGAGGAGTATTTGTTAAATTGATATAAAAAAAGACCCTTGATGTTATCGCGGGCCAAGAGAATCATTTTAAAAATAACTTTATTCAATATTTACAAACCGAATATCGTCCTTGTTGCCTTTTTTATTACTAATCGTAACATATTCGACAACAATACTTCTATCAGGGTAAGCCATTTTTAAATAACAAGTTCGCTCTACTAACCTACTAGAAGAAATGAATACAGTATCATTATTTTCTATGGGAATAGCTATCCCTTTAATGTAAAAGCCGTCACGATCAATAAAAATAACTTCATCGTTTTTGGAGATAACAACCTTTTTCCAGTCTGACGTCTGAGAACAGGCGCTTATTAACAAAACAAAAGCAATTAACAATACGGGTAATTTTTTTATGATTCCTATTTTTTTGTGATTAATATTTCAATGAACTGTGCCTATATTATATCACATTTATTCTATTTTGTCAATCAATTTATATTGGTTGTATTGGCAAACCATATTTTTACCCCTATATAACAGAAAAAACGAGCTTTTAAACTCGTCTTTTCAAAAGGGGTGCCTAGAGAGAATCGAACTCTCGCTAGCTGGACCACAACCAGCAGTTCTACCACTAAACTATAGGCACCATAAATAAATTATATTTTTTGATTAAAATTATGAACCAAAAAATGACAATTCCAACACAACCAAACCAAATTACTCATATCATTATTTTTTCTGTTGTGGTCTCGGTGGTGGATAAGTAGTGCTCTCCTATCCTTAAAACCACAACATTTACACACTGATTCAACCTTGTTTTCTTTCATTATTCTATGATATGTAAACTCCCCGCCTCTCCAGTTCATATGCTTTTCTCCTATATACTTTTTATTTCTCCAGATGGTTTGACAAATTTTACCACAAAACAATTTTCCGCTTTTTGATTTTCTTATATCTTTTTGTGTTTTCTACTTCTCCTTTCCGCAAACACCACAAGCAATAAATTTTCCAGTTTTTTATCCCTCATACTGACATGTTTGTGAGCAAAATTTACCATAACCCCTAATCAGTTGACTGGATTTGGCATAAAAATCTTTACTACAAATTTTACATTTAACATATGGCATATGTATTGCCATTGTATTGTGAAACAACACGATTGTCAATCATTATTAACAATCAATAACCGTACGCCCGGGGGGAATCGAACCCTCATAACCAGCTTAGAAGGCTGGTGTTCTATCCATTGAACTACGGGCGCAAATATCGCTACTATAATAATAAAAATAAGTTAGTCTGTCAAACGACCTTGAAGGAAATTTAGTAAAATACCTATTTTAAACCTTTAAAATTATTTTTTCTTAAAGCCTCATAAATTAAAATACCAGCCGAAACTGAAACGTTTAAAGAATCAACCCCTGCTCTCATCGGTATTTTTAATTCTCTATCCCCGCTATTTAACCAGAAATCGCTAAGCCCCTTTGCTTCTGATCCTAAAATTATGGCTGAGTTTTTTGAGAAATCAAATTGCTCATAATTTTTCTTCGCACTAGTTGTCGCAATAAAAGTTTTTAATTTATTTTTCTTAAAAAATAAATAAGTTTCTTCTTTAGTCGCCCTAATAATATTTATAAAAAAAACTAAACCCTCACTCGCCTTAATTACATTCGGATTAAAAGTATCAAATAAACAATCATTTAAAATAATATTTTTAAGTCCTCCGGCCGAAGCGGTTCTAATTATTGCCCCTAAATTACCGGGTTTTTCTAAACTTTCAAGCACAATTATTGGTAAGTTATCTTTCTCTAAAACGATTTCTTTTAAACCAAACTCTCTTCCCTCAAAGACCGCCAAAAACCCATCCGGACTTTCTTTATAAGCAATTTTTAAAAAAACATTTTTAGAAACATTAATAATTTCTGAATTTTTATTTATAAAATTATTTAAAATTTCTTTATTTTTCTCGGTACTCTTCTTAACAATCTCCTGAGAAAAAAATAAAAATTTAGGTTTATAATTAGATTTAAGCGCTAACTCTACCTCTCTTAGGCCATCAACTAAAAAAAGTCTATTCCTTTTTCTTGCCCTCGCTTCTTTAAGGCTGGCGGCCAATTTTATTGTTTTATTATCAAGGCTATTTATTATTTTCATAAAATTTTTATTTCTCTTTTATTATATCTTAATAAAAATCTTAAATAAAGCTTAATTATAAAAATGTCTAACTATTTAGGAATAAATTGATGTTTAAGAGCGCCTGTGATTTTTTAAAGTAAAATTTAGCTTTAGCTAAATTTTACCCCAAAAATCAACAAAGCGAAGAAATATCAATTTATTCCTAAATAGTTTACAAATTATAATTTATAAATTGTTTAATGATTTTATAAATAATAATTTACAAATTTTTAAAAGCCCTTTAATATGTTATAATTAAATAGATAAAACTAATTTTAATATATGCCAATTAAGCCTTTAAGACAAATAAATACCAGCTCGCTTGAAACTTGGCGACTAAATAAACAGTCTTCCCCAAAAAGAGCAACGATTCAAACAAATAAAAACTCCTCTTTATCTTCCTTTTCTGGACCCAAATATAAATGGGGCAAAGGTGGCCGCGGAGATAATAATTGGAAAAAACTTTTACTAAAAAAATTGTTTTTCTTGGCTTTAATTTTAGCTGGCGCCGGTGCTTTATTTATTTCTATTTTTATTTTAATTGTTTCTAAAGATTTACCAAAACCAGACCAATTAATGGAGCGCCAAGTAGCTCAAAGTACGGTTATCTATGACAGAACCGGGGAAAATATTTTATACGAAATTAGTGGCGAAGAAAGGCGGACTTTAATTAGTATTAATGAAATTCCTGACTATGTACAAAAAGCGGTGGTTGCAATAGAGGATAAAAACTTTTATAACCATAAGGGTTTTAGTTTTTTTGCGATGGCGAGAACGGCAATTACCAATGTAATTTATAAGCGTAGCGCTGGAGGCTCAACTTTAACCCAACAATTTGTAAAAAACTCGGTTTTAACTAATGAAAAAACTATTATTAGAAAAGTAAAAGAACTAATAATTTCTTATCGCTTAGAAAAAAAATTCTCCAAGGATGAAATTTTACAAATGTACTTAAATGAGATTCCGTATGGATCGAACGCTTATGGGATCGAGGCTGCTAGTCAGAAGTACTTCTCTAAGAGCGTGAGAGATGTCTCCTTGGCTGAGGCGGCTGTTTTAGCTGCTATAGTTCAAGTGCCAACTAGATACTCTCCTTACGGACCAAATAAAGACATTCTCTTAGGAAGAAAGGATTATGTTTTAAAATTAATGGCAGAGCAGGGTTATATCTCTGAGGAAGAAAAAGAATTAGCTCAGGCTGAAAAAATAATTTTTAGTGGTCAAGAAACAAACATTACCGCTCCACACTTTGTTATGTATATTAAAGATGAATTAACAGCAAAATATGGAGAAAAAATGGTTGAACAAGGTGGTTTAAAAATTTATACTACTCTTGATTTAAAAAAACAAGAAATAGCTGAAGATGTTATTAAAGAAAAAACTGAAAAATATCAAGAAAGTTATCAAGCTTCAAATGCCGCCTTAATTGCAATCGATCCTAAAACTGGACAAATATTAGCGATGGTTGGCTCTCGTAATTATTTTGATGATTCAATTGATGGTCAAGTAAATGTTGGTATTAGAAATCGTCAACCAGGGTCTTCAATTAAGCCCTTGGTTTATGCGGCTTTATTTGAAAAGGGTTATACCCCTAGCACTATTTTATATGATGTTAAAACTAATTTTTCAAACGATGTAGCTAATCCATACGAACCAAGAAATTATAATTTACAAGAGTCTGGTCCTGTTAGTATTAAAAAAGCTTTAGCTGGGTCTTTAAATATTCCAGCCGTTAAGGCTTTATATTTAGCTGGATTAAATAATGTTATTAGTTTGCTTGAGAGTTTTGGTTATAGCACTTTTTCTGAAAGAGAAAGGTTTGGTCTTGCTTTTGTTTTAGGTGGAGCGGAAGTAAAGTTAATTGAACATGTTAATGCTTTTAGTGTTTTTGCAACCGAGGGTGATGTTAGAGAAATAGCGGGAATATTAAAAGTCGAAAATTCTAGTGGCGAAATTATCGAAGAGTATAAAGAAAAAAAGAAGACTGTTTTAAGCCAACAATCAGCCAGAATGATAAATGAAATAATGAGTGATAATTCTGCTCGAGCCTATATTTTTGGAGAAAGAAATTCTTTAACTCTTGGTAATAGACCGGTAGCCGCTAAAACCGGAACCACTAATGATTTTCATGACGCTTGGACGGTTGGTTATACCCCGTCTTTAGTTGCTGGTGTTTGGGTGGGTAATAGTGATAATAAAAAAATGTCTGGTAAGGCAGATGGTAGTGTAGTCGCTGCACCAATTTGGAATGAGTTTATGAAAAGATCTTTAGAGGGAACTGAAATTGAAAATTTTAATAAACCAGATGATTATAAAACTGGTGTGGCTGTTTTAGACGGTAAAATTCAAAACAATACTATTGAGATTGATATAGTTACTGGCTTACCGGCTGACAGTTTAACTGATCCTAGTTTAATTAAAAAAATTACAATTCCAAGTCACCATAGTATTTTACATTATGTTAATAAAGAAGACCCTAGAAACGAAGCAGCTAATAATCCAGAATCAGATCCTCAATATAAAGCGTGGGAAACCGCTATTTCAGATTGGTTTAAAAAAACCTCAACTAGTACTGATTATGAGTTATTAAATTCTTATAGTGAGTTTAAGGATGAAAAAAATAATCCAATAATTATAATTAGTGGTCCAAGTGAAAACGAGGAAATAAAAAACGATTTCTTATATCTCAATTTTAAGGTTGAGGCGCCTTTAGGTGTTTCTTTAGTTAATTATTATCTTAATAATAATTTAATAGTGACTGAAAAAACTGAAACAAAAGATTTTTATGAAAAAGCTATTTCTTTGGGCAAACTTGCTAATGGTTTTAACACTTTAAAGGTTCAGGTTTGCGATCCTTATAAAAATTGTAGTGAGAAAAAGGTTAATTTTAATTTAAATATAGAAAATAATAATATTAATACTGCTAAAAATTCCATTGAAATAACTAACCCAAACTCTGGACTAGCAACCTCTCTTTTTGATTTTCCTCTTAGTTTTACTTTAGCTGTTTCCCAGCCAGAGAGGGCACATCGCTTAATATTATCAGTAAAAGATGAGACAAAAGAAACTGTTTATATTAATTATTTAAGTGAAAATATAAACTTTAATAACAATTTAACAATAAACTTAGAAGCAAAGGGTCAATATTTAGTTTATCCGGAATTAAGAGATTATAATGGAGATATTATTACTGGTAATCCAATTTCCATTATTGTTGATTAAACTTATTGTCTAATTGGCATAATAATATAAAGATAATCACTAAGCCCACTTCTTTTTATAATACAAGGAGAATTACTATTTAAAATTAATATTTCAATTAATTCTGAATCAATATTATTTAAGCCATCTAAAATATATTTAAAATTAATTGTTATTTCATTTTCATCACCTCCATTTTTTGAGTCAATTTTTATTTTACTTTCCCCGCTAGCCCCAGAAAAAGATGAAACTAAAATTTGATTTTTTTTTATTTGTAATAAAATATCATTCATCCCGTTTTTTGAAAATAAGGAAGCGGCTTTAATTGCTCTTACTAATTCAATTTTACTAACAAGCGCACTTGTTTTTGTTTGAGTTGGAATAATTTGTTTATAATCAGGATAGTTTCCATTAATTATTCTAGAGATAAGTGAGGTTGAATTAAAGGTAAATAAAATTTGATTATCGGAAAAAGAAATATTTATTTTTCCGTCACCATCACCAGTCTCACCAATATTATTTAAAATTCTTAATAGTTCTTGAATTGTTTTGGCTGGAATAATTAATTTAAAGTTTTCTAAATCTTTATTTAAGTTTTGATTAATACTTTGATCTATTTTTAAGTTTTTTTCTGCTAAACGATAACTATCTGTCGCGGCTAAATCGAGCGAATCTTTAGAAAAAGAAAATAAAACACCAGTTAGTTCTAGTCTGTTTTCACTAGTTGAAACTGAGAAAATAACACTATTTAAAGCTTTACGAAAACTTTCGAGTTCAAAAGAGAAAATATTATCACTTTCAATTGTTGGTATTAAAGGAAATTCTTTTGATGATTCTCCTTTTATTTTAGTTTTATAATTACCAGATTCTATTAATAGTTCATTATCAACTAATTTAAATAAAACTTTTTCATTGGTATTTAATAAATTAATATAGTCTGTTATAAGTCTTGAATTAACCGTGAATTCTCCATCATTTTCAACTTTACCCCTAATTTTAGAATTAACCCCTATTTCTAAATTAGTTCCGATAAACTCTATTTCACCAGAATAAGCTTTTATTAAAATATTATTTAAGATTGGCAAGTTTATATTTTTAGAGCTTGTGTGACTTACTATATTTAGACCTTTTTTTAAATTTTCCTGTAAACTAATAAATTGCATATTTATAGATTTAGTTGTTTCTTTATTAATATATTAATTATATATAATTAACTAATAGTAATAATAAGGGGAGTGGATAAGTTAATTATTTTTACTAATTTTTTATTTTACCTTTTGTTTTAGGTTTGATTGTTAAAATTTTTACTGTTAACTAAACCTGTCTCATTCTGTTAATTTTATTTTGCGCTTTGGGTATTACTTTTTGAAACTGGTTTTTATTAACAAACTATTAATTAGTTTCAACAAGTTTTTAAGTCTTAGTTAACAACTTATTAACTTAAATATTTTAACTAATATTAAATAATAATTAACTTTGACCAAAAAGCTGCCTAATAGACTCTAATTCTTGTTTTAACTTTTCATTATTTTCATTTTGTATTTCTTTAACTATTTTATTATATGAATGCATTGCGGTTGTATGGTCTCTACCACCCAATTCTTCACCAATAGTTGGGTAAGAGGTATTCAATTCTTCTCTAATTAAATAAATTGAAATTTGTCTTGGTTTAACTAACTCCTTTTTTCTACTTTGACCAACCAAATCTTTTAAATTTAAATTATAATATTTAGCGGTAGCATCAATTATATCTTTTGGTGATAAAGACTTACTTTGAATGTTAGCAATGTAGTCATTTAAAATTTCTTTAACGCTTTTTAGGTCTGGCTTTATTCCACGAAATTGATGAAAAACAATAACTTTATTTAAAGCTCCTTCAAGTTCACGAATATTATTTTGGACATGCTCAGCGACATAAGCTAAAATTTCTCTATCAAGAGGGAAATTCTTTTCAATTGCTTTCTTTTCTAAAATAGCCACCTTTGTTTCAATATCTGGTTTACCAACATCAGCAACCATTCCTGATTCAAAACGGGAAATAAGACGCTTTTCAATCGCTGGCATGGCTTTTGGTGGTCTATCTGATGTTAAAACAATTTGTTTGTCGTTTTGTTGAAGCTCATTAAAAGTGTGAAAAAATTCTTCTTGGGTTCCGTCCTTTCCACCCATAAATTGAATATCATCAACTAAAAGTAAATCAACATTGCGATATAAATTTTTAAATTCTTTTGCCTTTCCGCTTTTAACCGCCTGAATATAATTATTAGTGAACTTTTCGCTAGTACAATAAAGAATTTTGTCAGTTTTTTTAGCGACCGCGTTGCCAATTGCTTGAAGAAGATGAGTTTTTCCTAAACCAACTCCACCATAAATAAAAAGTGGGTTATAAGCTTTTCCTAAATTATTAACAACCGCTAAACAAGCAGCGTGAGCTAATTCATTTCCCTTACCAACAATAAAATTTTCAAATAAGTAACGAGAGTTTAAACCAAAACGATTAATAGATTTTCCGTTTCCATTCTCAGCCCCATTTCCATTTCTACCATCATTTTCATCAGTATTTTTTATTTCGTTTATTTCCTTTTCTTTTTCTGACTCATCACCTACAGTATTAATTACAAAAGAGTCCTTTGTATCCGGTCTTTTTAACTCAACCTTATAGATAATTTCTTTAATTTCTTGTTTAGTAACGTTTTCTAAGGCTTTAATTATATTTTTATGGTATTTTTCTTCTAACCACTTTTTTACAAAAGCACTAGGAACACAAACAATAACTCGACTATTTTCAAACTGACAAATAAAAGTATCTTTAAACCAAGTCACAAAGTTAACTCGAGATAAACTTAATTCTATTTCGCCTAAAACAGCTTTCCAAACTTGATCATTGGTCATAAAAAAAAATTAAAAATGAAGAATCGATTTAATATAGACATTATATTAAATATATAAAATTACAACAAGCAAGAAGCTGCCTAAAAGCTGTTAATAAGAAGGGGAAAACTAAAAGATTGTAATATCAAGATTGATATTGACTCTTGAAACTAAAAGTGTTATCTTAGACTAGAAGAAATAATTGTTAATCCTAAAAGAAGAATATGCCAAAAAGAACCTATCAACCCAACAAGAAAAGAGCCAAGAAAAAACATGGTTTTTTGAAAAGAATGTCTACCAAAGATGGTCGGGCTGTTTTGAAGCGTCGTCGTGATAAAGGAAGAAAAACCTTGTCTAAATAATAAAAGACGAAGGCCAATGCCTAAAAATACTTTAAGTAAAAAAAAAGACTTGGACCAGATTTTCAAAACTGGTCTGTCTTTTTATTGTCCTGTTTTAGGCTTAAAATACTTACAAAATAACTTGGGTTTTAATAGAATTGGGATTATTATTGGTCTTAAGGTTAGTAAAAAGGCGGTTATTAGAAATAAGATTAAAAGACAAATTAGGGAAATTGTGAGAAATGATTTTCCTAAAACTAAAAATTCTTATGATATTGTTATAATAACAATTAAAGGTTTAGAAACCAAAACTTTTTTAGAAATCAAAGAAGCTTTATTAAAACTAGCAAAAGGGTTAAAATAAACTTAAGTAAAATCAAACTTAAATAAAAATTAAAAATGTTGCAATTTATTGATAACTTTTTAAAAAAAGGAGTGATTTCTTTTATTAAATTATATCAGAAAACTTTATCCCCAGATCATGGAGCTTTTAAACATAAACACCCTTATGGGTTTTGTCGTTTTTATCCTACTTGTTCTGATTATTCGATTCAAGCGATTGATAAATATGGTATAATAAAGGGCGGTCTTAAGTCTGCTTGGCGGATATTAAGGTGTAATCCTTTTAATAAGGGTGGCAACGACCCCTTAAAATAGCTAAAATAGGAAATTATAAATAATTATTAAGTTTTACAACAAATCTATGGGAAATTTTTTCACAACCTTTTTTTATCAACCAATCTTCAACTTATTGATCTTTATTTATGATTTTGTCTCATTTCAGGATATTGGTATTGCCATTATTGTTTTAACCTTGGTAATTAAGGGACTTCTTTGGCCACTAAGCAAATCTTCAATTAAGTCTCAAAAAGCCTTACAAGATTTACAACCAAAAATAAAAGAATTAAAAGAAAAACATAAAACTGACAAAGTTGCTTTAAGTCAAGCAACTATGGATCTTTATAAAGAAAATAAAGTTAACCCTTTTTCTTCTTGTTTACCCTTATTAATTCAATTCCCGTTTTTAATTGCGGTTTTTCAGGTTTTTAGAGACGGGGTTAATAGTAAGTTAGATTTAGTTTATCCTTGGATTTATCGCCCCGAAACAGTTAATATGATTACCTTGGGTTTAGTTGATTTAAGTAAACCAAATGTTTATTTAGCGTTTTTAGCGGGAGCGGCTCAGTTTTGGCAAGCAAAAATGATGACTACTAAGAAACCGGAGATAAAAACCGAAGGCTCAAAAGATGAAAATATGGCAGCGATTATGAGCAAACAGATGATGTATTTTATGCCAATTATCACAATTTTTATCGGAATTTCCTTACCGGGCGGCCTTACTCTTTATTGGTTTTTCTTTACCCTTTTAACTGCTCTACAACAATTATATACTTTTAAGAAAACTAAAAATAATGAAACGGAAAACAAAACCATTGAAGGTGAAATTATAAAATAAAATTTAATTAAAGCTTTAATAAAACACCACCAGGTAACACTGGTGGTGTTTTTAGAAGTTAAAAGATTTATGTTTTAAAAACTTGAAGGGTTTTCAACCACTTCTTCAGTTGGCGCTTCAACCTGAACTTCGGCTGGTATCTCGATTGAATCAGTCGACGTTGCTGACCCCTCAACCTCTATAGCTTTCCCCACCAAACAAACCGCTTGCCAAGGAACATAATAAGAACTAAAACGCTTTTCAACCACAGGTGTTGTCGTTGCTCCTTCGGGATAGGTTACTTTATAGTCAAAGTATGCACTAGCGCCGTTATGAGAACTTTCAGTACATTTTTTTTCACCAGGCGCAAGTTCATCGGTTTCAATATATTTTGTTTCTGGGGCTTTGACAATATTATAAATTATTGGAGCACCAACCTCAACTTCGCGACCATCTTTTAGTCCCCAAAAATCAAAATAAAGATCGTCGCCAGTAATTCTTGATTGAATCAAAATATAGTTCCCAGTATCGTTGATAAAGCGATAGTCTGGCCAGGGATCATAAATTGTGGCATCAGTTCCGGCTGGTTCATAATAAGAAACGCGATAAGAATGGTTTCTCCTCATTGTAATTGGTAAGCCAGATTGTAAAGTCGTTCTAAAAAGAGTTGTTCCAACCTGGCAAAGGCCACCACCATATTCAGGAATAGTTTTTCCATCTTTTATTACTAATTCGGTTTTATAACCATTTTCTCCATCTATTTCTCCTAAGGCTTTAATTAAAGAAAACTCTTCCCCTGGTTTTATTAACAAACCATGTAAAGCGTCAGCGCCGACTTTAATATTGTGTCGTCTATTAACCGGAGAACCTTTAAAACTTGAGTGACCAGTGCCAATAATTTCTTGAATTTTAAAATCATTTTCGGAAACGAAAGACTCAACGCTAATGTTTTTGATTTCTAATTCAAGACTAGCTTCACCTAAAATAAAAGCTTGATTTATTTTTTTAGCACTAGCTTCTAAATCAAGTTCGCGCCCATTTTCTCCAACTCGCCAATCAGAAACTTTTCCTGATTCAATTTCAAGTTTTGGTAGAATTATTTCTTTGTTAATTTTTGGTACTAATTTCTCTTCTAAGTAAGCTTGGATTCTTTCTTCGTTTAAAGAAATTTCTTTATTATTTTTTTTATCTTCTATTTCAAGCCAAGAAACAATATCATCCGCTTTAACTCGCCAAGATTCTTCTTCGTTATCAAAATTAAAATAAGATAATTCTAAAGATTCTCCGCTTTTCAAAATGAGTTCAGCCTCATCTTTGAGATTTACCAAATCATTTGCCGAAACACTTGGATAACTTGATATTGTTTTAACCAAAATTTTATTATTAATCAAATTTTTAATATTTTTTTCTAAATCATTTAAGACTTGATTATAATTAATAGTTTTACCAATTTTTTCTTGTTTAATAATTAAAATTTCTTTATCATCCAGGCCCAAATCTAAAGAAAAATAAGCGTTTTCCGGGGGAATAATTAAGCTCGGGAAATAATTATCTAAAAAATAATTTAAACCTGTTTTTTCAATCTCAAATTTAGCCTCCAAATTTTTAGATGTTTTAGGTTTAAGTAAATGATAAATAAATTTGAAAAAGTTTTTATTTTCGCTTGAATCAAAAGCTAATTTAGCGGTTTCTTCTGGAAAAAAAGCTAAGAAAGAATAAGTTGGGCCAGTATCAAGTGATTCATATTTTTCTTTTTTAGCTGTTTGACCACTTTCGTCAATAAAAATAACACCATCACTTTCAATTTTACTAACCTTTTCTATTATGAGACTTTTAACTTCTTCATAGTTTTTCCCACTCAATTTACTTTCCCCTAAAGAAACGCCAGAATAAACTAAGCCTTTATAATTGAAGAGCCAAATTAAATAAAAAAAAGAAAATAACAAAAAGATAACCGCCGGAGTTATGATTAAATACTTTGGCAGGGTCTTTTTTGTTTTTTTATTCATATTTTTGAGTTAGGACTTTAGTCCTTTGAAATTACTTCTATTTTTTCCGGCTTAATTTTTTTAAGAGAAATAGTTAATAAGCCATTTTCTATTTCTGCTCTAATATCACGATTATCAACTTCAAAAGGAAGGATTATTGAACGCGAAAATGAACCCCAATAACATTCACGATAAAGATAGTCCTCTTCTTTTATCTTATTTTCTTCGGCGCGGAAACCTTTAATTGTTAATAAATCGTGGTGGAGAGAAACTTTTATGTTTTCTGGTTTAACTCCGGCAACCGTTGATCTAACAATTATTTCTTTTTCGGTTTGATAAACATCAATTGATAATTGCCCCTCAGTTTCATCGGAATTTTCTTCTAGCCAAGTTGACTTTTCTTCAGGAAAAGGAGATAAATTTTTATTTAGTTTTTTATTAAATAGCATAAAATTTTTTATTCAATTTCAATTTAACATTTTTTAAGCTTAAAGTAAAGAAAAGTTTAGCAATTAATTAGTTTGAGTTTAGTTTATTTTGATAAATAAAAAAGGGAGACATATTAGTCCCCCAGATATTTTACAATAAGAATGCTTAAGAATCCCAACACTCTATCATGTATGTGTACTCATCTTCTCCATCGCGAACAAAATCTTTTGTTTTTGCAACGCCTATTGTACGAGCGAATACCACCTTTGAATAATCAGCCAACCATTTGTGCTGATTAACAATTTCCATAGCAGAATGGGTGGCTCCGCCGTTACAATTTAAATCCGTGTAAGTCCAGCCCTGCTTATGAATAAGGGTTTTGCCAGTACCAGGAAGATATCTTTTTGTTTCATTTTTCTTTTTTGGTCGCAAAGCTAAGCATAAGACACAAAAAAGTGTTATAATACTAATAATTAAGAGTTTTTCCATGATTTCGATTTTTTGTTATTTATTAAACAAATTTGACAATTGTAACAATTGTCCAGGTAATTTCATTTCCAATCTCACTAACCGCTAAGCCTATTCTATTTCTATCCCATCCAGCCTCTGATATTGATTGAAAAATTTGGAATATTCTAGCTAGTGTCAAAGCGTGAAAAGAAATAATAAAGATAATCCCTAATCCAGATCCACCATTTTGATATATTTTATAGGCCAAAAATAATTGTGGAATGGATTTGAATATTAAACTATAATTTCCTTTTATCACCGGATCAAGAACTTTGAGGTTTTTGTAACGGCTAAAAAGAAAATTTGCTAAAGAGAAAATAATTACAATAATTGTCGTAATTGTATCATTTTTATCCCAAATTACTTCAGCTTTAATAGCTAAAATTAATGAAAATAAAAAATATATAATTACTCCTATTATTAAAATAATCAAGATCTGTTTAGTGACAGCGCTTGCTTTTGCTTGATGAGCGCCAATTCCTAAAGTAAGATTGACGCTGACAAAAAGAAAGGCAAAGAGAAACATGCTCAGACTCAGTCCCTGTGTTGAGTTATTAATCATATGCATCATTTGTGATGCGCCGAAAATAATTCCAACAATCAACTGAAAATAAAACAAAAACAAATTCAATTGCTTTTTCATTTTCCACCTTGTTTTTAAAGATTAATATTATGATTAATTACTAAAACCACCTAATAAAATTTTTTAGCTAATTAAAGCTAAAAAAATCTAGATAATCTTAGTAATTAATCAAATATAACCTTGTTTTTTAATGAACTTTTCTACAACAATATTCATATTAATAAGTATTATAGCACACTTTTTATAAAAAGTCAAGCCAAGTAATAGTGAAAAGAAAATTCAAGAAGATGTAAATAGTTATAATCAATATTATTTTCTATTAACAAAAACCCCTTAACAATGTTTATTATTAAGGGGCGTTTTTAGTTTTTTTGTAATAACTCTAAATCAATTTTTCCAATCTTTTCTACCGACAATAGATTCCATAACCCAGTTGTTATAATCATATTTGTTAGCAAAAGATAAGGCTTCAGCTAAAGAAAGAGCTTTCCAATCGGATCTGTCAGTAATTAAAGAAAAAAGACCAACCGAAGTTTTTTTTGCAAAAGCGAAAGCTTCTTTTAATGATAAATCACTCCAGCTTTCATTTTTTCCTATCGCCCTAAACATCGAAGCCGAAAGATCGGTTTTTTTAAAAACATTTGATAACAAATCAAGTTGGCAATCGCTTCTCTGAATAAACTGTTCAGCGACACCACTATCATACTTAGCTTTTTCAAGAATAGCCATAGCCTCTTCTAGGGGACGTGTTTCCTGGCGAACTATTAAGCCTAAATACAGATTTCTATAATAACCTTTTAGCAATAATTCTTTTTCTGCTGCCTCAGTACTAAGAGCTTTCCAATCAGCACGTTCGGCTAAAGAATTGATCAAATCATGATCAGGATATCTTTCAATATATTGATAGATTTGCGAAAGAGGCAGTTCTTTCCAATCACTTCTCAAGGTTATACCTTTGAAAGAGCCGTAATAAGAGTTTTTTGCCAATTCCAAGGCTTTTTCTAAAGGATAATCTCTCCTGGCAAGTACCGGAATAAGAGCTTTTCGAATATCGGATTTAGGATCTAGTAAGCTTAAAAATTTTAAAGCTAAATCCAACGGGCAATCTTTTTTCTCGGTAAGAGACCAAACAATTGCTTGAGGAGAACAACTCCAATCAAGTTTATTTAAAAGGTCATAAGCGGCTTGAAAAGAAAGTGCTCGCCAATCTTCACGTGCAGTAATTATAAATAATGGATCTGAATAAAAGCCTGGTTTTGATAAAAAATCAAAAGCATCTTCTAAGGGGATGGTTTTCCAATCTTCATGTTTACTCGCGGCAAAAGAGAGGTTAGCCAGATTACTGAAACCATTCATTAAGAGATTAGCCATAACCCGGAGAGAAACATTCCTCTGCTCTACAAGAGTAGTGACCGTCCAAAAAGGATCATCACTCTTAGTTAAAATCTGTAAAGACTCCTCACAAGAAGAAAGTTTTAATTTAATTATCAAGCTGACTAACTGAGCGTCGTAAAGACTGTCATCCCCTTTTTTTGACTTAGCTAATTCCAACGCTTTTTCAAGAGGGCAGTTTTTTGTTTTAATGATTAAACCAAGGATGTGATTTTGGTTACCATTTTCAACAGCTAGCTCAATTGCTTGAGCTAAAGAAAGCTCTTTCCAGTCTTTACGTTCAGAAATAATACTTAGAGGCGCCTCAAAGATTAATTGATTCTTACAAAAACGAAGAGCGTCACGGAGCGGAAAATTTATCCAATCACCGTTTTTGATTATCTTTTTGATATCGTCGCTATCAAAACTTGGTTCATCCCCGCGTTCATAAATAATGGAAATAAAACGACCCATCATTTTAGCGAGTTTAATTCTCTTTTCTATGCCAAAATCTTCCCTTTTCTCAAAAGAAGCGATGGCATATTTATCACATTCAATTTCCTCCATCAAGGCGAAAGCTTTTTCAAAAGAAACATTGTTTTTTTTGATCAAAGCTGCGACTGACGAGACAAAAAACTCACTACCATATTCACGATCTGATTTTCTACTTATTTCTAAGAGCTTGTCTGCTAAAGTAAGCGAGCAATCTTGTCGCGCAATTATTTGTTCAAAATTCAAGCAAATAATATCATCAGCGGAATATGACCCCGTAGTATTTTCCATTATCTTGTTCAGATTCTTAAGGATGTCAGGTAGTTTAAAGTCTTTACGCTTAATAATGGAAGGAAATACGTATGGTGGGTTTTCTGAATCCCTTAGAATTTCCAAGGCTTCCTGAAAACCACAATCTTGCCGGTCAATAAATATTTTGGCGAGACAATCATTGTAGTTAACACCACCACCAACTCTTTTTAAGATTTGAAAAGCCAATTCTTTACTCATTTTTTTCCAATAAGTTGTTTTGCCGAGACCACTAATTACCGGAGATTCATAAGTAAACTTTTTGGAAAAATTTAACAATTGTTCTCCAGAAAATTTATTTAAAATTTTTCTTTCAGCCAGGATTTTTAGAGCCTCACCGGCATAATGATGATAGTTACTACTTTGCTCTTTACTCCTAAT
>Ga0210011_1001672_pt1 | contig 19976 bp, 29 predicted proteins | sample CryGeymeta201502_FD_183972 | JGI IMG/M metagenome (GOLD analysis project Ga0210011, IMG submission 183972) | Groundwater microbial communities from Crystal Geyser aquifers in Utah, USA - Crystal Geyser metaG 2015-02 (SPAdes) (version 2) | ecosystem: Environmental > Aquatic > Deep subsurface >...
ATTATCCCCTATATTAATATTACTGTTAGTATATCGGTTAAGATTATCACCTATATCATCTCTGTTATTATCACCTATATTGTCAGGTATCTTGTCAGGTATATTATCACCTAAATTGTCTAAATTATCCAAATTATCCAAATTTTCTAAATTAGTAGAAGTTGTTGGTGAGTACTTATTTAATAAATTCTTTACTAATGAGTAATCAATTTTATTGACCTTTTTTGAAAAGTTCTTAGTTGTAAAAGGAAATTTCAAATTTAGATTATCTTTAATATCATCAATATTATTTTCCTTATTATCATTAACTTTCTCCTTATCATTTTTAATAAATCCTTCTGAGTTTGGTTTTAAACTCATTAATTCATTATAATTTATTGTTTTTTTAGCTGAATTTCTAGGACTTTTGTGCCGTTGATCAACTTTTTTAAATTTGAATTTATTGATAGATTTGATAGATTTTTGCAAACTTGGACTACAATAATTAAGGTTATTGAGATTATCAGTTTCCAAGTTGTTTTTGGATGAGATTAGTTTTAAATCATCCTCCGTCATTTATTCTTTATTTTTATATAATTGAGATGTGATTAATAATATGAAATATTAATTATAAACATTTAATATAATAAAATTAAATAAAATTAAATAAAAGTATTAAAAATAATTTAAATACAATATATAAAAAAAACTATTGATTATTTCTTAGAATATACTTGATTCTTTTGATTTTTCCCAATTGTCTTTTTGGATTGAGACATATGAGTAGAAACTTTCATCAAGATATCGTCTTTATACTTAACTAGTCCTTTTCTTAAGTCAGTATGATAATCCTTTGCAATGTCTATTTATTACACATTAATAGTTACTTTTCAAAATAGGAATTAACTCAAAAAGGGCTTGATCATCAGCATCTCCTTCAAAATTAGTGATTAAAATTCCATTATCCTTATGTAGTTTATAATTATCAGCGATGTTGTCTAAGATAATTACTTTATTTAGATTAGGTTCAACTTTTGAAATATCCTAATAAAATAATTACTCAATGCATTACCTTTAAAAATGTGTCGTTGTCCTTGACAGCATTTTCTCTATATAACTTTTTGAAAAAATATTTTTTATCCTTTTCAATGGTGTCAATAATTGGATCTGCATACTATAAGTAAAAATAAACATCGGAATTATGGAAAAATTAAATTAATTAGAAATGATGCAAATAATGTAAATAAAACTTACTTCTCGAGTTGATGCTGTAAACAAAACTAGTTTATAGATCGACTTAAGTTCATTAAGGAATTCATAAAGACCAGGTCTTAAGCTCAAATTACCTTTTTCTCTTTTCTCATCCTAAAATATAATTAATAAGTTTTTTAAGTCTCTTATGTATTTAAGTATTTTAACAAATAGTTTATAAATTATCTATATGAAGTAATGTGTAATGTATTAATTAATTACATATGAGAAACTTATCAGTGTTTCATCCATATCAAGAACTAAACATAAATCGTCTTGAACCTTTTCTACTTTCTGACTAACCTCTGATTTACCATCTATTGTTTCGGGTTTGGCACTCTGTTATAGTATTATATTAATTATATAATATAATATAATTACCCCTAGCGCAGTCAACATCAACGGCTTTCCTAATTTAACTTTACTAAAGTTAGACAGTATAGTAAAGTTAAGTTTTGAAACTTGTCTTGCATAATTAGCAGCAACTTCTAAAAGTTCAATTTTCGGACAGTTCCTATAATGTTACTATGTATAAACATACCTTGTTAATGTTTTTATTGTTGCTATTATACTTTCATTATTATGCTTTAGAAATCCACCCTGTTCACCTTTCTTAATTCTTAGTGTTAGGTTTGTTAGTAGTAACTTTTGAAGTTTAATACTTGATTTTGTTGCATCTTCCATTTTGAGCATTTCTAAGTTGTTTACAATGTAATCACAGCAAATTAGTAAATTTTGGTGGATAAAGTAAGTTAAGTTTTTCAAACTATTTAAAGCAGGTTTATTATACGCGTAGTTGTCTTTTACTAATTCTGTTAGTACTATTAAAAATAATTGTCTTAAATGTTCAGTTTCTTGAATGATTGTTAAGTCTTGAGGTCTAGCAATATGAATTAAGTCAAATTTATTTTCTTCCCATAATTTATCTGCGATCTTCTTGTTAGAAATATTAAGCCTGAAATTCTATAAGAAATATTAATTTAGTGTTAATTATGTTAATATAATATGAATAGTAAGTATTGATCTTTATTTAAAATTATAATATTTTTGTTATTGTGTTTACTTCTGTTAGTTGACTAAAATTTGTATATAAATTAATAAGATCTTCAAAAAACAAATTCTCGTTTCCGACCATTTTTACTTTGTCTTCTGTATTAGTTCCATTAGCTAAGTTAGTTCCGTTAGTTCCGTTATGAGTAGCTTTTTTATCAGTATGTTTTTCTGGCTTTTCTGATGTTGCAACATTACTATTTGTATTACTAATATTATTCGTTATTGCTTTTTCATTTTCTTTGAATATTGCAGACTTAAATTTCATTTCACTTTTTATCACATCATCAATATTATTTTTCTTAACAGTTTTAATACTTGAAGGCATATTTATAACTGTATTAAGTTTCTTACTTGGTGAACTATTTAATTTTGTATTAAGAAGTCTTCCATATGATATTTTATTTTCAACAAGTTTTGGAATACTTGAAGACGATCTACTACTTCGTGGGTTTGACATACTCCTGTCACTTCTTGGGTTAGAGTGATCATTAAAATCAACTCTTACTGTTTTCTTATCGGAAGCATATGGCTTCTTATCAAGTTTTATTGATTTTACGATTAAAAACTTTTCTGTTTTTTCATTTAAATTCCTTCCTGAAGAGTACTTCTCAGATGGTTGAAGTTTATTAACTATATTATTAAAATTTGAAATGCTAGCATTTTTGTATGTGTTTTTCTTAACTAGATCAGTAAAGCTAATAAGTTTATTCTTTCCTAGTTCTTCTTTGATTTTTACTTCGAAGTCTAAGTTGCTTTCTGTATTAGAGACTATTGTTGATTGACCCAACTTATCTATTAATATTATTAAGTGTTATTTATATAATTAATATTACTTTCTGGGTTAAATTCTGTTTCTGAAATAGAGTTAATGCCGTTTAATAATCTAGAATTTTTAGCACCTGAGAGAAATTATAAGTAATTAATTATATTATATTTAATATTGTAAATACTTCTATTTGTTCCTTTTCTTGGTTGCCCTTTACTAGTTGGATTATAATAGTGATCGTTATTAAGATTATTGCTAGATGGAGGAATGCCATTAATATTATTAATTACATTCCTTATATTAAATTTAATTGCATTTTCTTTCTTTGGAATATGGAACAAAATACTTCCATTTGATTTTGGTATTGAAAGTTTCTTTGAACTATTATTTTTCATTTTTTATAATATAATTAAATTAGTAAAAATAAATAAATAAAACTTAATATATGATATAAATGCAATATAATTGTAATATAAATACGATATAATGTTATTAATTTCATTATTATTACTTGATTAAGCTTACTTTATAAATATTATTTATCCTTTTATATTGAAATATAACATGTAAATATGATTATTTATTAATATTAACTGGTATCAGATGCTTGAGTAGTTAAAGTAGTTACTGGACCTTGAATTTCTATTGATGAATTAGTAGGGGCATTAATTCGATATGATCCAAACTCATCTTTAGTAAAAGAAGCATGTTGGATATGATCTTTAACAGGATCTTGAATATTGTTTCCGTATCTATTCTATATTTAATATTATAACAAATTATACAAATTCGATATTCTCCCATAACTTATCGTCAGTATCCTTATTAAGTGATTTCCAATTGAAATCTTCTCGTACATATTGATCTACTCCTACTCTAGCATTTTGTATTACAGGGTTGATTCTAATTGCTGACTCATATCCAGCTGCTACGAAATTTTGGAATTCTGTTCTATAATTTATTATAATTTTAATACGTTTGGAATTGACCTCGTAATCGTAGATCAGCTTTTGCTACGTTACTTAGTTCTTTTACTTTTTCTACTGGCTTGTAACTATCAGGAATAAGAGATTTGATTGGTTTTAAGTCTTTACTTAAATATTTAACAATAACTGGTTTTTCCATTTTATCCCATACATTATTTAAATTAAATTTATCACTTGATACTATAGTTTCCATACTTTGATGTCTGATTATAGGTGTCTCCCAAATAGGACCAGAAAGTCTCATTGATTCGTTTTTAACTTTTGTAATAGTATTAGAATCTTTAGTATCGTGTCTTAAATTAGCTTTGTTATCCTTATTATTTATATTATCCTTTAATATTGGGTTTTCATTTTTTTCTTTTAGATTATTTATTTCTGGAGCCTTTTCTGTATAATAATTATAATTTAATTAATTTTACCATTTTTTATTTTAGAACAATACGTTGATGTGATAAATAGTGAATATAAAGTAATAACTCCTATTATATAAAACGAAAGATTAAACTTCATTTTTTAATTTGTAAATTAATTATATATTTATTTTATTAGACTTAGACATTAAAAACCTAAAAATGAATAATAAATGAATAGTTAAATGTTATTTAAATATTAAATTATTTAGAGCAATTAAAATTTATTATAAATATAATTAATGAGTCATGATAATGAAGACGATTCTTTGAAAAGAATGACTGAGGTTGATAAACTATTAGCAAAATTAAAATATATATCTTTTAAAATTGGAGGAAAAGTTGATGAAAATGGTATATAAATTAATAATATTATCGTATTTGAATGTTATTTAAATTAATCAAATTTAGATTTTGATACTAGAACAATCCTTGACGAATTTGAGAAACTTAGAGTCGAAATCTCATTTAAACTTAACGAAACTGATAAATTTTTAGATGAAAAGGATAAACTAGGAACATCTAAAGACGCTGCAAAAACACAAGAAAAGTACAAGTTAGAAAATAAAATAACACTAAACATCGAAGAGTTAAAGAAGAAATTCGAAGTTCTTAAAACAACATTAGAATCACAGAAAAAGGCAAAAAATAAAGTAATTTTATATAAAAAATATTTTAAAAGATTCAAGCATCTATTGATAACAAAGAAGAAGTTAAGACTTTACTTGGTCAAAGATTAGATTATATAATAGTATATCAAAATTTTAAAATAGGGAAGAAATGAAGGAGTAATTGATAATGAAGAACAAGAGAAAAATAAATACACAATGGATAGATTAGATGAATTACTACAAAAGACAAGTAATGATGATGGAACAGGAAGACAATTAAATCCTGAAAGAGAAATATACGAAGAAGAACAGAAAAAAATAGATGAATGGAAAGGAGAAGTCCAAGATCAAGTAAATAATAACTTAACTAATTTTATTAATCTTATTAATCTTATTATTCTCATTTATATTGCAGGATAAAATATTAGACAAAGTAGGCGGCAATATAAAAATCATTCTTGGTGAAACTAAAAAAATTGCAGTAAACCAAGATAACGTCTCAAAAAAAGTTAAAGAAGTAAGTAAAGCAGCAGACAAAACAGAAAAGAAACTAGACTCTACTAACGCAAAAATAAAAGATCTATTAGAAAAACTAGGTCATGATAAAATATGTATAGATATTGTTCTAATTGTTATTTGTTTGGGGCTTATTGCTGTTTTATATGGAGTTATTAAATCTAAATTGGATAACCCTGCAAATACTACAACAGCAACAAATTCTACATCCACAACAACTGGAAAATTACTATATTACTAATATTTTTTTTAATATTAAGAATCTAATATTATAAATAATATAAATACTTTCTCTTGTATAGAAATATTATTTTTTTCTAAATAATAATAATAATTAAATTAATTTTATTATAATTACTATAAGAATAACTTAATTTCAATTAATAAATATAAAATGAGTGAAGAAGAAAACAAAAAATTATCAGAAGTAGAAAAGATCCTATCAAAGTTAAAATATATTTCCTGTAAACTTGGTGGAAAAGACATGGAGCCGGGTAATTGATTATTTTAATTAATATAATTAAATATTTAATAAGAATTCGATATAAGAACTGTACAAGACGAATTCGAAAAATTAAGAGTTGAATTAAACTTTAAACTTAATGAAACTGATAAGTTTCTGGATCAAAAAGATAAAATAGGAAACTCTAAGGAAGGAGTAAAAGTTCAAGAAAAATACAAATTAGAAAATAAAATAGATATAAATATTGAAGAGATTAAAAAGAAGTATGGAGAGTTACAAACAACATTTGAATCTCAAAAGAAAAACAAAAAGAAAGTATATTAGTGCATAATTATATTAATTATATTTATAATGTTAGTATGGAACTGGAATGGCAAGTAAAGAAGAAAGTTTAAAATTACTCGGTGAAAGATATGATTATATAAAGGTAGATATAATAATATTATAATATAACAATGTAATAAACAAACTTATAGAATCGTAACGAGGGTATATTAGATAAAGATGAAATTGAGAAAAACAAATATACTATGGATAAATTAGAAGATTTAATAGGTGGCGGCGGTGGGGGCACAAGCGACAGCAGACTAGATGAAACTGCTCCAGAAAGAGAAATCTACAAAGAAGAGCAAGATAAAATAGATGCTTGGAAAGATGAAGTAGAAGATCAGGTATTTTCTACTAAAATATTTACTATTAGTTAAACAATAACAAAAACAAATAATTAAACTTAACATGAATTAATATTTTTACAATTATAGGATAAAATCCTCGGAGCTGTTGCCTCTAACATAAAAGTCCTTAATAGTGAATCCAAAAAAATTGGTTCTAAACAAGACGACGTTTCTAAAAAAGTTAAAGAGGTAAGTAAATCAGCAGATGTAACAGAAAAAAAACTTGAAAGCACTAACAAAAAATTAAAAAACTTATTAGAAAAGCTTGGACATGATAAAATATGCATAGATATTGTTTTAGTTTTAATTTGTATTGGCTGTATAGTTATACTTTATAATGTAATCAAATCAAAAGTTACTGCTGATAACGCAGCTGCTGCGACAAATTCTACTATGACAAATACAACTAAATTATTTTACTAATAATATAGTTATAATACTTAGAATTTTTATCACTAAATTAATTAAAATAAATAAAGTGTTTATTATTCTTTAATTTTTTAATATTCTTTAAATATTAAAATATTCATATGTGTTTGTAAAATTAACATATAAATACATTAATTAACAATAACTATAATTCTTTATTTATAAACTATAATTTCAATATTTATTAAACTTTCTTTAATTATTTTTTATATAATATAACTTCTTGCTGTTTGAAATATGCTTTATCATCAATGTCAATCAACACAAATTTAAAATAGTACTTAACTGAAAAGAGATTATTAATATCTTTATAAGTAGGAGTTAAATCATAAGCACTAATAAACATTCTAATAGGAATTATATCTTCTTTTTCTGGGCAACCATCAAGTATTTCAAATTTACTTATCAGTGATAAATCAGTTTTTTGTGTTAAACCTATATAGTATTAATTAATGAATTGATTGGTATTAATATTGAATCATTATATCTTACCTGTTCCTAATGTTTCTTTTTTTATTATCTGTAACTCGACAAGCTTTATTCTCATTTTAACGTCAACAAAGTATACTTTGCCTAATACACAATCTTTTAAATGATATTTGCTATGAAATAATTCATATTCTAAGTGAACTAAGTTTTCTATTCCTACTTCCATTCGTATGTTTGCATTTAATTCTGGGATTTGATTGTTGTTTACAATAAAAAACAGTTCTTCTTTTGCATATTTAGTTCCGAAGACACGTTTTGTGATTATAACTCGGACGAAATATCTGTTATATGATTAGTTAATATTATTATATTAGGTGTAAAAATATTATGATATTGTGATATTACTTGATTATTACAAGGCTTCCTTTATATGAGTCATAAGGGCATTCGATATTATTAAAAAGAAATGGGATTGATATTTGTTCTGTAATACTGCCTTATAATTATTTATATTAATAAATTTTTGATATACCAGGTGGTTCAATTTCTTTATTAATATTCAAATATTCAAGTTTATTATCCTCATTTTTAGAAGCTGTGATATAAATATTTTTAAAACCATATATATTTCATACATATTTGACCTATAAGTTCTATTGTAATTCCATTATGCTCAAAAGCAGAATCAGTCAAACTCAATACAACATTTCCACTTAAATCATCATTAGAAGAAAATATATAATATTTTTCTCCTGTTTCGTTATCTAATACTGTTTTTCTAATTTCTTTATTCGGTTTAATATTAATCTTAATATCAGGAAATCTTTGAAAACCTTGTATTAAAGATGACAACATTAACTAAAATTTCTGATTAATTAATTAACTAAATTAATTAATAAATTAATAAATATAGTAATTATACTTAAATTATTATATAAATAATTTACAATGGAAAATTCACACAATTCCAATCAAATTACAACAATCAACATAAAATTAGGAATGTTAACAAAATCAATTATCATTATCCTTATTACATTTTATCTACTAAGTTTCCTTAACAAAAATTTCGTTCTTATCTATTCAAACATGCCTATTTTCACTATTTTCTGGAGTGAATTATGGAGATTCCTTACAGGACCATTTATTTCTGATAGTTTACCGAATTTTTTTATTAATATATCAATCATTTCATTGATACTAAACTACTTTGAAAACATTGAAGGAACACTTAAGACGTTAAAATCATTCTTTGTACATATAATTCTAATTCAAATTTTACAAATGGCCTTTCATATTGTAATGATTATAGCCTTTTCAAAAGATCATGTTTATTTAATTAAGTCACTTACTCCTTTAAATTTGGCTTATTTATTAGAAGTGATATTCATTACTAATAAGAAACATATAACAACTTTTCATAGTGTAGAGATTAATAATAGACTACTCTTTGTATTTTATTTAGTTTTGTTCATTTGTTTCAATTATAATAGTTTTATAATTGAAACATTAGTTGGTCTATATTATGGATTTTTAATTAGTAAGTATAAAGGTATGATTACTTTTATATCTGATGAAACTATATTTGCTATTGAAAAAAGTGAAGGATATAAAGCTATAACTAATTTTGATGGTTATACTACACTTGATGATGCGCTTAAGTCGGAATTATGTGCTTTGAAACAGCATGATGAACATGAAGATTATGAAAATAATTCAACCGGAGCTTCAGGTGTGTCTGGAAGTTCAAATGGTAATTCGGGATTTAATACAGGATTTACTAATAAAGGAAGTAAGAGTAGTAAAGAAGATAATAATAATAGTAATTTTAATAATATATAACATAAATGAACTATATGATCATTATGTTTATTATATTTATTACAATTACTTAATTTTAGGTCAAAATGAAAAAATTGAGTATGATAAGTTGGATATAGATAACATTGATATTAACATCAATTAAAAGATTTAACAATTGATAATAATATAAATTTATTGTGTATCGAATAATATCTTATAATATCTAATAATTATTATAATAAGAAATTTGTTTATGAAATGAAAATAACAATTATATTAAGTATTCATTCTTTACTTATTATATTTAAATTATTAAATTATAGAATTTACTTAATACATTAAATAAAATATTTCCTATTTTCACATATATAAACTATAAATGTCACTTGATAACATTTTATCCACATTTAACAACAACTTCAACAAATTATCAAACATTCTCTTTAGCAACGATAGCATCGAAATTAAAAATTGGTATTTTAAATGCTTTACCATATTTTCTTTTTTCTGTGGTATACGATACATTTACAATTATTTAAAACATAGCCATCCTTTATACTTTCTACGATCAAAGTTAACTCAATTTCCAAAACTTAATATCGATAATTTCTGTGTTATAATAGGCTTCGGCGATTCCGATGCTAGTATGACACTACTAGAATATTTACTTGAATTAGGCTATAAACTTATTCTACTAAATAATGAAAAAATGATAAACTTCAGAAAGAACAATATTGAACTACAAAATATATTACTAAAGCATACTGGTAGAGTTTTTGTTTATAGTAATCTAGAAATAGGAAAGATTGATCTCTCACAAATTATTAAGAGTTTTAAAATCGACTATATATTTGATACTAGTATTTATAGACACTTTTTAGAATTAAATGAAAAAGAAGAAAAAAATTATGAATTAAAGTTCTTCCATTATGATGAAATTACTGAAAATCTAAATGAGTATTATGGGATTATGGAAAAGTTTAAAGAATTTCATGATGATACAAACTTCTATATGTTTAATTATGTCGATAAATATGATGATTTAAATTATAAATTCTTATACGATTTGAAGATTGGATTTTTAATTAACTTTGCAAATGTTTACAAAAACAAGTTTATTATGAAGTTTATAAAATTAAATAATGAGAATAAGAGAAATCCATTTGATAAGAAAGATGTAAGGCAAATTATAATATTTTCGAAAGATAAGGATGTAGAAGAGCATAAGTTGATTTAATTTTTATTAGTTATGTGAATTAGCGTATTAGTGTGATAGTGACTATTGAGAAATATGGCATTAATAATTATATTAATCAATTGATGTGTTAGTTTTTAATTATATAACTATTATATTTTTTAAACTAATTAATGATTTATATATTTTAGGTTTTTAAAGTTCAATAAATCAAATTACAATCATAATAATAATTATATAAAATATTATAAATTAAATTCGAAAATTTAATTTTGTTGTAAACGTGTTAATATTATAATTTATTAAGTTAATATACTAGAAATACTATTTTATTAACCTTTAGTATAAATAATGTAGTAAAACTAAAATTTATTTATTAATTTATTAATGGCTGAACAACCAAAGTAAACTAAACTAATAAAATATAATATCATTAATAATTTTATACTAGTAATTTTAATCCTACAAATCCCTCTGCAAATCCATTTCTACGACCAGGCAACAAACCTCAGGTAAAGCCAAATCTAAACGCAAATGTTGTAAAAACTGATCCATCAAGAGAACAATTAAAGAAAAAAATATTAGAGTCATTAGAACCTGATACTTCTATTGACACAAGTTTAGTAAAAGTACAATCATCAGTTTTGGTTGAAAATATTGAAAATGAGGTAAATAAATAATGTAAATTTATATTATTTTAGATATATGAATATGCCGGAAAAAATTCTAAGGATAGAACATATAGAGAAAAAGGAAATTTGATAGTGAATAAATTAAAAGGGAATATAAATTCGAACTCTAGAAAGATATTAAAAACTGGAATGATATCAGAAAGTGATTTTGTAAAAGGTGGAGAAAAGGTAATTTAAATTGTTATATATTAAAATAAATAATAATAGGTTGAAGAACTTTTAAATAAATTAAAAGAAAGTAATAAAACAAATGAAACTAAAGTACCTGGAAAAGGTACAACAATGCCACCAAAAATTAAAGTACCGACTAAGACTAACAATCCTGAATTCTCAGCTCCTAAAGCATTTGATAGTAAATTAACATACTATATTCATATATATTTTAATACTATTTACTAAATATAATTTTTATTTCTTAAAAGCTTTTAATAACGACGAAGCAAATGATTATTTTAAAACAGATACTATTCCTAATAATGAAACTGATAACACTGGAAATACTGGAACTAATATGGATAATCAAGAAAATGTATTAAACAAAGATAGCCAAGAAAATTTAAAGCAAGAATTAGAGCCAAAAACCGTGTTAATGTCAAATGATTTTGATAATCCAAATCAAAATACAAATACAAAGCAAACAAATAAAGTCAATAATCATATTTCAGATGATTTTATGTTATTAAGCGACAACAATAATAATAACAACAATTATAATAACAATAATAACAATAATATGAATAATATGAATAGTAATAATATCGAGCAAATAGATAATACAAATAATATTAATACAGCTAATCAAGAACCATATAAACATGTCCATGCAAAAGGTTCTAAAAAGGATTTGGGAAAAGTTGATCCAATTAGTCCTAGGAATAATAATATAGGAATATCTAGTATTAATGATGGTAATCAGGTAAATCAATCAAACGAAGTAGATAATAGAAAAATAGGTATAACCAATGAAGAGAATAATGACAATATACACGATAAGCATGCTGATAAACACACAGATAAGCCAGTTGCAATGCCTCCTAAAAATATGAATCCACCAAATATGAACATAAACAAACCAATTAATCAACCCAAGCCAATGAATCCGCCTAATATGAAATCACCTGATAAAATTAATAATAACAGCCATATAAACAAATCATCACTTAATAGCAACATTCAAGCAACAACCATTATTGATAAAAAGCCAGAAGTAGAAATGAATCAAATGAACCAAATTCATCAATCTAATAGTGCTAATAATATAAATAATTCTTTTAACTCAATGCCGGTCTTAAACCCATATTCAACATCAAATCGACCAACAGTAGTAACAGCAGACAATAGTGAAAAGTTAGAAATGTTAAAGAAAATAAACATTTTACATAAAAATAAAAATATGAGTATATCTAATAATCCAAATATGAGTAACTTTGGGCAAAATATGAACCAAGGTGGAAATCAAGGAGATAGAGGTAATATATTTATATTATATTAGATAATGTATCCGTATTGTCTTATGTTTCCAATTCTGCACAACCTAATTTTAAAGCCCAGAGCGAAAGAGATGCTCCTATGCCAACACAACAGTCAAATGTATTTATCTTTATCTTAATAATTACTTAATAATAGAAATTTATTGCCCAATTCAGTATAACTAAAAAGAAAGATAATAACCTCCATGAAGATGTTGAATATATCCCAGCAGTTACAGTAGAAAATAGTGATTATGTAAAAAACTTAAAAGAAGAAGTTAGATCATTACGAGAAGAAAAATTAACTACTGATCATGAGCTTGAATTATTAAAAATAAAAACTGAAAAATATGAAAAAGAAATGGATGAATTACGTAACGTCATAAGTGACTTAAGAAATAAATTATCAAAAACAAATGAAGAATCAAATAAACTAGAATTGAATCATTTAAATAATAGTATTTTAATTAAAAATCGTGAAAATGAGATTTTAACAAAAGAAAATATTATCCTAAAAGGAAAGTTAGTCGAAGTTCAATCACATGTCGAAAGGATCATCTATGAGGGTCAACAGTTTAGATGTGAGTCCAACCAACATGTAATTATTTAATTAATAACATTTCTAGTTTAACATAATTAAAACTGAAGTTGAGAACCTTAAATCTGATTTTATTAAAAACGATCGACTTTCTAACATTAATGAGAAACGAGTATTATTCAATAATAGTCCAACACTAAATTCTAATAAAGATAAATATATATCATCAGATAATAAGCTTAATATTAATACTTCACCATCATCTTCTCCAATAAAAGGAGTTGGAGTTTTTGGAGTAGGTGCTGGAATGGGTGGCGGTTCTGTACATGATTATAATACTGACTTTTTCCATAACAATACCAACCATACCAATACGAATGTACATAATACCAATAACAATGTACACAATCATAATCATTATACAAATGATTTCAATAGTAATGTAATTAAGCAAGAAAGTGGTAATCCTTTTGATAATGATCCTGCTGATATTGAAGAAAAAAATAATTTAAATATGGTCAATAATGAACCATTTGATAACATGAATAATAACTATAATAATTATAATAATAACGCAGAGGAAGTCGAAGACAATCTACAAGATCATCAATACTTAGATAAACAAATAGGGAATGATAAGACACAAACTATTTATAATGATAAGGATAATTATGAACTCAAAACTGAAATTAATAACGATTTGAATGATTTTGGAATAAATCAAAATAATCAAGTTGGATTAGGTCTAGGTCTTACAGGTGAAGATATTGATGAGTCACCTGGCATTACGAAAAACCAAGTAAATCAAGTATTAAATCCGGAATCCGGTTCAACTGAGAATATGATGGAGAAACCAAATAATAATAATTTCAATAATTATTTTGGTATTACTTATTATATATAATATATAATTTTAGATAACTATGAAAACAATTTTACTGAGCAAGCAAAACTGAATAATAGTAATAACATAAGTAACAATATAACTGGTAATAAAACAAACCAGAATAATAACTATATTGGTAATACTGGCAATACTGGAAATACAAATAACTTTAACTTATTTCAAAATAAAGAAACAACAACAAACAATAATTTGAGTACTATTAGTAATACTAGCAATACCAGCAAGGTAAATAAACTTATATTTAAATAATATCTTTATTATATAGCCTATAAAAAGTACTACTCAGCAGATTAATCCAATGAATCAAAGTAAAAATAGCCAAAGCTTCGAAAAACCTTTTGAAAATCTAACTGAAAAAACTAAGTCTAAAAATGATGCATTTGATTTATTTGGCTCTAGCAGTGAAGACGCCAATATATTTGATAAAATACAAACAACAAAACAAAAACCTGTGGTTAAGCCAATTATTCCTCCTAAAAAAACAATTCAACCTCCTGTTGTAAATAAAAAAATTAATCCACCAAACCAAGATAGTTTAGATTTTAATAGTCCTGATAATATATTTGGAGCATTTACTAATAATCAAAATAATAAAGCTCCCACTAAAAAACAAAATAATGTCTTCGATTAGTTTAGGTAGATAGAAATGTAATCATTTTAATCAATTTAATATATTTATATTATTGATAAGTATTAATTTACTTATATTTCTATTTAGATATTTTTGTTGAATTAGTTTTAATTTATTATATAGCAAGAAAGAATTAATATATTATACTATATAAATATAATTATATTTTAAATCTTAATATGTTTAAAAATATTAAATGTATTATATAAAAGTTATATAGAAACGAATAATAAAACTCTATTCAATAAAATAATAAAAAGTTAAAAACCTTTAAAACTAGTATTTAAAAAAAAAATCAAAATTTAAGCATCATCGTCATCATTATTATCATCGTCATTTTGATCATCATCGTTGTTATCTTCATCCTCATCATCTTTTTTAGTTTCTGCTTTTTTTGGTTCTTCCTTCTTTTCGGGTTTGTCATCTCCATCATCATCGTTATTATCATCATCATTTTGTTCATCTTCTTCATCACCATCTTCTTTGGTCTTTTGTTTTTTAGCTACTTCCTTTTCCTTGACCGGTTCAACTTTTTTCTCTGGGGATTCTACCTTACTCTCTACTGTCTGTCCATTATTTTCAAGTGTTTTTCCATTATTTAAAGTAGCCTTCATACTAGCATTAACGGAGCCTATTCCGTTTGCGTTTGATGGGGATTTTGGTTGTCTTTCTCTCTTTTCAGCTGAAGATTGAAACTTTTCAATTAAAGTTTCTATATTTTAATTAAATTATTTACTAGCATGTTTTGTTGTATTAGGAATAGCCATCATCGATTTAGTTTTATGCATGTTCATTTGCATACTTAAGAATGTTTTTTGTTCTTGCATAATTTCATTTCTTCTATTTTTAAACTTTTGTAGAAGATTATTAAGATCGACAGCTCTGTTCTTTTTGAAGTCACTGAAAACTGTTTGTTTTTTAGTTATATGTGCGTTTATTTCGTTTACTTGGTGGCGTCTAATTCTTTCGATTTCCTTCAATTTTATTTTCTCTTTACGATCTAACCATTCTAAATCTTCCTTTTTTGTAAGTTCGGCAATTTGTATGTGTAAATCATGAGCTTTAACAAAACTATTTATATTTAATTATTTTGTTTACTTTTCTTGTTTGATTAGTTCGTTTAGGATTTTTTGATCGTTCAAGAGTTTTGCTGAGTATTTTGTTTGCTTAGGGTAGCTGTGTTCCCATTTTGTTAGTTCGTCTTCTAAATTTCTTTCGTGTTGTTCTTCCATGGCTTGTTCGTTTTTCTCCCAATCAGAAACGATATTACTAAATTGAAGGTCATATTTATTATTAAATTCGTCAATAGCTGCAAGTTGTTCTTCTTCAAGATTTTCGAGCTAAAATTTTTAATATTTATTATATTACATCTTCTTTTTGATTAAGCTTCATTTCCAGTACTTGTTTTTCAGTTTCAATCTTTTTGAACTGGATAATTCTTTGTCTTGCCATTTCAGCTTCTACAAATTTTAAATTTTTCACAGATTTTTCTTGATGCTCTTTTAAAATTGTACTAAATAATAATTAATTGTAACTTATTTACATTATTTCTCTTATTTTTTCTAAGTCCATTTGTAAATACTCTTTATCTTTTTGATTAAATAGAGAAATGTTATTAATGCTATCATCTTCTTTTTTATGGTCGCCTCCTTTCATTTTCATTTTATTTATTATATAGTAAATTAAATTTAATAATAAATAATATCATAATTTAACTTGAGTTTTAAAAAAATAAATATAAATTAATAAATATAAAAATAAGTAATATAATATTATATATAATTTAAATTAAATTATCACAACAAAAATTATGTTTTACTCTTAAGTCTAGCTTATTAATTAATATAAAGTATTTAATAGTCTATAAAAAGCACAATAATATTCAATTCTACAATAATTTTCACACAAAATCATCTAATAACACACGTCATTAGAGATCATTATATCAAATAATCTTAGGATTATTCTTATCAATTTAGTCAAGGAATTGTCGTCATTAATTCATTAATATTTACCATACAATATAAAAACACATATATTACACATAAATCTTACAAATAAATCTTACAAAAATCTTACATAAAATCTTACTATACTTTTACAAAAATTGTATACACATTAATATATTTATAAACTTATTGTTGATAAGGGAGAAAGTTGAAAGGGTAAGTTATATTCTCACTTATTGCAGCAGTATTATTAGTATTGCTGTTGCTACTATTCCATGCGTTGTAAAAAGCAGTTTGCATGTCTGGAATATTTTGAATGTTTTGCATGTTGAGGATTCCAATATTATCATTATTATAAAAAGGATTTCTAGTTTTGTCCATACTTAACATATTATTAATAGTAACCAAATTTGCTAAGTAATTTAAATTCTCATAGTAATTTTTGGCTTGATAGTTTTGGATAAACATTTGCATATCAAAGAAGTTTTTGATATTCTCTTTAAGTAACTCACTTTTGGCAAAGCTTAATTGGAAGTTCTCTGATTTACTTTCTGCGCGGTTTAACTTTTTCATAATCTCTTCCATTTGTGCTGAGTCGCTACACATACTGGGGCAAATAACAGTATTTTGATTGATAGTATTGTAATTATTAGTAATTTTGATAATTTCAGAGATTTCATTGGTATCTGCATTGTTCTAGAAAAAAATTATATAAAATTATATAAAAAATAATTACCTCTGGCTTTCTGTAATGAATCTTCATGTGAGTCTTCATGTTTCCTCTTTCTGAGAATTTTCTTCCGCAACTAAGGTATGGGCATTTGTGAGGTTTAAGGCCGGTGTGAGTATGTGAGTGAATTTTTAAGGTACTGCTTCTTGCAAATTTAGCATCACAAACTGTACATGTATAAGGTCTTTCGTTGTTGTGAATTTTAAGGTGGTCTTTAAGATGGCCGTGAGCTTTAAAGGCCATTGTGCAACCTTCGAAGCTACATTTAAATGGCTTTTCTCCAGTATGGATTCTGGTGTGTGTCTTTAAGTTTCCTTTTTCATTGAATGATTTAAAACATCCATTATATCCACAAACAAATGGCTTAGCTCCAGTCTACAAACATTTAATATAAATTGTTTAATAATTTTATCTTACATGAGTTCTAATATGAATTTTTAGCCTGCATAATCTTGAATATGTCTTGTCACAGCTAGGGAAATTGCATTTAAAAATCTTATCCATTTCTTCTTCTTTTACTTTAACTGATGTTGTTTGGTCTTGGTCATTATCTTGGTTAGTTGAATTTTCTTCATTTGGAGTCTATTTAATAAATTAAATAAATAATCTTACTCTGTTATTGGCATCCTTTGTGCTGATACTTATATTGCTTACTGACTTGTTACTTTCTTTCATATTGTGATTTGGGCTATTATTTTGGTCTGTTGGAATAGTAGAAACGCTTAAATTAGTTATGATAGTTGGGTTTGAGTTAATATCGTCGATATTCATTTGAATTTTTAAACTGTTTTGGAAATTGTTGTTTGATTGTATCATTTATGTTTTTTCTTATAAATTTTAATATAATAATTAAAATATATTACGGTGTTATGATATAAGAGTTTCTAACATATTTTTAATACTGGCAAAATATTTATGTATTATATTTTAATATTTTATTAATACCAATAGTACCAATAATAATACAAATAGTACAAATTATATCAATAATATCAATAATACAAATAATAAACTATTTTCAGATATATAGTCAATCAACAATATTAATATTAATATTAATTATATACAAATTCTAGTGCATATATTAATTAATGTTTAATTTTTCTAAAATTTAATATAAACTAATAAACATATTTTATAATATTATTAATATTATTTGTATTATTTGTATTATATTTTGAATATATAAGTTATTTCTGCGTAATATCAAGTAAGTTCAATTAATTTTCTTCAATCCTTAAATCTTAATATCAAGATCATTCTCTTTTTTTGAACTATTTGCAGTTTTTTTATTTAATCTTTTTTCTTTATTCTTTTCCTTGTATTCATTATCAAACTGTTTCTTTTTTAATATTCTCTAATAAAGTAAAAACAGCATATAAATACTTTATAAGGTCTTAAAGGAATCTTATTGACATCTTGTCTTCCAACATGAATTCTTCCTCTCTTTTCTCCTAAGTTGTTAGTTTCAATATTCTTAGGTTTATTATCTCTTAAAATTTTGGGTTGACGACAAGCAAGTTTATATAATTCGCTAGAAGCTAACTTGGCTCTTCTAAGTTTTAAGTCTAATGAAGGTCCTATTTCTTTCATGTCGAGTTTGTTGTCTTTTATCTATAAGTTTTAATATAAGTTATTAATTAGTAATTATTTTATTTACTAAATTCATATCAATTTTATCCACTTGGAATGACCTGAATTTAATGACTTTATCATCACCGGTAGAAAGTATTATAATTCTTTTCAAATCTGAAATATTAACATCATCAATTTCATAAAGCATTAAATAATCTAAAAAGAACTTCTTTACTCTCTCAAGTTCAAAATCAGTTTCGAAAGAATCTCCTTGGAATATAATAATAGGTTTCATACAAGCGTCAACTTCAATATCAGTAAAGTAAGAAATAGGGAGATAGTTAATAACTTCAAATTCAAAGAAGTCAAGCATTCTATTATCAAACAGACTTCCAAGTAATAAATTCATAGGACGCTTTTTTGTATCTGTTGCATAGGTAAATAAAGCAGTATCATTTTTCTCAGATAAATATTCAACCGAGTTTGGTGATTTATCGTCAGTAAATAAATCAGGGATTACATTCTTGCGTCCAAGTTTCTTTGATTGAGTTTTCCTTATTGAGAACTAAAAGATTAGTTAATATATTTGTATAGACTTTCATATTTTAGTTTATTAATTTATTAATTATTACCAAATCATGAACAATCATTTTGGTTATCTCACTTGATTTGTTATTATTGATAAATAGGCATTTTTTAAATGTTTCAATCTCTTTTGGTTGTCTTGATTCTAAGTATAATTTGCCTTTATGAGTTTTAGCTTTTTTTCCGGTGTCTTCCATTTTATGATAAAAATGATATAAAATTAATACTATTTGTATTTAATAATATTTTATTTAATAATATATATTTTTATAATTATATTATGAATCAATATCAATGAAATATAAGTTAATTATAAGATAAAATAATGGGGATTG
>Ga0210011_1001695_pt1 | contig 19787 bp, 23 predicted proteins | sample CryGeymeta201502_FD_183972 | JGI IMG/M metagenome (GOLD analysis project Ga0210011, IMG submission 183972) | Groundwater microbial communities from Crystal Geyser aquifers in Utah, USA - Crystal Geyser metaG 2015-02 (SPAdes) (version 2) | ecosystem: Environmental > Aquatic > Deep subsurface >...
GCGCTGGCTCGATGGATCGACCATGCCGTCCGGTTTGCCCATCAGCAGCGCAAGCGCCATTGCTAGATTCGCATCCGTCTGCGCGAGTTTCTGCCCCGCCAACCATTCCCGCGGCGTGAATCGCTCGATGAAATCGTCGCGGGCAATGCGCGTTTGCACAACAACAACATCCGGCACCGCATCGACAACTAGCCGTCTGCCGACTACGCGCCCTTGGTGAATGATATCTTCGTAGTGCTCCGTCATATTCTGTACCTGATGTAGTAGGTCAGTTTGTCTATCTCTGTTAACGACGATGATATTTCGACCGCAAAAGATTTAGCAAACGGGATCGGCGGGCCAAGTGACTGACCAATCCCAACAACGTATTGCACCGCGCCAAACTTTGCTATAGCGCTGCTTGCCATATCTATGACAACAGCGCCATCTATGTGTAGCACTATCCTCGTGCTTCTAACAGTTCCGTCCACCCGCCTTAACGCAAGATAATCTATATAGCCAGAGCCAGAAACGTTAACCATTTCCTTCAGGACGTTAGCGGTTAGCGCGCCAGAAAACGTTTTTAAGGCAGCCCCATCTGCCGGGGCTATACCGGCTGGCTCGGACTGGAACCCGAATAACTGCGACGTACTCTCCGCCGGTTGCACTATGCTACTCAGCAACACGTCTGCCATTACACTATCCTCAGTAGACCGGCAGCATACGCTACCAGCATCGCGGTATCGCCGTCGCTAACCATCAGATCATTGCCGCTGCCAACGGCATCAATCACATTGCCGTTGCTCACGATCCTGTGCGCCGCGCCTTTTGCGTGTACCGCAAACAAATCGCCAGCCGCCACTGATACCGGCAGCGTGATGCTCTGCGTCACGGCGTTGTTCACCACGACGCCCTGCCCTGCGGCGATTGCCGTTGACGCGGTTACCGTTGACCCCGACAGGCCGCCACCGCTCGCTGGCAAATATGCCGGGTCGATCGTGTCGCCAGTTGGCAAGCGCAGTACGCGATTACCCGACAACGTTAGCGGTGCGCGCGTTGCCATCGGTTAGCCGATCACTACGTAGCTGCCGTCAATCTCAGCGTTGATCTCGGTTGCCGAAGTTGCAACGCCGAGCGTCTGCACGATGTTTCCGGTAGCAGGTACAAACGACCCGATAGCAACCGACCCGCCAGGCGTTACGTTGCTCAACACGTACTGCACGCCAGCCGTACGGCCAGATACCGCGCTGTTGCTGCCCTCGAAAAACACAGTGGCAGATGCGGCCGATGCGAAGTTGTTCGCGACGAACCCATGCGCTGGCTTAGTAGCGTCAACAGCACTAGCCTTGCGCACGTTTGCCGCGCCAGCTACGTCGTGGATGTTGACGAAATCGCCAGCACTCAGCGCCTCGCTAGCGACGACAACTTTTGAGTCCGCGCCCAAACCAGTAGGCATGAGAGTGCTGTCAATCCGCCCGTCTGCCCCGGTTGCCACAATTTTGTTTGCATCACTTGCGCCTACGCTCGCGCTGATTGCCTGCACCAAAGTTTTTACATTGTTGGTAAGTGTCACAAATAGATTTGTGCTCATCATGTCACCTCGCTAGTGGTTGCTCAATGTCAATGTCAATCCGCGTTGCCGATACAACACGCGCTACTTGTAATAGCCAGCCAGTAGCCAGCGGCGCTTGCGTCAACTGCCCGGACGCACCGGCAAACAATACGCCAGGTAACCATGACCAGCCTGTTTCGTCGGCCAAGCCGAACCGCTGCACAACCACCGACTGCCCGGCAATAGCCGATCCAACGCTTACGCCAACGATCTGTTGAGCGTGTGCAGGTATCGCAGTATCAACCGCCATCAGCACGCCGTTTTCCGATCGCACCACGCGACGTGACTGGATCGTTTCGCCAGCCGTCAATGTCAAAAACTCAGACGATCCACCACCGGCAGACGCGACCAGCACTGGCGTGAGCAACGCGTCAAGCGATGGCGATCCAGCAAGCGACAACGCGCCTTGCGCACCGCTTAGCGTTGCATCAACACGCGTGACCGGAGATAGCGTTACCTCGATCACGTTGCGCCGATCCTGCGATCAGTGATGAGACGGATAGTGCCGGATGTAGTGATTGCCCCGGTGGGCGATAGCAGCGACAGGTCTAACAGATACGTAGGGCCGACCGGCCACGCCGTGGTGTCGATCACCGTAAACCGCACAACTCCCTGCAGAGCGTCAACCCACGTCCCGGCAATGTCTGCAACAGTTACACCAGGCTGTTGAACGCCGCCACTAAGCCCGGACGTTGCCGCGTCAATGTGCAGCGTTGCGGCCCACCCCGTCATGTCGGTGACAGCACCGTTGACCGTGATTTGCCCAGAGTAGTCAAACGTGTCGCCGGGCTTGAAAAACGATGCTACGTTCATAGGCCAAACCTATTCGCTGAAATTATCCGTGCGTCCGTAGCGCTTTGCAGTGACGTTGTTGTGTTGCGCAGCACCAGCCATGCGCGCAGTGTGCCGTTATCCTCTGTTGCTGGATCAATCACAAACGATTCGTTTCGGATTTCGGCCACGGCAGCCGCCATTGTTGCGTGCAGCGTCTGCCCGTACAAAATGCGCATCGCGCCACTCGGGAAAAGGTACACGCGCTGGATGGTGAAATTGTTTGCCGGTACCGTGCCGACAGCGCCAGCGTTATCGTACGATCCGGGGATTACCGCAGTAACATCGCCGGATTCCGCCCCATCGCGTAGCCGGTAGCGAAACGTCGCGGCAGTCTGCGCGGCAAGCGAAATACTGTGCGGGCTAGTGTGATCGGCAACAAAGCCGACGCCCTCGCGCAGTATCATTCCTGCCGATTTATCGAGCGCCAGGTTAGCGCCGTTTGCGCTGATCTTGTTGCCGCCGTTTATGCTGACCGTCCCTACTGCACGTAGCACGTCCTGCAACTGATTGCTAGGCGACAGCGTTACCTGTGGCCTGTTGCTAGCTAACAAAATAGACGTGTGGTTAGCATGAGCGAGCACGCCTAGCTGCACAATCGAGCGTGATTGTGCGGCGCTGAATGGTGTGGTTTGCTGCACGATCACGCCGGACACGTTGATGCCGACATACGTTGCGATAGCGGTTGCAATGTTGGTTACCGTGATACCGGATTGAGCGGCAAACACGGCACGCGTGCGGATCGGCGCGGTATGGTCTGTCGTGTTATCCACGTACCACGCATCAACCTCGCCAACGTCAAACAGCGCAGGATTTGCGTTGACCGACAGCCCGCCGAACGAAACAAGCCCGGTTCCAGCGGTGCCTCCGATCACTTGCGATAACTCTGCATCAAGCGACTGCGACTCAGTGAGCCATGCCCCGCTTTGGTAACGGAGCCAAAAAGGTGCTGCACCGTTTTGTACCTGCACGATCATGCCGGGTACTGGCGTGTAAAAAGACCACGCGCCATCGTAGTAGGCTATCGTGCCCGCAGGTTGACCGGCCCACTGCGCGCCTGTCGCGCTAGCTGGCAGTATGTATGAGTCACCGGTAACAGGCGATGCTGGCTGATCGGCAATGACGTTTGACAGCACAGCAGCGTTGACGGTTGCATCAAGCCGCCGCACGTTATTGTTCGCCGGTACATCGGCCTGGGCGATGCCACTCGGCCATGTCTCCAGCGATAACCTCGGCGTCAACGACATCACGGTACCTCGACTGTAGCTAGATCACCAACCCCAGTAATACGGTTTATCGCCCCGACCGAAACAGTCAGCGGTGCGGACAGCGTGCTCACATCTACGCTCGCGCTAGTGCTCATCGTATCCACCTCAATCTGCCCGCCAGCACCTGCGATTGTAACCCGGTAACCCATCAGATTGATACTCGCAACGGGGTACACTGATGTCCCAAATCGGTGCCTCGCAATCCAAGACGCCGACAACATGCCACCGCTCAACATCGCGCTAACCTGCTCAGGCGCCCACTCGCGTTGCGTGTTTGCTGGTTGGTATGTCTCTGCGCTCACTGTTGCAGACTCCGGCGATGATCCGATGCCAACGCCTCTGTGTGTCAGTGTAGCGCCAATATGGGCAACATTGTTATCCACCAGGTTAACGCCAGCTAGCTCGACAAACCCATCGCCAACCGCGTGGGCCAGCGGCGTGGTGTTAAGCCTACCGCGCAGCAACGTTGATAGCTGCCAGATTCCGGGCGATTCCTCGGCGGCGGTTTGGAACTGCACTATCTCCCATCCGCCAGGCCCGCCGATTGCGACTGCGTTTTGCTCAGATAGCATCTGCTCGTATGTCACGCTCTCTAACTCATCGCCGGGGTTTACCAGCGACACACGGATCACGTTTTGCGCGTCGGTAAAATCTGCCGGTGCGGCTGGCAGCGGATCAAGCAACGTCCCAAGCACCGCATCGCTGCTAACAACCGTATCGCTGTACGTAGCACCGCCATCGGTTGATCGTTGCAGCACGGCACCGGCCCAGCCCTCGGACGATCCTGCAGCGGCAAAATAGCTGCCCAGCACGTCATGCGTGTCAGCAAGCGCCGGGATGTTGAGCCAGTGCCACTCAGTTACGCCAGGGTTTGTCGATGCTGGCGGCGGCGGTGGTGTTATAACTGTGCCGATTGCGTTGCTGCTGAGCGCGCTGCTACGGTCGCGCTGGCATGTCAGCGTCATGATGCCGTCAGCAACCTCCGCCGTCTCTACGCGTAGGCGTGTTGTTTTACCGCGTACCGCTAGCGTGATGATATCGGTTGTGGTAATCCAAGAGTAGCTATCGGGTATTGCAAACGTCACCTGCCCAGCGGATTCAATCCACGATATTTTGAGCATGATCGAAGCACGGCGTGCGGCCTCGTCGGAGTCCATCACCTCCGGCGTGCTCGCCCCGATCTCGCCGGTAACACGCACGTCTTGGCTGATTCGCTCTGCCGTGTGTTTAGCTGGTGCATATCCGGCGACGGCGTTTTGATACTGTAGGTGCAGCTTTCGCGGAAACTCCAACGCCTGCCCGCGACGTGTTTCTTCTGGGTCGCCGACAAGTTCATCTTCCGTTATCGCGGCTACCGGATCGCCGCCGCGTGGGACAAAACGGATTTTGCCGTCCCACTCGCCAGCATCAAAAAAATGACCAGCCCGCAGCGGATCGAGCGCAGACGATGCGCTGAAAAACCCACCGAGCACATAGCCATTTACTACCCCTGTTAGCATTGACGTGTCAATTTCGCTGGCGCTTAGCTGTGCCCTCGCTGATATGTCGGCAACTACGTTACTCAGCGGCACCGGATCGCCGGGACTTAACGCAATAGAAAAAACCGGCGACGGAGAGCATTTTATGCTCGCGGATCCCCGTTGCCCGAAAACCCAGTCCGTTTCTGATATCGCCAAAATGTCGAACGGGTCTTGCGATGTCGATATGATCCCTAAATCTTGCCACGTCAGCCCGCCATCGGTTGATCGCCATACTGTAGGCACATTGGCGACAGTAGAAAAAGCAAAATATGCGTTATCGGCAGGCGACCAATCCACGGTTTTTGGCGTACCCATCAACGGGTTTGTTACATCCGACCACAGTAAGCCATCAACAGAGCGCACTATTTTGCTGTTGCTTGCGACCGCGACGATCGAAACGCCGTTAGACCTAAGCCGCCTAAAAAATGTGCTGCCCGGTATGTCTGTCACCACGCCAGCGTTAGACCACGACACGCCATCGTTAATCCACAGTCTGCGCAATCCGTCCCACACGTACCAGTCGCCACTGACTATAGCCGAGTTAGCGACCGATGATTCGCCAGCGAATGGCGCAGGCCCTGCGTTAATCCAGTCCGAACCGTTGGTCGAATTATAGAGTGTGGTGAAGCCAGCTCCTGAAATCACGCGCCAAAGCCCATTGAAAAAGACAGGCGGCGAATCTGATTGCCCTGAGAAAAACTCCGAATCTACCGTGCCGACCGACCAATTTACACAGTCAACGGATGACTGCGGCAATTGTGGCGGGAAACCAGTCCATCGGATAAATAACCCATTGACATAAGCGACACCTGCGACGTTACTACTGCCCGGTATTGCGGTAAGATTTATTTGCAGCGTCGGCTCTGTGTTGCCAATTGCATTGGCCGACACCTCAAACCGGTATTGCTGTATCCGACCGCCCGTGTCCGTAAGGTCTTTGCCGACAAACACGACATAGCACGATCCGCGATGGTATGGCGCTAATCCAGTGCCGACCTCGGCCTCTATTGCCGCATCAGGCAATTGGTCCTCTGCGCCTAAATGAATGTTGATGCCAGCGGCAAACAGCGCAGTATCGGCAGCCGGAATCTCTGGCGACACCCGCACATCGTAGACCAGTTTTTCATCCTCCCAAATCCGCAGAATACCGCCAATCGGCCCCTCGCAAACACGGATTGCAAACGTAAGCGCCTGCCGAGATTCGGTGACTTTTGGAGCGCCCTTTCCGCCACCGGATGCTTTGCGCTTAGTGACAATCGGCGTGCCGCTGAAAATCAGATTGCCAGATACTGCGGCAGTGCCGTAGATGATCGGGCGCGGCACATTCTCTCTGCCCGTCTGTATCTGTAGATCGCCAATACCAGGCCCGTCGATTTTTAGCGGGTCAACAATGTTGCCAAGCGCAGACCCAATCGCAAACCCGAGCGCCGGATTGCCGAAAAATGTACCGACTACTGCACCGGCAATTGGTAGGACTATGCGTGCCATCGGTATACCTCGATTATCCTGCCAGCCCACATGCTATCAATGCGGTGCTCGACTACTCGCCCAACGCTGCCGTCTGCGTGGATCATCGACAACCCGCCAGCCGGGTGATCGCCAACGATCGCCAAGTGGTGAGGATGCTCGACAAACCGCATCAGCAACACGTCGCCAGCGCGCATAGTTGCCGCATCGACCGGCTCGCCAAACGTAGCAACCATCGCACTGCGCAATCCATCGTTGTGCGGCTCTCGCCCGTACAGCGCAATATCGTGCGGCTCGATGCCAGCGGCAATGCATGCGTGAGCAACAACACCGCCGCAGTCATAGTACACCGGCCCGCGCCCGCGATGCCGAAACGGTTTGCCGATTAGCTGGCGTGCTGCTTGTACGATCCCGATCATGGCCCGGTCGCTGTCACTGAAAAACCGTCAATCAGTACGTCAGTAACTCCAACGGGGTTCTGGATGACCACGCCTACTCTAAGCCATATTGGTGATGCAAACGCATCGTTTGCGGCAAAATTAACAGCGTCAAGATCAGACCATTGCAGGGTCCCATCAATCGACGAGCTAAACTTGAACGTAGATATGATGCTGTTAACGTCTGCAAACTCGCTCATCGGAGACTCGCTGGTTATCATCACGCGTATCGTTACAGATGTTATACCAACAGTAGTGGACACTATCCGCAATCTACCATTCACGGAAACTGGCGACCCCGGCAAAATAAGGACTCCATCCGTAACGATGTTTACCGCAGCAAAGCCACCGGGGGCACCAGTATATCTACCGTACCACGTCCCGGTGTCAGCAAGCCCACCTACATTGCTAATTGCAAACGTACCAGGCGCACCGGGCGACATGCTCCAACCTGTATCTCCACTCTCAAAATCAAGGTTGGCTATCACAACAGGGTTTCCGACCGGGGACATCGGCGCAGGCTCTAATATCGGATTAGCCGGTGGTGCCGGAGCCGACGCAGAAGCTTGCTTTGACCCCTCTTCGCCCAGCGGAATTAGCGGCTCGCCGCGAAAATTTTGCCGGTTGTTGAACTTGGAAATGCAATCCTCGTTGTAACGTTTTGCGCAGTCGCGGCGAACTCGCGCTGTATCGCCAACAGTGATATCAAAATCCGCGTGGTACGCAAGATCAAACGTCGCGCCGATCTGCGATTCGATCTCGTGCGTCCTGCCGGTGTTTGCCCCGGTCAACCACTCGACTACTCCTGGCGCTAGAAACCCATCTGGCACGGCAACGCCTGACAGCGAAAATTGCCGATCTGGCTCAGCGCCAACGCCTGAAACTGTGGCCGCGATCCATTCCGCAGATATGTCGAAATTGCACGGGAACCTTACGCCGGGATCGCCTGCCATGCTGCCAAAAATCGCTCGGCAGCGAATCGAATCGCGCTCAACAATCGAGCGCTTTAGCTTTTGCGACAACCCGCGCATCTCAACGACTACGCTTGCGCCGTCAATCGTACGCGCCTCGCCAAGTGTGCCAGAGCTCACGATCTCATGACCAGCCGCAAGATCATCCGGGTTGACTAGATAGACGATAAACTCGGCATAATCCAGTTTGCCCGATGCAACATCGGCTTCTGTTATCGTCCCGATGTCAAACTCAGATAGCAGCGATGTAATCTCCGCATTGTCAACGTCAAGATTGAGCGATGACGCGATGCTCGATATGTCCGCGCCGTTGCTCGCGTAGTAGGTTAGCGGCCCGTTGCCATCATCGTAGACAACATCCACGTCAAGCGACGTGACGCCAAACGCTGGCGGCGAGTTGTTGCCGACCACTGGCGTGATACGCACCAGATGACATGCCGCAGATGCCTGCGCATCTTTGTGGGCCTGTAGCGTTACCGGGATGCTTTTCATGCGCTCGGCGGCTCTACTTCTACGACAGAAACAGAACCGTTATGCGCGTTTACGTTGTCCAGCGAAAACGGAAGATCATCGGAATCAAACCGCACCCACAGATCATAAGTGCCAGACCACCGCAGCACAGCACCAATTGCCGGGGCAACGGCAAACGTTACCGCCCCGGTACTGTCGCTGATCGTCGGTGAAGATGGCACGCCATCAACGCTAACCGACACGCCAGCACGCGGTGCGCTAACAACCCGCGTAAACGTCAGGCCGTCAATCGTAACCGCTGTTGAGAGTTGGAAAACGGTCTGCACGCCATCGCCAATGCCAAACTGCGCATCCACTGTGGGCGGCTCGCGGTGATCCAGAAACCGGAATGCCAAAAGCCGGCCACGAGCAACGTTGAACATGTCCCGGATGCCGCGCCATGCGTCAACGCTGATATTGCGATACGGCGCGGTAAACGTGTGCCGTGGTTTGAGCCACAAACCAACCCGTTTTTCTTTGCCGTTGTTGGTCTCTACAATCCGTGTATTCCATCGCCCCGATCCGTCAAACCCAAACGCTGGACATGCCGCCATCGACTGGTTGATGTGTGTCTGCATCACGCGTTCCTCGCAGTGGCTCGATTGATCTGCCGACCAGTTGCGCCAACGATCTGCTGCTGTGTTCGCCTATCAATGCGCCCCTCGATCACGAACGTATTGTTTTGCGTGACACCACCGCCACCGCTCGACATTACGCCGAGCTTGCCGTCAGGCGTCCTGCGCAGCGGCAATATGCCCTCTGGCCCTGCCTCACCAGCAACACCAACGCGACCGCGTGACATGCCAAAAAGCGTCGGCCGAGAAACCACGCCGCCGTTGGCAAACGCAGTCACTTTTTCGCCCGACACAAACGCGTTGCCCTTAGCCGATCCGCCGCCGAACAAGCTTCCGAGGATCGACCCAAACCCGCTTATGCTGCCGCCGCTACTTTGCCCAGGCGAGCCGAAAAGCGACTCGGCTAGCTGGTCGCCCAACTTTTGGAAAATAAGGTCGGTGATTTTATCCTTAAGTCGATCCAGCGCGCCAATTCCGTTTTTCGCAAAGTCTGCAAAAAAGTTTGACGCCGTGGCGCGCACAGCATCCAACTTTTCGATTTCCTCGCGCGAGTCAATTATCTTTTGATTCGCCGCCGCAATCTGATCGCCGTAAAGCGCGATGCTTTCGGCGTCCAGCCCGCGCAGCACAATAGCGCGTTCTCTCTCATCGGATGTTGCATCGAGCAGCGACTGCTCGAATGCTAGCTCATCAAGCAGCTGCTGCGCTGGTGTTAGCTGCGCGTTGATCGACTCAACCTCAGCAAGCCGCAATTGCTCCAAGTTAGCAAGCGACTGCGATAGAGCCTCGTTGGACACTGTGCCAGCCGCTGCAAGATCGACAAGACGCTGCTGCTGATCCGCGTACGCAAGATTGGCCTGCGCAACAGGCCCTTCCAACTGCGCCGCAATTGATGCTGACTGTGTGGCAAAATCGGCAGCCGCAGCGGCACGGTCCTCGTCGATCTTCTGCTGTTCCTTTGCAAGCCGCACCTGCTCGCGGGACGACTCCGAACGTTTCTTCCCGGCCTCCGCTCGTTTCTTTTCCGCGTCAGCCTCATCGCGCAGAGCCTTCAGCCCTGCAAGGATATCGTCTTTGCCTTTCGTTCGGCCAGGCGTCGCAGTAGCTGCTGGCTCGGTAGTGGCGGCATCCGGCTGCGACAGATTGATGAGCAATTTTGTTTTTGCTATTAGCTCGTCAAGCTGTTTGATATCGTTGGCGGTATCGTTTCCGCCGCGTGCGCGAACCTTGCTATCCCTCTGATTTTGTAGATTTGAAAGCCTATCATCAAGCCTGACAACATCACCAATTGCTGGCCCGGATACTGACGCCGCAGCAGATTCCGCGACTAACTTGACAAGATTACCCGTTGCAGAGATTAGATTAGCTACCGCAGCCGCAGCATTGACCGCTCCGGTTACAATAGCGCCAAACCCATCGCGGAATTGAGGAGATGATATCTGTGTTGCTAGGTCTGTCAATGTCGGCAGCAAATCCTCGGCCACACCCAAAAACACGCCGCCGATTGCAGCCTTTGTCTCAGTCAGTTTATCGTTGAAATCCGCAGCGGCTTGAGCGGTTTTTGAACTAACTGTCGCGCCAAACTCGTCTGACTTTTTGCGGATTTCGTCAAATCCAGCAGCACCGCCGTTTAGCAGTGGGATCAGGTCGGCACCTGCGCGACCAAACAGGTCAACTGCAAGCCGCGTCTTGTCAACACCATCCGGCAGCGATTTGAAAACATCCGCAACTTTGCGCAGGATGGTATCCATCGGCAAAAAATCACCGGTAGCGGTGTTTTTTACACTAACGCCTATTGCGTCAAACAACTTTGCGTTTACGTCAAGCCCATCGCTGAGCTTGACAACGCCGCTTTTTAGCTTTTCAAACGACGCTCCGGAAAGATCGGCAGCGAGTTTCAGCGACGAAAGCGATTCTGTCGATATTCCGATTTTCTGCGACGTTTTGCCGATCTCATCGGCCGCGTTGATCGCGGACTTGACCCCAGCCGCTATTGCAGCCGCGCCAACCGTTATCCCAGCAGCAAGCGCCGTGCCGATTTTTTTACCGGCATCTGAAAACGATTTGCGCATCCGCTTTGCGTTTCGATCCGCGCTGTTCGCAGCGCGTTTCATATCGGTCTCGAACCCGCCCGCGCGTAGTATCAGATCAACAACTAGAGAGCTAAGCGACATGTGATAACCTCAGCAGTTTTTGATCGACCTCAGACCAGCCTTCCTCTGGCGCATCAACAGGATCGCAGCGATATGGCATCAGGTCATCTACAGACCCCTGCGTAACTCTACCTTGCATCCATGACACCAACGCGGCAGGGTAATCATAGCGCCTCGCGTAGTCGATTGGCCCGTAAAGCTGCACGTACGCGACCCAAGACCGAAACTCGCTGTGCGGCATCCGTGCCTGTAGCGATGTCACCGTGTCACCAAGCGCAAGCGCCAAGTCATGCCACAATTTTTCGGTTGCTACGCGGAGGTTTTTTTTTCGGCTTTGCCCGCGTCATCACCCATGCCGATAACATCCAACCCCGCCGCGACAAGTGCAGACAACGCGCTAGCACGCAGCTTTGCCGCTTGCTCAACCGTAATGCCAGTAGTGCCGTCTGCGTTGCGCAGGATTGCAGACAAAAAACGCTCATCGCGTCCAGCAGCGTCAGACCGGAAAATGTCACGCACTACACCGGCTGATAGGTCAGCATAGTGCGCTGTGATCGTAGCCGATTTTTGCTCCGCGCTCTCGGGATCAACCCACGACCACGATACCTCGCGCGCAACCACTTTTGTAGAGACAAACCCGCCGCTGCTAGCGATGGAATCAACAACGCTCATGCCTTGTACGTCCATGCACGGGCACCTGAGCGCTGCAACGTCACAGTTGCACGGACAACCTCATTGCCGGGGATTGCATACGACACATCCGACACAGACGCCGTAAACACAAACCCGGTGCGCGCTGCCGGTGCGGTAATTACGCTGGCGGCAACGGTCGGCGCTGCGACACCATCGCTAAGCCCGACATACCACTGCGCTTTGTCGCCGGATTGTAGCATCGTCTCCATCAACTGGTGCGATGTGTCAGATGGCGAAAACACAATGTCAAACGTGTCTTGCCCCGGATTACCGAGGCCATTTTCGAACGTTTTCTCCACGTCGGTGAGGCATGTCGTGTCAATCTGATCCCGCGAGCTACCGCCAGGCGTCAGGTTAGACACGCAGCCGATTTCAAGCGCCACCGTCGGGCCGTTAACCACGTAGATTTGCGTCAATTGAGTTTTGATAGCGTTTTGCGACATTTTCTTGTCCTCGTGTTAAACCAAAAAATCATAATCCATGCTGACCCGCATCAGGTCAGTGTCAGGCTCTCGCTGCACATCAAACCGCGTGCGGTGTACAGACTCCGCGAGCGCGTCGTGAACCGCATCAGCTACCGCAATCGATCCGCTAATTGCTACATCGTACACATCGATTTGCACAGCTATTCTAGTCGATGGCTCCGATCCGCTGTACACGATATCGGGGACACCACTAAGCACCTGCCAAACGGCATATGGCGTTGCTGCTGATTGTGGCGCAACGCCGTAAAAAAGCGACACAATGCCATCTGGTTTTAGTAGAGCGGCTTTTGCTGCCGGATTGCCGTTAACTCTGGCGAATACTGGCGGGATAATCATTTACCGCCCAGCTTTCGTTCAATCTTTGCAATCCCTTGCGCAAGCTTTTTCGCAATAACCTGTATAGCTTCTTGCCGCTTAGACGCTGCAGCGTTTCGCAGCCACGCTTTAGCGCTGATATGCTCAGACCCAAACTCCAAGATTTTCGCGTACCGAGTTATGTCGACGCCTTTTCCTGTCTTTTTCCTGCGCACTCGAACGCTGTAAATCTCGCTCGCCTTCGGGTCGCGCTTTTTCGGGTCGCGGTGGCGTTTTTGGATAATGTTTTTTTCCAGCAATCCGGTACTCGCAGAATCAAGCCCGCCCTTGTTAGGCTCTTGGATGATCTTGCGCACGTTAGCCTTAGCTTCCTCGCGCACGATTTTACCGCCAGCAGCAAGCGCAGCGCGAATCGGCCCGCCTCGCACTGCCATTTCTTTCGGAAACTTTTTCATCCGATCAAGCAAACCATCAAGGCCCTCAATCTTGATATCCATGATCGGGTCAGCGGCCATCGTGCGACACTCCGCGTTTGCACCCGATCCGATATTCGCCGCGACCTGTTGCGTCAGTGTCAATCGAGATTATCTCGTAGATCACTGACTCAAAAACGATCCGCATTGTAGGCTCCAACCCGTCAAACCATCGCGTGGCTATCCGTGCATCAACATCAGGCCGCTCAGCACCGGACACCACATGCTCACGACCAGGCCCGGTCAATACGGACGCCGGGACGCTGTAGTAACAGCGCGACCAGCTAATCGTTATATCGCCGGTCACATCGTCCTGCACGCTCACGGGCCGGTCTATGTCGATTACGTGCCGGTAGCGAGCGCCGCTCATATGCCCACCGTCAATCTGTGCGGGTACAACAACCGGCTAACTGCTGGGTTGATCTCTACGCTCTGGCCGACAATTGTTGCATCGGGATGCTCGTACAGATCGGAGATAATCAGCAGCATTGCGGCAACAATCGACGGCGGTGCAGCGCCAGGCACGGTGGTAAACTCAACCGGTATCACGCCGTCGGCAGACGTGATTGTTGCCGGTCTGATCGGCACAAACTGCGCCGATGCGCAATCACTCTCAGGCGTCCATGCGTAACTCGCGACAGCAAGTGCTCTCCCGGTCTCCAACTCTACGGCCTCTCGGGCAGCGGATATCAGAGTCTGGATTAGCGCGTCCTGATGCTGGTGGCCGAGGCGAAGATGACTTCGCGCTTGGTCAACAGTGATAGGCTCAGACGTTGCTGGCGTAATCAGGATTAGCACTACCGAACCTTTCTCGGGCGGCCACGGCCACGCGTTGGCTTTACTTCCAGCGGCTCAGCGATCGGCTCATTATTAGTAGCCTCAACCGCAGTCGGCAGCTCATCGTAGCGTGCGCAACGTGCAACACGCACAAGATGATCCGCAAGCCCAGACGGCACCCGAGCTATATCACCAGGCACGAAATTGCCGGTTAGCGTGCAGCATCCGCGCTGGGTAAATGTGATGTTCAGCAGCATCATTCCCCCCTAGGGGACGCGGGCCTCATTGCTGAGGCCCGCACCGGTAATTACAGCGGGGTGAGGTCACCAGCACGCACAGCACCGGGGATTTCGGTTGCCAGTGCAAGGCGGCGTTCGGCGCGCAGAGTCACGAGGTTTTTGGTAAAATTGTCGCCGTCCGAATCCGACAACTCGACAATCACACCCTCGCGGTTGTGAACTGTGTACGCCTGTGAGAATGCGCCAACAGCCACGGTATCAGCCGCAACGCCGACGCTCTGGAACACGCGGACGCCAAACAGCGACGGGTTACCTGCAGCATCGTACTGCACGCGGGCCGCGTTGGCGGACGTGGTGAGCAGGTCAATCTCAATCTGCGCCCAATCAACCGGGTTCAGCAAAATCGCATCGGCGGGGTAACCGGCATTCCAGCCATCCGCCATGATTTTGCGAATCAGCACTAGCTTTTGCAAAGTAGCGCCGAGTGCCGCAGCCGCGTAACCGTGAGCCGTGAAATTGCCAGTGTCGAAAATGCCGCTGATATTCGGCGCGACACCATCGCCTACAACAAGCTGAGTCTCAACGCGATGGTTTACGGCGTAGACCATCCGCTGGTTAACATATGCCGCAAGTGCGGTGTTGTCGCTGGCAAGCTGTTTGCTAATCTTGATCCAGTGCGCAACCGTTGAGATCGGCATGTTGACCAGCGCAAACGTAATCAACGACTCAGGCTTAAGCACACCCTCAGCGGTTTCGGCGGCAGATTTTGTGAACGAAAGCTCTTTGGTAAACTCGATCGCGTTGGACGTAGTGGGCAGCGCCGGGAGCAATGCCTCAATCGTCAGCGGCACCGATGCACCGGCAACAATGCCCGGCTTGCGATCCGGTGCAACGTTGGTGTCAGAGCCAAGCAGCGTGTTTTTCACCTCGATCCGGCACTTGCCAGTTTCGCCGCGCTGGAAAGACTCAAGCGATTTTGCCTTTACCAGTTGCGCGCCCCACGACGCGTCGGTATCCGCATTGCCGGGCGGGGTAACGCTCTTTTGCTCGACCGCAACAAGCCGCTCAGCAAGCTCATGCTGTTTGTCGCCGAGCGATGCAAGCGCGGCCTTGGTGTCGCTGGATACAGAGCCGTTGGCAGCCGCCTCAGCATCGGCCTTCGCAGCCATCTGCGACAGATTTGCTTCCAACTTTTCGAGCGACTTCATCACAACTTCGATAGTCATTTTGATGTTCCTTGTTTAAATACAGCGTTCCGAAAGCCGAATCGACGCGTTCACTCGCGCAACGATATCGGCGTATTTTTTTTGATCGGCTTGCGAATCGATTGGATCACCCACATCGCTAAGCACCGATTTCATCCGAGAAATGAGCGCAACCGCTGCTGTTTTTGACAGGCCGCCTGCATCGCGCAGGAGCCGCTCAACATCACGCACAGACTCAATTCTCGATATTGCCTCAGCCACTTCTGACTTGATGCTTGCAGCGTCTACCCTGGCGGATTCGTCCGCAGGGAAAACAACCGGCGAAACTTCGATCAACCGAGTCCAGCGCTGGATAAGACGTGATCCGTTTTCAGTTTTGTAGTCGCCGCTATCTACATAACCAGCAACGCTAAGACCGTCAATCGTGCCGTGCCTCATCGCTGCACGTACATCGGACGCGATTGACACACCATCCGTAAACTCGCCGGTTACTTTCAGTCCAGTGCTATCTTCCTCGGCGCTGAGATATTTCCCAACGGGCATCGTCCAGTCGTGGTTAAAAAACATCTTCGGGAGGCCGTGCTTTTGCAAAGTCTCAGCAAAAGCGCCAGGCGCGATTGTGTCGCCATACGAATCAACGCCACCGAATACAGACGCGTAACCAGAAAAACCGCCTGATTCGGATTCCGAAACACTCAGGCCAGCTAACGATAGCGGAATTGTTTTTCGGAGGATCATGTCTGCCTCACTGTAGTATCGGGTCTGGCGGTGGTGCGGATGTTGCCGGTACTTTGCCTAGCATATCAAGCGGCGCGAGGTTTGTCTGCGCAGTAAGCGCACTGCCGGATGGATCGGGCGGCAGGTTTTCTAGCTGCCTAGCCTCGTTTCGGGTCATCACTCCGTTTTGCACGGCCTTTGCGTAAAGCTCAAACCTCTGCGGTGCATTACCACGCAGCAGCGCATCAAGGCTAAACTCGATAGACATTTTAGCGCGCTGCGATGGTGTCATGACGCGTTTACGTACGGCCTGCTCGATGTTAACCAGCATCGGACGCACCGACAATTTGTGATAGCCATCGACAATCTGTTCGATGCCTGATCCCCATGTCGTTTGCGTTGACGCGTGGATCAAAACCGGCGGCACGTCAAACCACCGGCTGATTTCCTCAACACCATAATTCCGAGCTTGCATAATCTGTAATTGCTCAGGCGTAAGACTTATTTGTTGGTACTTCATTTTTGCTTCTAGCACCATCAGACGAGACGTGCTACCTTCAGCCAATCCCGAGAAACTTTCTCGCACTTGATCGCGCTTATCTTTCGACAAAACGTTATCAATCATCAGCACGCCGGTCGGTTTGCCTCCATTACCGAACATCGTTGCCGCAGACTGCTGCGCCTTGGCCTGCTCATCGACTGAGGATCGCATAAACTCAAGTTTCGACAACCCGGTAGTACCATTGCCGAGGTTTTTAAGCACTAACATGTTTTCTTGCGCTATAACCGCTACATCAGACCCGACGCGGTAATTATAGACAATAGAGCCATCAGAAAGCACAGTCTCGGTAACTTGGTCAGCCGAAAGCGGCCACATTGCTATAGCCTCGCCACCGCGACCTCGATCAATGCGAGCGTAAGCGTTGCCGCGAAGGTCGTGGTTTAGGATCATGGCCCGCCAAAACTCAAACGGCGTCATGCGTGAATTGGGCGAATCGTGCAGAAGCGAAAACAGCAACGTCTCACGCGCTAGAACTTTTTGCCCGTCGCGTTGGTGATACGCAAAAAATGGCAGGCTCGCTATGGTAGTAGCTCGGCGGTCAACACACGCCCAAACTGCTGCAATTTGTAGCGCTCCGTCAACGCCTACGTTTGACGTGCCCGACACAAGCGGAGTCAACGGCAGGTTAATTTGCTCGCCAGCCCGATCACTGATCGCAGAGCCAAGCCCAAACCATGACATTACCGACTTAATCGATAGCATTAGAGTACCAGCGGATTATCGAGGAACTCGGAAACGTCAACACTCTGCTCCGATAGCACCGCGTGAGCCGCGCCAAACGCGATGATCAATGCGATTGCCGCATCGATTTTGTTGACCGATTTTGCCTTTGATAGCCAGTTATTTCCCCACCTGTCACCATCGCTCACGCACGACATGATGGCCGATACAAGCACCGGATTGTCAATTATAGTAACACGTCCCTCAAGCAATGCGTCCTCGAACAGTCGCACAGAGCCGGGCATCCAAAGCCCCTCGCCTCCCTCGCAAATTGGTTTGCCCTTACGCATACCACCCTGAGGGTGCTCAGCGAACTGTATCGACAGACCGATCGATTCGACCTCGGCCTCAAAACGCCGAAACGCGTAGCGGTCATAAGCCAGCATTGCGATGTTGTACCGCTCATCGTATTCCGCTACCAGTTGGGCAACGTGCTGATAGTTGATGCTAGCGCCAGGCGGTGCGTGCAGGTAACCGGCGTCCCTCCACACGCGGTAGGGTAGTTTGTCGCGCAACTCTCTCGCGTCAATCGTGTCGCCAGGCGTCCACGCCTCTACCCATGCGTGGAATGTTGGCTTGCCAGCGTCGTTTTCTCCGGTCTTTACGACCGCCCCAAGCGCGGTAATGTCCCGGTTTTGCGACAGGTCAAGCCCGAGGTATACCGTTTCGCCAGCGTAATCCATCGGATCGAACTTGCTAAGCGCAGGGTCAAGTGTTGCTCTTGTCATCCACGCCTCATCGGCATCCGTCCACACGCAAAAGTGTAACCTTAAAATGCCGTTGAGTTTGCCAGGGATGGCTTTAGCCTGCTCCACGATCTCGGCCAGATACTCATCTGTTATCGTCACGCCAAGTAGCGGATTGGCTTTTGCCCAACACGCGGGATCGGTCAGCGGATCATCGCCATCATCGAGTGCGCACACGTAGGCAAACGTTACATCGTCAACCACGCCGCCGACATACGCGGGATCGAGTATAGCGTCTGCACTGCCAGCGGAAACGCATACAGAGTGCGCGTGTTCCTCCCACGCAATCGAGTTTCGGTCAGTGCCTGAGTTCGTAATCATGAACAAAAGCGGCTGTCTGCGGAACTTGAAGCCTCGTTCCAACGTTTCCAAAATCGACCGATCCGGCAACTCATGTATCTCATCAGCCAGCACGAAATACGGGCGCGGGCCGGAACCCGTTTTGCCAGTGTCGCGGGATACCGGACGAAAAAAAGAGGATGATTTGATGTGGGCAATGTTGAACTCGCGCCCTTGCCCGCCGCTAAACGTGGCTCGGCTTGATAGCGCTGGCGACTGCCGCACCATTTTGACGGCGTCGGCAAACAGCACACCGGCCTGCTCGCGCTTTGCAGCAGCAGCATAAACCTGCGCGCCAGGCTCTCCATCAGACATCATGCCGTACAACCCGATACCAGCAGCGAGCGGGCTTTTGCCGTTGCCCTTGCCCTGCTCAATGTATGCCCGCCGAAACCGCCGCGTGCCGTCTGCACGCAACCAGCCGAAAATCGAGCCGATGATAAAAACCTGGGACGGGTGCAGCAAAAACGGCAGACCGGCAAATTGCCCCTCGCTAAGCATCAGCACGGTCTCGAAAAACTCTATCGCCCGATCCGCACTGGCTGCGTCAAACCTCAGCCCGCGCTCACCACCAGACGCCAGATCGTCAATGTGACGCTGGCACGCGTTGCGCACATGCGGCCCTGCAATGACACGGCCGGACACAACATCACGAGCGTAAGCCGTGACGCGGTGGTCAGTTGAAGAACTTGTCCGCCGGGTCTTCCGTTTCTTCGCCATCACTCACCTGTATTTTGCTGCGACTTGCCGGGCTGAATCCGAGTTCAGCCGACGCCCTAAGCATGATTGCAGCCTGTTTGACTTGGACGTTGACTGCCGGGTTGATGACCTCTTCGCCGCGCGTGCTCTTTGTCACCACTCCACGATCAGCAATATCAAGCGCCGCAACCCTATGCGCGTCTTGAGCGATGACCCAGACCACAAGCGCCGACTGATCTAGCATTTTGAGCAACCCGCTAGGCGCGTTAACCAGCGCGTAGTCCCACGCTTCCTTTTGCGTTGTGCTCATCCATGACGGCGCGGCCTTGAGTTTCCCAACCGGGATAGGCTCGCGCTTGTTGAGCGGTCGATTGCCTGGATTGCCCATCACCACTTTCAGGTGCGTGGGTTTTTTCGGTGCTGGCACGTCAATACCTCCGTTATTTCGTTCAGGTTCGTTCAGACTCTGGGATTTGCGTGTGCGAAAAAAGAGG
>Ga0210011_1001719_pt1 | contig 19631 bp, 19 predicted proteins | sample CryGeymeta201502_FD_183972 | JGI IMG/M metagenome (GOLD analysis project Ga0210011, IMG submission 183972) | Groundwater microbial communities from Crystal Geyser aquifers in Utah, USA - Crystal Geyser metaG 2015-02 (SPAdes) (version 2) | ecosystem: Environmental > Aquatic > Deep subsurface >...
CATCTCCCATAAACGGGCATTAAGCCAGATGAGATATGAATCAATCCCGCCTTCCCAGATGTCATAAAAAGACCTGATCTCGTTCGTATCCCCCCAAATGACATTGTAATTTCTGCCAGAAAAAAACGGGGGGTCAATATAGATAAGGTCAATTGTCTCTGAAGGAATTGTGCGTAAGACTTCTAAATTATCTCCTAAGATAAGTTGATTTGCAGGTAATTCTGGAGCATTAAAAATTACAGTATCACCATGATTTGGTGGATGAAGTCTCGGCAGTCTGATATAAGGAAATACCCTATCAAATGCCTTATGCTCATCATAACCTAAAGGTGGACGTGCAGGGTCGGGTAAATTATGCGCACGACGACGTAGTTTTTCTGGAACAATAAAAACCCGCTTCTGCTCAGGAAGTATTTGCTTCTGCGACTCCTCCTGAATCTTTTGCAAATCCTCTTGAGAATGTATTCTTTTATCTTTTGACATAGAATTTATACTCCAACATTACTTCTTCGTTGAGTTTTTATATAAAATCGAACAGATAATCAGTTGGATTTTCTTTTGGCCACTCTGAGACATATCCAGAAATCGCATCTGCAATCCCTTTAAAATCGTTCAGTTTGTAGGACGACGATACTATCAGTACTCCTTTATGGGATATATTACTTGCGAAGAATTGACGGGTAAGAGGGAAGTTCAGCATGAGCCTTTTCTTTACTCCATGCCCTATTCATCTCTATCAACTTTTTTATTTCATCAGGATAGGTCTTTGCATACCCAATTGCTGCCATAATCTGTCTGTCTGTAAGCCAGTGAAATGCTTCTTTTAAGGTAGGAAGATCATTATTAAGTTCCTGATAGGCTGATATAAGCTCCCAGACATCTATTCCTGTGCCTTCAATCCTTGCACGCCTTCCTGCAGGTCCCTCAATAAAAACTATCCCGGGACACTTCCTCATTTTCACGGCTTCAGTAATCAGTTCTGATGTGAGACTTGAGAAAGTTTCTTTTTTCATATGTAGAAGGCTTTCAACCTCCGATAAAGTTTTTTTGTCTATACGAATACTCTTAACAACACTACTCATATTTTCCCCTCCATATAAGGTGTATACATCATATAAGGTGTATACATCATACTACATTGTAATATTACACTTGTCAAGACACAACATCTTTAGTTAGTATTCAAACCCCCTTCCAAGATATGCCTCTATAACCAACTGGTCTTTCCTTACATCAGCAGGGAGTCCTTCTGCAATCTTTACCCCATGATCGAGTACAGCAATCCAGTCAGATATCCCCATAACCACCTTCATATCATGCTCTATTAACAAGACTGTTTTGCCGAGTTCCTTTAAATTTTTTATGAGGCTCATAACCTCTGATGTTTCCTGCGGGTTCATCCCTGCTGTAGGTTCATCAAGCAATATCATTGATGGTTCTGTTGCTAATGCCCTTGCGATCTCCAGCCTTCTCTGTGCACCGTAAGGGAGGTTCCCGGAAATAGTATTGGCATAGTCTAATAGGCCTACGAACTCAAGATATTCCATAGATTTTTCCCTTACAACCCTTTCCTCATCAAGAAAACTTTTCCAACGAATGACTGAGCCAATAAGACCTGAGCGTGTCCTGCGATGCTGAGCAACCATAACATTTTCCATAACCGTCATCTCTTTAAAGAGTCTAATATTCTGAAATGTTCTTGATATTCCAAGCCCGACAATGTTGTAAGGGGCAAGGCTGGTAATTTCGGTACCAGAGAAAAAGATATTTCCCTTTGTAGGTTTTGTAAGGCCGGTGAGACAGTTAAAGAATGTTGTCTTCCCTGCACCATTTGGACCTATGATGCTCATTATGATACCATCTTTTACCTTAAGGGTTACCTCTTCAATAGCCTTTATACCGCCAAAGTGCTTTGTCAGTCCCCTAACCTCTAAGAGATACACCCTTTCCTCCGAGTAAGCCCTGCGGCCTGAATATCATCAACAGTACAAGCCCTGCACCGAGTGCAAGCATCCTGTAAAGTTGAACCTCTCGCAATATCTCAGGTAGTAAAACTAAAATGACAGCGCCCAAGGTCACACCGATAATGCTGCCGAGCCCACCGAGGATGACCATGCATACTATCAGGACTGACTCCATAAATGTAAAGCTTTCCGGGGATACAAATTGCATCTTACCTGCAAAGATGGCTCCTGCAAGACCAGCCCAGAATGCACCGAAAGCACATGCATAGAGCTTATACAGGGTGGTATTTATGCCCATGACAGAGGAGGCTATCTCATCTTCTCTTATAGCAATCCATGCCCTTCCTATCCTTGAGGAATGGACTCTCCTTGTTATAAAAACAGTAAAGATGACAAAAAACAGAACAAGATAATAGTAGTGAGAGGGTTTTCCGAAAGATATTGACATAATCGAGGGAGGAGCAATGCCTGATATCCCATTTGGTCCCCTTGTCACACTATCCCAGTTATTCAGGATGAGTCGCACTATTTCACCAAATCCCAGTGTAACAATCGCAAGGTAATCTCCCTTCAGCCGCAAGGCGGGTATTGCCAGGAGAAATCCAGAAGCTGCTGTAAGCCCTATAGAAAAAGGCAAGGCTGACCAGAAATCAAGTCCAAATTTTGTATTCAGGAGGGCATATGAATAAGCGCCTATAGCATAGAATGCCACGAACCCGAGATTCAGAAGACCCGCAAAGCCTACTACAACATTCAGTCCGAGTGCGAGTATAATGTAGATACCTGCGAGAATGGCAACATCAATGAAGTAATCCCTGGCAAGGAAAGGGATGATAAAGATTAGTAACAGCAATGCATAACGAGTAATGAGTGACGGGTAACGGGTAACGAAAAACGAATCATGAATTTTCTTGCCGAAAGTCTGTAACCCTGACGTGAAAATTATTTTATAAGGGGAAAGGAATTTTAGAAAGAGAAAAAGGACGGAGAAAATTATAAAAAAAAGCAATGCTGCATTCAATCCCTTGAATGGAAGAAAGAGCAAAGATAGCCACAAAGCAATGATGAATGGTTTTACAACTTTGTACTGTTTCCCACCTGGAAATCCCCCCTTCCCCCCTTTGCCAAAGGGGGGCGAGGGGGGATTACTTTTACTGCATTTTTGTAACCTTTCACTTTTCACTGATCTATACCTTTTCCAGTTCTGCCTTGCCAAAAAGCCCACCTGGCTTGACGAGGAGTATTATGATCAGAAGAATAAATGCATAGGCATCCTTGTATTCGCTCGAGATGTAACTCGCACCAAGGCTTTCAACAAGTCCGAGCAGGATACCGCCAAACATCGCACCCCGTATGCTGCCTATCCCGCCAAGAACTGCAGCGGTAAAAGCCTTTATGCCTGCGACATAGCCGATAAAATAGTTGACAAGGCCGTAGTACATAGCGACCATAAGCCCTGCAACAGCAGCAAGGCCTGAACCTATAATAAAGGTTGTTGAAATAACCGTATCAATATTGATACCCATAAGAGAGGCCATTACCTTATCCTGTGCAACCGCCCTCATTGCCTTACCCATCCTTGTCTTTCTTACAAATATACGAAGGGATATCATCAATACTATTGATGTAAGTATTATGAAAAGTTGCAGGTAGGTCATCCTCACTGACAGGAACTGGAATCCAGCAATTCCAAAAAGATTCGGAAAAACCTTGTCTGTAGCACCCTGTGTCAGCATCACATAGTTCTGCAGGAATATGGATACACCAATCGCGCTTATTAGTGGGCTCAGTCTGGGAGCGTTCCTTAGAGGTTTATAGGCTATTTTTTCTATTGTAAAGCCATATGAAGAACAAAAGATTATTGACAAAAGGAAGGTCAGTATCAAGGCAAGCGGAAGGTTGCAGGATGTCAGGCCAATGGCAGTAAAAAAGCCGAGAAAGATTATGCCAAGGTATGCGCCGAGCATATAAATCTCACCATGGGCAAAATTGATGAGTTCGAGGATGCCGTAAACCATAGTATAACCAAGTGCAATGAGCGCATATACACTGCCAAGGGTAAGACCATTTATGAGCTGTTGTAAAAACATAGAGGATTTTAACAGAAAAAATTAATTAAGGGCAAAGGACTAAAAGGCTCTCGAGGCACATTGACTTATATGCATGCATTGAATATAAAATACCTATAATGTCTATCAAAAATTATTTCCTTAACCTTTCTTTAAATAAGAAACTGATCGGGATGATGCTTTCCCTCAGTTTCATCCTTGTCTCTATCTTGCTATTTCTATATTCACAGTCTGAAAAGGCATTACTTGTAGAACTTGAAAATCAGACGGCAGAGCTTTCAAAGGCGATACAGGTCGGTGTCGAGGAAGTGACAAGCAGTGGCTATACAGATGAGATGAGACTTCAACGTTATCTCCAGAAGCTGAATGCAAAGGGTGTAAAAGAGATCTCGATTATCAGTAATGCAGATGAAATCATTGCGAGCACTAATCCCGCAAAAGTGGGAGAAGGGGTCAGCCTCAAGAAAAAAGAGCGTATTATTAAAGCAGAACTTGGCGAGCCTGTTTCTAAAGAAGGTAAGGTTTACAATGTCATCGTGCCTGTTGTTGCCGGAAATGAGCATTATGGCTATATACATCTTAAGATAAATGCAGAGGATTTTTCCGAAATTCTTAGGATAAATATAATAAAAAGAATAGTCGCTACTTCTTTAGTCTTTGGCCTCGGCATACTTATCGCAGTATTTCTTTCTTGGATATACACCAGGCCAATATATAACGTAGTTAAGGCTGCACGGCTTGTTGCAGCAGGCGACCTGACATTAAACCTCCCTGCAGACAGGAAGGATGAGATTGGAGAGTTGACACAGAGTTTCAACTTTATGGTACAGAAACTCAGAGAGAAGCGTGCACTTGAGGAAAAACTGCGCGAGGTTGAGCACCTTTCCGGGATAGCGCAGTTAGCAAGGGGGATTGCTCATGAGATAAGGAATCCCTTAAATTTTATAAGCCTTTCGATAGACCACCTGAAAGAAAAATATAAACCGCTGAAAAGTGGGGAAAAGGAAAAGTTTGAGTCACTTATCACGAGTATAAAACATGAGATACAACGCCTTAATAAACTCGTGGGGGATTTCTTAGATTGTGGAAGACCACTGAGGTTAAGCTTAGAAGATGTAGATATTGGTAGTCTTATTGATGAGGTAATATCACTGGTATGGGCAAAGGCAGAAGATGACGGTATCAAGATACATCGTCAATGTAGAGAGCTTCCCAAATTATACTTAGATCCTGGATTGATTAAGACATGCATATTGAATGTTATTCTTAATGCGTTTCAAGCAATGCCTGCTGGAGGAGAACTTACTGTAAGCACAAAGGCATCTGACAGCATCGCCTCTATTATTATTGAGGATTCAGGTATTGGTATTTCAAAGGAGAATCTGCCAAAACTCTTTGATCCCTTTTTCTCGACTAAGAGCACAGGCCTTGGCCTCGGACTTGTTATGACAAAAAGGGTTGTCGAGGAACATGGCGGTAAAGTGGAAATTCAGAGTATAGAAGCTAAAGGCAGTATTGTAACAATATCTCTGCCTATTAAATCTACCCAAACGTTGCATTAACCCCTCCTCACCTCCCCTTAAGGTAAGGGGAGGAAGGGTGGGGTTATTAGGAGGAGGAATAAGGTGGCTATAGTGCTCGTTGTTGATGATGAACCACTCCAGAGGGACATACTTAAGACAATACTCGATGATGAAGGATATGAGACATATACTGCTTCATCATCTGAGGAAGGACTGAGGATTGTGAAGGAGTTTACCCCCGACGTAGTCCTTACTGACCTCAAGATGGAAAGGATGGACGGTATAGAATTTATTGGTTCCATTCCCAGAGAGCCTTTTGAGCCATCAGTGGTCATCATGACTGCATACGGCACAATATCCTCGGCTGTAGAGGCAATTAAAAAGGGGGCATTTGACTATCTCACCAAGCCTCTTGATAAGGATGTACTTTTGATAACGGTTAAAAGGGCGGTTGAAAGGGTTGAACTTTTGAAAGAAAATTTACAGCTTCAGAAGGCTCTATTTGACAGGTTCAAAATAGAAGGTATTATCGGCAGTTCAATAAAAATGGTGGAAGCAGTAGAGATTATGAAAAAGGTTTCTTCAAGCACTGTAACTGTGCTTATACTCGGTGAAAGTGGCACGGGCAAGGAACTTGGGGCAAGGGCTATACACTACAACAGCTCGAGGCGAACAAAACCATTCACAGCAATAAATTGCGCTGCAATTCCAGAGAACCTTCTTGAAAGCGAACTTTTTGGCTATGAACCAGGGGCATTTACTGGTGCACTTTCAAGGAAAATAGGGCTTATCGAGGCTACAAACGGCGGCACATTTTTTCTGGATGAGGTGGGAGACTTACCCCAGATGACACAGTCTAAAATATTACGTGTACTGCAGGACAAAGAGATAAGGAGACTTGGGGGAAGGGATACGATCAGGGTTGATATTAGAATTATCGCTGCTACAAATAAAGACCTTGAAAAAGAATTGCAGAAAAGAGATTTTAGAGAAGATCTATACTACAGGCTGAAAGTGGTGACTATAGAACTTCCACCTTTACGCGAAAGAAAGGAAGACATCTTTGCACTAACAGAATTTTTCATAAAGAAATATAACCAAGAATTTGGAAAGAGAGTTAAGGGAGTGGAAGAAAATGCAATGAAGGCACTTATCGAATATCACTGGCCAGGGAATATAAGACAACTCGAATCTGTCATAGAACGTGCAGTACTTATGAGCGAGAGTCCATTTATAAACCTTAAAGATATAAAGAGTGAACTCAGGTTTTCACAGGGGATGGGAATTACTGATTTCGATCTCCCGGACGAAGGAATAATGTTTGAGGAGCTTGAAAAAGAACTCCTAAAAAAGGCCATGTTAAAGGCAAACGGCGTTGCAACAAAGGCAGCAAGGCTTCTTGGAATGAGCTATAAGACCTTCTGGTACAGGTGGGAGAAATTTAATCTCAATTCCCTAAAAAAGGATACCCTTCCCTAAAAAAGGATAAAATATAGAGGGTATTTATATATATCCTATAGTTATTAGGTACTTCCAACCTGGCATACTTATTGTATATTAATTATCTTTGAAGGTAATAGTTTGGGTTATAAACCGAATACACTCTATGATGAAAGGAGGTGATTTTGATGAAAAAGGCAATAGCGATTATCGTTGCAGTACTCTTTGTATTTGCCCTTACCTCGATATCCTTTGCAGCGGAGAAGAAGGCAGCAACTGCAACTGCACCTGCTGAAAAGAAAGAGGCACCGGCAAAAGTAAAGCAGGTTTCAGGCGAGGTTGTCACTGTTGATGCAACAGCTGGGACCCTTACTGTAAAGAGTAAGAAAAAAGAGGTGGTACTTTCAACAAATGACAAAACCGTTATAAAGATCGGTAAAGAAAAGAAAGCCCTTGCTGATATAATGGTTGGTGATAAGGTAAAGGCTAAGTACACCGAGATTGATGGCAAGAATGTAGCAAAAAGTATTGCTGCAAAAAGTATCACTATCCGGCCTGCAGAGAAAAAGACAGTGCCAGCAAAGCCAGCAAAGTCAGCAAAATAATCTTACTTAAAAGATAGGGCACTAAAATTTTAGTGCCCTATCTTTGTCTCATGACAAATTTTTGTCCAGAGTCTTCCTCATGTTATCAGGTATTTTAGCTTAACCTTTTTAACAGGTTATAGCACATGGTATATAATAGTTAGGGAAAAACACAGGAGGTGGTCTTGAAGAAAAGGGTTCCTTTTGAATTCGCCTCTCGCATTAAGTATCTTCCACCTTACCTTTTTGCCTCTATAGACAGGATGAAACAGAAGGCAATAGAGAAGGGTGCTGACCTCATAGATCTGAGCATCGGTGACCCGGATATCCCTACGCCGTCTCTCATAGTTAATGCTATGAAAGAAGCTGTTGAAAAACCTTTTAACCACCGATATCCGTCATACGAAGGTATGCTATCTTTTAGAGAGGCTGTTGCGAGATGGTATAAAAAGAGATTCGGTGTTAAACTTGACCCTCAGACAGAGGTGCTCTCATTAATTGGTTCGAAGGAAGGTATAGGCCATATCCCTTTGGCATTTGTAAATCCAGGGGATACAGTGCTTGTACCATCACCCGGGTATCCTGTTTATTCAACTGGCACCTTGTTTGCCGGCGGGAGGAGCTACACAATGCCTCTCGGGGAAGAAAATGATTTTCTGCCTGATTTCGACATAATACCAAAAAAGGTATTACTTAAGACAAAACTCATTTTTATAAACTATCCCAATAATCCTACCTCAGCAATTGCACCAACAAAATTTTATAAAGAGGTGGTAAAAATTGCCTCAAAATACAACATCATTGTCTGCCACGATGCCTCGTACACAGAGATATACTATGATAAGGAGCCTTTAAGTTTTATGCAGGCACCCAATGCAAAGGATGTGGGCATCGAGTTTCATTCACTTTCAAAGACATATAATATGACGGGTTGGAGGATAGGTTTTGCTGTTGGAAACAGGGAAGTCTTAGCAGGTCTCGGAAAGGTAAAGACAAACCTTGATTCAGGCGTTTTTCAGGCCATACAGGAGGCAGCCATAGTTGCCCTTGGTATGGACAATGATATCCTGTCAGCAATAAGGAAGACTTACCATGAAAGGAGGGATGTACTTTACAACGGATTAAGAAAACTTGGTATGCATCTTATTAAGCCGAAGGCTACCTTTTATATATGGGTAAAAGTACCTTCTCATTTTGATTCAATGGGCTTGGTAACACACATGCTTGACAAAGCAGGGGTGCTTGCAACGCCTGGTAATGGGTTTGGAGAAACTGGAGAAGGTTATGTAAGATTTGCATTAACAGCACCTGTGGATAGGATTCAAGAGGCAGTCAAGAGGATTAGTGGAATCCTTTAAAAATGTCTGTTGTTTACATTGGTATTGGCTCTAATCTCGGCAACAGGCAGGAAAACTGTCTACGCGCAATAGAACTTCTGCAAGAAAAAGGAATCATTGTCACGAAGCGCTCTTCTCTATATGAGACCGAGCCGTGGGGTGTAAAAGATCAACCACTGTTTATAAATATGGCAATAGAAATAGAGACAGGACTTAAGCCGGAGGAGCTCTTAAGAATGTTAAAGGATACTGAAAGAGAGATGGGCAGAAAAGATTCATCAAAATGGGGGCCGCGTATTATTGACCTTGATATTTTACTTTTTGACAATATTGTCTTAAACAACAAAAATCTAAAAATCCCACATCCGTTAATGCATGAGAGGGATTTTGTCTTAAGGCCTCTATGTGAGATTGCACCTGATATAAAGCATCCATTATTAAAATTGAGTATCGGCGACCTTTTGCAGCAGTTACAAAAAGATATATAGTGAAAGCAAAAAATAAGTTTATATCCCCCTCACCCTACCCCTCTCCCGCAAGGGGAGAGGGAACTGTTTTACTATACCCCTCCCTTAACGGGAGGGGTTGGGGGAGGGTGAATTATGTAATTTTATTTAATGCCTTCACTATAGTGTAATCCTGCCACCTTTTCGGGTCAGGAGGGATTCCTTCCGGTGAGGAAGTTGGCAATGATTCCTGCACGACTGTTGACGCCAAGCTTTCGCATCAAAAGCTTCATGTACCCCTTAACCGTATTGAGGCTCAAACCAAGGGCATGAGCTATCTCCTTATTACTGCGGTCTGCGAGGAGCAATCGCGCTATATCCTCTTCCCGATGATTAAGATTCCATTGCCGAAAAATCATGGAAAGATTCACACTATCTGGATTGAACCTTTCGAGAATGAATAAATACTGTTTCTCTTGTTGCTGTAATGCTGATGGTTGGCCTGAGAGGACTATACCCTTCACGGTATATCGCCTCCGCCGGCTCTGAAGCATATCAATAAAACCTGTCCCCTTCTCACCTTCGCCAGACTCCTTCAGCTCATCAAGCTCTTTGTCGAGTAACTCTTTCCATCTTGAACAAAGGAAAGAGATATCAGGGAAGGAGGACGTCTCCTCTTTTGAAAGTGAAGATGACAGAGAAAGGATGTGATAGGTCTCTGCGTTGTAGAACACCTGTTCCTTCGCCGCCTCGGTCTGTGGACGATAGAAAATGAAAGCGGCGGGAGGAGACGATATCCCCTGAATCCTGTCAGAAGAGATGTCAACCATGATTTACATATATCATAAGATTCATAGGAAATCAAGCTCGGTATATACACTTTTGGGTGGCCTCTTTAGAGCCGACCCAATTTTGGTTATTTACACAAGGGCGAAGAGAATGTAATGTAATGTGTTTTACAAATTCCAGATAAAATGTAAATGTAAAGTTTTCACAAATACCAGATGGAGGATTCCCATATGGGTTGGCAGACGGAGGAGAAGAGAGTGAGTATTCGTTATCCTTACACCCGCCCTGTAAGCTATATGGCATTGGGTGAGTCAGGGCGTCCTCCGGATAAGGTTGCCGTCCACGGTGAGATCTTAAACTTAAGTAGCGGCGGGATGAGGATCCGGACGGAGAGACAGGCGCTTGAGGAAGGGACTGTGCTTCAGGTATGGTTCCCGTTATCCGAGCCTCCAGTCACGATACCGGTCCTGGCACAGGTTAGATGGGTGAGAGAAGAGATGCCCGGGGAATACCAGGTCGGCCTAAGGTTTATGATATAGCCATCACTTTATTAAAATTGAGTATCATGAGCTTAATGCAACAACTTTACAAGGAGTCACGAGGTACCCATGGAGTTTATTGATAACAACATATCTTCTTTGCAGACCTACCTCTCAAACCTGACAGGTCTCTCTCTTTCCATTTACGGAGAGAAAGGGAATATCATCCTGCCTCCTATTAAAGAGAATAAGCTTTTGTCAGTTATCAGGTCATCCTCGAGGGGCCGGGATGAATATAACGACTTTTTAAAGGGGTGTATAGAGAAGGCGATTCAAAGAAGGAACGTATCTATCTTTAAAGGTCCTTCAGGGCAGTACCATTTCTTTATACCTCTCCGTGTTGATGATTCAGTCTTTGTTGTCGCAGGTGGTGGTGTATACCTTTCTCAGAAGGAGTTTGAGGATCTTTATGTAAAGGATGCAGAGTCTTATGGTCTGCCTTTAAACCAACTTAAATCATGGTCTCAGGAGATTATCATCAGGGATTATGCAGACATTCAGGATACTGCGAGGCATATCCAGTCCATATTTAATCTTTTTCTCAAGAGCAGCTATGAAGGCATCCTGAATGAGAAGAGGTACAGGTCAATGAAGACCATCCTCAGCCTGATATCTGACATGAAGTTAGATAAACAGGCAGATGGGGTCTATGACATTTTAGTTGATATTATGCTTTTCCTGTTCAATGCAGATAGTATCTCTGTCATGATTAAGGATGATTCGGCAGGCTCACCATTATTCAGGCCTCGAAGGGCTGCAGGCAGGCTGAAAGAACATCTGCAATCAGTGCCATTAAAAGTTTCAGGTATGGTATCCGAGGTGGTTGAAAAACAGAGGCCTTTATATTCTGAAGATGTGATGGAGATATTAAGATTAGGTTTAAGTGATGAGGTCACATCTATTTATGTATTCCCTATAAAATCGGATGGTAAGGTAACCGGACTCCTGGGCACCTTTAACTCCAATATCAAACAGGAGGATGCGGATATTATTTCAGATCTATGCAGGATTACAGGTTTCATCTTCAGACTCATAGAGCTGCAGGGAATTTATGACAAACGGATAAAGGATATAGATGTATTGAATATAGCTGCCACACGCCTCAACCCTGTTAAGGAACCAGAGATGCTTTATGAGACCATAGTGGACACCTCAGTGAATCTGACAGATGCAGAGAAGGGCTCTTTAATGCTGTTTGAAGAGGACTTCCTCACCATAAAGGCTGCAAAGGGGATAAACAAAGGTCTCCTCAGGGAAATAAAGATCAAGATAGGCGAGGGTATTGCAGGTAAGGTATTCAGTGAAGGTATACCACTCATAGTGGATGATATCGAAAAAGACGAGAGGATTCAGCTCAGGAGGAGGCCGAATTACAGGACGGGCTCATTCATAAGCATACCACTTAAGATAGGGGATGAGACCATAGGGGTGCTTAACATCGCCGACAAGATAACAGGAGAGGTTTTCTTAGAAGAGGACATGGCAATACTCCGCTCATTTGCATCATACGCATCTATCGCACTCGAAAGGTCAATGTACTGGAGCCTCGCAGGACATCTTCGGGAGCTCAGCATCACAGACTCCTTAACTGGTATTTTCAACAGACGGTATTTCGAGGAGAGGTTTTTTGAAGAACTCCAGCGTTCTCAGCGTCACAACCTATCCTTTTCGCTGGCTATGATAGACATAGATGACTTTAAACTCTTCAATGACACAGAGGGCCATCTTGCAGGTGATGAGGCATTAAAAAATATCGCTAATATAGCAAAGGAAAGCCTGCGTGTTATTGATGTAATAGCCAGATTTGGAGGAGAGGAGTTTGCACTCATCATGCCCCAGACAGAGAAAGAGGAGGCATTCTTGGTTGCTGAAAGGATAAGGAGGTCCATCAAGGAACAATTGCCCTGCACCTGGAAGGTCTTTCCTAGGAATAACATTACCACAAGCATAGGTGTAGCAACATTTCCATCTGATGGGAAGGACAGGAAGGAACTAATACGGAATTCTGATAAGGCGCTCTACAGGGGAAAGATGGAGGGCAAGGATAAGACGGTTTTATGGGGCAGGTAGAAGATATTCTAAGCCTTCCTGACAAAATCTCCAAAATTTTTTAATATCCTTAGACCAGTTTCCTGACTCTTTTCAGGGTGAAACTGGGTTGCAAAGATATTCTCCTTCCAGACCATAGAAGCAAAGGTTATACCATAATCAGTCGTTGTTGCAACTACATCATTATCATCAGGCACGACATAGAAGGAGTGGACAAAATAGAAAAATGCCTTGTCTTGTATGCCGTCAAAAATCGGCGGCCTTCTTTGAATTTTCACATTATTCCAGCCCATATGCGGCACCTTAAGATTTATCTGAAATCTAACAACCTTCCCCTTTAAGATATCAAACCCCTTGTGAATGCCGAATTCCTCTGATTCAGTGAACAAAACCTGAAGTCCAAGGCAGATGCCGAGATACGGCTTGCCTTTCCGAATTGACCTCACAACTGATTCAATGAGTGACATTCCCTTAAGGTTTTTCATGCAATCTCTAAATGCTCCGACGCCTGGAAGTACAACTCCCTGAGCATTATCCACTGCCCTTGGGTCTGATACAACCCTCGCATTAAGCCCTACTTTAAGGAACCCTTTCTCAACACTCCTAAGGTTCCCCATTCCATAATCCACAATCGCAATCATGTTTTTATTATACAATAGATAGGAGTTCTCAGGACGCAATTCTAAAAAAGTTTATCCAGCACCTTGAGAATACCCCGCACTTCCGAGAAGTGTCGGGGAATACCCTGCGGTCAAGGTGCTTGGATTTATTTGACATTTTGTTGTGCCGCATGCCAAAATAGCTACAGTTTTGGAAGTTTTTGTTAAATAAAGGCCGCAAAGACTTTAGACGCTGCGGCCTTTTTTTTAGTAAGACCAAATTACAAAGATAATGTAATGATATACAACGGGACAGTGAAATAGTTTAATGAGGCCAAGGGATTTGGTTTCGTTACGACGAAGGAAGGGAATCAGATAATTGGAGATAAGAGTAAACGGAAATGACATTGAAAGGGCTTTAAAGATTCTAAAACGACAGATCCAGAAGGACGGCCTTCTGAGAGAACTCAAAGAGAGGCGGTTCTATGAGAAACCCTCTATCAAGCTGAGAAGAAAGCAAAGAGAAGCGCAAAAGAGAAGAATTAAGAACGCAAGGCTGAGAAGGCAGCACAAACCGATCAGATAGGTTTTATCCTAAAGTAACTGCCACATCTTATATCTTTCTGATTATAAATACATCTTTCGTTAGATATCCCCAAAACAGATTTAGAAATATAAAAAAATCAAGAACCCCTTCTGGTTAAAGGGATTGGAGTGATATAAAATATCACCCAACAGGTTAAACAAAAACCAAAGAGGGGGTTAAAAGAATGATACAACAAACGATATTTCCATTCAAGATAGAAATAACGAGGGAGAAATTAACGGCACGTGGTGGGTTAGCATTGATGGCAGAATACAATCATGGGATTGGATTAAGGGAACTGACAGACAGATATTTGCCGGAGCCCGGCAGCAACCGTGGATTTAAGCCGTCAGTTTTTGTAGACACGCTGGTGTTGATGCTGCAAGGCGGGGGCAGGAGTTTTGAGGATATTCGGGAGTTGAAATACGAAGAAGGATTAATGAAACTAATTGATATTGATAATATCCCTGATCCTGACAGTGCGGGGGACTGGGCTCGAAGGATGGGCAATTTACAGACAGGACAGAGGGGATTAAACGGATTAGGGGAAGTAAGAGATGCGCTCAATCACAGGATGATGAAGAGGGACAAGAGGGAGGCATATACATTAGATGCGGATGCGATGGAGATTATTGGTGAGAAGGCCGATGCTTATTACACTTATAAAGGCAACAAAGGGTACATGCCGATGGCGGGCTTTCTCTTTGAACTGAAACTTTGCATATACGATGAGTTCAGAGAAGGCAACACAGCGCCTGCATTTGGGCAGAGGGAATTTTACAGGGAATGCAAGGCCCGGATGCCGAAGGGAAAGAGGATAGGATATTATCGGGCCGACAGCGCCTCCTATCAGGCTGAACTTATAAATGACCTTGAGACAGATGGGGTTAAATGGGCGATAACGGCGGATATGGATCAGGCGGTAAGAACAGTTATAGCATCCATTCCTGATGAGCAATGGATAGAACCTGTAAAAGGTTGTGGATATGAGATAGCAGAAACGATTCATACGATGAATCATACAAAGAAGGCTTTTCGTCTTGTAATAAAGAGAGAGTTACGGAAACAAGAGAGCTTATTTGAGCAGGGCAAATATTTTCATCATGCAGTAGCTACGAATTGGGATGAACAGGAAAGGGATGCTAAAGAGGTGCTTCAATGGCATAATGAGAGGGGAGAGGCAGAGAACTTTAACAAGGAACTGAAGATTGGGTTTGGAATGGAGCGCATGCCGTGCGGGCAGACGGAAGCCAATGCAGTATTTTTCAGGATAGGAGTAATAGCATACAATCTTTTTATAGGATTCAAACGATTGTCCTGTCCTGAGTTATGGTTAAAACATACAATAGCAACATTTCGCTGGAAGATGATACAGGTAGCGGGTCGGATAGTAAAACATTCAGGAAGCATTTTTTTGAAACTGGCGGTAGACCTTGAGAAATTGGAGTTATTCAAAGGGATAAGGAAAAGTATTTTTGAATTGAGTTTGGTTCTTGATGGATAAACATAGACACAAAAGAATGTAGTGATGAATGAAAAAGAGGGAGTGGTGCGCCACAAAAAGGATAAAAAACCAATATTTGAGGCGACACTTCATTGCAGAAGAAATTTTAGAGGCTAACTTAACAGAAACAGATACCATATAATGAAAAAATTGCCTCTAAATATTATTCGGATAGGTTTACGTAATTTCTATATCGGGATTTGGGCTGTTTACAATCCTTGACATAAATTCTTATAAATTCTTATAATTTTATTTTATAGTTGTTCACTAACTCATTAAATTATCAGGTTATTATTTTCAAGTTACTGTTTTGCCTGCGCCTGTAGCTCAGTTGGAAAGAGCAACTGCCTTCTAAGCAGTGGGTCAGGGGTTCGAATCCCTTCAGGCGCGCTGAGAAAGAAAAGTGGTGAGTGTAGCTCAACGGGTAGAGCACTGGACTGTGGCTCCAGGTGTTGGGGGTTCGAGCCCCCTCACTCACCCCAACCAATTTTGCTCTGCAAAATTGGAGTTAAAGAGTTAGGAGTTGAAAGTTGAAAGTTGAAAGATTTTTAATTTGTCTCTCTACTTTCCAATATTAACTTTTATCTTTGAATTCTGAACTTTAAATTGTCGTTAAGTGCGCCTGTAGCTCAGTGGATTAGAGCATCGGCCTCCGGAGCCGAGGGTCGGAGGTTCAAATCCTCTCAGGCGCGCTATAATATAGCAAGTGGGCCGTTAGCTCAGCTGGTAGAGCAGCTGACTCTTAATCAGCGGGTCGCAGGTTCGAATCCTGCACGGCTCACCATTAAACAGTGGCTGATAATGGATGCCACTGATGCCATATTAACAAATGATGATTCAAAAAAGAATTTCCTGCTTCTTGCCGGCAATGTCAGAAAGCTCTTTAAGGCAATCCTTCCCGATCCTGCTGCAAATAAGTATTACGCGGAATATTCTCTTTTTAATGTGATAGCTGACAAGATAATAGCTGAGTCTGGAGATGTAGATATATCCCTTGCCATCTGAGGAGGAATATTATTTAATGCTGAGAATTTTGTTTTTCTCGTCGAGGAGGAGTATCTTTGGCTTAAATCCCTTTAGTTTACTATCTTCAACATAACTGTAACAAAAGATTATAATCTTATCTCCAACAATACCCTTCCTTGCTGTAGGGCCATTAAGGCAGATCTCGTCTCTTTTTCCAGGTATCACATAAGTCTCAAACCGTTCTCCGTTGTTTAGATTACTTATCATCACCTGTTCATAAGGGAGTATCCCTGCCTTTTTAAGTATCGCCGCATCAATGGTAATACTTCCCTCATAAGAAAGGTTAGACTCTGTCACGGTTGCGATATGTATCTTAGCCCTTAATATGCACCTTAACATAAAGATTCCAATTTAAATTTAAAACTGTATTATTTTATATTATGCACCACGGTATTGAATAAATTCAATCTCAAATCCAGCGATACAGCAATTCTCAGTGAAAAAACTGCAAGATTCTTCAGTCGCTTCGCTTCTATACCAATTGCGTATAATCAGATATTATCTACATTTTGCCTCATAATGCAACCGTTAATATCCTGTTTTTAAAAAGCATTTGATTTTCTCATGACATTTATTGTGGTATACTTTTGGCAAATGAAACCAATTCCGTATAATAATTGTTCGGCGGACATGGCGGGCGATACGGCATAAAGGACTCGCCCGCAGAATTATTAATAACGGCATAATAAAGGATACCAAAATGTCTATCTGCCCTTTTAATCCTGCAATATAGTAAAATCTGAAAGTAAAGCAAGAACGTATGATCTTAAAACTCAAAAACCAATTAATAAGAATAGATGTGTCCGCCGAATGCGAGGATGAGTAATCCAGTGTCCGGCAATAGAGGACGCCGAACAAGAGGATCGACCGCACAGTGAAAACGTGCGTTCATCCTCGCATTATGAGGAAATAGATTAATGACAAAAAAATCTTCTGAAGGTCTTTGCGAAATGTGTGGTAATTATGTAAGCGTCAGGCAAAAAGCCCATATTGTGGCAGAAGGTAAGAAGACCGGGGCAAAGCTTATGGTATGATATAAAGTAATACCAAGGGTGGTTATGAGTAAAACAAAAATAGCAATTACTCTGGACGAAGAGTTTATCGAACAGCTTGACAGACTTGTGAGTGAAAATGTTTTTCAGAACCGCAGTCAGGCAATACAGGAAGCGGTAGATGAAAAACTGAAACGATTGAAACGCACCCGTTTAGCTAAAGAATGCTCCAAACTCGACCTTGCTTTTGAAAAAGCAATGGCAGAAGAAGGCTTGTCCGAAGATTTGAGCCAATGGCCCAAATCAGGGTAGCACCGGAAGAATTGGATCAGATTGTTGAAGGATTGAATGAAATTATCGGGACATAACGGGAGGCTTTTAACTTACTCTATTATCTTCGGGACCCTGAAGAATTTTTCTGTATGGTCCGGGGCGTTCATCAGTACATCTTCCTTCGGAATAGAAGGCCTTGGTATGTCATCCCGCATCACATTGCTTAAAGTCAGAACATGAGAGGTTGGTTCTATGCCTTTTGTATCAAGCTCATTCAGTTTTTCCATGTAATCGAGAATACTGCTTAACTGTGAGCCAAATAATTCTTTTTCTTCTTCAGGAAGGGAAAGCCTTGCCAGCACCGCTATATGTTCAATCTCTTCTTTAGATATCTTCATTTTAACGACTTAGATTTTTTCCAGATTTGCAAACTTTATAGCGAGCCTCTTCACCCCAATATTCGGGAAGTTGACCATAACCTTTAAATCGTCTCCGTCTCCATAACAGTCGCGCACCACACCTACGCCCCACATGGGATGTTTCACCCTGCATCCAGCAGTATAGAGAGTAAATCTACGTTTTAGGTCAATGTTTTTCTTTACAGGTACAAGCTTTATTGTCTGATGGCCTGTTATCTTTTCTATCCATTGACAACATTCCTTGGGTATATCTCTCAGGAATCTTGATGGTTCCTGATCCTGTAACTTTGAGTACAACCTCCTCTTACTGGCACCTGTTAGCCACAGGAAATCTTTTGCCCGAGTCATACCCACATAAAACAGCCTGCGTTCTTCAGCAATTTCACATTCGCGCTCCATGGCCTTACAATAAGGCAGCACGCCTTCTTCAAGTCCCGCGATAAATACAACGGGGAATTCAAGACCCTTTGAGCTGTGCAGTGTCATAAGAGAAATGTAATCTCCTTCTTTTATCTCATCCATATTTGTAAATAATGATATTCTGTCAATAAAATCCTTTATTTCTTTACCCTCGGCAGAAGAGATAAACTCTGCAATGTTCTTTGCCCTTTCCTCTTCCAGGTTTTCTGCATAACCTGATTTTTCGAATATGCTTTTTAACATATCTGCTACAGATTTGTAGCTTGCAGATGAGAAACCTTCAATTAGCTTGGCAAACTCAGCAAGTCTATCTTTTACAGCAGAAGAAAAACTATCAGAGCGAAGTGTTACCTTCATAGCATTAAATAAAGATAAGGATTTTTTCTTTGCCTCATGCTCTATTTTAGAAAGGGTAGCTGTACCTATCCCCCGTGAAGGACTGTTTATAATTCTTCTGAAACTCACATTGTCTCCATAATTCATCGATAACCGCATGTATGCGATTATGTCTTTGATCTCTTTCCGATGATAAAAACTTATACTGCCGAGAACGCGGTAAGGGAGACCTTCATCCCGCAATGAATCTTCAATTACCCGTGACTGAAGGTTTACACGGTAAAATATTGCAAAATCCCTGTAATTGTATGCCCCTTTCAGATAGAATTCTTTTATAACCCTGGCAATGTATTCAGCTTCATCTATATATGTATTCAACCAGCAGTAGTGTACTTTCTCGCCCCAGCCTCTATCTGTCCAGAGTCTCTTATGTTTCCTTTCAGGATTCTGTGAAACAACAGCCTCTGAAACATTAAGTATATATTGTGTAGAACGATAGTTCTGTTCCAGTTTAATAAGTTTTGTTCCAGGGAAGTCATTCTCGAAATTCAGGATATTACTTAAGTTAGCACCCCTGAACCTATATATGCTTTGATCATCATCCCCAACAACACATATTTTTTTGTGAGAGGAAGCAAGGAGCTTAAGAAGATGGTACTGAGCAAAGTTAGTATCCTGAAATTCATCAACAAGTATATAGGAAAATTTATCCTGGTATTTTTCAAGCAGCCTTGGA
>Ga0210011_1001741_pt1 | contig 19431 bp, 25 predicted proteins | sample CryGeymeta201502_FD_183972 | JGI IMG/M metagenome (GOLD analysis project Ga0210011, IMG submission 183972) | Groundwater microbial communities from Crystal Geyser aquifers in Utah, USA - Crystal Geyser metaG 2015-02 (SPAdes) (version 2) | ecosystem: Environmental > Aquatic > Deep subsurface >...
CGATGTTGCCATGTCAATACTCCTGTTGTGAACGAGGCCAATTGCCTCAATTCACAACTTCGACACGCCTACACCGTTTGATAACCAGAATCGCTGATCGAAGGATACCGCGCGAGCGGTTTAGTCCGCAGACCCTTAGCGGGTGCACACCACAGGCAGCTTTTCGGTGGACCAACTCGACTCCAGACAGAAGTCGTTCGTGGCATTCGGCATCGTGCCCAAAGCCGTCAGCATTCAAAGGGCAGAACTGTCGTTCGCGTAAATGGGCTTTGACATCAAAGAAGTCATTCGATCTTGATCTCCAATTCAAAAACTGTGTGGCTCATCTGCGGTTTTCTCAGCTAAAGGTCGTCAACCAATCCCTCAGTTCAAGCCTAAAAACCACCAGATGGCGTAGGGTGAACACCACGACTTGAGATGTAAGCGCCGTCAAAAAAGTGGGGCAGCTAATTTGCTTCCTGCGCAGCAAGTGTCTCGATCCACCAGTTCGCATGCTTGGTTGCGAGCCGCTCATGAACTCGCAGGACTTCAGGGTCAATTTTTTCCAAAACCAGGTCTGTCAAAGTGCTACCGCCAATATAAGCAATCATCCCAGCAGCCATAGCTGCAGTTACACCAAAAATCGGATTCGCAGTAGTGCTTGTCACATACTCACCCGCAATAAGACCAGCTCCGACCGACGAAAATGAACCTCCGAGATTCGAGTAAAAGTCCCGGCGTTTGAACACAGCCGACCCTCCTTGTGTGGCAATCGAATACAGGCTATCGGTTGCAACAATAGTGGCCCCAACTAGCGAATTTCCACGCAGGCCACCCAAAACTAATGTGCTTCCACGGTGGGCGAGTGCGGTTCTTGTGGGCAGAAGCTCGTTACCTCCGGCATGTCGTACATAAGTTGTCGCAAGTCTCTCAGCAGCAAACAGAGATGTAGCTCGTCCGAGAAGATCATATTGTTGACCAACTGTTGAAGGAATCCCGTCACTGCTCCACGTCATCGATGCGATTGCAAGCGCCAACGTGCTTGCCACAGATACATATCCAGCATAGTGTTCGGACGATGCGTTTCTAACCGCACGCATCATGCTGGAATCCAGATCTTTCGTATCAAAGCCGAGTCCTCGTATCCGTCCGTACTGTCGCTCCGCCATGTTAGCCTCCTCGATTTGGCCCGATGATCGGAACGAGGCGATCTTCTCTTGCCAATGTGCCCTAAGCGGCGCGACGTGATCATCCGGTACCAGAAACAACGGTGAGCGATGATCAGTCAGCATATCAGACGCATATACGTTGGGGTTTGAAGAAATGTGGGTCTTAATCTGAGCTGTCCAAGGTGACCTTCGCCCATCAATCCAAGAGTACACGTCATGCTGACTAGCCTGAGCGCTCGCGACGTAGCCCCATTGGGGATTTTTGCCGAGATACATAGCCTCAGCCATCGCGCCCTTCATATGAGATCGCTTCATTGGATCACGCCAAGCTGTGCGCACGATTGCCGCATGTGCCGCCGACCGCGAGTTGCCGACTGAAACTGGACGCTTCCTTCTAAGGGAGTCCTCGAAAAGCTCAAGGGTTTCATCGCGAAAGCCCGGCACATAGGGCCTAGCCGACTCTTTAACTGGGACATAAACGCTGTCGCTCGCCGGGCGCAGATCGGACCGAACCTTCAACGGATCATAGTCTCTCGACCACACATTAGTGGATAGGGCTAACGAGAAGCAGAGCAGGGTGCATTCTGCAATGCGTCGGCACATACCTAGAATTCCGCTGGGGATTTGCGTACAAGTGTCGGGGCTGTTAGGCCCTGTGCGAGGTTAAGCATGAGGTCCTCATTTTCTTTGAGACTGGCGCGTGTTAATCCAAGCGAATAGTGATAAAGATCCAAAACTGCTGGTTCCAAATAACTCGGGTTGATCGGGCCGAGCGAGTCTTGGCATATCTTAATTAACGCCTGCTTGCCTTTGTCGTCCAAGAATATCTTGCTGCTTATATCTTTCAGTCCACTAATTTTTTTCGCTTTGTGGAACTGCTGGAGCGACTCTTGGATTCTCGTCAATGCCCACTGGTTGTAACGAAGACGCTTTGAATCTTGCAGTAAAGTGACGGTTGATTTAATGGATGCAACCAGTCTATCAAGTTCGGCCTGGGTCGGCGCGTCGCGCGGTGTCGGGAATAAGCCAATAATAGCCTCAGCCTTCCGTATTGCCGCTGTTCTTTGAGTTGGATCGGGTGCCTTTTGGGCAGTACGAAGACTGTCTTGAACGTCTGTCGCTATTACCGCTCTGAGTTTTACAAGCGCACCACTCACCAAAGCCCGTGCCTCAATCTCGTCAGCTTCTGAAAATAGCCACCCATCCAATTCAGCAATTACCTTGGCGAGGGTCTCAGAATTCGCTGCCTTCACTTCCTCAAGACGGGCAAGGAGGTCTGCGATCTTGTGATAGTTGCCCGGATCAAATTCTCCATCAACATTCGACGATAAAGTCGCTGCAGGAAGTCTTGAAAGCGCGACTTGCTCACCACCGACCGTAGTCGGGGGTGTCGCTGGATAATTGCTTTGCGCGCATCCATAGAGGACTGCGATAACCAATAACGGTATCAATTTAAATTTGGTCATGGCAACACCTTCCTAGGATTGCGGAATCGCTTGCATTACCCTACCAATAGTCTTGCTGGATTGATCAATTAAGCGTTTTGCCATTTTGACCTGCAAACTCGCCAACTTATCAGCGGCCTCCGCTTCGAGCATGATTGGCTGAATCATTTGCACTGCCGATTTCTGAAAATCAAGTGCCACTTGGTCTAGTTGAGAATTGAAAGAAACTTGAGCGAGTAAAAGCTGCTCACGAAGTTTGGTCTCAAACAAATCTCTTTTGTGCCGAATCTCACCATCTTTTCGTGCGGCAGGGTCTGAAAACCACTTAAATAAACCAGCAAGCAAAACGGGAACCGCTACAAATGGTAGAGCAGGCGCAATGACCGGCAATACAACTGCAGCGCCAAGAAAGTAGGCCGCGGCACCGGCTCCCGCAACTGCTACACCGCCCACTCCCAATGTGACTGATGCAGCCGAATCCACACCATTGATCACCTTTGTCCTAACGCGCAAAGTAGGCATCAAACTCGCGAAGCGGGTGTGATGTTGTTGCCGAAGAATCGAAATTCGAGTGATACGCATTTCCTCTTGAAATAGTCGCAAATCCTCTTTGATGAGCCGTAGCATATCTTCACGCCGCGACACCATTCGCTTGATTCTGCTTTCGAGTTCTCTAGCAAAAGTTGTACGCCCAATACTTTCCCAAACGCCACCTTTTTTCCATTGATCAGTTTTGAGCCTTTCAGTTACCTCGACTTCGAAGGCATTGCCAGCGTCATGAACGGTGTAGTCAATGTCTTCAGAGAAAGTGTCCCTCTCAAAATTAAGTCGTGCCTCCATAACGCTCATCCGCTGTGCAACCTGATGTTTAAGTTCGCGAGCAGTTTTCAGGTATGCAGTTGTAGCTCTTGCAGCAAACTCAGCCACTTTCAGCTGATCACTGAAAGATTCAAGTTGCCGGGATACCTCGGCGCAAGCTGTGGTGAGCTGCGAACGTAACTCCTCTACGCTAATTTGACCGCTTTCGTAATCAAGAATGCCTTGTGAAACACTTGCATCGTTGGAAACGCTGAGGCACATATCTGCAAGATTGCGGAGTTCTTTACCTTTGAACAAATGTGTCGACTTATGCACCATTTTTGCCAAAAATGACTTTTTCTGTACCTCTGAAGGCAGACCTGATAGATCGGATTTCTGAATCGAGCATTCAAGTGCTGCTGCAAGTTGTTTTGCAAGATTGTGCGAATCAAAGCCTTGCAGTTGCAACAGTGGAATAGCTGCTTGGAAAGCTGCATCTCTATTAACGATGTCGATTTCCAAACTTGCTGTCTTGAGCGTCGAGAGTGCTGACTTAAGTGGGATCGGGTGATCAAGCGCATTTAACAACACAACGGACGCAACCGCCGACTCGTCGCTGTGTTTCACCAAGTCGTTTACTGCTGCGTATTCGGCCAGACTGACGATGCCATCGGACGCGGCAATCGCCCCTATTACTCTCAAATATGCTGAAGAAAAACTTTCGTCTTTTGCAAGATGTTGATCCAGGGTACGTGGTTCTATTTCTATAGCCAAAGCACTGACCTGTAGGGTGTCAGATTGTTTTTTTTGCATGTTTCTCATCTCCCAATTGATGTCGACAAAGTAATCTTGATGTTCTCGAAAAACCCAGCAGATTGTTCCGCGCGATTCTAGACTTCAATCAAGCTGGCAAAAATGGAAAGCGCTTCTCGAATGATCGGAATCTCGACACTGCTGTCGACCAAACCAAAAATTGATTTCCGTAACCCACTGACCGCAGTCGTTTTTTCGTCATCCCACCGACCGGAATCGAGAATCAAAGTGAGAGATCGCAGTTGGTCGAGTCCGGGTGCCCACTTGGTTGAAATCGCTTCCGTACAGCCGACTGTTGGCCACCGGCTCCAGTGTCAGGTCTCGGGCGAGCAATTTGAACTTTTGTAGACCCGCTTACGCTGCACTGCCGAAATTCATCACGCTCTGAAGCGGGCGTTCACTCTTGGCGGGGAAAGTTGTTGGTTTGCCACAGGTCGGCGGAAATGTCACCTGATCTCGCCCATCACGAAGTGTGATTATTGGCCCCTCAATTTGGTTGATCACACTCAGTTGACAAGGTTCCCCGATCGGTGTGCCGCGAAACCTTCGCCATCCTCGACTTTGATCATTTGGGTTGCTTGGATACCCGAAGATTTGAAAGGCAACAGGTTGCGCTGGTTGATGCCATGCTTGAACCTATGCTGACCGAAAAGAGCGTGACGACAAACGTTGTAAATGCCTCAATGAGGTTTGTCGCTCAAGGCGGGACATGGGTTCCAACGCGGGCGTTGAGAAATCAATTGGAGAAAGTGGCTCTCGGCATCATTGAGTGCAAATCTGTGTAGGTCATTTTTGTCATCTACCCTTTTTTGGGCACCAGACCAATGGTCGATTTGCAAAAGTACAAAAAGTCATGGGCACAGAGTGGGCACAAATTGGGCACAGAATGGGCACAGAAAGCAAAACGCCCACTTGGTGTGGGCGTTTTTTCAAGCTAAGTACCTGATTTTATTGGTTGCGCGAGAAGGATTTGAACCTCCGACCTTTGGGTTATGAGCCCAACGAGCTACCAGACTGCTCCATCGCGCGGTACGGGGTTTAGTATAACCTATTGCGCTGTTGTCTCGACAGCAGGCTCAGTGGCGACAGGTCGATCAACCAGTTCGACCAAGGCCATTGGCGCATTGTCACCAACGCGAAATCCCATTTTCAAGATGCGTGTGTAGCCGCCAGGACGGGTCTTGAAGCGGGGACCAAGTTCATTGAACAACTTGGTGACGCTATCGCGATCACGCAGCCGGTCAAACGCCAGACGACGGTTGGCGAGGCTGGCCTCCTTGGCCAAGGTGATCATGGGTTCGATAACGCTGCGCAGCTCTTTGGCTTTGGGCAGCGTAGTCTTGATGACTTCATGCTCAATGAGTGAATTCATCATATTGCGCAACATCGCCAAGCGATGAGACGATGTGCGGTTGAGTTTACGTAGTCCTAGTCCGTGACGCATGGTAATTTCCTTTGTTTAGTGCAGGCAGCCGTATCAGGTACTGCCCGGGGCGCGCTAGATTAACGCTTCTCGAGCGCAGCTGGTGGCCAGCTTTCGAGTTTCATACCAAGAGTGAGCCCGCGTGAAGCAAGCACTTCCTTGATTTCGTTGAGAGACTTTCGGCCGAGGTTCGGCGTCTTTAGCAGTTCATTTTCGGTACGCTGAATCAGATCACCGATGTAGTAAATATTTTCCGCCTTAAGACAGTTGGCCGAGCGGACGGTGAGTTCGAGCTCATCGACTGGACGCAGCAACACCGGATCGAACTGGGCGCTACCGCGGGCAGCTGTGGAAACAATGGCGTCGACGTCGCCACCTTCAAGCTGTGCAAACACAGCCAGCTGTTCCACCAGAATTTTGGCCGAGGCGCGCACCGCGTCTTCCGCAGAGATGGCACCATTGGTCTCGATATCAAGAATCAGCTTATCCAAATCGGTACGTTGCTCAACACGTGCACTTTCAACGATGTAGCTGACCCGACGCACAGGCGAAAAAGACGCATCGAGGACGATCCGGCCGATGGACTTGGTGGGCTCATCGCCATGACGGCGCATCGTTCCCGGCACATAACCACGGCCTTTTTCGACCTTGATCTGCATGTCGAGCTTGCCGCCGAACGACAAATTGGCGATGACGTGATCCGGATTGATAATCTCCACGTCATGCGGCGTCTGGATGTCTGCTGCACTGACAACGCCTTCGGTGTCTTTGCGCAAGCTCAGGGTCACTTCGTCTCTGTTGTGCAGCTTGAAGACCACACCTTTGAGGTTAAGCAAGATGTTGACAACGTCTTCATGCACTCCATCAATGGATGAGTACTCGTGCAACACACCAGCAATCGTAACCTCAGTTGGGGCGTAACCTGGCATGGACGACAACAGGACGCGACGCAGGGCATTGCCCAGTGTGTGACCGTAACCGCGCTCGAACGGCTCCAGCACAACCTTGGCGCGGTGCGCGGAAAGTTGCTCGACCTGAACTGCTTTTGGCTTTAACAAACTACTTTGCATGAAATTTCCTCTCAATACCCCCGACTCGTTACATCGGTAAGGCTGACGACACAACCAAAAGCCAACGCTGGCGTTTGGTTCGGGCACGAAACAAATTCAGGTTAACGTGAATACAACTCGACGATCAGGGATTCGTTGACATCTGCAGCGAACTGATCGCGATCAGGCACAGCCTTTAGCACACCTTCAGCCTTGTCGGCATTGACCTCAACCCAGGCGGGCATCCCTACTTGCTGAGCCAATTGCAAAGCTTCAACAACGCGGTTCTGCTTGGCCGATTTTTCGCGCACTGCAACCACATCACCCACCTTGACCATGAACGAAGGTATGTTCACCGGCTTGCCGTTAACGGTGATGGCCTTGTGCGACACCAACTGCCGTGCCTCAGCACGGGTTGAACCAAAACCCATGCGATAGACAACGTTGTCCAGACGCGTTTCCAGCAACGACAACAAATTGGCACCCGTATTGCCCTTGCGGCGATCGGCTTCCTCAAAATAGCGGCGGAATTGCTTTTCGAGCACGCCATACATCCGCTTGACTTTTTGTTTCTCGCGCAGTTGCAAGCCGTAGTCAGACGTACGTGCACCAGAGGTGCGGCCGTGCTGGCCAGGTTTGGAATCGAATTTGACCTTGTCTGCAATGGAGCGACGAGCGCTTTTGAGGAACAGGTCTGTGCCTTCACGGCGGGAGAGTTTGGCCTTGGGGCCGAGGTAACGTGCCACTTGAAAATCCTTTTAATCAACTACCGCGAAACGCGGGAGCCACAGTGGTCATACCGTGGCGGTGGGCTTGGTTTAAAAAATCAGATGCGACGGCGCTTTTGCGGGCGGCAACCGTTGTGTGGCACCGGTGTCACGTCAGCAATCATGTTGACGCGAATCCCGAGAGCAGCCAGTGCACGCACCGACGACTCGCGACCAGGGCCCGGTCCTTTGATTTCAACGTCAAGGTTCTTGATACCTTGCTCGATTGCCGCACGACCAGCAACTTCTGACGCCACCTGAGCTGCAAACGGTGTCGACTTGCGAGAACCTTTAAAGCCTTGGCCGCCAGAAGACGCCCAGGCTAGCGAGTTCCCCTGACGGTCAGTGATCGTGATGATGGTGTTGTTGAACGAAGCATGAACGTGCGCAATACCGTCAGCGACATTCTTGCGGACTTTTTTGCGGACGCGTTGCGCTGCGTTATTGGCGGGAGCTTTTGCCATGGTTATCCTTCAAAATTTTATTTTTTAAGCGAAGCGGCAGCCTTACGTGGACCCTTGCGGGTGCGGGCGTTGGTGCGCGTGCGCTGACCGCGCACCGGCAAGCCACGACGATGTCGGAAGCCGCGGTAGCAGCCAATGTCCATCAGTCGCTTGATGTTCATCGTGGTTTCACGACGCAAATCACCCTCGATAGTGAACTTACCAACTTCATCACGAAGTTTTTCTAGTTCAGCATCTGTCAAGTCCTTGATTTTCTTGGTGTAGTCAACGCCACAGGCTTCGCAAATTTTGCGAGCGCGACTACGACCGACACCAAAAATGGCAGTCAAGCCAATTTCAGAATGCTTTTGCGGCGGAATATTAATACCAGCGATACGTGCCATTTTGATCCTCTATAACTCTTGCAATTAACCCTGACGCTGTTTGTGACGTGGATCGGTACAGATCACACGAACCACGCCCTTGCGACGGATGATTTTGCAGTTACGGCAAATTTTCTTAACCGAAGCCGAAACCTTCATTTCACTCTCCTAAACAATTCATTAAAAAACAACTCACTTGGCCCGGAAGACGATCCGTGCACGTGACAAATCGTAGGGTGTCAACTCCACCGTCACCTTGTCGCCTGGAAGAATGCGTATGTAGTGCATACGCATCTTTCCAGAGATGTGCCCCAGAACCACATGGCCATTTTCTAGCTTGACCCGGAACGTCGCGTTGGGTAGATTCTCAACAATCTCGCCCTGCATTTGAATGACATCATCTTTAGCCATAAATCATCATCTCAAGAGGCCTTGAAATTCGCCTTTTTCAACAAGGATTCATACTGCTGCGACATCAGGTAGTTTTGAACCTGGGCCATAAAGTCCATCGTCACAACAACAATAATCAGCAATGATGTACCACCAAAATAGAATGGGACGTTGTACTTCAAAATCAGGAACTCAGGTAATAGACAGACCAGCGTGATATAAATGGCACCGATAAAGGTCAGCCGAAGCAGTATCTTGTCGATGTACTTGGCAGTGTTGTCACCAGGGCGGATACCAGGAACAAACGCACCACTCTTCTTCAGGTTTTCGGCCGTTTCCTTACTGTTGAACACCAGAGCGGTATAGAAAAAGCAAAAGAAGATGATCGCTGCGGCGTACAGCATGACGTAAATCGGCTGTCCCGGTGTCAATGAACCAGCGATATCTTTTAACCAACGCATTGAATCGCCCGCGGTAAACCAACCCACCACTGTCGCCGGCAACAAAATGATCGACGAAGCGAAAATGGGGGGGATCACACCCGCCATATTCAGCTTCAACGGCAAATGGGAAGACTGGCCACCATACACCTTGTTACCAACTTGGCGACGGGCGTAATTCACCAAAATCTTTCGCTGACCACGCTCGACAAACACAACAAAGTAGGTCACCAAACCGACCAGGACAATGATGAACAGCGAAACGATGATACTCATCGCACCAGTTCTCACCAGCTCAAGCAGTCCACCAATCGCGTTGGGCAAGCCCGCAGCAATACCAGCAAAGATCAAGATAGAAATGCCATTGCCCAAGCCGCGCTCGGTGATCTGCTCGCCAAGCCACATCAAAAACAAGGTTCCAGCAGTCAGGGTAACCACCGCAGTCATACGAAAACCAAAACCTGGTGAGACCACCAAGCCAGCTGAGCTTTCAAGCGCAACCGCAATGCCAAGTGACTGAAACAGTGCCAATCCCAGTGTGCCGTACCGGGTGTACTGGGTAATCTTGCGACGCCCTGCTTCACCTTCTTTTTTGAGCTGCTCAAAAGCCGGCAGTACGTAACCCATCAACTGCATGATGATCGACGCCGAGATGTACGGCATGATGCCCAAAGCGAAAATGGTGAACCGGGACAAGGCCCCGCCTGAGAACATGTTGAACATGCCCAAAATACCGCCTTGCTGGCCCTTGAAAAATTGCTGCAACTGGGCCGCATCGATACCAGGCACAGGAATATGCGCACCAACACGGTACACCACCAGTGCCAAAAGCAAAAACACCAGCCGACGACGCAGGTCGCCGTACTTGTCGGTTTTTGCAGCAGATGCAGAGAGAGTGGCCACTTATAACGATCCGATCAGATACTTCAAGCCAGAGAACCACCAGCGGCTTCGATTGCCAGCTTGGCTGCTGCAGTAGCGCCGATACCGGTCAGCTTGAAAGCCTTGGTCAACTCGCCGGTCTTGATGACCTTGACCACCTTGGCCAGCTCGCCCACCAAGCCCGATCGCTTGAGCACCAACAGGTCTACATCAGCTACATCGAGCTGATTGAGCGCACCCAAGGTAACTTCGGCGTTGAACTTCAGCAAAGCTGATTTGAATCCACGCTTGGGCAAACGACGTTGCATCGGCATTTGTCCGCCTTCAAAGCCCACCTTGTGGTAGCCGCCAGCGCGCGACTTCTGACCCTTGTGTCCACGCCCAGCGGTCTTACCAAGACCAGAGCCGATACCGCGACCAACGCGCCGCTTGGCGTGCTTTGCACCGTTAGCGGGTTTAATGCCATTCAATTCCATCATGAACCTCTTAGAGCACCTTGACCAGATAACTGATCTTGTTAATCATGCCGCGCACCTCAGGTGTGTCGACGAGTTCGGAGGTACTGCGAATCTTGCGCAGCCCCAAGCCTCGAACGGTTGCCCGGTGCGATTGAGCGCAACCGATCGGGCTACGCACTAACTGTACGGTTACTTTTTTTGCGGTGGTCATTGCGTGTACTCCGTTCAAGCAAACAGTTCTTCAACTGTTTTGCCGCGCTTGGCAGCCACAACCGACGGCGTTGTCGCATGCGACAACGCATTGAGGGTGGCACGAACCATGTTGTAGGGATTGCTGGAGCCGTGACTCTTGGCAACGATATCGGTGATGCCCAGCACTTCGAAAACGGCGCGCATAGGACCACCAGCAATAATGCCAGTACCTTTGGGTGCGGGCGCCATCATGACTGACGCGGCACCGTGGTGGCCAACTACCGTGTGGTGCAGGGTACCGTTTTTAAGCGCCATCTTGCTCATGTTACGGCGGGCTTCTTCCATGGCCTTCTGGACAGCGGCAGGAACTTCCTTGGATTTACCCTTGCCCATGCCCACAGTGCCATCACCATCGCCAACCACCGTCAGCGCTGCAAAGCCGAGGATGCGACCACCCTTGACCACCTTGGTCACGCGGTTGATCGCGATCATCTTCTCGCGCAAACCGTCCTCGGGACCGTCTGCCTTACCTTGCATTTTTGCCTGTACTTTAGCCATCTTTTTTTCCGATCTGCTTAAAACTGCAAGCCGGCTTCACGAGCCGACTCAGCCAATGCCTTAACGCGACCGTGGAATGCAAACCCAGCACGGTCGAATGCCACTTTTTCAACACCAGCAGCCTTGGCCTTTTCAGCGACTCGCTTACCAATGATTTGCGCTGCAGCAACATTACCACCCTTGCCAGAGCCACCCAAGACCTGGCGCACCTCTGCCTCAGCCGTCGAAGCAGTCACCAAAACCTTTGCTCCGTCGCCAGAAATGACGCTGGCATAAATGTGCAAATTGGTGCGATGGACGGTCAAGCGCGCGACGCCTTGATTGGCAATGCGAATACGCGTTTGGCGAGCTCGACGAAGACGCTGTTCTTTTTTGTTCAACATGATGCGGCTCCTTACTTCTTCTTGGTTTCTTTGATCGCAACTTTTTCGTCCGCGTAGCGAATGCCCTTGCCTTTGTAAGGTTCTGGCGGACGAATGGCACGAATTTCAGCGGCAACCTGGCCAACGCGCTGGCGGTCGGCTCCTTTAATGACGATCTCAGTGGGCGTCGGGGTTGCAACCGAAACACCCTCAGGCATTTCCTTGTCAACGGGATGCGAATAACCAACCACCAGGTTGAGCTTCTTGCCTTGCGCTTGCGCTTTGTAGCCCACACCGATGAGAGTGAGTTTTTTCTCAAAACCTTTGCTGACGCCAACAACCATGTTATTGACCAACTGGCGCAATGTGCCCGACATGGCATCTGCTTCACGCGAATCGTTGGCCGCCTTGAAGCTGACCTCTCCGCCTTCGCTGATGATATTCACCAGGCTGTTCTGCGCGACAGTCAAGGCACCACCGGTGCCTTTGACGCTGACTTGATGTTCACCAAGTACCACCTCAACACCAGCAGGAATGACAACGGGCATTTTTCCAATACGAGACATGTTCTATTACTCCTCAGTGTCATGCATCAGGCGACGTAGCACAGTACTTCACCACCAACCCCGGTGGCGCGTGCCTTGCGGTCAGTCATGACACCCTTGGGGGTTGTCACAATGGCAACACCCAAACCATTTTGAACTTGCGGAATCGCGCCGCTTCCGCGGTAAACACGCAAACCAGGACGGCTGACACGCTCAATGCGCTCAATTACTGGGCGCCCAGCGTAATATTTCAGTGCAATTTCAAGCTCTTGCTTGCCGTCAACGTTATTGACCTTGAATGCATCAATGTAACCTTCGTCTTTCAGGACTTGGGTAATCGCCACCTTCACCTTGGAAGAAGGAACGCGAACGGAAGTTTTGGCCACCATCTGCGCATTACGAATGCGCGTCAACAGGTCGGCGATCGGATCACTCATGCTCATATCTTGTCTCCTGCCGCTTACCAGCTAGCCTTGACAATGCCGGGGATCTCGCCAGCAAATGCCATTTCACGAATCTTTGCGCGCGCCAAGCCAAACTGCGCAAAAGTGCCACGTGGGCGTCCGGTGATCGCACAGCGATTACGCTGACGCGTCGGGTTCGCGTTACGAGGCAGCATCTGCAAACTCTGACGGGCAGCAGCACGCTCTTCATCAGAGCGCTTGGCGTCATTGGAAATCGCCTTCAATTCCGCATGTTTCTTTGCGTACTTGGCAACCAGTTTGTCTCTTTTGAGCTCGCGCTCGATTAAAGCCATCTTAGCCACAGATCACCTCAGTTCTTGAAGGGGAAACGAAAACCAGCGAGCAGCGCCTTGCACTCGTCGTCGGTCTTCGCCGTTGTCGTGATGCTGATATTGAGACCGCGCAAGGCGTCGACCTTGTCGTACTCAATCTCAGGAAAAATAATTTGTTCCTTGACGCCAATGTTGTAGTTGCCACGGCCATCAAACGAACGCCCGGATATCCCGCGGAAGTCGCGCACACGCGGCAGAGCGACGGTGACAAAACGGTCAAGGAATTCGTACATATGGGCACCGCGCAAGGTCACCATGCAGCCAATCGCCTGGTTTTCACGAATCTTGAACCCGGCAATCGCCTTCTTGGACATTGTGACGACAGGTTTTTGGCCAGCAATCTTGCCTAAATCATCAACTGCGTGGTCCATGACTTTCTTGTCAGCAACCGCTTCACTCACACCCATATTGAGGGTGATTTTTGTCAGACGAGGGACTTCCATCGGCGATTTGTAACCAAATTTGGCCATGAGTTCGGGAGCCAATTTTTCCCGGAAAATTTGTTGCAAACGAGCCATGTTCATGCCACCTTGATTTCTTCGCCGCTGGACTTGTAAACGCGAACGCGTTTGCCATCTGCCTGCAACTTGATACCCACCCGATCCGCCTTGCCGGTTGCCACATTGAAGATGGCGACATTGGACTGGTGAATCGGCATGGTTTTTTCAACGATGCCGCCAGCCTCGCCCTTCATCGGGTTGGGCTTGGCATGCTTCTTGACCATGTTGACACCCTCTACCACGAGGTGGGAGTCGTCTTTACGCAGCGTCACCTTGCCGCGTTTGCCTTTGTCGCGCCCTGCGAGCACGATGACATCGTCGCCTTTGCGAATTTTATTCATGGTGATGTCCTTACAAAACTTCAGGTGCCAGCGACACGATCTTCATGAACTTCTCGGTGCGCAATTCACGCGTCACCGGGCCAAAGATTCGGGTGCCGATCGGCTCCAACTTGGCATTGAGCAAAACTGCTGCATTGCCGTCAAATTTCACCAGTGAGCCGTCATTGCGGCGAATACCCTTGGCCGTACGAACGACCACAGCGCTGTACACGTCGCCTTTTTTGACACGACCACGCGGCGCTGCTTCCTTGATGCTCACTTTGATAATGTCGCCCACGCTGGCGTAGCGACGCTTTGACCCGCCGAGCACCTTGATGCACAGAACGGACTTCGCACCGGTGTTATCGGCGACTTCGAGTCGAGATTCGGTTTGGATCATTTTTAAATTTCCCAACTTGCACCAGAACTTGACATTCTGGTCAGTCTTGGGCCCGTAGCACCCGGCGCAAACCACTCGCACCGTTAACTTTTGGGCAGACACTTCACACTCTTTCGAGCGAAGCCTCGTATTATGCCCTGAAATCGAGAGCTTTGCAAATATTTTTTCAGGGTTGGAGTAAATAGTTACTCGCCAGCGCGGCAAAGCCCTCGACATCAGGCGCCGCCGCCCCCTCGCTCTTCATGATGTCGGCCACAGTTCCCGCTAAATCAATGGCCATGCGCGCATCGAGAAACAGCAGGCGCGAACGCCTGGCCAAAACGTCTTCAACCCTGAGTGCGTATTCATGATGAACAGCAAAACGGACCATCGCGCCGGTCAACCCGGCACACAGCACATCGTCTGCGCCCGACAGTTGGCGCACAAAACCCTGTTCATTACCGTAAGAGTGCCAACCCGGCGCCTCAGAGATGGGGCGAATTGGCCTTTCGACACCATCAGCGCCGACCAGCAACAGCCTTTGCGTCTGACCTTTGGCGGTTGCCTCAACTAATCCCGCCTCGGCACACTTGTCGAGCACATCCTCTGCCATAGCGCGATAGGTTGTCCATTTGCCGCCCGTGACCGTCACCAAGCCGCTGCGACTGACCAAAATGGTGTGCTCTCGACTCAAGGTCTTGGTGTTATTGCCCTCATCCTGGGGCGGTTTCACCAAAGGCCTCAAACCGACCCAAAGGCTCTTGACGTCTGACCGCTTCGGCGGGCGTCGCAGGTAGCGCCCGGACTCGTGCAAGATGAATTCGATTTCTTCATCAAATGCCGTAGGTTCAAGGTCCAGGTCATGGCGTGGTGTATCGGTGGTACCCAATATCACTTTGCCCAGCCAAGGCACCGCGAAAAGCACCCGGCCATCCGATGTCTTGGGCACCATCAGCGCGGCGTCAGCGTCAAGAAATTCCCTGTCAACCACCATGTGCACACCCTGACTGGGTGCGACCATCACCTGCGTTGTCTGGCCATTTTTTGCCGGTACCGAGAGTCCGTCTTTCTGCCGCAACTCGTCAACCCAAACACCTGTGGCATTGACGACACAACGGCTATGAATATGAAATTCGCCATCGTTAATCTGGTCTTGGCACACCAGACCCGCAACAGCGCCGTCCTTGTAGAGGAGCTCTGTCGCTCGACAATAATTTACCAGCAGCGCGCCGCGGGCCGCGGCCGTACGCGCCAAGGCAATCGCCAAGCGCGCATCATTAAATTGCCCGTCCCAGTATTTGACGCCGCCTTTAAGCCCTGATTCGCGCAGGGTCGGCAAATTCTCCAGGGTTTGCCTGCGATCAAGAAACTCTGTCGCCCCCAAACCCGCCTGCCCGGCCAGGACGTCATACATTTTTAACCCAACACCGTAAAAAGGCGCTTCCCACCAATGGTAAGCAGGCACCACAAACGGCAGCGGCTGCGCCAGATATGGCGCGTTGTGCAATAAAAGCGTACGCTCGTGCAAGGCCTCCCGAACAAGCGAAATGTTGCCCTGCGCCAAATAGCGCACACCACCGTGAACCAGCTTGGTTGAACGCGACGAAGTCCCTTTAGCAAAGTCATGGGAATCCACCAAAACCACCCGCAAGCCCCGCACGGCAGCATCCAGCGCCAAGCCAAGCCCTGTTGCACCACCGCCGACGATGGCCATGTCGTATTCAACTGGCGCGCGCAAACGCGCAAGCAAATTTGCACGTTGGGTCAACAAAGGAGTTGTGTCGTAGCTATTCATGCGTGTTTGATTCTGATTAAAGGCAACTCTTCAGAAATCCTGCTGCTATTACTTGTTATTGAACAAAATGACCGTGTGACAAGTCTGCTCACACGGTCATTTTTTTACAAAGTCATCAATCTAAAAGCGTCGATTAACGCACCTTGCCGTTCTTCCAGGCGGTCAACAGCGTGTCATAAGCAATGGTTTCACCCTTTGGCTTTTCATTAGCCAATTTTTTCCAGGGCGCGCCGGTATCACTCAAGTACTTGGCAGGATCACCTTTGGGATTGAGCTTGGGCGGGCAATTAGCCATACCTGCACGTTCAAGGCGCGCCATCACCTGATCCATTTCGTCGGCCAGGTTGTCCATGGCCTGTTGTGGCGTTTTCTCACCTGTTACCGCCACCGCCACGTTCTTCCACCAGAGCTGCGCGAGCTTCGGATAGTCGGGCACATTGGTGCCGGTCGGCGTCCACGCAACACGTGCCGGGCTGCGATAGAACTCCACCAGGCCACCCAACTTCGGAGCCATATCGGTCATGGCCTTGCTCTGAATGTCCGACTCGCGAATAGGTGTCAGGCCAACAATGGTTTTCTTCAACGACACCGTCTTGGCCGTCACAAACTGCGCATACAGCCAGGCGGCTGCGGTCTTATTGGCATCATGGCCTTTGAAGAAAGTCCAGGAGCCTACGTCTTGGTAGCCGTTTTGCATGCCTTGTTTCCAATACGGGCCATTGGGACCGGGTGCCATGCGCCATTTGGGCGTGCCATCGGCATTCACCACCGGCAGCCCAGGCTTCACCATATCAGCCGTGAAAGCGGTGTACCAGAAAATTTGCTGCGCAATTTGACCCTGGGCTGGCACGGGGCCGGCCTCGCCAAACGTCATGCCGCTCGCCTCTTTGGGCGCGTACTTTTTCATCCAGTCCACATATTTGGTCAATGCATAGACCGCCGCTGGTGAGTTGGTAGCCCCACCGCGAGAGACCGAGGCACCTACCGGCGTGCACTTGTCAGCACCCACCCGGATACCCCACTCATCAACCGGCATGCCGTTGGGAATACCCTTGTCAGCTGTGCCCGCCATGGACAGCCAGGCATCGGTAAAGCGCCAACCCAGCGAAGGGTCTTTTTTGCCGTAATCCATGTGACCATAAATCGGCTTGCCATCAATGGTTTTGACATCTTCGCTGAAGAACGCTGCAATGTCTTCATAAGCGCTCCAATTCAATGGAACCCCCAGGTCGTAACCATATTTAGCTTTGAACTTGTCTTGCAAATCTTTACGTGCAAACAAATCCGCCCTGAACCAGTACAGGTTGGCAAACTGCTGATCCGGCAATTGATAGAGCTTTTTGTCCGGTGCCGTGGTGAAGCTGGTACCAATAAAGTCTTTCAAATCCAGTCCTGGATTGGTGTATTCCTTGCCAGCACCGGCCATGTAGTCAGTCAGATTCATGATCTTGCCGTAGCGGTAGTGGGTGCCAATCAAGTCCGAGTCACTGATCCAGCCGTCATAAATCGACTTGCCCGACTGCATCGAAGTTTGCAGTTTTTCAACCACGTCGCCCTCTTGGATCAAGTCGTGCTTGACGGTGATCCCTGTGATTTCGGTGAACGCTTTGGCCAGCGTTTTGGATTCGTATTCGTGGGTAGTGATGGTCTCTGACACCACCGAAATTTCGTTCACACCTTTGGCTTTGAGCTTTTTGGCGGCATCAATGAACCATTTCATCTCAGCGGCCTGCTTGTCCTTGGACAAGGTAGACGGCTGGAACTCACTGTCAATCCACTTCTTGGCTGCCGCCTCGTCGGCCCAACCCAGACTGGACATCGCGCTGCAGGCGAGAGCCACTGCCAAGGCGCTATATCGCAACTTCATAATCAATCTCCTCAGATGTGTATGACCCCTGATTCAAAGGCTGCTTCGGCTCCAGGGGACAACAAGCCGATCCTTATTTCTTCAACCACTAAGCTTTGCGCATGATCACCGCCAACGCGAGCATGGAAAGTACAAAACTGATCCAAATGGATGGCTCTGCGTCCAGGCTGAACCAGACCATCAACCGACCGCTAAGCCCGACAAACGCCAAGTTGATATAGGCAGCAGACAGCAGCCCGATGAAAAGCCGATCGCCCCGCGTGGTGGCCATCGGCAAAAATCCACGCCGCAGGGTCGTGGGAGACTTGACCTCCCACAGCGTCATGCCACACAGCATAAGGGCAATGCAGCTAAAAAACACGGCAACCGGTGTCGTCCACGCCATCCATTCAAACATTCGATTCTCCTGATTCGGTATGGGAAATAGCCGTTAAACCCGGCCCATCGCAAACCCTTTGGCGATGTAGTTGCGCACAAACCAGATCACGATCGCACCCGGCACAATCGTCAGCACCCCGGCGGCGGCCAGCGTCGCCCAGTCCATGCCAGAGGCCGACACCGTGCGCGTCATGATGGCCACAATCGGCTTGGCGTTCACGCTGGTGAGTGTTCGCGCCAGCAGCAACTCGACCCAGCTGAACATGAAGCAGAAGAACGCCGCCACACCCACTCCGGCCTTGATCAAGGGCAGGAATATCTTGACAAAGAATGCCGGGAACGAGTAGCCGTCGATGTACGCGGTTTCATCAATTTCACGCGGAATCCCACTCATGAACCCCTCCAGAATCCAGACCGCCAGCGGCACATTGAACAGCAGGTGCGCCAGCGCCACGGCAATGTGCGTGTCCATCAACCCCACGGTGGAGTAAAGCTGAAAGAACGGCAGCAAAAACACCGCAGGCGGTGTCATGCGGTTGGTCAGCAACCAGAAAAACACGTGTTTGTCGCCCAAGAAGCTGTAGCGTGAAAACGCATAGGCAGCCGGCAGAGCCACAGTGATGGAAATCACGGTGTTGATGCCCACATAAATCAGGCTGTTGATGTAACCCGAATACCACGACGGGTCGGTCAGGATGGTCTTGTAATTGGCCCAGGTGAAGTGCTGCGGAAACAGCGAGAAACTGGCCAGAATTTCCTCATTCGTCTTGAACGACATGTTCACCATCCAGTACACCGGCAGCAAAGCAAACACGATGTACAGCACCATGAACAGGTTGCGTTTTTCAAAGCCGGTCTTATTCATGACCAACCTCCTTGTCCTGCGTGCCCACACGCTGCATCCAGTTGTACAAAATAAAACACAGCAGCAAGATGATCAGAAAATAAATCAACGAGAACGCCGCTGCCGGACCAATGTCAAACTGGCCCACCGCCTTGATGGTTAAAAACTGCGACAGGAAGGTGGTGGAATTCCCCGGGCCACCGCCGGTGAGCACAAAGGGCTCGGTGTAAATCATGAAGCTGTCCATGAAGCGCAGCAACACCGCGATCATCAACACGCCGCGCATCTTGGGTAGTTGTACATAGCGGAACACGGCGAACTTGCTGGCGCCGTCAATGCTGGCGGCCTGGTAATACGCATCCGGAATTGAGCGCAGTCCGGCGTAACCCAGCAAACCCACCAGCGGCGTCCAGTGCCACACATCCATCAAGAGCACCGTCAACCAGGCATGCGTGG
>Ga0210011_1001756_pt1 | contig 19328 bp, 14 predicted proteins | sample CryGeymeta201502_FD_183972 | JGI IMG/M metagenome (GOLD analysis project Ga0210011, IMG submission 183972) | Groundwater microbial communities from Crystal Geyser aquifers in Utah, USA - Crystal Geyser metaG 2015-02 (SPAdes) (version 2) | ecosystem: Environmental > Aquatic > Deep subsurface >...
AAAAGGTAATTTTTTTTTTTTTGTTTTATAACCTTTTGCTAAAACACCGTAAATAGATATAGAACATCTTCCTCCAGAAGTATTTCCACCATGTGGATGATCTATAGGATTCATTGCAACACCTCTTACATGCGGTTTATAACCTTTAATACGTTTTTGTCCTGCTTTATAATATGGTTTATAATATTTATAAAAAAGATAACTTGCTATTCCAAAGACACAATTACATTCTTTATCTAATATATATTCTTTTTTAGATTTTAATCTTATTAAAATTAATAATTTATTTTTATAATTATATAAATTTATTATTTGACAAAAAGAACCCGCTGCTCTTGCAAATTGTGCACCATTACCTGGTATATTTTCAAGATTATATATTATAGAACCTACAAAAGCATGTTTTAATAATAAGTTTGAACCTATAAAAGATATGCCATCGTTCAATATATTATTTATTTTTAAATTATGTGCACTTATTATATATGAAAGTAAACCATTTTTATATAATATTAAAGCTATTGTTGCTGAATTTGTTTTTATATTTTCGTGTTTTAATACTAATGCTGGAATGTATAAATATCTTTTATAATCTATAAAACGTAATTTATATTTATTACCACCACCTCTATTTTTAATAACAATTTTACCTGTATTATTTCGTCCACTATTTTTTTTTAAATTAAATAACAATTTATTAACTTTTAAATTAAATAATTTTATCATTTTTTTTTTTTTTTTTTTATTAAATTTAAAAAAAGTTTATTATCTTTTATTAATTTATTAAAATTATATTTTTTTTGTTGTATAATATTATCATTATTTTTAACTTGTATATGTAAATTATATATTAGTTCTAAAAATTTAAATAAAACTATATTTTTAATTGATTTATTTTTATTATTATTTAAAAAATCTTTAATTAAGAATCTTAAAAACTTTGATAATTTTTTTTCATATAATAATGGATAAGGTATTTGGTATTTTTTACCAGATTTATAAATTTTTTTTAAATTTAAATTATGTTTTATATTCTTTACAAAATTTAGTAAAACTTTTTTACTTAAAAAAACTTTATTATTTTTTGTTTTAAAAAACATATTAAATTCTTTTAATATTATATTTTTAAAAAGAAATTTTTTTCCATTTTTGGATAAAATTGATAAAAAATTTCTTTTTAAAATATATAATATATTTAATTTTTTAATATTTTGTATATATAATTTATAATTTATATTTTTTAATGTAATGTTTTGTTTTTTAAATATATATTTTTTTTTAAAAAATATATTTAAATTTATCAATATATTTTTATTTTTTAAACTAAAATAATTAAAATAAATTTTTTTTAAATGTAAAAACATTTTTTAATTTAATTAATTTTAAATTTTTTCTAAAGGTATACCATGTTTAGATCTTTTGTTTTTACGTTTAAAACTTTCTTGGATACTAAAGTCATATTTTCCACGAATTAATCTAAAACGTATACCTGGCATATCACGAACACGTCCACCTCTAACAAGAACTACAGAATATTCTTGTAAATTATGCCCTTGTCCTGGTATATTTACCAAAATATTTTGTTTTGTACTAAGTTTAACTTTTGCAATTTTTCTAACAGCTGAATTTGGCTTTTTAGGACTTGTTGTATATACTTTTAAACAAACTCCTTTTTTTTGTGGACATTTTTTTAATGGTTTTACTCTAGATTTTCTTAATCTTTTTTTTCTAGGATTTTTTAATAATTGATTTATTGTTGTCATGTTTTTTATTTTAAAATATATATAAAAGATAGTTTATTTAAATATATTTTATATAAAATATATTTAAATAAACTATCTTTTATATATATTTTTTTTGTTTTAATTAAAATTAACTTAAAAACTTTTAATAATATAAAACAAAAAAACTCGTTTTTATAATATAAATATAAAAACGAGTTTTTTTGTTTTATATTATTAAAAGTTTTTAAGTTATAAAAAAATTTTCTTTTTTCATATTTTTTTGTATATGGTAAAAAAAAAATTTTTGTTTCAACTAAAATGTATTTTTTATAAATCTTCTTAAAAAAAGAAAAATTTTTATAAGTATAATTTAAAAATTTAAAATATTTTTTTATAATTGTTTTTTTATTTAATAAAATTTTCATTATTTATTTTGTTTTAATATTTTTAAAAATAAATTTTTATCTAATTTTAAAATAAAATAATTATTAAATTTATACATTTTAGTTAATTTTACTTTATTATTAATAAAATATTTTTTTGATGCAATAAAATTTTTTAATAATACATTTTCTTTTGTTAATTTTGTTTTTAAAAATTTTTCAAAAATATAAATAAATGTTAATAAAATTATTTTTTTTTCTTTTATTTCTAAAAAAAGTTTTTTTAAAAAGTTTTTATTATTATTTATAATATTTAAATTATAATAATTACTTGTTGTATTTATATATAAAATACAATTTAAAATATTATTTATGTCAAAAAAAAAATAATTAAATTTATTAAAATCATTAACTAAATTAATTAAATTTATTCCTAAAGGTGCTAGAGTTAAATTTAATTTTGGAGTTAATTTAGAAAATCCTAATTGAAGTTGAAGTTTTATTTTTTTATTAAAAGTTTTTGAATTTTTATTTATAAAAAGCATTTTTTTAATTATTTTAAAAAAATTTTATATAACTTTTTTTAATAATAATTTATTTTCTATAAAAGAAATTAAAGGTATTAAAACAATTAAATAAAAGAAATAAAATACAGTGCAAAATTGTCCAATAAAAATATACGGATCTTCTGCAGGATTACTACCTATTCAACCTAATAAAATACAATTTGAAAAAAATATTCAAAAAAATATTTTATTTAAAGGTTTAAATTGCATACTTTTAATTTTTGAATTATTGTAAAAAGGTAATAAAAGTAAAATTAATATTGCAAAAACCATTGCAATGACACCACCTAATTTATTTGGAATTGCTCTTAAAATAGCATAAAAAGGTAAAAAATATCATTCTGGAACAATATGTGCAGGAGTTACTAAAGAATCTGCTTGAATATAATTATCAGGATGACCTAAATAATTAGGATTATAATAAACAAAATAAAAAAATACTATAAAATAAATTACAAAACCTAAAAAATCTTTTATAATATAATAAGGACTTAAATAAATTTTATCTACATAATGTAAGTTTACGCCTAAAGGGTTATTAGATTTAAACTCATGTAAAAATAAAACATGAATTACAACAAGACCTAAAATTATAAAAGGAAATAAATAATGAAAACTAAAAAAACGTGTTAATGTGGGACCTTCTACAGAAAAACCACCTCATAATCAAAATACAATATCAGTACCTATTATAGGTACAGCAGAAGCTAAATTAGTAATAACTGTTGCTGCTCAAAAGCTCATTTGACCTCAAGGTAAAACATATCCCATAAAAGCTGTTAAAATCATTAATAATAATATAATAACACCTGTACATCATAAAATTTGTCTTGGATACATATATGAACCATAATAAAGACCTCTAAAAATATGTACATAAACTACTAAAAAAAAAAAAGATGCACCATTTGCATGTATATAACGTAATAATCAACCATAATTTACATTTCTCATAATATGTTCAACACTAAAAAAAGCAAAATCTGCATGAGCAATATAATGCATTGCTAAAAAAATACCTGTTATTATTTGAATAATTAAACATAATGCTGCAAGAAATCCAAAATTTCATCATCAACTAATATTAATAGGTGTTGGATATACTATACCACTATGATATAAAGTATTTAATATATTAAATTTTTTTATAAATCTCATTTTACATTAATAATATTTTTTATAAATTTTTTTATTAAAAGAAAAAGTAATAATAAATATAAAAAATATAATAATAAATATTAATATAGATAATAAAATCTGAAAATTTCAAAATATATTAAATCATTTTAATATATTTAATTTAAATACTATTTTTGAAAAAATAAATGTTAATAAAATTTTTATTTTTTCAAATAATTTTATAGATTATCAATTAATAATTATTAATAATAATAATTTTTTTTTAGAAAAAAAAAATTATTCTACATTTTATTTATTTGAATTAATTACTTTATTATATTTAATTAAATATTGTTTTTATAAAAATATATTAAAATAAAAAAAGACTAGAAAGGGATTCGAACCCTTATAAAAAGTTTTGCAGACTTTTACATTACCCTTATGTTATCTAGTTTAATTTTATCAGGATGATAGGATTTGAACCTATAACATTTGATCCCAAATCAAATACGTTACCATTACGCCACATCCTTAAACAATAAAAAAATCTTCTTATAAGAAGATTTTTTTATTGTTTAAGGCTTGTAGTCAAATGGTTAAGACAAACTGCTCATAACGGTTGGATTGTGGGTTCGATTCCTACCAAGCCTAGGAACATAGCTAAGTGGTAAAGCAATATTTTTTGGAAATATTATACAAGGGTTCGAATCCCTTTGTTCCAAGCTATATAAAATAATTTTTTTATATAGCCGTCATATAAAATTTTTTATTTATATTTTTATTTTATATAATGAAAAATAAAAAAAATATCTGTAATAATTTATTTTTGTATATTTTTATTTTAAAATATATATTTTTTTTTATTATTTCTAATTTTTTATTTATAAAAAAGTTTTCAATTATACATATAAATTTATATAATAATTTTAACTTTTTATATTATTTTACTTCTTTATACTATTTTAATTCGAATTTATTATATTATTTTAGTATATATAATTGAAATATACATTCTTTTTTTTATGAAAATTATTTTACACTAATTTAGTATTTTGAAAAGGCGAATAACAGGATTTGAACCTATAACTTTCAAAGCCACAATTTGATGCTCTACCAATTAAGCTATATTCGCATTTATTTTTTATTTAAACAAATGAAAAAAACAAGTTTATTAAAAATTTTTTTATTTAACAAAAAAATAGGTTCTACTTATATTTTTTTTACAAATTTAAAATTATTTATAAATTAAAAAAAATTTTAAGATGATATTAAAAAAAGAATATGTAAATCTTAAAATTAATAATTTAGATTATATTTGTGAAAAAAATTTAGTTTTAATTGACGCATTAGCTTGTAATAATATTGAAATTCCAAGATTTTGTTTTAATGAAAATTTATCTATTGCGGGAAATTGTAGAATGTGTTTAATTGAACTTAAAAATAGTATTAAACCTATAGCTTCTTGTGCTATAAATGTTATTCCAAATATGGAAGTATTTACAAATACTAAACTTGTAAAGCAAGCACGTGAATATATTTTAGAATTTTTATTAATAAATCACCCATTAGATTGTCCTATATGTGATCAAGGAGGTGAATGTGATTTACAAGATGAGGTTTATACATTTGGAACAGATCGTGGTCGCTTTTATGAATATAAACGTGCAGTTTTAAATATGTTTTGTAGTCCTATTATAAAATTAATATTAACACGTTGTATTCATTGTACAAGATGTGTTCGTTTTTTTGAAGAAATAGGAGGTATTCCTTTTTTTGGTATGATTAATAGAGGTCATAATATGCAAATAAGTTCTTATACTAAAAAAAATTTAATTAATTTTGAATTATCTGGTAATGTTATAGATCTTTGTCCTGTAGGTGCATTAACATTTAAACCTAGTGCTTTTATAGGTCGTGCTTGAGAGTATGACCAAGGATATACAATAGATTTTTTTGATACATTTTTATCAAATATTCGTATTGATTATAAAAATAATTATAAAATTATCAGAATATTACCTAACATTAATATTGAAAATAATTGAATACATGATAAAACTCGTTTATTCTTTGATATTTTTAATTTTGAAAAACGTTATAAAGATCCTTATCATTTAAGAAAAAATTATTATATAAAAACTACATGACATTACATTTTAAAATATACTATTGTTGCTTTTTTAGAAACTAAAGTAAAATTATTATTTTTAGGAGATTTTTTAGATTTAAATACTTTATTAAATATAAAAATATTTAAACACTTTTCAAATAGTTATTTAAAAACTGAATTAGATTATAAAATTGTAAATAAAAAAATAAAAAAAAATTTAAATTTTTTTTTATTTTTTAAAAAAATTTCCAAAAATGATAAACATATGTTTAATAATATATTAAAATTTATGAATTTTAATATATTATATAATCTAATGTTAATTAATTGTAATATTAGATATGAAATACCTTTACTTAATGCAAAATTAAGGTCTTATAGTTTTTCAAATAAATATTTTAATATTTATATTTTTGGTAATATAAAAAATATTAATTTTAAATATATTTCTTTAGAAAATAATATAAAAGATTTTTATAATTTTTTAGAAGGTAAAAAATGATATTGTAATAAATTTATAAATTTTTATTATTTATCAAAAATTACGTCTTTTAAAATTAATCAACATTTATTTGGTATATCTAATTTTATTTTATCTATAAATCATTCTTTTGAATATTTTAATGATTTTATTAATAAAAAATTAAATTATTGAAATTATAATGTTTATACAGTTATAAATACTTTACAACCAAATATAACATTATTAAATTCTTTTTTTTTAAATTTATTTAATTCTAATATTAATTTTAATTTTAAAAATTATAAAAAAAAAAGAAAATTAATTTATTATATTAATACAAATGTTTTTAACAAAATAACAACAAAAAAAATAAAAAAAATATTTTTTAATAAAAAACAAAAAAATAAATTTTTATATTTTGGAATGAAACAAAATATTTTAACTTATGAGTTTAATAAAAAAGAGTGACCTTGTACTGTTTCACAAAAATTAACATTTAATGCACAAATTTATCAAGGTATTTTTCCTGAAATATTTTTTAAAGATTGATATAAAAAAAGGTATAATATAATAATGCCTGTCAAAAATTTATTTGAATATAATTCATTTACTTTTAAATTTGATGGTCAGATTAAAAACTTTTTTAAAATTTTTGAAAGAACTTTATTTAAAACACATAATGAAATTTTTATAAATTTATTAAATATATATATACCTTATAAATTTAATATTGTAAGAATTTGAAGACGTTATGAAGAAAAAAATAAAATAAAACTTAGTATTTTAGAAAAAATAAATTTAAATTTTGGTAAAAATTTTAATATAAATAAATATTATTTATTTTTATTTCATAAAAATTTTAATATTAAATATAATATATATTTTATTCCTACTAAAAATATAACCAAATTTAATTATATTAAAACAAATATAATAGCATATAAAAATTATTTTTTAATAAATTATTTTAATAAATATTATAATAATAAAGATATTATAAGTAATTTATCTGAATTAATATTAATATCATCTAAATTTTTAAAAAAAAACACAAATTTTAAATAAAATGTCTATATTACATATAATAATGCCTTTTTTAATATTTTTAATAAAATTTTTATTTTTTTTTATACCTTTATTAGTAGGTATAGCTTTTTTAACACTTTTAGAGCGTAAAATTATTGCATCAATTCAACAAAGAAAAGGTCCTAATGTTGTAGGTTTTTTAGGATTATTACAACCATTATCAGATGGTTTAAAACTTATTTTAAAAGAAACTATGTTACCTAGTTTTGCAAATACTAATTTATTTTTATTATCTCCAATTTTAGTATTTAGTTGTTCTATATCATTATGATATGTTATTCCTTTTACATATTGAAATGAATTATCTGATATTAATTTAAATGTTTTATATATTTTTATAATATCTTCTTTTAGTGTTTATGGTATTATTTTTGCAGGTTGATCAAGTAATTCAAAATATGCTTTTTTAGGTTCTTTAAGATCTGCTGCACAAATGATTTCATATGAAGTTTCTTTAGGTATTATAATTTTAAATGTTGTTTTATTTTCAGAATCTTTAAATTTAATTAATATTGTAGAATCTCAAAATAAAATTTGATATTTTATACCATTATTTCCAGTATTTATTTTATTTTTTATTTCTGCTTTAGCAGAAACGAATAGAACACCTTTTGATTTACCTGAAGCAGAAGGAGAATTAGTCGCAGGTTATAATGTTGAATATTCTGCATTAACTTTTGCTATGTTTTTTTTAGGTGAATATTCTAATATGATTTTTATGTCTACTTTAGTAGTTTTATTATTTTTTGGTGGATGATCCTTACCTTTTTTTGATATAATAGGTGAAATTAATATTTTTTTATTTATTATTAAATTTTTTGTATTTTCGATAAAAATATTAATTTTTTTATTTTTATTTATTTGAGTTAGAGCTACATATCCTCGTTATAGATATGATCAGTTAATGACATTAGGTTGAAAAGTTTTTTTACCAATTTCTTTGGGTTTATTAATTTTAAACATATCAATATATTTTTTATTTAATAATTATATCATAACAAAATAAATTACAAAAAGCTTTTTGTAAAGTAGTATTTTATAATAATTTATATATTGAACATATAAAATATTATTAATGATATAATTAAAATATTATTGATATTTTTTTTAAGATGATTAAAAAAAGTTTTATATATAAATTATAAAAAAAATATTAATAAAATTAAAAAAAAATGAATAAAAAAATAAATTTACAATATCATCCCTTTCATTTAGTAAGTGTAAGTCCTTGACCTTTCTTTATTTCAATAAGTTTATTAACAACTGTATTAGGTTTATTATTAATATTTAAAAATGTAGAAAACTTAACATTTTTTTCAAAATTTACTTTTTTTTGTGGTTTTCTTTCTATAATAATTATATCATTTCAATGATGACGTGATATTATTAGAGAAGGCTTATTAGAAGGTGCACATACTTTAAAAGTACAACAAGGTTTAAAATTAGGTTTTATATTATTTGTTGTATCAGAAATAATGCTTTTTGTTTCTTTTTTTTGAGCTTTTTTTCATGCAAGTTTATCTCCTAATATAGAATTAGGTTGTATATGACCACCTAAAGGGTTAAATGTTTTAGATCCTTGAGGTGTTCCTTTATTAAATACATTAATTTTATTATTTTCTGGAGCAACAATTACATGAGCACATCAATTAATATTAGTTGGTAATTTTTATCAAACAGCATACGCTTTAGCAATAACAATTAATTTAGCATTATTTTTTACAGGTTTACAAATTTGTGAATATATTGATGCTAATTTTGATATTTCAGATGGTATTTATGGTTCTGTTTTTTTTATGTTAACTGGTTTACATGGTTCACATGTATTAGTTGGTACTATTTTTATTACAGTTTGTTTAATTAGACATCTTTATAAACATTTTACAAGAACACATCATATTGGTTTAGAATCTGCAATATGATATTGACATTTTGTAGATGTAGTTTGATTATTTTTATTTATTTTTGTATATTGATGAGGTAATAAATAATAATGCAAAAAAAAAATAATATAATATATTCACCATCATTATTTGTATATAGTACACAAAAAACATTATATTTTATTAATACTTCTTATTTTTCTATATTCGAAAGAGTACTACGATTAGTATTTTATATATTAATTTTTTTTAATATATATATGTTTAATATATTTTTTTTTTATTTATTTTTTTATATACTATTTTTATTTTTAAGTTTAAATATATATAATTTTAAAAGAAATAATTAAATTATATTTATAATATAAAAAGATAATTCGTAGTTTAATAGGATAGAACTATAGCCTTCTAAGCTATAAATGTAGGTTCAATTCCTACCGAATGGATCTTAATATTGTTTATAAATTAATTATCACTTTCGTCTAAAGGTTAGGACAATGCTTTTTCATAGCATGAATATGAGTTCAATTCTCATAAGTGATATTATCAATAAAAAGGTATATAGCTTAATCGGTAGAGCATCGGTCTTTTAAGCCGTAATATTTGGGTTCGATTCCCAATGTACCTATTTTTATAATTTTAAAAGGACTTTTTTAAGAATATTATAAAATATTTAATTTTTTTATAATATTAATTTATAAATATGAGTTTGATCCTGGCTCAGAGTGAATGCTTGCAATATGCTTAACACATGCTAGTTATTAAAAAATATTTTTATTTATTTTTTAAGGCGTACAGGTGCGTAAATCATATAAATTTATTTATCCAATGTAATTAAATATTACATAAAATTTTATAAAATTATTTTCTCAATTTAATTCAATAATAATTTTTAAAATATAAAAACTATATTGTTGTTGGTAATAAAGTATATGTAGGATTAGGTTGTTGGTAAGGTAAAAGCTTACCAAGCCGATGATCCTTAATTGGTCTTTGAGGATGATCAATCACATTGGGAATGTAAAATACTCAACTCTCTAGTAGGGCAGCAGTGGGGAATATTGGACAATAAGCTTATGCTTGATCCAGCAATATTGCATAAATGATGAAGGTTGTTTTGATTGTAAAGTTTGTTTAACTAAAAAAAATTATGATTATTTAGTTAAAAGCCTTGACTAACTTCGTGCCAGCAGTCGCGGTAATACGGGGAAGGCAAGTGTTACTCGTCGTTATTGGGCGTAAAGGGTACGTAGATGGTATAAAAATATAAATATTTCAAATTTAAAAAAGATCTTTTTAAAGTTTATTTATTAAAATTATACTAAAATATATTTTTTAAGAGTATTGCACAGGTTAATAGTATTTTTAAAGTAGAGATGAAATTCGACGATAATAAAAAGACTTCCAATTGGCAAAAGCAATTTACTAGTGTATTACTAACGTTGAGGTACGAAAGCATAGGTAGCAAACAGGATTAGAGACCCTGGTAGTCTATGCTGTGACCGATGAATGTTCAATGTCGGAAAATTTTTTCGGTGTTTTAGCAAACGCGTTAAACATTCCGCCTGGGGACTACGATCGCAAGATTAAAACTCAAAGGAATTGACGGAGATCTGCACAAGCGGTGGAACATGTGGTTTAATTCGATATACCGCGAAAAATCTTACCAATTCTTGTTGATTTAACATTTAAAATTTATGTTTAATAAATTTTAAATATTTATATTTAAATTAATGTTTTTAAAATTTAATATTATATTGTTAAATACAGGCGTTGCATGGCTGTCGTCAGCTCGTGTTGTAAAATGTTTGGTTAATTCCTTTAACGAGCGCAACCCTCATTTATAGTTTATTCTATAAAAAGTAATGATGAAAAATCAAAGGAAGGAGAGGCTCACGTCAAGTCATCACGACCTTTATGAATTGGGCTACACACGTGTTACAATGGCAATTACAAACAGAAGCAAAAATGCAAATTTTAGCAAATCTTTATAAAAATTGTCTTAGTTCAGATTATTTTCTGTAACTCGAAAATATGAAGTTGGAATCGCTAGTAATCGTGAATCAGCACGTCACGGTGAATAAGTTCTCAGATCTTGTACACACCGCCCGTCACGCCCTGGAAATTAATTTTATTTGACGTAAAATTTATTTTATTAATTTTATATATTATTATAATATAATTAATAGATTTAAAATGGTTTATTAGAGTAAATTTAACAACTGTGGTGAAGTCGTAACACGGTAGCTGTAGAGGAATTTGTAGCTGGATTGTGATTAATTTAAAATAAAATTTTTTTTAAATAAAATAATATAATTAATAATAAAAAATATGATAAGATGATTTTTATCGACTAATCACAAAGATATTGGAACCTTATATTTAATTTTTGCAGCTTTTGCTGGTATAGCAGGTACTGTAATGTCTATGGTTATTAGAATACAATTAGCAAATCCAGGTTTAGATACATTAATTGATGGTCAATTATATAATACAATTATTACTGCACATGCTTTTATTATGATTTTTTTTATGGTTATGCCTGCATTAATTGGTGGTTTTGGTAACTGATTTGTTCCTATACTTTTAGGTGCACCTGATATGGCTTTTCCTAGATTAAATAATTTAAGTTTTTGATTAATTATACCATCATATTTTTTATTAAATTTATCTGCATTTATTGAAGGTGGTGTAGGTACAGGTTGAACAGTGTATCCTCCTTTATCTGATATAAGTGTTCATTCTGCAGTTTCTGTAGATGCTGCAATTTTTAGTTTACATTTAGCAGGTATATCTTCATTGTTAGGTGCAATTAATTTTATAACAACAATAGTTAATATGCAATTTAAAGGTTTTACTTGAAATCGCTTACCTTTATTTGTTTGAGCAGTTTTTGTTACAGCAATATTATTATTATTATCTTTACCAGTATTAGCTGGTGGTATTACTATGCTTTTAACAGATCGTAATTTTAATACAAGTTTTTTTGATCCTTTAGGTGGTGGAGATCCTATATTATATCAACATTTATTTTGATTTTTTGGTCATCCAGAAGTTTATATTTTAATAATTCCTGCTTTTGGTATTATTAGTCATGTTGTAAGTTTTAGTGCATTAAAAAATGTATTTAGTCATATTAGTATGGTTTATGCTATTGTTAGTATAGGAATATTAGGTTTTATTGTTTGAGCACATCATATGTATACTGTTGGTATGGATGTAGATACACGTGCTTATTTTACAGCAGCAACTATGATTATTGCAGTTCCAACAGGTATTAAAATTTTTAGTTGATTAGCTACTTTTTTTGGAGGAAATATCTTTATAGATACTGCAACATTGTTTACTATAGGTTTTATAATTTTATTTACTATAGGTGGTTTAACTGGTATTATGTTAGCTAATGCTGGTTTAGATGTTGCATTTCATGATACATACTATGTTGTAGCACATTTTCATTATGTTTTATCTATGGGTGCAGTTTTTGGATTATTTGCAGGATTTTATTATTGATTAACAAAAATGACTGGTTATACTTTTAGTGAAGAGTTAGCTCGTATTCATTTTTGATTAACTTTTATTGGTGTTAATTTAACATTTTTTCCAATGCATTTTTTAGGCTTAAGTGGTATGCCTCGTAGAATACCTGATTATCCTTTAGCGTATTCTTCTTGAAATTATATTGAAAGTTTTGGTGCATTTATATCTTTTATAGGTATTATATATTTTTTTTATTTTTTAACACAAGTTTTTAACAACAGTTATACTTTAAAAAATGAAAATATTTATACAAATTTTACAAAATTAATAAAAAAAGTAAATATTTAATTTTAAAAATTTAAACTTTCTAGTAGTTTAACCGGCTAAAACAAACGGCTGTTAACCGTTGGATTGATAGTTCGAGTCTATCCTAGAACGTTGTTTATTAATTTTATTAAAATATATTTTTAAAAATGAAAATTTTAACATTTAATGGATGCTTAGGCATAAAGTTTTAAAGGACGTAAGTTATTTACGTAATAATATATTTAATTAAAAAATGTTGAAATATATTTATCCTAAAAAGAAAACTTTATTTATAATATATACTTATTTAATTGAAACATCTTATTAAATAAAGGAAAAAAAATCAAAAAGAGATTCTGTAAGTAATGGCGAATGAAAGCGGAAAATTGAGTTTAAAAATTTTAAAAATTTAACAAAAAATATTGAAAAATATTGCTTTAAAAGGTTAAAGCCCTGTATGATAAATTTTTAAAATTACTATTTTTAAAAATCTTATAGCTATATTTTTTGTGTTATAAAATTAAAAATTAAAAAGTAAATTGTTTAATTACAATTGAAAAAAGGGGTTTTCATCCTCTAACTCTAAATATAACTTTATGACCGATAGTGAACAAGTACTGTGAAGGAAAAGTGAAATAGATTCGTTTTAATACGATAGTGAAAAAGAACCTGAAATTAAATGTTTATAAACAATTAAAGCTTTTATTAAAAATATAAGTAATAATGTACCTTTTGTATAATGGGTCAACGAGTTAAATAAATTAGCAAGTTTAAGTTTTTAAAATGTATACAAAGCGAAAGCAAGTTTGAATTAAAGCGTTTAGTTAATTTATTTAAACCCGAAACCGAATGATCTAATCATGTTTAAATTGAAAATATTATAAATTAATATTGGAGGATTGAACTTGTGTATGTTGCAAAATACTAAGATGAAATGTGATTAGGGGTGAAAGGCTAATCAAATTCGGATATAGCTGGTTTTCCACGAAATTTATTTAAGTAAAGTGTTTAGTTTATATTACTAATGGTAAAGCTCTTGATAAATGAAGGGAACTTCTTCGGAAGTTTTACAGATTTTAACTAATCTTTAAATATAAGTTTATATAAAAATATAACTAAATAATCGGAATGTGAGTGCAAGATTCATATTCAAAAGGGAAAAAGCCCTGATTACTAATTAAGGTCCTCAAATAATATTTAAGTGAAAAAAATAAAAATAATTTTATATAATTAAAAAGTAGGCTTAGAAGCAGCCATCTTTTAAAGAAAGCGTAAAAGCTCATTAATTTAATAAATTATTTTTATTAAAAATGTAAAGGGACTTAAAATATTTACCGAAATTGTAAATATAATAAAAAAATTTATTATAAGGTAGTGGAACGTTTTATTTTTATTAAAGATAAATTGTAAAATTTTGTTTTAAAAAATAAAATTGAGAATGTTGACATGAGTAATGATTAAATAATGATAAACATTATCACCGTAAGTTTAAGGTTTTCTACGATACTAATAAAATTAATGTAGAGTTAAACGGTCCCTAAAAATTTAAAATAATTTTAATTTGATGGGTATTTAAATTAATATTTTTAATTTTAATTATATTGAATCAGTGAAAAAATATATAATTGAAAAAAAATGGATTTTAAAAAAAATTATATATTTTCAAGAAAAAACTTCAAAAAATATAAAAACCGTACTAAAACCGACACAGGTAAACTAATATATATTATTAAGGTGTATGAGTGAACAATGTTGAAGGAACTAGGCAAATTTACCCTGTAACTTCGGGAAAAAGGGTATCAAAATATTATTTTTAAAACTAATAAAATTTAATTTTTAAAAATTGATTGATGTACAAAAAGAAGAAGCGACTGTTTATTAAAAACACAAGACTCTGCAAAATTGTAAAATTATGTAAAGGGTCTGACACCTGCCCGGTGCTATAAGACTAAAATTAAAAATTAACGTTTTTAATATAATTCCTAGTAAACGGCGGCTGTAACCATAACGGTCCTAAGGTAGCGAAATTCCTTGTCGAGTAAGTTTCGACCTGCATGAATGGTGTAACGACTTCTTCACTGTCTCCAACATTGGCTCCATGAAATTGAAATTTCTGTGAAAATGCAGAATACTTACAGCTAGACGGAAAGACCCCGTGCACCTTTACTATAATTTTATATTGTTTTCAAAAAATTAATATATAGCATAATTAGTAGTCTATGAATATTTAACGCAAGTTAACTTATAAGACATCCATGAAATACTAGTTTTTAATTTTAAGAAAACTAACATTTAGTATAGAAATAAATGAAAAATATAAAATGGGTAGTTTGACTGGGGCGGTAACCTCCTAAAATGTAACGGAGGTGTACATAAGGCAAATTTTAATTAATATATTTTTTTAATTAATAAGCATAATGGCTATAATATTTGCTTAACTGAAAGATTAACACATCAATCAGAAATTATAATTTATTTTAAATTATAGTTGGTCATAGTGATCCAATAGTGTTGTATGAAAAAGCTATTGCTCAACGGATAAAAGGTACGCCGGGGATAACAGGCTTATTTTTCTTGAGAGATCTTATCGACAGAAAAGTTTGGCACCTCGATGTCGGCTCATCACATCCTGGATCTGTAGAAGGTTCCAAGGGTCCGGCTGTTCGCCGGTTAAAGTGGTACGTGAGCTGGGTTTAGAACGTCGTGAGACAGTTCGGTCCCTATCTACTGTAATGTAAAGAGAATTGAAAAAGGTCTATTCTAGTACGAGAGGACCGAGTAGAAAATACCTCTGGTGTATTAGTTATTTTTCCAAAAGTATCTAAATAGCTATGTATTAAAAATTAACTATTGAAAACATCAAATAGGAAAATACTTTTAAAAAATTCTCGTATATTGGTAAAAGACTATTACCGTTATTATAGGTTAGTTGTAATTATTTTGGTAACAAAATAAAAATTTAAAGTTTTATTTTAAATAAATTTTATTTAAATTTATTTTATAAATTAATAAAAGATTTTTTTGCATACTAATACTAAATAAAATACTTCTTTTTAAATATATTATAAATTTTTTTAACGAGTTTGTTTTTAAGATGTTTTATAAATTTTAAAATAGGACACACACAAATTCTTTAAGAACTTGATAGTGCAAATAAAATTTTTTAAAAGTATTAAAAAAACTTACTTTTTAATTAAGGAAAACTTTTTTTTAATATTTTTTAATAATAAAACATCAAACTTTTTATTTTAAAGTTAAAAAAAAGGTTATTTTAAATTATTTTTAGAATGTTATTATTATATTTTTTTTATGAATTTTTTATAAAAATTATTATTTTTATATGTAGTTTTGTTATAAGTTTTTTATGTATATTTTTTTTTAAAGAAAATATTTTAATATTTTTTATTATAAATATAATTACCGAAAATAAAGAAATTTTATCTTTTTTAGAATTTAATAATATAAAAAATATTTATTATATATATTTTAAATTATGTTTTTTTTTTAACGTATATTTCTTTTTTCCTATACTTTTATACAATTTTATTTTATTTTTTATAACATCTTTATATAAAAAAGAATTTTTAAAAATAAAATATTTATGTATTTTTACAATAGTTTATTTTTATAGTATATCTTTTATTATTTTTTATTACATTATACCAATAATATATAATAAAATTTATAAAAGTTTGCAATTAAATCCATTAAATTTTTTAGGAATATCTTTAGATTATTATTTAGATTTAAACAATTATACAAATTTTATTTTTTATAGTATATTAATTATACTTTTTAAATTAATTTTAATAATTTTTATAAAAATTATTAAAATTAATTTTTTTTTTTTTTTTAAATTTTTTATTATAATACTTTTAATTTTTTTATTTTTTTTTATACCACCAATATTAAATTTACAATTATATTTTATTTTATTTTATATGTTTTTTTTTGAATTGATTTACTTTTTATATTTAATATTTTTTAACTTTTTATAAAATTAAATAATTTTTTTTTTTTTTTAGGTGAATGGCTGAGTGGTTGAAAGCATTAGACTTGAAATCTAACATATATTAAAAATATATCGTGGGTTCAAATCCTACTTCACCTAAAGAAAATTAATTTATAGGGATAGAGTAGTGGTTATCTCGTCAGGCTCATGATCTGAAAATCGAAAGTTCAAATCTTTCTCCCTATAAAAATAAAACTAATTGTAATTTTTAAAACACCCGTTTTAAAAAACGGCACTTCCAGGAATATTATAATAAAAACTATAAGAAGTGATATTTTTGATATAAAATTATTTATATTAAAAAATTTTTTTTTTTTTTTTATGTATACATTAAATTTTAATTTTTTAGAAGGTTGTAAATATATAGGTGCTGGTTTAGCTACAATAGGATTAATTGGTGCAGGTGTTGGTATTGGTGTAATTTTTGCTGGTTTAATTACAGGTTTTTCAAGAAATCCTTTTTTAAGAAAAGATTTATTCTTTTATGCTTTATTAGGTTTTGCATTAACAGAAGCAACAGCAATTTTTGCTTTAATGATGGCATTTTTAATATTATTTAGTTAGTTTAAAAAAAACTTTTCGGAAAGGTGGCCGAGTGGTTAAAAGCATTAGTTTGCTAAACTAACATATATTAAAAAATATATCATGGGTTCGAATCCCATTCTTTCCTTATGAAGGAAATTTTTAGTAAAAAATGAATTATATTTTAAAATTAAATAAAATAAAAATATATAAAAAAACTTTTATTTCTGAATATATTTTTAATATATTTTTATATAAACAAGGTTTTCAAAAAAAAAGTAATTTTACAACAAATATAGGTTTTATAAAATTAAATAAGAGAGAAAAACATATTTTTTTAAATAAAAATATGTTTTGAAAATGAAGTAGTGTACATAAAAAAAGTATAAAATTATCTAATTATTTAATTTCAAATGTTTTTAAAATATAAAAAAACAACATATTATAATAATTATTATAATTTAAATTTAAAATCTAATTTAAACAGTTTCTTTAATAAAAAAACAATAAATTTAAAAAAAAATTATAATTTTTTTTTTAAATCTATATTTAATTTATTACTTTATAATAAATTTTATACAAAGTTAAGTTTAATTGATTATTATCTTTATATTATAAAAAAAAATTATATTTATATAAATATAATTAATCGTAGAAATGGTTCTGTTAAATTATTAACATATCAATATATATATCCTTCATGAATGAAATTATATATAACAGGTAATTTAATTAATATAAAAAAAAATATTTTTAGTACTAAGTTAATTGTTTCAAATTATATAGATAATTTTTATATAAAACGTTATTTTTTTTTATATTCTCCATTATTTATAATTATATATAATCAAGAACAAAAAAAATTAATTACAAAATTAAAAAATTTAAAAAATAAAGAAAATTTTTTGAATAAGAATAATTTTGTGAATTTCATTCAGCAGATGAAATCTGCAAAATTATTCTTATTCAAAAAATTTTCTTTATTAAAAAAAAAAGAAAAAAAAAAAAATTTGTGAAAAATAATTTGATTAAAAAAATTTAAATATAATTCTTATTGAATAAAAAAATATCCTTATAATTTATTAAAAAAAAAATTATATAATATTATATTAAATAAAAACATTTATATTTTTTAAAAAATGTTATTCATTATTATTAGTGTTTTAATTGTTATAAATTGTTTATTTATTATTGTTTCTATAAATCCTATACATTCAATTTTATTTTTAGTTTTAGTTTTTTTATTAGTTAATATTTTATTTATATTATTAAATTTAGACTTTTTAGCATTAATTATGTTAATTATATATGTAGGCGCTTTAATTATATTATTTTTATTTATTATAATGATGTTAAATATAAAAGTAATTGAAATATCTTTATTTAAAAATAAAAATCAAATACCTATAGGTATTTTAATAGGTTTTATATTTTTAATTGAAATTTTTATATTATTATTTAATGTTTTTTTTGATAATAATGTTTTTTTAAGCACTAATTTAAATGATAATTACTCAAATACAAATATTTTTTTATTAAATTTTTTTAATTATTATAAAAATTTTTCAAATATACAAATTATAGGTTCTTTATTTTACAATTCTCTTTTTTTTTTTTTTTTTTTATTAGGTAGCTTAATTTTATTATTAGCAATGATTTCTGCAATAGCATTAA
>Ga0210011_1001759_pt1 | contig 19299 bp, 15 predicted proteins | sample CryGeymeta201502_FD_183972 | JGI IMG/M metagenome (GOLD analysis project Ga0210011, IMG submission 183972) | Groundwater microbial communities from Crystal Geyser aquifers in Utah, USA - Crystal Geyser metaG 2015-02 (SPAdes) (version 2) | ecosystem: Environmental > Aquatic > Deep subsurface >...
AGGTACATGTCAAATCTGGGTAAGGTTTTTCGCTTTGTATCGAATTAAACCACATGCTCCACCGGTTGTGCGCTCCCCCGTCAATTCCTTTGAGTTTTAACCTTGCGGTCGTACTCCCCAGGCGGTTCGCTTAACGGGTTACCTTACGTCACCCACTTTTCCCTGCATACTCTTTAACTTGCATTAAAAATATGCAAAGAAAAGCAGGCAACTAGCGAACAGTGTTTACGGCTTGGACTACAGGGGTCTCTAATCCCTTTTGCTACCCAAGCTTTCGTCCCTGAGCGTCAGTGCTGTTTTAGAAGCCCGCCTTCGCGACTGGTATTCCTCTTGATATCTACGGATTTCACCCCTCCACCAAGAATTCTAGCTTCTCCAAACAGACTCAATCCTTATAGTTTTGCTTGCTGGTCTGAGGTTGAGCCACAGGATTAAACAAGCAACTTATAAAGACGCCGACGGAACTCTTTACGCCCAGTAAATCCGGATAACGCTTGCACCCTACGTATTACCGAGGCTTCTGGCACGTAGTTAGCAGGTGCTTTCTAGCGAGGTACAGTCATACTTCTTCCCTCGCCACAGTAGTTTACATTCCGAAGAACTTCTTCCCACACGCGGTGTCGCTGCGTCAGGCTTTCGCCCATTGCGCAAAATTCCCGGTTGCTGCCATCCGTAGATGTAGGTCCCGTGTCTCAGTGACCTTGTGGCCGGTCGTGCTCTCACACCGGCTACCCGTCATAGGTTTGGTAGGCCATTACCCCACCAACTGCCTGATAGGACGCAGACTCCTCTTATAGCGGCCGAAGCCTTTACCCCTGAGGGAACTATATGGTATTACCCCACCTTTCGATGAGCTATTCCTTACTATAAGGTAGATATCTACGCGTTACTCACCCGTCTGCCACTCTCATTACACCCGAAGGTGTAAATCCCGTCCGACTTGCATGCCTAAGGCACACCGCCAGCGTTCATCCTGAGCCAGGATCAAACTCTCAAATAAAAATTTATTTTTAAGTTTGAAACTGATCTTTTTTTCTTCGTTATCTAAAAGATTTATTGTTTCTGGTTGATAATTTACCCCTGCTGGGATAAATCATCGATTTGGAATTAACGGATTCTTTTTTTAAAAAAAATCCATCAATGTAACATATTTCACCACCATGTTCATATCAGAATATGAATCCATGGTGTAAATTCTGTCTTAAGTCTATTAATTTGTTAATGTTCAACTTCTTTTTCACCGAAAAAAAGAAACAATCCCCGCTGGGGGCCGTCTCTTCTTTCCCGCGATTTGTGAATTCTATGTCATGTGACACGAATTGTGAAGTGGGAGATATTGTATCAAGTAATCATGAGATGTCAAAGGATGATTCCACCACCACCACAGATTATCTGATTTTGAGTATCTAAATAGAAAACAGCTGATTGCCCACTGGCTATTCCATGGGTTTTTTTTGTTAATTTTACCCTGAAATGTCCGTCTTTTTTTTCAATTACTCCACTTATTCTTTCACCAGTATGGCGAATTCTAATAGTAAGCTTTTTATTAGCTAAAAGCTCATCTTCGCTTATTCCCAAGACATGCAATTTTTCCAAAGCAAAAGAATTTTTTAGTACTTGAAGGTGAGGACCAACTACTAATTGATTAATTTTTGGTTTTTTATCAATCACATAGAGAGCTGGTAATTCACCCTTTGATAGTTCTGGATTAAGTTTTGCATATTTTTTCTTATCATAGGTAAAACCATGTCTTTGGCCTATGGTATGAAACCATAAACCATGATGTTTTCCTAAGATATTTCCAGCTTCATCAACTATTTCACCTGGTTTTTCGCCCAAATTATCTTTGAGGAATTTGGGTACATTTATATCGCCCACAAAACAAATACCAACAGAATCTTTTTTATTGGCGACTGACAACTGATTTTTTATAGCTATTTCGCGAACTTCATCTTTATTTAGCTCTTGCAAGGGAAAAACAATATGAGGTAACTGCTCGCTTTTTATTTCATAAAGAAAATATGTTTGATCTTTATGTTTATCTTTTGGTATGAGTAATTGTTTGCCGTTTGTACCAGCATAATGACCAGTAGCAACGGCTTCATAGCCGTTTTTTATTGCCCATTCATAAAATAAACCAAATTTAATAATCTTATTACACATCACATCAGGATTGGGAGTTCGACCAGCTTGATATTCACTTAAAAAATATCCCATGACTTTTTCTTTATATTCTTTTTTGAAATCTAAAACTTGAAAAGGAAGGTTGAGTTGTAAAGCAACCTTGAGTGCGTCTTTACGATCACCTTCAGCTCTACAGCCTGGTTCGTTCCAGCACTCAATATAGGCAGTATGCACATCATAACCAGCATCTCTAAGAAGCAGAGCGCTAACGGCGGAATCAACACCACCAGAGAGGCCTAAGACTATTTTTTTACTATCGGGTACTAACATAAGTGGTCAGTATTATAGCTCAATGACTAGACTAAGAAATTTTCTTTGGCAATCTCAGCAACTTTTCTTTTATAAGCATCTGGATCTTTAGTGTAAAAACGAGGCAAAATCGGCTGAAACTTGGGATTTAAAACAACTGCTTTTGTAATATCCTGCCAAGATATTTTTCCATAATAGAGTTCTTTTAAAGGAAAATTATTTTCTACCATAAACTTGGTAGTTTCCACAAAACCCTCAAAATAAACATAATCCTTAGTAAAACCTCCTGGCCTGCTAGTATCAGTGAGTCCTCTTTTCTTTTTGAAGGTTAAAGTAAAAGCTCGTTCTGCATCGCCTAGATAGTGATTTAAATATTGCCATACTTCTAAAAATGATTCTTCCTGAGCTTTAATTGTGGCTAAAAAGTTTAGGGCAGCCATGTAGGTTAACTGCATTTTTTGTGGATACATAGCATGTAAGACAGCTAAACCTTCTTCAGTTTTTAGGTATGGAGCAAAACCGTAGTTCTTTTTTTTCTTAAACCAAGGTTGTTGTTCATAATTAATTCGACGTAGGGCATGAGTTCCAATTTCGTGGTAAAGCAAACTATCTAGGTCTTCTTTATAAATTGAACAAGGGAGTCTTAGTTTAATTTCGTTGGCATTGATAGCTGCTCTACTGACGAACTCTGCCGACCAAATAATCTCAAATTTTCTTTCCAATCCATGAAGTTTGAGAAAATTTCTAATTTCACGAGAAACAATTTCTTCATTCAAAAGTTCGCCTCGTTGAGACTGAAGCTCTTCAATAGAAAATTTGGTAAAAGTAGTTTCAATAATTTTTTCAGCTAAATCAATATATTTTGTATTGGGTAAACCATTTTGCACTAAATCTTCAGTAGCGAAAAAACGATAATAATTAAATTGAGGATTAAAGTTGGGACTAGCTAGAAAACGTTGTTTCTCTGCTAAAAAATTAGTTGGTTGTAGATCTGCAACGAGTCCCATGTTTTTAACTTAGCTTTTTAAGCAGGTCTAATAACAAATCCTGCCAAATCATTCCTACCTATTTCAATTTTTTGAGTGCCTTTATTGAGTTTTTTGGAAACAACTGCTGAAGTAGTAATTACTTTATCTTTGAGTTTGAATTTCAATTCCACTACAGGGCGCTTACCTTCTCCAGCTACTTGTTGATACCACAAGAGATCATCGACATCTATTAAGCCTAGTTCTTTTGCTAGTTCACTAGAAATAATGGTGCGAAAACGACCAGTGTTAATAAGGGCTTTTTCATCGATTTTTTGTTTATCGTCACCATAGATAGTAACTGTTTCTTCAATTTCAATAATTGGAATTTCGCCGTCTTCCTTGATTTTACTGGCAAAATTTTCAGCAAACAGAGCTTGGGCAATTCTAACCCCATGTTCTGTGCTTAGAACATTGAGATCTCTAACTCTTTCCAAGCGTCTTCTGAGTCCCGCTTTATTTGCTACTTGAATAGATAAGCCAGGATAAGCATTGAGCTCTACTACCATAGGACCTTTTTCTTGATGGATAAAAATATCAACTCCGGTAAAAACTAGGCCAGCTGCTCTTGCCGCTCCTACCGCAGTCAAAAGAATTTCTTTCCAAAATGGAACGCGAATGCCATTGAGCTTAATTTTTGTATCGGGCATGTATTGAATTAATTGATTTTTATGAGCAGCTGCGTGAGTAGTAATGCCGGTAGCTATATCAACACCTACTCCCAAAGCTCCCTGGCTTTGATTGGCGCGTCCACCAGATTCTTCAGTTGGCAAACGTAAAAGAGCCATAACCGGAACGCTATTAAAGACGACCACTCTAACATCAGGAGTGCCTTTATAGCTATATTTTAGTAGTTTGGGGTGAATTGGAATACGTTCTTCAACAATGATGTTGTGATTTGAACCATGAGTACTATATTCTCCAGACAAAATGTCACCACAATGCAATTTAATATCATCGAGACTCCAAACGTGACCTATAGCATCAGTCCAATGTTCTTTATCAGCATGTTGATTGCGGAAAGCAACTACTCCCTTACCAGCATGGCCATTAGTAGGTTTGATCACGAAGTCTTTTTCTAGTTTTTTCCAGTCAAATTCTTCAATGTCTTCTGAGGTTGCCAAGATACCATAAACTTGAGCGGTGGGAATATTTTGGCTTTGTAATAATAATTTAGTAGCGTATTTTGAAATACAAAAAGATCGAGCTTTGCGAGAGTTGAGTGGGACATAAAGCTGGTTGCGAGCATTCATGCCCAGGATGTCATTGGCGAGTACCATAAGCTTATTCCTCTTCTTCAATGATTGAAGTAAAGCGCACTCTCTCCAAGAGACGCAAACCGGTATATCTACCAATTAAAATATTTAGGCCAGCAACAGCTAATAAACTGAATTCTGGATAAAGTAAGACGAATTTTTGAATTGACTCTAGATTGATTAATAGTGCACAAAGAATAGCAACTAGAAGAGTTTCAAAAGTAATACTCAGGGCTTCTTTTTGACTACTGAATAGTTGAGTACTCATAAAGTTTTCTGTTAAGAGCATGATAATTAAAAGTGGAAAAATACTAATGCTTAGGAGTGAGCTAACATTAATCCAGGAAGCAAGTATTAGTAAACTGAGGATTAAGAAAGTTACTACCCAAAGCAACATGGCAGTTCTGGGTAGCAATGGTAGCTTGAAGTGTTTTACAGCGCTACGAGCAATGGTTGCGGCTGCTAAGACTGCTACAAATACTAAGACACCAGTTATGATTCCGGTTGAAACAAAAGCCACAGATAAGACGGCTGGAATGTAGACACCAAAGCCTTTTAGACCCACAACATGACGGGAAACAGCAATTAATGAGGCAATTAATGGAAATAATAACATCAACACAATAATATTGGCTGGTAAGCCATTGGCAATGGCTCTACGAATGGCGTGTTGTAAAGGATTGTGCCAAGACAATCCTCCGATGGGATGTTCGTCTAAGTAGGCAGCTAATTTGCTTTTTTGCTTACCACCAGTTTCTGTAATGTCTTGATCTTTTTTTTCTTGAATTTTTTGGTCTAGTTCAGCCGATGAAGATGCTAGATTTCCAGCATCGCTAGCTTCGATGGGGCTGGTTGCTTCTAATACCTGTTTTAGTGGTTCTACTGTTAAGGCTTTGGCTGGAAAGACAGCGATAAGTCCGAATAGTAGAACAAATAGAAGGGTTAATCCGAGCTTTTTCATATTGTTATTATACCAGGATTGATTGGTCAGTGCATTTTTTTACACAACCAAACTTAGATTACTAATGTGACAAAACCTTGAACAAAACCGATTAAAATTGAAGCAAAGAGAATCGAGCCAAATCGACTCAAGTGATAGCCAAAAACGATCATGTTGGAAATTTCGAAACCAGGTACTAAATAGGTAACTAACCACAACATTGCTACGTTGATTACGACGGAAAACAGACCAAAAGTAACAACATTGATAGGTAAAAATAGAAATTTAATAATTGGTTTAATGATTTTTTGTACAAAGACCATGACTAGACTGGCAATGAGCATAGTGGTCCAGTCTGAAAAACTAATGGTGGGAAGAAAATAAGAGAGAATCCAAAAAGTAACGCTGGTGTTGAGAAAAAGTCTAAGCATTAATTGTTTATGTATATTTTCTTATTTCTTCAGCTGCTTTACTTGCAACTTCTTTTATTAATTCATCACCTTCTAAGTTAAACAATTCCAAGATAAGTTTAGTTGCTTCTGGATCATTTTTCAAAAGTTCAATAAATTTATCCATTTCTTCACCGGTTGGCAAAATTGGTAAAACTTTTTCCCATAACAGAAATCCATGCTCAGTCATTCCAGAAGGAGTCCAATCAATACTAGCATCTGCAACCCGAACAGTTTTATAAGTTATTTCTCTGCCATTGGGAAGTGTATTTTGTAAATGAGTTAGTTGTTTTTGAGAGGTAATAGAAGTTTGATCATCTTGGAAAACAACAATTTTATGTTTTAATTTTTTATCAGCAAAAAATCTAGACAAAATTCCATATAATTTATCTGCTAAAACATCACCTTCAAAACCTTCTTTAAAACTTGTTCTTATTTCAACTAATTCGCTATGTTGCGGGTTAGATTCTTTTTCTTGGGCGGCATCAAACTCTTCAAAAGCTGATTCTAGCCCTGCCAATAGATTATTTTCTTCATTCATAGTTACATTTTACACACTTTTTAACTATTTATTCAACAAAGCTCTAGTGTGTCTTTTACTCCATTGTTTTTTGGCAAAGCGATGAGCTTCGTTTCTTAATTGTTGAATTAGTTTCAATGCTGGATGATCAGGTCCAAGATTAAGAATTTGATATTTTTCTTGTTTTTCTACTGGTAGTGGGATAACTAATCTATCTGGATTTTTAGCAATACCTATTACTGGTATTTGCCATTGCCAAATTTGTAAAACTGCTTTGACTTGGCCTTTGCCACCATCTATAACCACCAAGTCTGGCTTCCCCCACTCTGGATGATTTTGGCGACGAACCAAAGCTTCTTTCATCATATGATAATCATTAGGAGTATCAAGAGAATAGATATTAAATAACTTATATTCACTTGGATTTGCTATTCCATTTTCTGTTACCACCATCGAAACAGCGGCATTTTTACCTTGAACATTGCTTACGTCATAACCTTCAATTCTGGATAATTTTTTAGTTTTTGGAAATCTAGTATAAGTTGAAAGAATTTTTTTTAATTCAATAATACCTAATTCTTGTTGATTGAGGCCAAAGCCAGGTAAAACTAAATCCGGTTTAAGTTGATAGTTTTTTTGTGTAACTTCTTGGATGTATTGAATGCGTTGCTTAATTATCTGTGCCTGTTCATATTCTTGAGTCTCAGAAAATTGACGCATTTGTAGGGTTAGGTTTTTAAGTACTTCTCTCTTTTTGCCTTTAAGAAAAAGTTTTAAATTATTGATATTTTCTGCGTAGTTTTCTGGAGAAATTAAGTCAAGACAAACCCCTGGACATTGATCTAAATGGTAGTAAAAACAAGCCTTTTTTTGATCAGTAATTGGTTGATTGCACCAAGGAAATATTTTTCGAGCAATTTTTAAAACTTCATTAACCTTATAACTACTTTGGAATGGCCCAAGAATAGTTCCTTTGGGATTTTCGGTAATCAAATCTGTTTTACGCTTTTTTAAGACTTTAGGAAACTTTTCATTAGTAATTAATAAGTAGATGGGAGATTTGTCGTCTTTGAGCCTGATATTAAAAAAGGGTTGATGGGTATGAATTAGTTCTGCTTCAATTAATAGAGCCTCTAACTCACTATCTAAAACTTGATATCTTACTTCAGTTGCAGTTGTGACGAGTTTTTTAATTCGTGAAGAAAGCTGTGAATATTGAGTGTAACTAGTGAGGCGATTTTTTAGATTTTTGGCTTTACCAACGTAAAGAATCTTAGCGTTTTTGTCTAAGAACGAGTACACTCCCGGTTCCAAGGGCCAAGAGGATCGCTGCTCCGCCCAAGGCAAAGATGGTGTAAGGATGGGCAATGGTTTGGACGAAGTTCGGTGCATTGGTGATAGCAAAGTCTTTTGTTACGACACTTTCACCATTCATGTTGAAAGTGAAATGGAGAGTGTCCTTGGTCGGCAGTGCTCCATGTGTATTATAAACAAAGAGTTGCAAACTTAAGGTTTCAAAAGGTAGTAGAGCTTTTATGGCTGTGTCACCAAAAACTCTAACTCCAGAATTATTTGAAGCTAAATCAAAATTTAGGTTATACCAAGCAGCTCCTGATTTGTTTTTAATTTTAAGATCATAAAAACCAGGCATTCCAATCCAGGTGTTTTTTTGTGGTTCCAAAGTAACTTCAAAATTTGGTTCTTGTTCTGGAAAGCTTTTGCCAAAGTTTACTTCTAGGGTTTTTTCTTTTTGCTGTTTGTCTGTTTTATATGATCCAGCTGGGTATGGCAAAGTACTTGATTCTCCATTAATGGCTAGAACAATATGATTAAGATCAAAGTGATTAAAATAATCAACGCCACCAGTAGTATTTTCCCAGGTGGGGTCAATTGGTTGCCAGTTTTGTTTTTCCTCATTCCAGTATTCTGGCCAGGCATGCAAAATATCATTGCCTAAACTTAGTGGTCGCAAACGACTGTTTTCTGCATAGCCATAACCAGTAATTACTCTAGCAGGGATTTTGTTTATTCTAGCTAGGGTTACAAATAAATCGGAGAATTCTTGACAGGCCGCTTGATCTGGTTTTTCTAAAGCCTTAATTGCTCCTTTGCGCTCCAAATTATCAATAGAATCTATTTGTGCATATTCCAATTGACTAGTAACAAAGTCATAAACTTCTTTTGGACTAGGGTGTTCAGCGGCAATTTTCTGTAAGTCAGCATTGTCTGTTTCCCAAAATGGTTGTTTGGCCAAATTAAAAGCTTGGGGATAAGCAATGGGAACCAAAGGATTTTGCTCTAAAGTTAAAAGTGCTTGAGCTTTAACTTTAACCGCTTGAGCAGTGTTGCCTTGCATATAAAAAGTAGCGATCCAGTTACCATCTTTATCTAGTTTCATTTCGGTTGGCTCTGGTTCAATGGATGAATAATTCATTCTTTGGAAAGGAGTATCTGGTGGTAAAGCTGTTTGCAATAGAATGGGCTGAGAATTATTGTTTTCTAAAAAGTAAGTAAAGTTCAAATCATAAATTTGTTCATAACCAAAAAGAGCAGAGACTCCTTGGTCACCCAAATCTCCGAACACCATTTGAACGCCTTTTTCAGTTAATTTTTGCACATAGTTAGTAGCTGGAGTTACTCTAGTTGCTGAACCAAAGCGAATTGGTGTATTGAGCACAACTTCAATATGTGCATATTTATGAGGATCAGCTTGTTTGGGAACTGCTACTTCCAAAACACTGCCGTTGGCTTGAGCAAGATCTGGGTTGGTGTAACTAATGGTAAAAGTTCTTGTTTTGCCTTCACCAACCAATTTATCTGGAAAAGTAATACCAATGTTAGTTTGGTTGTCTACCTGAGTAACTTCTGGATCAAGATTTTTGCCATTTTCCATTACTCTCACACCAGAAATACTAGTAGAGCTAGTGCGTAGGCCATGCTTAGTAATGTAATAGGTTGGGGTAAGGTTTTTGATGGTAAATGTATGCTCAACGTAAGTAGAGCCATTTTCTTGGACGTTGTAAGTACTTTTTAGGGAGTTTTCAAAAGCTTGCTCTGCTTCTATTTGCTCTTGTTGAGCAAGGACTACAGAATTAAAGCCAAAAAGGCTGATTATGCTAAAAAATAATCCAAGTAATAACTTACGCATCATACTAAGGCTATATTAGCCAATAAATTTAGTTAATGCTAGATAAGGTTTATTTTTTTTGAGCGGCGAACTCTGATTTGAGATATTGGCCAGTAAAAGAATTTGTAATTTGAGCTAGTTCTTGTGGTGAACCAGTTGCAATGATTTCACCACCATATTCCCCACCCTCTGGTCCCAAATCAATGATCCAGTCGGCATTTTTAATAACATCGAGATTGTGTTCGATTAAAACAACTGTATTATTTTGAGAAACCAATTGATGTAAAACAAAAAGTAACTTTTGTACGTCAGCAAAATGTAGACCGGTGGTTGGCTCATCTAATAAGTAAACTACGTGGTCATTGGTGCGTAAACTTAATTCACGAGCTAATTTAACACGTTGGGCTTCTCCACCACTCAAAGTTGGAGCTGGTTGTCCTAGTTCCAAATATCCCAAACCGACTTCGACTAGGGTTTGGAGTTTTTGCTTTAAGTTGCTATTGGTTTTGAAAAATTCTAAAGCATCTTCAATGCTTAATTTAAGAATTTCAGCAATGTTTTTGCCCTTGTATAAAACTTTAGTGTTTCTTCATTATATCGTTGGCCATTGCAGACATCACAAGTAACATAAACATCTGGTAAAAACTGCATTTCAATCTTAATTTGTCCATCTCCTTGGCAGGTTTCACAGCGTCCACCTTTGACGTTAAAACTAAACCTACCGGGATTATAACCACGAATATGAGCTTCTTGGGTATTGGCAAAAATTTTACGAATGTAATCAAAAATCTTGGTATAAGTAGCTGGATTGGAGCGAGGTGTTTTGCCAATAGGACTCTGATCAATTAATGAGACTCTACGGACAACATCTGGAATCATAACTTGCTGTACTGAGCCAGCATAATTTTCAGTTTTACGTTCCAAGTGTTTCATTAGTTGGTGATAGAGAGTGTCGTGAAGCAAAGTAGATTTGCCGCTGCCAGAGAGGCCAGTAATACAGTTTAAAGAATTAAGTGGAAAGTCTACGTCAATGTTTTTAAGATTATGATGAGTTGCACCACGAAGCTGAATAGCTCCAGAGTGACCTTTAACTTTAGCAGTTTCATCTGGGTCAATGATTTTTCTTGTTACTTCTTTTTCTCTAGTTACGTCTTTTTTACGAGATAAGTATTTACCAGTTATAGAGCTGGGTAATTTCATTATCTCTTCTGGAGTGCCTTCGGCAATGATTGAACCTCCATGTTTGCCAGCTCCAGGTCCAAAGTCAAAAATGTAATCAGAAGACAACATTACATCGCGGTCATGTTCAACTACGATAACGGTGTTACCTTGATTTTTGAGGTTTTGTAAAGTTTCAACTAAACGATCATTGTCTCTAGGATGCAAGCCAATAGTTGGTTCATCTAAAATATATAAAACCCCAGTTAGGCCGGTACCAATTTGTGAGGCTAGGCGAATACGCTGAGCTTCTCCTCCAGCTAGAGTTGAGGCTTCACGACTGAGTGATAAATAATTCAAACCAACTGAAGTTAAGAAACGAAGACGAGCCACAATTTCTTTTAAGATTGGTTTACTAATTTCTATTTCTTTATTAGAAAGTTTCTTTTCTAGTTGTAAGGCATCTGACCAATCTAGTGCGCGCTGAATTGTCATTCCAGTTACATCAGCAATATTTTTTTGATCGATTTTAACTGCTAGCGAAGCTGGTTTGAGACGAAGGCCTTTACAATCTGGACAAGTTTCTTTGTGCATGAATTGTTCAATTTCCTTGCGGATATAGTCACTGTCTGTTTCTTGATAGCGTCTTTCTAGGTTGGTGATAAAGCCTTCAAATTTTTCTTGGATTAAAGTTTCCTTGCCAAAACGGTTTTCACCAGTAACGGTATAAATTTTAGGCGAGCCGTAAAGTAAAGTTTTTTGGAATTCTTCACTCATTTCTTCATAGGTGGTTTTGCGGAAGTCATAGCCATTTTCAATTACTACTGTTTGGACAAGTCTGGCCCACCAAGTGTCATTGCTCATAGTGCGAGCAAAGGGAATAATGGCTCCTTCGCTAAGAGTTAAACTTGGGGCAATGATTTTTTCAGAGTTAACTCTTAAAAGAGATCCAAGTCCATTACAAGTAGCACAGGCTCCTTCTGGTGCGTTGAAAGAAAATATTCTTGGCTCAAGTTCTTTAATAGAAATCCCGCAATGACTACAAGCTAGTTTTTCACTAAAAAGATAATCTTCCATGTTTTTTGGTTTGTCTGGAAAATTAAGTGAGTCATCATTAATGAAACTAGCTACAACTAGACCGGCAGAAAGTTTTAAGGCTTCTTCTATGGTTTGTGATAAACGTGATTTTAGAGTTTTCATTTCTTGTTTGTCGCGGAGTTGTTTTTTGGAAAAACTCAAGCGATCAAGAATTGCTTCAATAGTGTGTTTATTGGTTTTTAGTAAAGAAATATTTTCATTTAAATCAAAGACTTCTCCATCAATACGCACTCTGCTATATCCTTGCTTTTGCAAGTTATTAAACATTGAGGAGAACTCACCTTTGCGATTTTGAATAACTGGAGAAAGGATCATGAATCGAGTTGGTTGAGCATCAGCTTTTTCTTCCAATTTATTTACGATTTGACCAATAATTTGGTCGATGCTTTGAGTGCTAACTTCACGACCACATTCTGGACAATGAGGATGACCAATGCGAGCAAAAAGTAAGCGTAAATAATCATAGATTTCTGTGATGGTGCCAACTGTAGAACGAGGGTTGTGTGAAGTAGTTTTTTGGTCAATAGAAATAGCTGGAGATAATCCTTGGATTTGGTCAACATCAGGTTTCTGCATGATGCCCAAAAACTGTCTGGCATAAGAACTCAATGATTCCACGTATCGACGTTGGCCCTCCGCGTAGAGAGTGTCGAAGGCTAAGGATGTTTTGCCACTGCCAGAAAGGCCGGTAAAAACTACTAGCTGATTTTTAGGAATTGAGAGCGAGACATTTTTTAAGTTGTGTTCACGAGCTCCAGAGATAATGATGTGGTCCAAAGAAGTTTTAAGCATAATTTTTTTGTCTTAAAAACGAGGAGCTATTATACCTCAGATTCGGTTATATTTCGAGTATGGGAGTAGTAAAAAAGATTACTGTTTTAAATCTTGGATTATGTCTCTTAATTCAGCAGCTAATTCAAAATCAAGATCAACGGCTGCGCGACGCATTTTTAAATCAAGTTTTTTAATATATTGCTCTTTTTCATCAGGGGTTAAGGAGTCTGGTTTGAGATCTTGTAGATTAACAAACTCATTTTTTTTGAGTTGGATTACTCTACCCTTTCTTTTATGGGCAGCTATTTCTGTACCTTCCTCATCTTCTTCTTTTAGTAATAGTTTTTCACGAATTGGTTTTTGAATTCCAGTTGGGGTGATGTTGTATTGTAAGTTGTAAGCGACTTGAACTTCTCGGCGTCTTTGTGTTTCTTCAATAGATTTTCTCATTGAGTTGGTCATGTTGTCTGCAAAAAGAATGGTTCTACCATTTTCGTGGCGTGCAGCTCGTCCCATGGTTTGGATCAGAGCAGTGGCAGAACGCAGAAACCCTTCTTTGTCGGCATCGAGAATAGCAACTAGGCTTACTTCTGGTAGATCTAGGCCTTCACGCAATAGGTTGATACCAACTAGAACATCATATTTTCCGCTACGTAGATCATCCAAAATATCCGATCTTTCTAAAGTCTCAATATCTGAATGTAGATACGCAACCTTAGGATATTCTTTTAAAGGATCTTTTGGTAATGGTGCTAAATGAGCATAAAAATCTGGTGCTAATTTACCGATTTCTATTTGTTCAATGGGGATAAATTCTGTTTCTTGTTGATATGGTGTTTCTGGATCTGGTGTTTCGGCTGCACGAGTTTGAAAATCTTTAACTAAAGCATTAATTTTTTCTGGAGTATTGAGATATTCGGTTAGGGCTTCGGCCATCTTTTTAGTTAAAGTTGTAACTAAAACTCTTTGTCCTTGGAGTTTGCGGCGAATTACTTCAATTACCAAATCTTCAATTTGGTGTTCAGTGGGTCTGAGTTCAATAACTGGGTCAACTAGGCCAGTTGGTCGAATTAATTGTTCAGCAATATTTTCTCCAGAATGTTGCATTTCCCATTCATTGGGAGTGGCAGAAACATAAAGGTTTTGTGGGGTTCTTTCTAAAAATTCGTGGAATTGCAATGGTCTGTTGTCTAAGGCACTGGGCAAACGGAAGCCATAGTTAATCAAAGTTTCTTTGCGAGAGCGATCACCATGGAACATGCCTCTAACTTGAGGTAATGACATGTGACTTTCGTCGACAATGGTTAAAAATGATTTTTGATTGAAGATTTTGGTGTTTTCTTTGAAATAGTCTAATAGAGTAAAAGGTGGATCTCCAGGGTTTCTACCATCAAAATATCTAGAATAGTTTTCGATACCATTTACAAAGCCAAATTCACGGATCATGTCTAGGTCATATTGAACTTTTTGTTTGAGTCTGTAGCTTTCGATGGTTTTACCATTTTTTTCAAGATCAATTATTTGTTGAGCTAGTTCTTTTTCGATAGCAGCAATACCAGCTTCTCTGGTGTCTGGGTTCATGGTGTAGTGTTTAGCTGGCCAAAGGGTGTAGCGTTGAGTTTGTGGATCTCGATGCATTGGGGGTAGTACTTCCCCACTGATTGGGTCGATTTCTTGGATTTTGGTAATAGTGTTTTCTAGGGTTTCAATTTTTAAAGCTGAATCTTGATAAGCTGGCCAGACTTGAATGGTATCGCCACGTACTCTGAATGAACCACGTTTTAAGTCTGTGGTAGAGCGATCATATTGGAGTTGGGCTAGGCGCAATAGAAAACTATGTTGGGAAATTACTTCTCCCTCAATGAATTTAAAGATGTTTTGACCATATTCCACAGGAGAACCAAGGTTGTAGATGCATGAGACGGAAGCGACTACGATGACGTCCTTGCGAGTTAATAAGTTGGTGGTGGCAGCCAAACGTAGTTTGTCGATTTCATCGTTAATATCAGCTTCTTTTTCAATGTAGGTGTCGGTTGTGGGAATGTATGCTTCTGGTTGGTAATAGTCGTAGTATGAAACGAAGTAGCTAACAGCATTTTCTGGGAAGTAGTCACGAAATTCTTGGTAAAGTTGAGCGGCTAGGGTTTTGTTGTGAGCCAAGACTAAGGTTGGTTTTTGAGTGTTGGCAATAACATTTGCCATGGTAAAGGTTTTGCCAGAGCCAGTTACGCCAAGAAGTGTTTGGTGCGGATTACCCGCTTCAACACTGGCCGTGAGCTTTTTAATTGCTGTTGGCTGATCTCCAGTTGGCTGGTATGGAGTGTGTAGCTTGAAATCCATGTGGAGGTATTATAATTGAGATCGTTAAGATCTGGAGAGCTATTCCTCGATAAGTCTGGTAAAATCAGTGTTTGTTTGAGAAAATACGTTTCTTAGTTCTTTAAACCATTTTTTTGTGTATGCGCCAATAGCTCAGCTGGATAGAGCGACTGCCTTCTAAGCCGTAGGTCGCAGGTTCGAGTCCTGCTTGGCGCACATGGTGGCTGTAGCTCAGTTGGTTAGAGTGCCGCTCTGTGAAAGCGGAGGTCGCGGGTTCAAGTCTCGTCAGCCACCCATTTTTTTGTTGTTATGAAAAATAACTTGTTAGTTAGTGTCATCATCCCAACTTTTAACGAAAAACAAAATATTTCCCTGCTTATTACTAAGTTAGAAAAACAATTACAAAAAATTTCTCATGAAATTATTGTCGTTGATGATCATAGTAGTGATGGTACTATCACTGATTTAACGAAATTGTCACGCTCTAACCAAAATATTTCTTTTTACTTAAATCCCCCTCCTGTTGGATTATCAAAGTCAATTTTATTGGGAATTACTAAGGCTAAGGGAAAAGTTATTGTTGGTATGGATGCTGATTTTAATCATGACCCGGCTGTTATTAATAACCTAATTAAATCAGTTGTAAGTGATGATTTTGATTTGGTGGTTGCTTCAAGATTTATGGCTGGTGGAGGAATGGATGATAAGTTGCGTTTTTATACCACTAAATTTTTTAATTATCTTTTGCGCAAAATATTTTTATTTCCTATTACTGACAACACCAGTGGTTATTATGCTATTCAAGCCAAGGTATTAAAGAAAATGTCACTGAAAAAGATTTATCAAGGTTATGGAGAATACCATTTGAGATTGGTTTATACCGCAAAACGGATGGGTCTTAGAATTAAAGAGATTCCTGTTTATTACCAGGAAAGAAAATATGGTGTAAGTAAATCCAAATTGTTTGAGATGCTAAAAAATTATTTTATTTTAGCTTTTAAACTGCGTTTTAATCTTCAATAAATGAGTGATGATTTAGTCAAACAAAAAAGTGTTTACAGGTTTTTTATTAAATATATTCTATGTTTGGAGAGTTATTTAATTACAACCCTAGGAGCAAGACCTTTTTCAGCAACAACATAATATTTATTCAACTTAAGATCATAAAGCCAAATTTTTGAGTTATCACTTTGTTCTTCAACAGTATTTTTATCTGGTGAAAGTTGGCTCAAATCAGTGACTTGGTAAGTTAAAAATCTACCGTCATTAGACAGTGAAAGCTGTGATTTGGCAGCAATACTAGTTCCATCATTAGTAAGACGTTTAAGAGTCTCGCCATTCTTTGAAACCAAATAAAGATCACTCTCTGAACCATTCCAAGTATATTTTGATCCATCTCGACTATTACGCAGATAATAGATATTGTCTTTATCAACCGTTAGATCACTAGGAACATCACTGGTGATAAAGCGTCTTTCACCATTTTCTGTTTGTTCAAAAATACCGTTATTTGTGCGACGGTTACCAACAATTTCTGGCCATTCATAGTGAAAACCATAGGCAACGCCATCAATAATTGCTTCAACATTATCAGTAGTTCCCATAGTTGATTCTCCATAGCCAGTACAATCTTCGGGGAACTTTTTAGTTGTAGTTACATTAATTTTACAAAAAGAAACTCCTTCGTATCCCCTACCAGCAGTGAAATTTTCATCATCTAGCCAATTACCCAAAACAATAGAAAAGAAACCACTTTCTTCAGTTAGGATTTTTTCAGCTTCCCCTGCCCCATCCCAAAAATATAGTTCTTGGAAAAAAGGTTCTGGACCATCTGAGATTTTTTTATCAGGATCATGTTTGTTAACAACATAAGCCAAACTTTTACCCGATGGAGAAACTGTAAAGGAAATGACAGAACCCAAATCTTCAGCGACAGTTAAAAGTTCTTTCTTATTTTCCAAATCATAAACAACTAAAGCAAATTGAACTTGCTCTAATTCATCAATTTTAGTCATATCACGATAAACCAACCAATTATGATCTGTTCCCATAATTTCAAATTTAGGACTAAAATAATAGCCTTTTTCTTGGTTAAAAGTAGTTTCAACGATTTTTTCAGGTTCTGAGTTTTCTGAGGTTACACGATAAATTCCGTCAGTACGATAAAAATAAACCGTTGCTTGTTCTGCTGTTTCAGTATTGGGAGTTTCATTTCCAATTGTTTCTTGGGTTCTGTAGTTATCAGCTACTCTCCAGCCAGCAAAGGTAGCAACAGCAATGAGAAATAACGCAGCCAAGCTAGCTAAAATTATTGTTCCTGTTTTTTTCATTTTGTAAGCTCCCCAACTAATCTTTGTGGATACATATCTTGGATAGTAATAACATCAGTCATATTGTCCAAGTTTTCACCATTGACTGTAAATTTTTTGACTGTGGCACAGTCTTTTTGTTTACCACACTCAGTAAAAGCATCAACAAACATAAAGCTACCATCGCCAACATAGGCAACATTGGTGTCATTAATTCTTTTTGGATCTGAGTTTTTAAAGTATCCTTTTAAATCAACATTTAGAATTTTGGTGTTTTCCTTATTATTGAAATCAAGAATTTTAACTGCTCCAGTTTCATAATTTGTTAACCACATATATTTGCCGTCATAGGCAAGGTTGCTGATATTCATTTTTTCAAATTCTGTGTCACCTAGTTTTTCTAATTTATCTGTTGGTAAATCATAGATATAGATACCATCACTAAAAACGCTTACTTCGCATGGCTCTGAACCACTACAGGTTTTTTCTTGAGACACTGGTCCTTTGATAATTAACCTGTCATAGCTGATGTAGCCACCAGCAAAAGTCCAAGCGGTAACAATGGGTAGCTTTTTGACAGTCAAAGTACTGCCGTCACATGACAAAGTGTAGATACGCCAATCCTCGCCAGTTGCTTTGCCATAGATAACTGCATGGGTCTCATTTTGGAAGCGAGCAGCAATAGGATCATATGGGTAAGAAACGCTATAAAGTTCAATTGGTTTGTTGTCGTAACGTACTAATTGTCTACCACAAGCAGAGTCAGGTGTTTGGAAAAAAGCGCCATCATGACCACCATAAACTATGGCTGTGCCTTGTGGAGAGATGACATAGTAACTATCGTCTGGCGCAGTGACTTGATCATAAACTTTTTCAGAATAACCGTTATAACTTACAAATGGGTCGTATTTATATAAGGCTCCACTTTTGACATAAAAAAGTTTGTTGTCACGAATCTCAAATTTCTTGGGAAAACTTGCGTCATCCCAAATATTACTACCAGTAAAACGAATGTTTTCAGCTGGATCATAGAGAACCAGTTGCCTATTTTGAATTCCCACCAACTTTTTTGGTTTATACTCTCTGAGTCCCATGGTTACAGTAGTGCCCTCTGGGGAGACCTTTAGTTCTTTGAAGGTGGTAGGAAACAAACCTGTGACTCCATTAGATGATTCAAAGATTTGGTAATATTTTTGACCAAAAAAGTGTTGGTCAGCTGTTGGGCCATACTCATTATTGTAAGGACTCAGATAATAGGCTACTTCATAATCGCCTTTGTCCAAGCCACTAAGCATAATTACTCCCTCGCCATCAGTTTCTAAGCTGATAAAGGGAAGTGTTTCTCCTTTGCGGCGAACATTGATGCCTACTCCATCCTGGCCTTTTTCCCATTGTTCTTGTTTGCCATTGTCATTTAGATCAAACCAAAACTGGAATTTAACCATGCCAGCCGAAACTTTTTCTTCTGTACCAAACTTAGCAAAAAGCGTTTCTCCAATATCTGGCAAAGCCTGAGTTTGTTCTGGAGTTGGAGTTTTTTTCCAGGATGCTTTGGCATAAAAACCAACAGAGAAGAAGAATAATGCTATTAGAAAAGCACCAAAAATCCACATGGCAATTTTGATCATGCGTTTTCTTGCTATTTTTTTATCAGCATCATCGTTGAAAGATTTTAGAATTGAAGTACCACCAGGATTTGTTTGTTCAGTTTTTGTTTCTTCTGGTTGTTCCAACCTAATTTTTGGAGTTGGAGAAACTTGGTTACTAGAGAAGGGTGAGCGTTGGAAAGAATCCATGTGTCTTATTATACGCACAATTTAATAATAAAAGAACAAATGGAGTTTTTTCAAAAAACTTGGTAATTATTAATATTTGTTAATTATAGATAGAA
>Ga0210011_1001766_pt1 | contig 19258 bp, 21 predicted proteins | sample CryGeymeta201502_FD_183972 | JGI IMG/M metagenome (GOLD analysis project Ga0210011, IMG submission 183972) | Groundwater microbial communities from Crystal Geyser aquifers in Utah, USA - Crystal Geyser metaG 2015-02 (SPAdes) (version 2) | ecosystem: Environmental > Aquatic > Deep subsurface >...
CAGGCCAGCGATGCCGATTTGCAAAGCGCGGTGGCGCACATCTGGCAAGGCCGCACCGACAACTACTCAGAGCAGCGCAGCAGCCTGCCAGCCGACCAAGGTGCCCCAGTGAAACGGGTTGAAATGAGCTACATCGGTGGCTGACAAGCCCACCCTCACCTGTTGCTTCGCGTGATCTCAAGGAAAAAAATATGATTGACTCAACTGACATCACCGCCGTCATCTTGGCCGGTGGTCGCGGCAGCCGCATGGGCGGCGTTGACAAGGGCTTGCAAAATTTCAATGGCATGCCGCTGGCGCTGCACACCCTCACCCGTTTGCAAATCGGTGGCGGCGTGGGTGAGATCATGATCAATGCCAACCGCAACCTGGCCGCTTACGAATCCTTTGGCGTGTCGGTCTGGCCCGACGCGCTGGCTGACTACGCCGGCCCTCTGGCGGGTTTTTTGACCGGGCTGGAGCATTGCGAAACGCCCTATCTGTTGACGGTGCCTTGTGACACGCCGCTGCTGCCGCTCGACCTGGCGCAGCGCCTGGCCGCCGCACTAGAAGCCGAAGAAGCTGAAATCGCCATGGTCGCGGCCCCTGAGGCGGGCAAAGACGGCCACATGCTGGTGCGCACCCAGCCAGTTTTCTGCCTGCTGCGCGTCGACCTGCTGGAAAGCCTGGTGCGCTTCACCCAAGAAGGCGGCCGTAAGATTGACGCATGGACTGCCCTGCATAAAACCGCTGTCGTAGCGTTTGATGCGCCTGGCGACAACCCGCAAGCCTTTTTCAATGCCAACACCCTGGCCGAACTACAACAACTTGAGGCAAAAAGCGCATGAAAACCCTGGAGCAGATCGCCAGCGAACTCGCCGGCTATGACCCGCAGGCCTTAAGCGCCGACCTGGTCGGCAGTTTCCTTGACCAACTGATCGAACCCCTTACTGAAGCCGAAGACATCGACATTTTTGCCGCCCTGGGCCGGGTCCTGGCCGCTGACATCATCAGCCCTGTGAGCGTGCCGCCGCACGACAACTCGGCCATGGACGGCTACGCCTTTGACGGCGCGCAGCTCCGCCCCGGCAGCGCACTTACCCTGAAGGTGGTGGGTACCGCCTTGGCCGGCAAGGGCTGGGTAGGCTCAGTGAACGCGGGTGAGTGCGTGCGCATCATGACCGGCGCCATCATGCCCTCCGGTCTGAATACCGTTGTGCCGCAGGAACTGGTCACCGTCGCCGACGACTGGGTAACCTTTCCCGCAAATATGCTCAAGCCCGGTGACAACCGCCGCTTCAAAGGTGAAGACCTGCTGCAAGGCCAGCCAGCGCTACAAAAAGGCGAGCTGCTTACACCCGCTGCGCTTGGGCTAGTAGCCAGTTTGGGCATTAAAACCGTGCCGGTGCTGCGCCGCCTGAAAGTGGCCTATTTTTCGACTGGTGACGAAATTTTGAGCCTGGGCGAGCCGCCTCGTGAAGGCGCGGTGTATGACAGCAACCGTTACACCGTGTTTGGCCTGCTCACGCGTCTGGGCTGCGAGGTGATTGACCTGGGCGTGGTGCGCGATCAGCCTGAAGCGCTGGAGGCTGCTTTTATCCTGGCAGCGCAGCAGGCCGATGCCGTTATCACCAGCGGCGGCGTGAGTGTCGGCGAAGCCGACTACACCAGGGCGATGATGAAAAAGCTCGGCGACGTCACCTTCTGGAAGATCGCCATGCGCCCCGGGCGGCCCATGGCCGTGGGCCGGATTTCCAAGTCGATCCTGTTCGGCCTGCCGGGCAACCCGGTCGCGGTGATGGTGACGTTTCTGGCGTTTGTGCGCCCCGCCCTGCTGCGCATGATGGGCTGCAAGGCCGCCGCAGCACCGCTGCTCCAGGCGCACAGCCTGGAAGCCATCCGCAAGAAGCCCGGCCGCACCGAGTACCAGCGCGGCATCGTCAGCACGGCTGCCAACGGCACGCTGCAAGTAAAAACGACGGGCAACCAGGGCTCCGGCGTGCTCAGCTCCATGGTGCAGGCCAACGGCCTGATCGTGCTGCACCACACCCAAGGCAGCATTGCAGTGGGTGAGACGGTCGATGTGATGATGTTTAACGGGGCGGTTTGACACGACGCTCCGGCCTTGAGGCGCGACCTTCGGGGATGGCGTCATCCAGCGCAGCCAACACTGACATCACGGCGGCGCTGTTGGCGGCTGGGTGAGCGGGAAGCTGCTGCACCAGCGTCCGCACGGCGGACAGGCGTTGGCGGTCGAGTTCGCGTTGTGCCTCAGTCAGATCCAGCAACTGATGGCGGCCACGCAGCGACGCGTCGGCACTGTAGTCCAGTGCGTGGGTTTTGGCCATCAACTGCCCAAAAGCCAGCAAAATCGACCGCACGTGACGCTGCCACAAAAAATGCACCAACACCAGCGCCACCACATTCACCACAACAAAAATGCCAAGCAACCGTGCCGCCTCTTGCAGCAACTGCGACAAAATTGGCTGCGCGTCCGCCAGGTGGATGCGGTACAGGTTGTCTTCAACAATCGTGTTCAGGTGCTGCCACATCAGCCAGGCCAGGCCGGCGGCTAACGCCACTTCCAGCAGCACCAGGCCAACCAGCAGCGCTTGCTGGATCGACTCGTCAACATAATGAATCTTGCGTTCGTGCAGCACGCGCGCTGCTTGTGAGGTGGTATTCATAGGTCGTGACATTGTGCGCAAAGCAAGGAACCACTGTTGGTCACCACCAGTTGCCCATGCTGCTTTTTGTAGGGCTCGTGGCACGACACGCAACTGAGTTTGCCGTTAGGCAGCCAGATCGCACTGGGTAACATCGAACGGGGTTTGAACGAACCCGCCATCATGGGGTAGTCAATGCCGATGGGGTGATTGGCGTCGCCGCTGCCATGGCGCACGATGCCGCCTGCCGTCACGCGCACGCCCCGCGCGTCACCCTGGTTGGTGTGGCACCCGAGGCACTGCAGCGACAACGCGTCAATGTCGGCCATTTTGCTCAGTTGCGACATGTCGGCAAGGGCATGACCCGACTGTTGCAACGACACGCCACCGTCTTTCATGCTGGTAAAGAACGCCGCGTCATGGCAGGCCATACACAAAGCCTTGCCACGGCGGTCACCACGCACCAGCCCTGGCTTGCTGCTGTGCACCTCGTGGCAGGTGCTGCAGGTCATGTCGCCCTTCCAATCCAGCGGCAGGTCTGCCGGCGGTTTGCTGCGCGGCGCAAAACCGCTGGGGTGACTCATGCGCTTGACGTTCTTGTGGCAAATGCCGCACAGCAATTCCTGCGAGCCCACCAGCCGCCCCGCCTGTGCTGGCGTCACCGTCTGCCCGGCCAGGTGGCAGTTGCTGCATTTTTGATCCATCAGGTGAGGGTCATCACCAAAGGCGGCGTACAGCCAAGTCAGGCCGCCCAGCAAAGCGGCACCCACCAAGCTCGCCCAGAATTTTCTAGATTTGTACACGGCATTCCACCTCATGCAAGCGGGCGAAAGCCTCAGTCAACCTGGGGCCATCGCCTGAAGCTGCCACGCTTTGCTGGCAACTGGTCAACGCGTCACGCAGCTCACCGTAGTGGTCGCGCAGCCGCTTTTGCGCCGTATCAAACTCTTGCCACTCCTGCTGCAACAAGTCGGTCTTGCGGATCGCCAGCGGCGCGGCAAACGCATCAGCAGAAATTGCCTTGACGTTTTGCGAAAACCTGAATAATGGCCCAGCGATGCGGTGGCTGCTGTACAACGCAATCAGCCAGGTAAAGAGCGCCTCCACACACACCGACAGCAGGGCAAACACCACCATCACCGGCCCCAGTTTTTGCTGCGTCAGGCTGCGGCTGAAAACCACACTGCCGTAGCTAACCCCCTCGTCGGTGGTGACCCAGAAAATAGCTACCAACAATCCGGCAGCCGAAACCAGCGCCACCAGCAGCGCAATCTTGGCAACCCATTTGGCGTGGAACAGGGCAGATGGCTCGGTAGCAGGTGGTGACATGATCAATCTCACTTTTTGGGTTCTGGCACGGGTACGGCGTCAGCGCGGTGACGTAGCGGGCGATAGACATCCATCTTCACATACCACTGGTCCAGCAAATACAGACGCCCGTCGCCATCGACGGCTAAGCCCGAGGGCAACATATAGGTGGCAGCGGCACCCTGGTCGCCCCGGGTGCCAATGACGTACTGGTAGACACCATCGGCGTCAAACACCTGCACATTGCCAAACGTGGCATCCACCACGTAGACCAGCCCTTGCGCGTCGGTGGCAATTTCCTTCGGACGTGAAAACTGGCCCGGGCGTTTGCCAGCGGTACCGAAACTCTTGAGGTACAGGCCTTGCTGGTCAAAAATCTGCACGCGGTAATTACCGCTGTCGATCACATAAAGTCGCCCGCCCTGCCCCACCGCTGCGTCCAGCGGCAGATTGAATTCGCCGGGCGCATCACCACTGTGACCAATGTCCATCAAGTGGCTGCCCGTCACCGCATTGAACACCCGCACCCGGTGTTGCCGCTCGGTCTGGTCAATCGCATATACACGCTGTGCATCAGGATCCACTGCCACATTCACCAGCCTTGAAAGCCAGCGCGGCCCGCCAATCTTGCGCTGCAGACGCCCCTGCGCATCCAGCACCAGCACATAATTGCCCAGGCCGTCGGCCACGTACCAAAACCCGTTGCGGTCGACGCTGATACCCATCGGCGCGCGCTGCGCACCGCGGTCAGCCAGGTCAAAACGGGAAAACTGGCGCTGGGCAAAATCAAACACGCTGATCGATGCGTCTAGCGAATTCACCACCGCCACCCGCCCCTGGTGTGCAGCCGCTGCCACCGGTCGGCTCAAGCCTTGGCCACCACCACGGCGGGTGCCCACCAGCATCGCCAGAAAGCCCGTGTCACTGGCCTTGGCGTCCAGGTCATCGGCTTCATACACGCTGCGCTCAAAAACATAGCGCGCTGGCGCTGGCGGCGGCGGGAAGACGCGCGGTGCATCGGGTACCTGAACCTCTGGGCCTGGCGCACCACAGCCAGCCAGCGCCAAAGCGAAGGCCATCACCAGGCCAAAGAAGCTATTCTTTTTCATCGCCAATACCCAGCTTTTTCATTTTTTCCCACAGGTTCTTGCGGCTGATGCCCAGTACCGCCGCGGTGTCGGCAATGCGCCCCTGCTTGCTTTTGAGAATCTGCTCGATGTACTGGCGCTCGTAACTACCCAGGTAGTCGTTGAGCGAGGTCATCACCGGCTCGCCCTCAGGCTCGGGTTCTTGGATGCCGCCAAACAAGGCCGCTGGCGTGAGCACCGCCTGGCTCGACAAAATGCAGGCGCGCTCCAGGCAGCTTTTCAGCTCGCGTATATTGCCTGGCCATGTGTGCTCCAGTAAGGCTTGCTCGGCCTGCGGGCTCAGTTCGCGCCGGGCGCGGCCATGCTGCACCGCCTCGGCTTCGAGCATCAGAGCTGTCAGCCACAAGATATCTTCCTTGCGTTCGCGCAGCGGTGGTATTTGCAGCTCGAGCACGTTAACGCGGTAAAACAGGTCTTCGCGAAACTCGTTGGCTTCGACCATTTTTTTCAAATTGCGGTTGGTCGCACACACCAGGTTGATGCTGATCGGGATGAGCTTTTCAGAGCCCACACGCACCACCTTGCGCTCCTGTATTACCCGCAACAGCTTGACCTGCATCGACAGCGGCATCTCACCCACTTCGTCCAGAAACAAAGTGCCACCGTCAGCCTGCTCAAAATAGCCTTCCTTGTCACGCACCGCCCCGGTGTACGCGCCCTTGACGTAGCCAAACAGCTCAGCCTCCATCAGCGTCTCAGTAATGGCACCGCAGTTGACCGAAATGAACGGCTTTCTCATCTCAGGGTCGCGCATGCGGTGCAGCGCGCGCGCCACCACCTCTTTGCCCACGCCCGACTCACCGGTGATCAGCACTGTGATGTTGTCGGAAACCAGCCGCGGCAAGATCGACTCAATATGCCGCATCGCCTTGGACACCCCCAGCACCGCCTTGCCGTGGGCATCGACGGTGCCGATCGAATTTTTGGCCAGGATGTTGCGCACCATTTCGATCAGCACACGAATATCCACCGGCTTGGTCAAATAGTCTTCAGCACCCAGTTTCAGCAGTCCAACGGCACGGTCAATGGCACCGTAACCGGTCATGAAAATATAGGGCGGCAACTCGACGCCAGCGGCGCGCATTTCCTGAAACAGACGTTCACCATCAATGTCTGGCAGCTTGATGTCGCTGATCACCACACCAAATTGCTCTTTCATCAGCGCTGCACGCGCCGACTCGCCGGTCTGGAACCAGGTGCAGTCCAGCCCTTCAATCTCAAAGCGGTCAGATACCGCTTCACCCATGATCTCGTCGTCTTCAATCAGACAAATGCGATTCGAACTCATGCTTCTTTCGTGTTATCCAATGGCAAGGTGACCGAGAACCTGACCCGGCCATTCTCCTGGCTCAAGTCTATCTTGCCGCCCAGCTGCTGCACGATCTGGTAGGTGACCCACAAGCCCAAACCATGGCCCTGACCCGACTGGCTCAGCGGTGAAAACGGCTCAAACAGGTGCGACCGTTGCTCGGGTGTGAAGCCCTGGCCATCGTTTTCCACCCACATCAGCAACTGCGTTTGCTGGTCTTCGACCGCACATTCAACTACCCCGCGCGCATTGGCGGCCTGAATCGCGTTGAGCAACAGGTTGATCAGTACCTGACGCACCTGGTTGGCCTGCAGTGGCACGGCACGCGCCAGGTTGGACGCCCACTGCAACTGCAGTTCTTTCTTTTGTATCTGCGGGAACACCAATGAGCGCACGTCTTCAAAGTCCAGAGGTTCCAGGTCACGGTTGCGCACGCGCGCCTCGACCAGCAAGGCGCCCACCGTCTCTTTGATCTGCTTGAGGCCGCGCTGGATCAAGGCTACCGTTTTGGCCGTGCGCGGGTCCATGTTGCCGTACGCGTTGAGTGTGTCAATGGCGGTCAGCATGCCACCCAGCGGGTTGTTGATCTCATGCGCCACACCGGCAGCCAAGTGACCAACCGCGGCCAGGCGCTCTGAATGCACCACCTGCTTTTCAAGCGCCTCTTTGTTTTTCTGCTCCATCAGCATGCGCTTGTAGGCCTGGAACAATTCGCCAAGCTCGTCATGGTAGGGGTAGAGCTCATCGACCACCTCGGTGGCGGCGTCCAGGTCGTTTTCTTTCATCCGCTGGCCAATCAGCACCAGCGGGCGAGCGGTGCAGTGCGCCCAATACCAGTTGATGGGCAACAACACCGCCAACGCAATCAACCCCATGGTCGCGCCATGAATCAGGATACGGAAAAACTTGGGCCACAAAATCTCGTCTTTGGAATGCACCACGATCAGCGTGCCCAGCGTAAAGCCATCGTGCACGATCGGCGCGGCAATATAAAAGTTTTGCTCGTCCTGCATGTCATACGTCGGATGCGTCATGCTCTTCGATTCGGCAATGCGCTGCACAAACATGCTGTATTCGGGCGTCAGCTGATTCACTTCTGTACCCATGGGGATCAGCATCGGGTTGGTCGAGGCCACCACCTTCAGCTCGTTGTCCAGTATCAGAATGATTTTGGGCTTTTGTCTGTCTTTGGCATCCGACGATACCAGGGGCGCGTTGATGATTTCAAATGCTTTCCACAAGTCGTCTTCTATCATCGGGTGAAACAGGTCCTCAGACAGCCGGTGCGCCAGACTGGCCGAGCTGACCAACAAGCTCTCACGCAAATCGTCATAGGCCTTGTACACCAGCGACAACGACACCATCAGCGTCGTCACAATGATGATAAAGCTGCCCCAGATCGGAATCTTGTAGCGCAGGCTCAGGTCAAAAAAACGCTTCATTGGTCGCCCAAGGCACGCCTCATCAAGAACTGGCGTTCATAGATGCTTTCATCACCCGCAATAAACCCGTCAATATGCATGCGCTTGAGCAGATCTTTGCCTTGCGCGTCCTTGTCCATGGCCAACAACAGGCGCTGCAGGTTGTCAAAGTCCGCTTGACTGACGCGGCGATTCGCAATGAACGCAGGTGCACCGTATTCCACGGTTTTGGCAAGCACGCGGGTCATCGTCGTCAAATGCGGCTGCTGCTTGACCATGGCGTCCCAGATCACGCTGTCAACCGCTCCCGCGTGCGCCAGACCCAATGCCACGGACTTGATCACGTCTTTGTGCGACTTGGTAAAAAACACCTTGCCAAAAAACCGGTCCGGGTTCTCGCCTGCCGTGAGCAACTGGTAGCGCACATCCAGGTAACTGCCGTTGGGCAAGCGGTCAGCAAAAGCAAACACCGCGCCCCTGAGCTGCAACAGCGACCGGGTGTGCACGTCGTGCGCCGAAACAATCACGTAAGCAGAGGAATACGGCCGCCCCCTGTACAGCGGCACGGCCACCAACCGCACCTGATCCTGAAACTGCGCGTCTGGGTAGTCGGTCACCCAGGCAAAGTCAAGTTTGGATCGGTACAACTCGGCGGTGGAATTGTTGAAGCGCCCATGCACCACCGCTTCTACCGGATGCTGCAAGCGCGATTCGAAATACATGCGCAGTTCGTCGATCAAAAAATAATCCAGCGCCAGCGTTTTATGCGGTATGCCAATACGAATCGGCAACAGATGCGTCGACGCCCAGACTGGCTGTGCCGCCAGCGCCAGCCCGGCCAGCAGCAATGACCGGCGCGGCAATAGTCCGGCAGCCAACGCATCAACTGCGTGATCTCGTGTAAACAACATAGGCGTGTATTCTTCCATCATCGTCAACCCAGAAGATGGCGAGGCATCCAAAAAATATGATGTAGATCAAATAACCCGTGAATAGCCACCACGCCCCAAAAGCCGACCCCTAGAATTGTCAACGCGCGGCAGGTGGCATGCGTTACAGCGATGTGGATTGCCTGAAGCGACCGCCTCGTGAGGCGGACACATTCCACAGATGGCCACGCATGAGGATGCTAACCACCTTGGTTGGGTTCTTGCACATTTTGTTCAACTTTTTAACGGGAATTTTTATGAAGAAACTGACTTTCTCCTTGCTCGCTGTCGCCGTGATGGCCATGGGCGTATCAACCGCCGCTTACGCTGACGCTGAAGCGTCAATCAAAGAAAGCAAGTGCGGCAAGTGCCACGCTGCTGCCAAAGAAAAAACCGGTCCGTCCTGGAAAAAAGTGGCTGAAAAATACAAGGGCAATGCCGACGCCGAAGCCAAGCTGATCACCCATGTGACCACCGGCCCCAAGATCAAGGTTGACGGCGAAGAAGAAGTCCACGCCAAGCTCAAAAACCTCGACCCCACAGCCGTTAAAGAAGTTGTTACCTTCATCCTGAAGAACTAAGACACGCTGGCCTTTGCGCCAGAACAAGCCCGCTGCTGTCATGGTGGCGGGCTTTTTATTGGGTGGGAACTGTTCCTTTGCAAAGTAGACCACGGGTCAAGGCCCGGTATAACAGGAAACAAAGGGTAGCGTCCCCTTTCCCTCGACTGCAATCAGCCCACAAGTTCCAGAGCCATTTCCTTGGGGTTATCAGTGCGCAAGCTGACATCCAACATCTCTATGCCCAGAACTCGGCCGCTGGCATCGAAGTCGAACACCACGCCTGGGCGCACCTCGTCGCTGTCAACCACAGTACCCGCAATCAGTCGGATGTACATGGCATCGGCTTTAGGGTCATATTCAATTTTCATGGGGAAACTCCATACTTCTCGAACTTGCTGGTCGCCATTACCGTCACGACAGTCACCACCACCCCGTGCTCACAAATCACGCGCAGCAGCATACGCATTGCATCACGCTCAATCCAACCCTGCGCTTCGAACCGCTCGTTTTGCGCCTTTATCGTCCGAATGGGGTGGTCAAGCGTAGCCAAAACTTCGTCCTAGCTGATGCCACGCTCTTTCATGCGTGCCAGGGCGTGCTGGGTAACTTCAATTTGCATCATTTCATTCTATAGACGCACTGCAAACCGTTGGGGATTTTTAGATAACGGATGAGGACCTGCTACGGCTGTCATTGCGGGTCCGAACCGCCATCCGTAAAACAAAGGGTAGCGTCCCCTTCCCCCCTAGTGGCGGGCTTTTTTGTTCCAAGCATGCGTTATGTCAAACCCGCAAGACTTTTCTGGATGTACAAGCTGGGGCAACACCTCAGCAAGCCATGCATCATGAAAACCGCACTGTTTACCGCCACATTCTTGCTGGCCTTCGGCGCTGCACCGGCGCAGGCCGTTGTCGTTACCAACGTCAGTGATGCCACCGTATTGGCCAATGCCATCATTGGCAGCGGCGTCACCATCCGCAACGCCACCCTCATCGGCGGCAACCCAACAGCGCAAGGCACATTCACTGGCGGACTGGACTCTGTTGGCTTTGACAGCGGCATCGTGCTGACAACGGGCACAACAGCGTGCGTTGCCGGACCAAACAATGTCTCTGATTGCACCGAACCCAGTGCTGATGGACATGGCCTTTTCAAAACCACATCACTGCAATTTGACTTTAGCTCCGGCGGCGGGCAACTGGTCTTCAACTACGTTTTTGCCTCCGAAGAGTACAACGAATGGGTTGATAGCGCGTTCAACGACACATTCGCACTGCTGCTCGACGGCACCAACATCGCCTTGCTGCCTAACGGCGGCGGCGTGGTCAGCATCAACAACGTCAACTGCACCAACAATTCAAGCTATTACCGCAACAACACCACAACTGCCGGCAACTGCCTCAATCAAAACCTTGATATCCAATACGATGGACTGACAACGCTGCTAAGCGCCACGGCGCAGGTCACACCTGGCACCCACCATTTCGACTTTACCGTTGCTGACGTCGTCGACAAACTTTACGACTCTGGCATCTTTATTCAAGGCCGATCGTTCTCGCTGCTTGCACCGCAAAGCGCCATACCCGAACCCGGCAGCTTGGCGCTGGTCGCACTGGGGCTGACGGGCCTGGCGCTGCGCCGCAGGAACGCTAATTCGGCTTCTCTGAAACCACTTTGACAGCGCTGACAAAGCGCATCACCGGGAAGGTGCGCTGCAGCGACTCGCTCCTGAAATGGGTCATCAACGAAAATTCTTCAAAACTGATCTGCTGACCCGGGCTGACTTTCACCGGCTCTGACGCAAGCCAGATTTTGCTGCCCTGCTGGTCCACTTCGACATAGGTGTAACCCGCTGTGTCAATGACGCTCACCACCTGGCCCTCACCCGCATACGCCGCAGGCAGCACAGCCACCGCAAGGGCAAGGCTTTGCAGCAGCTTGTTAAAAAATTTCATTGGGTTTCCTAAAACAGGCCGCCCCAGCAGCCGCATTATTTGGTCGGCGCAGCCGGTTTGGCTGCAGCGTCTTTGGTGGGCTCTTTTTTGGCCTTGGGGTCTTCTTTGACCACGCTGTCTTCAGCCGTGGTGTTGACCAACTGGTACACATTGACCCTGTGGTTCAACACATCACCCACGTAAATGCGGTTCTTTTTATCAATGGTCAGAACCCCCGGGTTTTGCATCAGGCCAGGGTAAGTGCCACGGCCACCAAAGAACATCAGCACCTGCCCTTTTTCATTGAAAATCTGTACGTTGCTCCAGCCAGAATCCACCGCGTAGATATTGCCAAAGGTATCAAAACCCACCCCCTTGGGCTTGTCAAACTCGCCAAAGGCGTTGCCCAGCTTGCCAATGCTTCTTAAAAACTTGCCGTCTGCATCAAACTCCTGCAGCCGTGAATTGAGCGTGTCACTCACCAACACGTGGCCGTTGGGAGCCACGCTGATATAGGTCGGAAACAAAAAGGCACCATCTGCATTGCCTTTGCCCAGACCCACCTTGCCCAGCATCTTGCCTTCCAGGTCAAACACCTTGACCGTGTGGTCGGCTGAATCGGTATTGGCCGTGTCGACCACATAGAGTTTTTTGCGCTCTTTGTCGATGGCCACGCCATTGGGACGAGTCAGCGACGGATCGGTAATGAAACGCAAAAAGTTGCCCGTGCGGTCAAACACACTCACACCTTTTCTTTGTTGTTCAGCCACATACACGTTTTCTTGCGCGTCGATGGCCATCCCCATCGGCATCGCCAGGGGCCTTTTCTCGCCAATCTTGAGACTGGTTTTCTTGACGAAATCGTAGACAAAGACGCCGCCCTGCACCTTGTCTGAAATGTAAATGCGGTCACCATCGTCAGACACAGCAATGCCCATCGGCTCGACAATGCGGTTTTTGGCGGGCTTCTCGCCTTGCAAAAAATTCAAGATGGACTGTGAGCCCGTGCCGTCTTTGTTCAGGTCTTCGTCACTGGTGATTGAACGCACAAACTCAACCCGGGCCACCTCGGGCGGTTCGGGCCACACCAGGCGCTTTTCTTCAGCCACTGGCGCGTTGCCGGCACAGCCAGCCAGCACGGCAAACAGACCAGCCACCACCACAGAGCCAATAGAACGATTCATGATGTACATAGCAACCTCTCAAACGTGAAGTCCCGCATTCTGCCGCAACAAACCCGTCACCAGCACGCATTGAATGCACTTCTTTTGACCTACGTCATGCCAGGCGTGCACGCGGGTTCCAGCCCAACCAACCACATTCATGGCGGCAGCATGGCTGCCCACGAAGCCCGACAGGCGCCCTGGTTTTATATATCTTTTATGCCTATAGCCCCTTAAATTAGAGTGCCATAAGCTATTATTTAAATAGCATTTAAACAGACCATCTACAACCCTGGCCCAACATGGTTTCCGTTTGGTAACGGCGTTACCGCGTCATCAGCGCCGAAGATTACCGTTTGGTAACACGGCAATTCGGGGTTCCATCATCGTCAACCCGATTGCGCGCCCGCCCACCGAAGTCTTCCCTCTGAAAACCCGCCATTGACAGGGCTTTTGGCAAAAACTTTTCAGAACATTAAAAAGTTGGCACACCTGTTGCATTAAGTGAATCGTCCAAACAAATTTTTAACCCTGAAAGGTAGACATCATGAAGTTCTCTCTTAACAAGTTGGTCATCGCAGCCGCTCTGGTTGTTCCCGCCATGGCCATGGCATCCGTCGGTGGCTCGGGCATGATCGGTGGTCGTCACGACTTCGCCAGTGCGTCGTCCAAGTTTCTGTACAAGCAGCAGGTGGACGGTGTAGTCAACACCACAGCCAATACAGTGGGTCTGTGCTCTTTCTGCCATACACCGCACAGTGCTGCCAGCACCGCGCTCTTGTGGAACCGCGCTGCGCCAACCCAAGGTTATACATGGACAGACGCTCCTACGACCACCGGTGGCACCACCTTGGGCATTGCGCAAACCTATGTTGGCCCAACAGCCAAATGCCTGGCCTGCCACGACGGTTCGGTTGCTGTGGGTGACGTGGGCAACTACATGGGCCAATCGCGCTCAGGCGCTACTTCTTTCAATACCTACAAAGTGGGTGATCGTGCTGCTGAAGGTGTGGGCGATGGATCACCCAAGGTCACCAAGAAGGTTGGCGCTGGCGGCGACATGAGCGGTACGCACCCGGTTGGTGTGCCGTATCCGTTTGGTCAAGCGGTAAACACTTACAACGGTGTTGGTACTGGTGCCAACGTGGTGTTGGCTGACTATGTGGCGGCTCCAACTGTCTCCAGCGGCTCGGGTACTGGGGCTGTGACTGCAGGTGTCAAGCTGTACAACGACACTGGAACAGCCATTACTGCTGGTGCAGTGGCTACCAAGACAGGTATTGAATGCTCAAGCTGCCACGACGTGCACAACAAGCAGTCGGTGGACGACAACATGCTTCGCGGCAAACAAGCGGGCAGCTCCAAGGCTGACGGTTACCTCTGCCTGCAATGCCATGCCAAGGCCGATTGATCTTTGATCTGAACAGAAAAAGGGCGCCAACGACAAGCGGGCGCCCTTTTGCACATCAGACTTTCAATTCATTCTAAATTCAACATATTAAGGGGAGCGCACATGAAAAACAGCAAATGGATTCGTCTTACCAGCACATTGGCGCTGGTGTTGGTCAGCGCGACTGTGTTGGCCGCAGGCAAGCCCGCGCCCGGTGCCGGCATGCGGGGCAGCGCACACGATTGGAGCGGTACCGGCGCGCTGGTACCCATTTCTGGTTTGCAAGTTGGTTTGTGCAGCATCTGCCACACGCCGCACAGCGCCATCAGCACGCAGTTGCTTTGGAACCAAAAGCTCTCCACAGCCACTTACACATGGGGTGACGCAACAGAAACCACCGGCGGCACCCCCCTGCCCAGTTCAGCCAACATGGGCCCTTCCACCAAATGTTTAAGCTGCCATGACGGCACAGTGGCCGTCGGTGATACGGCTGCCTACAACGGATCTGTTGGTGGTGTTGATGCAACCCACACCTTTGGCACAGTGGTCACGCGCATTGCCCAAAATGGCGTTTATGGCATCGGTGGTGGTACCGACAGCATGAAGGGCAACCATCCCATTGGCATACCTTACCCGCTCAACGGGGCAACAGGCATCTATAACGGCATTACCGTTGGCAGCCAGGTCGATCACACTTCGTTTGTAGCGATGCCGGCTGCACCCATCAAGCTCTACAACGACAATGGCAGTGGCAAAATTTCTGACGGGGCCGTGGCTGGCAAGGCGGGCATCGAGTGCACCAGTTGCCACGATCCGCACAACAAGGCCACCACCGACGAATTCTTCTTGCGTGGCAAGAACCACGGCAGCAGTTTGGCTGACGGCTACATCTGCTTGCAGTGCCATATCAAGTAACTTTTCAACACAGTATTACAGACACAGGGGCACTGACACCGCGTCAGTGCCCCGTGTTTTTTTAAACCATGCTGCAAGAGCCGATGTTGCGACTGGTGGGCTGGTGTCTGGCCACAGCGCTTGGTCTGGGGCTGCAAGCGTGTGCCATCACCCATGTGCTGCGGGTGGCAGACGCCCAGCGTATACCCGTGAGCCAATTGGTTGCCGAACTGCAGCCAACCCCGCTGGTGTTTCTGGGGGAAAACCACGACGATGCCAGCCACCACGCTTTTCAGTTGGACGTGATTGCGGGTCTGCACGCCAGCGGTGTGCCGCTGGCCATTGGCCTGGAGATGTTTCAGCTTGACAGCCAACCGGCGCTGGACGCCTGGGTGGCGGGCCGACTCTCTGAGGCCCATTTTGTGCGCTTGTATAAAAGCAACTGGCGTTATTTGAGCTGGGGTCTGTACAGCGATATTTTTCTGTTCGCGCGTGACCACCACCTGCCGCTGCTGGCGCTCAACGTGCCACAAGCCATCATCCAGCAGGTGGCACGGCAAGGCTGGGCCACCCTGTCGCAAGCCCAGCGACGCATGTTGCCTGCGGGTGTGACTGATCCCATCACCCCCGCCAACCAGGCATTGATGGCAGGTATGCACCCGGCGCACGGCGCAAGGGCCACCACTTTGACGTTCATGGCGCAGGCCCAGGTGCTGCGTAACCGCGTCATGGCGCAAGCGCTGTTGCGTCAACGCCGGGCCCAACCGCAAACCCATCTGGTGGTGTTGACCGGCGGTGTACATGCCAGCCGCCAAGGCGGTGTACCGTCTGAATTGGCCACAGCGTCATGCCAAGTGGTGCTGCCGCCGATGCCAGAGTTTGATCCAGATCATGCCGGTGATACCGCCGCAGACTACCTGCTGGACTAAAATTCAAGCGCTGACAAGGGGAACAATTCAAGCGCCGCAGACTCCTACGCTGACACAAAGCCGTGTCATTACGATCAACCTCACCACGTTTCCAAATTGCGCTATTTTCTGCAACTGTCTCTTTGGGTCTGCATGAGCCTGCTAGCCGCATGCAGCACCCCGCCGGCTTTGGTGAGCATGGCGCACACGGTGCGTGACACGGTTGCCATGATTCCCGCCGCCTTGTTTGACAAGCCGCCACCCGGCCAGGCTGACCCGGGCGACGCGCCGGTGGTGCGCCAGCCGCGCCGGGTACCGTTCATTGATCCGGCCATTGAAGAATACAAAAAAATGCTTGCCATTGCCGAGGCCAGAGCCAAGCTGCCGCCGCCCGCCAACTGGACCGAGATGTATGCGCGTCTGCCCAAGGACGACGAAGACAACATTGACTGGATGGCGGCGCTGAAAGACAAAACCATCACCCCCAGTGGCGTCATTGACGCCAGCGCCAAAGACCCGGGCAAGACGGAAGACATTGAAGTTGAACTGTCAACCTCTGGCAAGCCCAAGCGCATGGTGATTTTTTCGCATGAGGCACATACCCAGTGGCTGACTTGCACCAACTGCCATTCAGCCATTTTCAAGAAAGAAGCTGGCACAGCCAAGATCACCATGGATGCCATCGACGAGGGCAAGTATTGTGGTGTGTGCCACGACAAGGTGGCCCTGGCGCAGCCTTCGGGCTGCAAGGGCTGCCACAAGGTCAAGGCCAAAAAATCATGATCCGCTTGTTGCGATTTGTTGTGCTGGTGCTGTTGCCGTGGGTGCTGACAGCTGCGGTGGCAGCGCCTTCGCCCACGGTGCTGGGTGACATCCGGTTCGAGCGCAAGAGCAAAGGTGACGAAGAGTTTGCGCCGGCCGTCTTTCCGCACTGGGTGCACCGGGTCAGATACAAATGTTATGTGTGCCACAACAAGGAAATGGGCTTTGCCTTCAAGAGCGGCAGCGTGGCCATCACCATGGAGTCGATCGACCAAGGCAAGTATTGCGGCGCCTGTCACAAAGGAGAGCCTGCGTTTGGCATCAGCTTTGAAACCTGCAACCGATGTCACCGCAAATGAAGTGCCACTGCAAATCGGGTGTTTTGCTACTGGGATGGTTGGCCTTGCTGCCGTGTGCGCACGCCCAGGCTGTGGCTCCGGCAACCGCATCTGCGCCCTGGTACCGGGGTGCGCTGGATTGGATCAGCCTGCTAACACTGACGCCCGGTGAGTGGTCGGGGTCGTTGGGTTTGACCTACATGCACGGCGAGCAAACCACCAGCTCCGAGACCACCAGTTCAGGCAACAAGACCAACGTCTACGGCGAAACGCTCACCCTGAGCAATTCGGGCTTTTACGTTCTGACCCCCTTGCTGTTTAACGGCAGCCTGGGGCTGACGCTGGGCCTGAATCAGGACAAAAGCAATGGCACTGATACCGAGGCAGCGTCGTCGGGCAAAACGCTTGGCTACAGTTTTGACGGCACGTTTTTGGCAGAGAAACCTTACCCGGTCAACGTTTCAGCGCACCGCAACCAGGTGCAACTGGTGCAGAACACCGGTGCCCGGGTGGTAGGCACCAATGAAAGCAAGCGGCTTGTCTTCAGCCTGCACCCCGACAGCATTCTCAATGACATGGGTTACCCCTGGACCGAGGGCTCGCTGGAGTTGACCAATGAAAAGACCCAAACCACCACCACCAGTTTTGGTCGCACGCTGGTGACCGACGAACAAGGCCGCACCGTGAGCCTGCGTGCCCTCAAGGGCTTTGAAACCGCCGACCTGCGCTTCAACTACAACGCCAGCGAGCGCACCAACAAAACCCAGGGGCAGGCCAATGCGCAGTCGCAGATGGCGCAACTGGACTACAGCCTTGACTTTGGCCCCACCCTGAACCGGCGCCTTGACACCCGCCTCAATTACCAGACGCGCAGCGGTCAAACAGACTCTGAAGTGCTCAGCGGCAGCGGCGTCTTGCAAGTGGCGCACTCGCAAAAATTGAGCACTGACTACAGCTACGACATCACCCAACAAAACGCCGGAGATACCCGCAGCAAGACACAAAATGTGGCCGCCGGTGTGTCTCACAAGTTGTACAAAAACCTTGATACCAACGCGCGGGTCACCGCCAGCAACGCCCAACTCACGGGTGGGTCCACGCGCAGTTTTGCGGGGCAATTCAGCCAAAGCTACCGCCACAGCGTGCCGGGTGATGGCAATTTCAGCGCCAACTGGTCGGCGGGCTACCAAATGGACCGCAATGCGTTGGACAGTGGCGATGTCCCTGTGGTGAACGAGTCGCACCCGGCCCCCACGCCGCTGGCACTGGGTGAAGGTTTTGATTTGAACCAGCGCTTTGTCATCCGCGGCACCATCAAAGTTTTTTCGCTTGGCAACACCCTGCTGGTGGAGAACACCGACTACGTGATCACAACATCATTGACGGACAGCAAAAAATTCAGGATTGAGCCACTGCCCACAAGCTTGATCGTGTCTGCGGGCGAATCTTTGCTCATCAATTACACCTACCAGGTAGACCCCAACCTGGCCTCACGCACAACGTCACGCGGCTACGGTTTGGGCTTGGACTACGGCTGGGTCAATATGTCGTTCGGGCAGAGTCGGACGCAGGAAACACCGGTTGAACAGTCAGAGAAATCTACCAACAACCAGTTTTTGCAAAGCAGTGAGCAAAAGTTTGTGCAGGTGGGCACGCGTGGCACGGTGTGGGGCATGGCGGCCAACGCCAACATGAATTACGAGATCAATCATGCGAGCAATGACGACAACAACCAGCTCAAATTGACAGGCGACCTGGCTTGGGACTGGAACGCCGATACGCAGGCCAGTGTCATGCTGCAGGCCAACCAAACCCGCTACACGCTGCCCGACAAGCGGACCGCACGCGGCTTGAGCGTACAGGCGTCGTTCAGGCAGCCTGAGCGCAGCCTGGCACTGGCAGTTAATGCCAGAAACACGGCCTATACCGTGCCAGACCCCTATACCGACGCACTGCTGTCGGCCAGCAGCACCCTGAATTGGTATGCTGAGAGTGGCTGGATACACGCCGTCGGGTTAGAGTGGAGCCGACACCAGCAACGCAACGACCCGGTTGAACTGCTAACGCAAATCAGGGCACAGAGCAATGTCACGCTGGGCAAGCTGGCGCTCGGCGTGAACGCCGCTTACGGGCAATGGGTGCGTGGCGGACAGCGCTCAACCAACAAAAGTTTGAACCTGTCCGCATTGAGGCAATTCTGATGAAAAAGTCTTCTATCTTGCTCGGTTGGTTGGCGTTGTTGACAACACTGCTCCTCACAACGGCCTGCAGCAACATGACGCCCAGCAGTGATGCGACCGAGGCCCAGGCCAAGGCCACGCCGTTGGTATGGCCGAAGCCACCGGCAACCGAACGCATACGCCACCTTCGCAGTGTGCACGGGCCGGACGATTGGGGCATCAGTCGCTCTTGGCTGCGCCGTTTGGCTGATGCGCTCAGTGGAAATGGCAAAGATGTTTTTATGCGGCCGAGCGCCGTGGTGGAGCGTTCAGGTGTTTTGACGGTAGCCGACCCGGGCGCCCAAGCGGTATGGATTCTGGACCAAC
>Ga0210011_1001778_pt1 | contig 19184 bp, 30 predicted proteins | sample CryGeymeta201502_FD_183972 | JGI IMG/M metagenome (GOLD analysis project Ga0210011, IMG submission 183972) | Groundwater microbial communities from Crystal Geyser aquifers in Utah, USA - Crystal Geyser metaG 2015-02 (SPAdes) (version 2) | ecosystem: Environmental > Aquatic > Deep subsurface >...
AGCCTGCCCGGCGCCAAGTCGCGCGTGCAGCGGGCGCGCAAGCGTCTACGAGAACATCTATCCAGCGCCTGCCAGGTGCGCTTTGATGCAGCGGGGAAGGTATGCTGTTTCGTGCCGAGGGGGCCACTGGGAGTGAAAAGATTAGATGCGACAAAGTAGATGCGACAGAACAGGGGCGGGAAGGGGCGGGAAGGGGCGGGAAGGGGCGGGAAGGGGCGGGAAATCAGTAGGTTAGGCGAGTTTTCCACAGTTTTCGACATGTGAGGGGCGTGCTCGCATTGCGTGCGACGAAAAAAATCTAGTGATGCGCCTGGCTGTAGGGGTCAGGCGCGTTTTTTTTGGGCTTCGGTCAGGGCTTTGACGGCCTGACGGAGATCGGCAATCTCTGCCGAAGATTGAGCGCGCGTAAAAAGCTCCTCGATTGCGGCGACGTGAGCGGATTCGTCCTCAATGCCCTCGATGAGGGTGATGATTTTCTCCCATCGGCGGGCGTGCTGGCCTGCCAAATCTTCAATACTGGCGCGGGGTTGCGCGTCTGCACGGCGGCGCGGGCCGAGCCCTGTGGCCAGCCAGTCCAGGGTGACGCCAGCGACTTCGGCAATGCGAACAATCCTCTCCATCCCTGGCCGCTTCTGGGCCTTAAGGTAGGCCCTTATGAGACCTTCAGAGAAGCCGCAGCGTCGAGCAAAGGACGCAACTGACTCATCGCCTATACATTCCTTCAGGCGGGCAGGAAAGTCCGATTCATGCACGATTTGCTCTTGAGAATCGTGCGCACGATTCGTACTGGGATGCACGATTCAGGGAGAAAAGTGCATCCGAATCGTGCGCGAATCGTGCACGACATCGCTCAAAAGTAGTTGACATACTAGCTCAAAAGTGCGCTACACTGTACTAAATAGCTACGAGTTTAGCAGTTATGAAGCAACTAGGGACGATGGATCAGGTTCGCGGCAAGCTGGCCCTGCGCGGATGGCGCAGTCTTTCCGCGTGGGCACTGGCGCACGGCTACCTGCCAGTGACGGCGCGCCGAGCGGTCTATGACTGGGGCATGCGGGACGACCACGAGCCGCTGGGCGGCATCAAGCGGGCGATCATGCGCGATCTGCGGCGGACGCTGGAAGCAGATGTGGAACTGGAGGCGGTGCGATGATGCGGCTGCGCGGCGGATGGGCGTGGTTCAAGCGGTTGGTGAGGTGCATCGCCGCAGCCGACGAGGCTTGCCGACGCGGCATGCCGCAAGATCAGCGCGCAGAGATCGCCGCCGCGTTGTACCGGGAATTATCATGAGAGAGATTTGGTTGACGCCGCAGCAGATCGCTACGATGCGGTTGCCTGGGATGCCTACACACGAGGTGTCGATCAGGCGGATGAGCCAAAAAAATTTGCTCGTGCATCGCTCAAAAGTGCGAGGCAAGGGCATCGAGATCGCGCTGTCCAGTCTGCCGCTTGAGGCGCAGCAGGCGGCGAGGGCCGAAAAAACAGAGCGGAAGGAGCGGATAAATGGCGAGCAAGCAGCTAAACCCAGCCTCCCGATTTCGGCAGGAGGCGGAGGCTGCGGCGATTTCGTGGGCCACTCCGCGCATGGGACATCTGCCGCATGTGAAGCGGGCGCGGTGATGCCGGCCGCCCCCGCCGGGGAGTCCATCCAGACGGGGGTGCCCTCGCCCGTCGGCCAGTTGGCCATCCCGGCGGCCACCGGGACGGGTGGGCTCCCCGGCGGGGGTGGCACTCCGGCACGGCGTGCTGCCGGCGGAGGCGCACGGCGGGGGGCTCACCTCGACGAGTGGGCCTTGAGCGAGGTCGCGGGCGCGGCCACCCCTGCCACCCATTCGATTCTCATCGGCTCGCTGGTGGCGCCGGTGTCCGAGCAGGACGCGGCGCGTGTGACGCAGGCGCGCAAGATCATGGCCGCATTGCAGCCCTTGCTGGCCCTGCCGGACCGCCACCGCGGACGGCGGGCGATGGCGGAGGCGATCGCCCGGGATTTGGGCCGGTCGTGGCAGCAGGTGTACCGCTACGAGGAAAAGTTACGCGTGGGCGGGCTGGATGCGCTCATCCGCCTGGGCAGACGGGCCGACCGGGGCGTGGCGCGGGCGATGGTGTCGAGCGAGTTCGAGGCTTGGGCCGCCGGGCTGCTCTCGGCCTGGCCAGGCGCTGCGGAGCGGGGCTACGACATGCCCAAACTGGCCGAGATGCTGCGTGACAAGGTGCGCGGGGCGTGGACGGGCGGGGCGGATGGCGAGCGGCAGTGCTGGCTGAAGGCCACGGCCTGGATGGCGAAGGATTTACGAGCCGGAGGATGCCCTGACGGGTGGCTGGCGCGGCTGCTCACGCTGCCGGCGGCGCGGCGCTTTTTGGCGGCCGAGGGGCAGCATTTCCGGGTTTCGGGAAAGGCCTTGCGCGACGGCAAGGCGATCTACGACGATAACTTGACGCCCGTCCGGCGTACGGCGCGGGCGCTCATGCCGGGCGATTTGGTGTGCGGGGATGTCTCGCCGCTGGACATCCCATGCCTGCGGCCAGACGGTTCGACGATGTATGCCAGGATGATTTCTTGGCATGACGTGGCCACTAACTGGATGTGGGTGGATGTGTTGCCGGTGGCTCAGGGCGAGGGGGTGCGGCGCGAGCACGTGGCGGCTTCCTTCGCGCGGATGTGCGAACGCGCGCCGTTCGGGACGCCGAAGCGGCTGTATTTGGATAACGGCAGCGAATACAAGTGGGACGACATGCTGGATGCCTGGCATGAGCTGGCGACGCTGACCGGCCAGCAGATTGCTTATGAGATTTCGGCGCTGTTGCCCGAGGCGGGGCGTCTGGTGCGCTCGATTCCGTTTCACCCACGGGGAAAACGCATCGAGGGGCAGTTCGGGGTCTTGCGCCACTGGCTGGCGTGGTGGGTGGGGTATGTCGGCGGCAACCGGATGACGAAGAAGATCGTCACCCTGGGCAAGGGGGTGCAGCCCAGCCGCTTCGAGGAGGTGGCCGAATGGCTGGCGGCTGAGCTGGCCGACTACCACGTGACGGCGCAGCCGCGCGCCGAGCACATGGCGGGGCTGAGCCCGATGCAGCGGATCGAGCAGGCGCTATCCAGCGGCTGGAAGCCAACGCGCATCGACCGGGGGGTGCTGATGCTGGCCTTCAGCGAACGGCAGTGGCGCACGGTGACGCATGGGCGCGTCTCATGGGGCGGGCGCTGGTATCGCTGCGACGAACTCATGGGCATCGAAGGCCGGGTGCTGTGCGCCCATCCGCGCGTGTACGAGGACTGGGCGGACTGCTTGCTGGTGTTCGACCAGCAGGGGCGACAGATCGGCGCGGCCGTGCCGGAGTATGTGTATGGGATTCTCGACCCTGCGGGGGCGAAGGAAGCGGGGCGGCGCAAACAGGCGCTGCGCCTGCTCAACGCGGACCGTATCGAGCAGGCGCCGCCGCTGGATGTGCGCGAGGTGTCGGGCCTGCGGGCCGAGTTGCTCGGATTGGATGCGACGTTGCGGCGGGCGGACGAGGCGGCCATGGAGGTCGAGCCGACCGATGAAGCGCGTCTGCTCATCAATCGGGTGCGGATGGTGAGCGAGCAGGCGCAGGCGGCGCAACGGCGGGCCGAGGCCGCCCGGCAGGCGGAAAACCTGCTGCGGCTGGCCGCGGAAGACGACCCGGATACCGCAGCGGCCAGGGCGCTGGGATTTTGACAGGTTCCGCCTGGCTGTAACCAGGCGGGTGTGTGTGTGACGCAACGAGAAAGGCATGGAGATTATGGCACGAGAGATCAGAAAGACCAAGGCGGTGGCCGACGCGATGGCGCTGGCCGATGTGGTCATGCGCAGTGACAACGCTATCGGCGAGATCGTGGGGCCGGCGGGCACCGGCAAGAGCATGGCCGGGCGCGCGGTGGCGCAGCAGTTTTCAGCGGCGCGCATCGTGGCCTGGGATGGGATGACGCGGCACCAGTTGCTGCGCGCGGTGGCGCTGGGCGCCGGCATCGACGGTGCGGGCGCGGTGGACCGGTTGCTGTCGATGCGGCCAGAGGACGACGCGCGGCGGTTGCTGGTGATCGACGAGGCCAACAAGCTCACATGGCGTCCGCTGGAGGCGCTGCGCTATCTAGCCGACGAGTGTGGATTCGCGGTGCTGCTGATTGGCACCGAGCTCTATGAGCGGCAATTCAAATCCGGTCGCACGCGCGACCTGCTGCTGCAACTGGGCAGCCGCATCGGCGCCAAGCGCGCGAGCACGCGACACCTGGACCGCGCCGAGACGGTGGCGCATGTGCTGCGCCCGATCTTCGGTGATGGGATCGATAAGGACATCGCCACCTCATTCTGGCAGGGCTGCCGCCGCGGGAACTACCGCGAGGCGGTCGAGCTGTCCGAGGAGTGCCGGCGGATCATGTCGGCCAACGGCATGCAGAGCTTGACGCCTGCGGTGCTGGAGCTCGCGCTCAAATGGTCCGCGAACCGGAGGGTGGCGGGCAGTGATGGTGCGGAATGAAGTTGAATCTGGCCGACATCGCCGCCGTGCTGGGGTGTTCAAAGGCGGCGGCGAGCCTGTTGCGGGCGGGGAAGTACGACCGCCCTGGGTCGGACCTGCCGGCGCGCTATACGGCGCTGGTGCGGGTGGCTGGACGGCCATCCGAGTCGAACAGGGCTGCCATGCTGCGGCAGGTGTGCATGGAGTGCGAGCGGCAGGACTGCGCGGGCTGCCGGATCGCGGAGATTGTTGATTGAGGGCATGGCCGCCCTGGCCGGGGCGGAAAAAGGAGCAAGACATGGCAAAAGTACGGAATGAAAGTGTAAAGGCGTCCAAGGACGGCATGCCGTCCGGGGTGAAGGTCGTCGATGGCAACGAGGTTGCGATGGACGCGGCCGATATCCGCAAGGTGATGGAGGGGTGGGAGATCAAGCGACTCATCGATGATGCCCAGACCCAGCTGGATGCGATCAACGCCGATCTTATCGCCGCCCATGGCACGGGTTGCGCACTGGTGGTCACGGGCATCTGCCGAGCGAGCCTGGCCGCGCGGCAGATGGTGAAGATCGTCGATGCCGGGCGGCTGGAGCAGGTGCTCGGCGGGCGCTATCTCGATCTGGTGCGGGAGGATGTGACGTACAAGGCGGAGAAGAAGCTCGTGGAGATGGCCTGCGACGGGGACGAACCGCTGCAACCGGCCATCGCCGCCTGCCTGGCCATCAACTATGGGGAAGCAGTGACCTGGCGCGCGGAGCGGTGATCCAGTTCATGCCCGGCGTGCCGGGCATGGGCGGGATCACCGACTGGAGACATACATGGACATACTCATCGACAGGATCGAGCAAGGCATCACCACCGAGCGCGACGCGCGGGTGGTGAGCATGCTCATCGCCCGGCTGGCGGGCTACCAGCTGGCGTTGCGCGAAATCGCTGTGTATGGGACGGGCAATGCGGCCATGCTGGCCGCGCGCGCGCTGGCGAAAGGCGAGCATCATGAGCCACGCCGGCCCTGACCGCCGGCGCCGGCTCATCGGGCTGGCGCACGCCGCAGCCAAGCGCATCGGCATGGACGACGACGCCCGCCGCGCCATGCAGGCGCGGGTGACGGGCCAGCCGAGCGCGGCCGGGATGAGCGAGGCGGAGCTGGTGGCGGTGTGCGCGGAACTCATGCGGCTGGGCGCGGACATTCACGTGCCGGCGCCAGAGACGGGCGGGCCTGGCATGGCCACTGGCTGGCAGTTGCTCGCCATCGAGCGGCTGGCGCTGGAGATGGGCTGGCGCGAGGGGCTGACGGATGCGCGGCTCATCGCCTTCGTGCGCCGCACGGCCAAGGTGGATGCGGTGCGGTGGCTCTCGCCCGATGCGGCAAGCAAGATCATTAGCGGATTGCAGCGCTGGCATCGGCAGCGCCAGCGCAAGGAGGCGCGCACGTGAGACTGGGGCGCTGCCCGGTGTGCCATGCACACCTGTACCTGGACGCGCTGGTGCAGGACGAGGCCGGGCGCGCGCTGATGGGCGTGTTGGCCGCGCAGCCGGACGATCTCGGGCGGGCGCTGGTTGGGTATTTGTCGCTCTTCCGTCCGGAAAAATCCGATCTGGAGAATGGCCGGGCCTTGCGCCTGGCGCGCGAGGCGCTGGCACTGGAGCCCGATGCCGCGCGGCTGGCCTGGGCGCTCGCCGAGACTGTGGATGGTGTCCGCGCCAAGGGCGGCGCGGCGCGGCGGATGACGAATCACAACTATCTCAGGCGGGTGCTCGAAAGCGCGCCAGCCGCCGCTGGCGTGGCGGTTGCTCGGAGTGCGCGCGACGAAAAACCGGCGCGCTCGACCAAGACGGAGGCCGCCATGCTGGCACTGGAGGCGCTCAAGCGTGGCGGTTGAGGAGTGGATGATGCGTGAAGTGGCGAGCGGCATGCAGAAGCTGGTGGCGCTGGCCTTGCCTGGCCAGCCTCCGGCGGAGACGATCGCGCTGACGGCCGCCGCCTGGTGCGAGGCCATGGAGACCACGTCGATCCGATGGGACGAGTCGCTGGATGCGGCCAGACTGCGCTCGGCGTTCAGCGCGCTGATGCGCGCTGCGGATCGCTGGCCGCAGCCAGTGCATCTCATGCGCGCGCTGCCGGCCCGGCCAGAGCCGCCGAAGCTGTCCGCGCCAAAAATGACGCAAGAAGAGAGACAGAGGGCGCGCGCAATCCTGGCCGGGATCGCGGACCAGATGAGGGGCAATCGATGAAATCAGCAAGGCTGGAACACTCGGCGCGGCTCAAGCGCGTTGCCGCGCTGCTCGCGGACGGGCGCGACTATTCCACGCTCGACATCGTCATCGGCGCGTCGGTGTGCGCGGTCAATAGCTGCATCGCCGAGTTGCGCGCGAATGGGCTGCGCATCGCCTGCCGCCGGGCCGGGGATGTGTGGTATTACCGGCTGCAGGACGGCGATGAGCTGGCGTAGCCGCTGCACACCGCTGCTGGTCGAGATTGCCGACCATGCCGCCGACGTGCTCAAGACGGAGATCGGGATCGATCCTGAGCGCGCCGAGCATGTCGGCTACCTGATCATGCGCCGCCTCGCCGAGGTGGTGGGCGGCGCCGGGGTCTATATCCCCACCGCCGACTCCATCGAGCGGCACGAGCGCGACGAGGCCATCTGGCGGGAGTTTAAAGGCGACAACCATGCCGAGCTGGCGCGCAGGTACGGGGTCACCACCATCCACATCTACCGGCTGATCAAGCGCATGACCGCCGAGGAATCGGCGCGGCGACAGCGCGCCCTGGAGCTGTAACGTGAGTTAGTCGCCAGCGTCGCACGCCCGCCGGACAATCTCTGGCATGAAGCGCCTGCCCGCATCCATTCTCGTCGTCTCCGCCCTGACCGTGGCTGGCATCGCCGTCCACGAGGGCTACCGCGGCCGCGCCTACGACGATGGCGTGGGCGTGCGGACGATGGGCTTCGGCGGCACGCACCACGAGGACGGCCGCCAGGTCCAGACGGGCGACACGGTGACGCCCGAGCGCGCGGTGGTGATGCTGGCGCGCGACGCCGACCGCATCTGGCGCGAGGCGGCGGCCTGCATCGGCGATACACCGCTCTACCCGCGCGAGGCCGCAGCCTATCAATCGTTGGCCTACAACATCGGCGCGAGCGCGTTTTGCCGCTCGACGCTGGTCAAGCGGCTCAAGCAGACCCCACCCGACTACGCCGGCGCCTGCCGCGAAATCCTGCGCTGGACGCGCGCCGGCGGCCGCGAGCTGCCGGGTCTGGTCAAGCGCCGGCAGGCGGAGCATGACCTATGTATTGGGTCAGCGCCGTGATCGCCGCATCCGCCGCGCCCACCTTGATTGCCCTCGCCATCGCCGCCGCCCTGGGCGCGGCGGGCGGCTACGCCTGGGAGCATCGCGCCCGCCTCGCCGAGGTGGCGGAAATCCGCGCCGACATCGCCCGCAGCCAGGCCGCTGCCGCGGACGACGCCCGCCGCCGCATCGAGTCCGCGTATAGCGCGATGGACGCCGCGCTCGCCGAAAAAGACCGCCGCGTGTACGCACTCGATGCGACAAACCGGAGACTCAGATATGACCTCAAAACAACAACCACTGGCCGCCCTTGCCTGTCTGCTGGCGCTCGGTGGCTGCTCCACGACGCCCCCGCCTTCCAGTCGTCCCCGCCCGCCGGCTTCTCTCTTGCTGCCTCTGCCGCCCCTGCCGCCGATCCCGGCCAGTCTGAGTCGAGCGACGCCGACGTCTCGGGATGGATCATCAATGCCGCCGGGCTCTACGAGCAGTGCCGTGCCCGCATCGACGCCATCCGGCAATGGGACGAAGGAGTGAGCGATGGAAGGTGACGTGATGCTCTCCGGCGTCGGCCTGCCGACGCTGTTTGTTGTCGGCGGGGTGGTGCTCGGAGGGGTGTTTGGCCTGCTCAAGTGGTTCGCCAGCCGCCTGCTGGCCGACATCGAGCAGCGGTTCGCGCGCATCGACGATCTGGAAACCCGATTCGAGCGCCTGCTGGCCGAGCTGCCGCTGTACTACCAGCGGCGCGAGGACGCCATCCGCGAGTTAACGGCCATCAACGCCAAGCTCGACCGTCTCTACGAACTCTTGGCCAGGAGGCCCGAGCCATGACCGACAGCCGCATCGACGCTGCCATCGACACCGCGCGCGCGGAGCGCGAGACGCTGCGCTGGGTGATGCTCACCGCCCTGTGGCACGCCCGGCCCTACGGCACCATCGAGGCTGTACTGCTCACCTGCGCGTATGACATCCCGGTCTATGCCACGGCGGACCTGGTCCGACGCGAAATGGCCTGGCTGGACACCCACGGCCTGGCCAGGATCGAGCGATCCGGCCCGGTCTGGGCGGCCACGCTCACCGCGCATGGCGAGGATGTATATGACTACCGGGCCGACGCCCCTGCGGGGCTGGCGCGCCCGCCGCGCTGGTGAGGTGGCCATGCCGCGCCGACCGAAGGTGACGCAGCTGCCGCCAGAGCTGCGCCGAGCGATCGAAAAGCTGCTCGCCGACCAGACCCACGGCGGCTACGAGGCGCTCTCCGCGTGGCTCGCAGGGCAGGGTTACGCCATCGGCAAGAGCAGCCTGCACCGCTACGACCAGAAACTACAGCGTTCCCTGGCCGCCATCCGCGCCAGCACCGAGGCGGCCAGGGTCATCGCCCAGGCCAGCCCCGACGAGGCGGACGATCATTCCGCCGCCGTCATCCGGCTGGTGCAGAGCGCCCTCTTTGACGCCATGCTGGCCGTGCGCGATGCCGAGGACGCCGACCCGGCGGAGCAAGTCAAACTCCTGACCCATGCCGCGCGTGCGGTGGCCGAAGCGTCCCGCGCCAGCATCGGGCAAAAGCGCTGGGCCGAGGAAGTGCGCGCCCGGCTGGACGCGGTGGAGCGCGCCGCCGCGCGCGATGGCAAGACGCTGGATGCGCAGACCCTGGCGGCGATCAAGGAGGGGTTGTATGGCGACTGAAGTCAAGCCGTTCATGAGTTACGTCGGCGGCAAGAGATGGCTGGCGCGGCGCATCATATCCATGCTCCCCGATCACACCTGCTACGTGGAGCCGTTCGGCGGCATGGGTGCAGTATTGCTGGCCAAGCAGCCCAGCAAGGTCGAGGTCTGGAACGACATCGACGGCGGGCTGGCGAACGTCATGAGAATCGTCAAGTATCACCCAGACGCGCTTGAGCATGAAATGCAATGGATGCTGTACCACAGAGGTGATCGGGAATTATGGCGCATTGATCATCCAGGCTATACGGACATTCAGCGCGCCGCGCGCTGGATCATGGTGCGACGAGCTGGGTTTCAAGGCCGCGCAGGAACAGGTTTTTACGTTAGTCGTACCACCAAACTTGCTGCGCGCGGTCGATTAGTCGACAGAATGAATGCGGTGTCGCAGCGGCTGTCTGGAACCGTGATCGAGTGCCTGCCGTGGCAGCGTGTGATTGATCTATACGACGCGCCGGCGACGGTGTTTTTTTTAGACCCGCCATACGCCGATGGTGACCAGTCCATCTATTCATACGGATTCTCTGAGCCGGATCACCTCTCGCTGCGCGAGAGGCTGCGGAATCTCGCCGGGCGATGGATCCTCACCTACGGCGATCACCCGCTGATCCGGGATATATACGCCGACTGCCGCATCCAGGAGGTGCACAGGATGCGGCTAATCAATATGGCTGCTAGACGCCAGTATACGGAGCTGATCATCACGCCATGAGCCAGCCCATCCTCTACCCCTACCAGCGCCGCTATCTGGCCGACCATGCCCGCTTCAAGGCGGGCATGTGGAGCCGCCAGACGGGCAAGACCTTCACTGCCACGCTGGAGGCGGTGCTGGACGTGCTCGATGCCGAGGCCGATGGGCGCGCGAGCCGCTGGACCATCCTGTCGGTGTCGCGCGACCGGGCGCTGGACGCCATGGACAACGGCGTGAAGCTGCACCTGCGGGCCATCGGCGCGGCCTTCGAGGCGCTCGACGTGCCTTTTGCGGCCGACGAGCTCGCGCACATGGTGCGGATCGGCAGCCGAGGCAGCTACATCCGCGCGGTGGCGAGCAAGCCCAGCACCGCGCGCGGCATGAGCGACAACCTCATCCTGGACGAGTTCGCCCACCATCAGGACAACCGCGCTATCTGGACGGCCCTGATGCCCGTGGTCTCGCGGCCCGAACTCAAGCTGCGGGTGATCTCCACGCCGAACGGCCGGGGCGACAAGTTCTACGAGATCATGACCGGGCCGGACGGGTTGTTCAGCCGCCACGTGGTGACGATCCATGATGCCGTGGCCGACGGGATGCCGAGGAACATCGAGGAGTTGCGCCGGGCGATGGCCGACCCGGTGGCCTGGGCGCAGGAGTTCGAGTGCCAGTTCATCGACGAGGCGGTGAACTGGCTGACCTATGACCTGATCGACGGCTGCGAGGATGCGGCCTGCCCAGGCGACTATCAGGGCGGGCCGGTCTATGTGGGCGTGGACTTCGCGGCGCGCGGCGACCTCACTGTCATTGCCGTGCTCGAAGAGGTGGGCGACGTGCTGTGGCTGCGCGAGTTGCTCGCATTGCGTGCGACGAGTTTCGCCGCGCAATTGACCGAGCTCGACCGGGTGATGCGCGACTACCGCGTGGTGCGCGCGGCGCTGGACCAGACCGGTCTGGGCGAGATGCCGGTGCAGGAGGCACAGCGCCGGCATGGGCGCTACCGGGTGGAGGGGGTGCTGTTTTCGGCGCCGAGGAAGCTCGACATGGCCGCCGCCTTGAGAGAGCGCATGGAGGACCGGAGGCTGCGGCTGCCGGTGGGCGATGCCGCGCTGCGCGCCGACCTGCACAGCGTGCAGCGGGTGGCCGGCCCCACCGGCGCCCCGCGCCTCATCGCCGAGCGCGAGGGCGGCAGCCACGCCGACCGCTTCTGGTCGCTGGCCTTGGCCTGCTCCGCCGCCGCCCAGCCGCGCCTGGCCTACGGCTATGAGCCGGTGGGCGCGCGCAAGTGGTCGGGGCGGTATGACCCAACGATGGATGACGCGCCACAGGGCGCGTGGAGGGACTACTGATGGCCGTAAAACTCTACCGTGGCGACACCTGGACGCGCGCCTGGCAACTCACGGACGCGTCGGGCAACGCCATCGACCTGACAGGGGCGACTACCAGCCTGATCTGCTCGTCGTCTCCCACTCTATTCGCTGTGAATAAGGCGAACTTCAAGTCCGCCCTGGGCTTTATAGCTGACACCGCCTACGGCATCACCTATCTCTTCGTCAACTCCGTCGAGCTGCCGCTGCCTGCCACCGCGCCTTATCCGCAGAATAACGCGCCAGGGTGGCTGATTCCTGCCATCTATATGAATGAGTAAACATGCACACTGCGTCGCTCAAGACCGAATTCGCCGCCCCGTCGCTCACCGGGTTCCGCCAGGCATGGACCTGGCGGCCGCTGGCCAGCCTCACGCCGGCGCGGGTGGCCGACATCCTGCGCCGGGCGGCGATGGGCGATGCGCACGAATTTCTCATCGCCGCCGCCGACATCGAGGAAAAGGACCTGCATTACCGCGCCGTGTTGCAGACGCGCAAACTCGCCGTGGCCGGGCTGCCGTGGGACGTGCAGCCGGCTGACGAGTCGCGCGCGGCGAAGCGCGCCGCCGATCTCGCGCGCCGGGCGCTGGAGGCCGTCGATGTGCCAATGTTGGTGGTGCAGTTGCTCGACGCGCTGTCCAAGGGCTACGCGGTGGCGGAGATACTGTGGGACACCGACGGCCCGGCCTGGCTGCCCGCGCGCATCATCGCGCGTGAGGCGCACTGGTTCGTGTGGGACCGCGAGACGGGGCGCGAGCCGCGCCTGGCCGACGGCACGGTAGACGGCCAGCCGATCCCGCCCTACAAGCTCATCGTCCACGCGCCGGGCATCGTCTCGGGCATTCCGCTCATGGGCGGGCTGGCCCGCTCGGCGCTGTGGGCGTGGGTTTTCAAATCGTATGCCCTGCGCGACTGGGCGAGCTTCGCCGAGATTTACGGACAGCCCATCCGCGTGGGCAAGTACGAGCCGGGCGCCACGCGCGAGGACATCGCGGTCCTCAAGCGCGCGGTGTTCGAGCTGGGCAGCGACGCCGGGGCGGTGATCCCGGCTGGCATGGCGCTTGAGATCATCGAATCCGGGGCCAAGTCGGCCTCCGCCGACCTCTATCAGCGCCTCATCGAATACCTGGACCGGCAGGTCTCCAAGGCGGTGCTAGGGCAGACGCTGACCACCGACCAGGGCGCATCCGGCAGCCTCGCCCAGGCGCGCGTGCACAACGAGGTGCGCACGGACATGATGCACGCCGACGCCCGCGCCGTGGCCGCCACCCTCGTGCGCGACCTGATTGCGCCGGTGATCGCGCTGAACCTGCCCGACGCGCCCCTGCCGCGGCTCAGGCTGATCGTCGAGGAGCCGGAGGACATGGCGGCGCTGGCCGACCAACTGGCCAAGCTGGTGCCGCTGGGCCTGCCCATCCCGCAGGCGTGGGTGCGCGAGAAGTGGTGCATCCCGGAGGCGGCGGAGGGCGAGCCGGTGCTGGGGGCGCCGATCGGCGAACCATTGCCGAATGGCGCGCATCGTCGCATGCAATCCGTGCATGCGCAGGGGGTTGAGTCGCCAGCGCCGGACGCGCTCGACGACCTGGTGACCGAAGCGCTCTCTGACTGGGAGCCGCAGATGGCCCCGATGGTCGATGTGCTGCAGGCGCTGCTCGACCGCGCCGTGGCCGAAGGATGGACGGCGCAGGCATTGATCGACGCCCTGCCTGGGGTACTGCCGCAGATGGACGACGGTGCGCTTGCCGAGGCCCTGTCCAGCGCCCATTTCGTTGCGCGTCTGGCTGGGGTGCATGGCCGGGATGCGAGCCGTGAGTGACGCGGCCGACCGCTCCGATGCGCTGATCGAGGCGGGCGTGGCCGACGCCATCGCCTCCGCGCGGCGCGCCGGGTGCGATGCGCGCGCCACTGGCCGCTGTCTGTGGTGCGGCGAGAAAACCGGCAAAGGCCGCCGTTGGTGCGACGCCGACTGCCGCGACGACTGGGAGCGCTGCCATGCCCGTGCGACTCGCTGCTGATCCGGACGATGCACCGCTGCATGCCCCCGCCACGCCGGGCGAGTTTGCCGCCGCTTTCCGGCTGCAGCCCACAGATGCCGTGGCCTACATTCAGGGCCGCGACCGGGTGCGCATCACCTACGACTGGACGGAGCTGTGGCAGGATGAGCACGCGCGCGCCTTCACGGTCTCGCGGCTCATCCGCGCCGACCTGCTGGAGGCGCTCAGGCGCGGCATCGAGCGCAGCGTTGATGGCGAGCTGACCCGCCGCGACTGGATCAGGGACGCCAAGCCCCTGCTCCAGAATGAGGACTGGTGGGGTGAGCAGCAGATCGTCGGGCCGGACGGCCAGGTGCGTACCACGCGCTTCGGCCCGCGCAGGCTGGCGCTCATCTACGACGTCAATACCCGCATGGCCTATGCCGCCGGGCGCTGGGAGCGCATCGAGGCGGCCAAGGCGAGCCACCCCTATTTGCGCTATGTGACGCGCAACGACGAGCGCGTGCGCGCCAGTCACCGCGCCTGGCACAACGTCACGCTGCCGGTGGATGATCCCTGGTGGCAGACCCACTACCCGCCCAATGGCTGGCACTGCAGGTGTACTGTGGTGCAGCTGCGCGCGCGCGACGTGGATGGCAATCCGGCGCTCAAGCGCCAAGCCCCTAACGAACCGCCGGTGGAGTGGAAAAACCCCCACACCGGCGAAGTGGTGCCGGTGCCTGCCAACATCGATCCAGGCTTTGGCTACAACGTGGGGCAGGCGCGGGCGCGCTGGCGGGGGCTGGCGGATGTCGCGCGGCAGAAGATCGACCAGTATGCCGCCCGCTTGGGCGCGGCCCAGGCCGATGACCTTGCCCCGCTCATCGAGCGCGACTGGGCCGACTGGGTGGATGAGGCACTAGCCGGACGCGAGCGCAACCGGCTGGGGTGGCTGGGCATCGTCAGTGAGCGCGATCTGGCGCTGCTGGCCGCGCGCGGCATCGATCCGGTCTCGGCTGAGGTGATGGTGCGACCCGGCTTGCTCCATGGCCCCAAGGCCACGCGCCATTTGGACGCAGGCAATGCGCTCACGGCGGACCAGTGGCGCGCATTGCCTGATCGCTTCCGGCAGGCGGTGGCGGTGCTGCTCGATACCCGCTCGGGCAAGGTGATCTACCTGCTTCCCGGCGCGGACGGACGCCTGCCGCTGCTGGCGATGGAGGTGGATTTCGTGATGCGCCGCCCGCGGCGCACGACCAATGCTGTGCGGTCGGGTTATCTCGTTGACCTGGCCGACATCCGCAACCGAGTCGGAACGGGTGAGCTTGAAGTTGTGGCTGGAGGCGTCGCGTAGTGACGGCGGAGGGCCGGACGTCCCCTCATCGAGCCGCGCATCCGCGCGTCTATCCGTGGACTCCGAATTTCCACGGCTCGCCGTCATCAGGCAGTATAGACCATGCTTAGCATCAACATCGACGACCGTGAAGTGCTCGCCGCGCTGAAGACGCTCCGGCGCCGGGTGAGCGACCTCTCGCCCGTGATGCGCGCCATCGGCGCGGACATGGAGCGCAGGATGCAGGAGCGCTTCGAGACCGAGACCGACCCGGCGGGCCGCAAGTGGAGCCCGCTCAAACCCGCTACGCTGGCGGCCAAACAGGGGCGCGGCTCCATCCTCTACCACTACGGCGCGCTCATGGACAGCCGCACTTGGCAGGCCGACGCGAGCAGCGTGCGCTGGGGATTTGGCCAGCCCTACGCGGCCTATCACGAGTTCGGCGCGAAGAAGCTGCCACGGCGCGGGTTGCTGTTCGGCGACGCCGACCGGCTGGAATTGGCCGATGCCGACCGCTCGCTCATCCTGGAGGCTATCCGCGCGTATCTGGCGGACGGGTGATCGGCCATCAACCTGAAACGCGTCAGAATCGCTTCTGGCGCGTTTTTTTTTCGTTTGGCTACCTACCCATTACCCACACGATCATGTGGCCGAGTAAACCCCCTGTAAACCGTTTACTGGCGATTGTGACGCGATGCTGGACCGTGGCTCCAGCCAGAAGCCCGCAACAGGTCGTAACGGGTGTTAGTAATAGGCCGCCCGCCGACCGCGCACACTGCGCAGCATGACCTACAGCCATCCGCTCCTCGTCGATGCTCACGCCGCCGCCCACGCCGGGCTGCGGCTGGCGCGACACGTCGTTTCCATGCCGCTCCTCCGTCCGGACGCCGATGAGGCGTCTTTCACCCCGCCGGAATGGGTGCATCTCATTCCGGCGGGAGTTTTTTCCGGGCGGGACGGGCGCGGGCCGTACCGGCTCGATGCCGAGGCGGTGCTCGCCGCCTTCGCCGCCCATGGGGCGGATTTGCCCATCGACTACGACCACCAGAGCCTCAATGCCGACGCCAAGTCCGGGCCGGTTCCCGCCGCCGGATGGATCAAGGCGATCGATGCCCGCGAGGATGGCATCTGGGCGCGCGTCGAGTGGACGCATCGGGCCGCCGAGCTGCTCGCCCACAGGGAATATCGCTACCTGTCGCCGGTGTTCAGTTATCGCGCCAATGATGGCGCGGTAACGGAGCTGAGCGGCGCGGCGCTCACCAATACCCCCAACCTCTACCTGCAAGCCGCAGCCTCACAAAAGGAGACTTCATCCATGACACTACCCGAATCCGTCGCGCGCCTGCTGGGCGTCCCCGCCGACTGCGCCGAGGAGGTGGCCGCCGCCGCCTGCCAGCGCCTGATCGATGAGCGCGAGGCCGCGCACCGGCGCCAGCCCGACCCCGCCGAGTACGTCCCCGTAGCCATGCACAAGCAGGTGGCCGATCGGCTGGCCGCGCTTCAGTCCGACCTCGCGGCGCGCGAGGCCGATGCCGCCGTGACCGAGGCGATGGCCGCGCGCCGCGTCACGCCTGGCCTCAAGGACTGGGCACTCGCCTACGCCAGCCGCGATCTGGAGGGCTTCCGCGCCTTTGTCGCCGCCGCGCCGGAACTGTTGCCCGAGGCCGCGCATCGACGAGCCGAATCCGCGCACGGCGCGGCGCTGACCGACGAGGATCGCATTGCCGCCAAGCTCCTGGGCCTGAGCGAAGAGGCGTTCGCCCAGGCCAAGGAGCATGAATGACCTCGACAGCATCGTCTATACCCGCCACGACGACCGCCTGCGCGTGCTCCGCGCGCTCTATCTCGCGCTGTCCCAGAGGCACCTGGACATCCGCCCGCTCATGCACCGGCTGCAACTGACTCGGCTCCACGCGCACCTGACCGCGCGCGGCGTCATCGAAACCGAATCCCTCATTTCCAAGGAGTAAGACATGGCTATCATCACCCCCGCCCTCATCACCAGCCTGCGCACGGGCTTTTCCAGTTCCTTCCAGGACGCGCTCACCGCCGCGCCGACCGATTGGGCTAAGGTCGCCACCCGCGTGCCATCGTCTTCGGCCAGCAATACCTACGGCTGGCTGGGGCAGTTCCCGGCGCTACGCGAATGGGTGGGCGACCGCGTGATCAAGGACATGGCCGCGCAGGCCTATCAGGTGCTAAACAAGCTCTATGAGGGCACGGTGTCGGTCAAACGCAGCGACATCGAGGACGACAACGTCGGCATCTACACGCCGCTGTTCGCCGAGATGGGCCGCGCCGCCGCCACCCACCCGGATCAGCTCGTGTTCGATCTGCTCAAGAACGCGGGCGCGATCAACTGCTATGACGGCCAGTTTTTCTTCGACACCGATCACCCTGTCTATCCCAATGTGGACGGCACCGGAACGGCCGTCCCGGTCTCCAACGTGCAGTCCGGCGTGGGCGAAGCCTGGTACCTGCTCGACACCAGCCGGGCCTTGAAGCCCTTCATCTACCAGGAGCGCACTACCCCAGAGCTGGAGGCCATGACCGCCACCAACGACGAGGGGGTGTTCGTCTCCGACAGCTATCGTTACGGCATCCGCTACCGCTGCAACGCGGGCCTGGGCTTCTGGCAGATGGCGTACCAGAGCCAGGCCGCGCTTGACGCGGGCAACTTCAACGCCGCGCTCGCCGCCATGCAGAGCCTCAAGGCCGACGGCGGCCGCCCGCTGGGCATCAAGCCCACGGTGCTGGTGGTGCCGCCGGGCTTGCGCGCCGCCGCCATCGAGATCGTCAAGAACGAGCGGCTGGCCAACGGGGCGTCCAACCCAAACTTCGGCGTGGTCGATCTGATCGTCTCGCCGTGGCTGATCTGATGAGGCGCACCATGGCCGCAAAAAAGTCCGATAGATCGAGCGCCGCTGCGGCAAACGTGCGCCTCTACGTGCGCACAGTGGCCGCGCACGGCGACATGCCGCGCTACCGCGCCGGTCTCGGACCGTTCTGGCGCGAACCGGTAGTGGTCGAGGCCACGCCAGGGCAGGCCCTGGCGATCAAGGCCGACCCGGCGCTGGCGGTGGCCGAGGTGGAGGAGTAAGGCATGGCCTACGCCACGCTGGCCGATCTCGTCTCCCGCCACGGCGAGGATGAGCTCGCGCAGCTCACCGACCGGGTGGGCGCTGGCGTGCCGGATGCGACCATCGTCGAGCGCGCGCTCACCGACGCGGACGCCGAGATCGACGGCTATCTGGCGTCCCGCTATGCCATGCCGCTGGCGATCGTGCCGCCTGTGCTGGCACGCATTGCATGCGACATCGCGCGCTACCGCCTGTGGGCAGACCGCGCCTCCGAGGAGGTGCGCCGCCGCTACGAAGATGCGCGGCGGGTGCTCGAATCCATCGCCAGGGGGCAGGTCTCGCTCGGGCTGCCCGCCGCGAATGCCGCGCCAGCGCTGGCCGAGGCGAGACCGGGCAATGCCCACGTGATGAGCCGCAACGAAACGGAGGGTTACTGATGCTCGGCCTGGAACACCGCATCCGACAGCGGCTGATCGACACCGTGCCAGCGCTTGCCGGGGCGCATGGGGCCGTCACCCTGGGCGTGGACGATGTGGGCGGAAAGCGCCTGCCCGCCGCGTTCGTGGTGAGCGACGGGCACAGGGTGCTGGAAACAACCGCGCACGGCGGGGTCGCGCGCATCGCCAGCCGCTGGCTGGTGGTGGTGGCCGTGCGCAACGTGCAACAGGCCTCCCATGGCGAGGCCGCACGGGCGGATGCCGCCGATCTGGTGCGCCAGTGCCTGCAAGTCCTCATGGGCTGGCAGCCGAGGCCGGGAGTGCAGACCCTGCAACCCGTCACCCCGCCCGCGCCCATCTACCAGGACGGCCTGCTGCTCTACCCGCTGTCCTTCGAGGTCGGCGAGGTCATACAAGGAGTTATTAAAGAATGATCGTCACGCTCATCAAGCCGCACACCCACGCCGGCCTGGACTACCAGCCAGGCGACACGCTGGACGTGGACGAGGCCACCGCGCGCTGGCTCAACGCCAACGGCATCGCCCGCCACGACCGTCAGCCCGCACCGCAGCCGCAAGGCGACGGCACGCCCCTCAAACCAAAACCCACTCAACGCAAGGAATCCAAATCATGAGCACCTATGCCAGTTTTCAAGGCCGCGTCTTCCTCGGCAAGCGCGACACCGACGGCCTTCCCATCGAAGTGCGCTCGCCCGGCAACGTCGCCGAGCTGAAGCTCTCGCTCAAGACCGATGTGCTGGAGCACTACGAAAGCCAAACCGGCCAGCGCTCGCTGGATCACCGGATGGTCAAGCAGAAG